>Ga0136615_10000654_pt1 | contig 16116 bp, 17 predicted proteins | sample AntDrymUQ2882206_2_FD_106647 | JGI IMG/M metagenome (GOLD analysis project Ga0136615, IMG submission 106647) | Polar desert sand microbial communities from Dry Valleys, Antarctica - metaG UQ288 (22.06) | ecosystem: Environmental > Terrestrial > Soil > Desert | place: Antarctica: Dry Valley...
CGCGCTCGTGGGCTGGGAGCTGCGCTGGGTCAACGAGGACGGCTTCATCTACTTCCGCGTCGTCGAGAACCTGCTCTCCGGCGACGGGCCGGTTTTCAACGCGGGGGAGCGGGTCGAGGCCTACACGAGCCCGGCGTGGCTCGGCCTGCTCGCCGTCGCCGGCGGCCTGCTGCCGTTCACAGGCCTCGAAGGGATCTCGGTGGGGCTCGGCGTGGCGCTTTCGGCAGCCGGGCTGCTGGCAGCGTGCGCCGGCGCCCTGCGCGTGCGGCGCGCGCTCGCCCCGGGTCGCGCGGCGACGCTGCTGCCGCTCGGAGCGCTCGTCGTTGCCGCGCTGCCAGCCTTTTGGGGGTTCGTCACCTCGGGCCTCGAGACGAGTCTCGTGTTCGCGTGGCTGGGGGCCGCCTTCCTGGGCCTCAGCGGGCTGGTTCAGGCGGAGGAGAGCCCGGTCGCCCCGTCCCGCCCGCACCGCCGCTCGCTCGCCCTCGCCGTCCTCAGCGGCCTGGGCCCGCTCGTCCGGCCCGATCTCGCCCCCTTCTCGGCCTGCTTCCTGGTCGCTCTGCTACTGCTCGCCCGTCCGCCACGCCGCCGCGCCGCGGTGGGCCTCGTGGCCGCGGCGATCGCCCTCCCGCTCGTCTACCTGGTCTTCCGCATGGGCTACTTCGCCGCGCTCGTCCCGGGCACGGCGCTCGCCAAGGAAGCGGGGCTCCCCTACTGGGAGCGGGGGATCGGCTACCTGGGCAACCTCGTGCTGCCCTACGCGCTCCCGCTCCCGCTCGCGGCGCTCGGCTGGCGGTGGTGGCGACTTGTCGGGCCCGCGTGGCGGGAGGGGCGCCGCCGGGCCGCCGCGCTCGCCGTGGCGCCGGTCGCCGGAGCGCTTCTGCACACCCTCTACGTCGTCCGCCTCGGCGGCGACTACATGCACGGGCGCATGCTGCTGCCTGGCGTGTTCGCCGCGGTCATGCCGGTGGCGATCGTGGCGCTGCCGCGGCGGCGGGCGGCCGCGTTCGGTCTGACCGCGGTCGTGGTCGTGTGGGCGGGGGTGTGCGCGCTCGCGCTGCGGACGCCGTCGCAGTTCGGTCCCGAGGCCGGGCGCTGGCAGATCCTCGACCAGCGGGCCAAGCAGCGCGACACCCCCAAGCACCCGCACCCGGTCACGCTCGCCGACCACGATGCCCTGCCGCTCTCCCAGCCGAGTGTCGGCTACGCGGCGCGGGCGCTGGCGCGGCCGGGGAGAGCGATCCTCTCGCTCGACGCGCGCGTCTCGAGCCGGCGCGCTCGCGACGGGATCCTCCCAGTGCAGGTCCCCTCGGCGCTCAACGTGCGTGCGGACCGGTCGGTCACCGCGCCGGTGGTTATCTTCACCGGCTCGATCGGGCGGCTCGGCTACGCCGCCGGCCCCGATGTGAGGATCGCCGACCGCCTCGGGCTCGCCGATCCCGTCGCCGCGCGGCTGCGCCTCGGACCCGAGCGCCCCGGTCGCGCCGGGCACGAGAAGCTGCTTCCCGCGGCCTGGTTCCTCGGTCGCTTCGCCGACCCGGCGTCGGTGCGGGCGAGCCCGCGCTTTCGCTCGAACCCACGCATTCCCGCCGCGCGGGCCGCGCTGCGGTGCGGAGAGCTCGTACGCCTGATGGAGGCGATCAACGCGCCGCTCACTCCGTCGCGGTTCGTCGCCAACCTGGGCGCGGCGATCGAGCTCCACTCCCTCCGCGTGCCCTCGGACCCGGTTGCGGCCCGGAGCGAGCTCTGTCGCGGCGGCTGACTGTCGCTCGCGGGCGCGATGGGACGAGGTCGGTGCGGCCTATGCCGCGGGTCGGTCCCGTGGACGCAACCGGCCGCCGCGAGCGCCGGGCGGGATCTTGCGCCCGGCAGGAAACATGCCTGAGAGCAGGAACTTTCGCGGCCGATGCAGTTTTTCGAAACATCCGCCGAATATGTATGTACCCTACCGCCGGTCCAACGCCGAATTCGTGCTCTTCCGAGGGCGCGGAACGGGGAACCCGTAGCGGCTTCCAGCCGCAGGGGCGAATCGTCGCCGATGCGCGACGTAGCGTGATCTTTCCCACGCGAGCCCGTCAGCTAACCCCGTAGGCCCGAGAGAAAGAAGGGGTTCGAACTCGATGACAGCTCTGCACAGGGATCTGAGCGGCCCGGAGATCTGGCAGCGTTCATTCGAGCGCTCCCGCCGCCGCCGCGCCGTAACCCCCAAGCTTCGCCGCCAGGTCGTGCGCCGCAAGCGCGCCTCGACGGCCATGGCCGCAGCCCTGCTCGCCGGACCCGCCGCGCAGTTCGCGGGCGCCCAGACCACGAGCGAGGGGTCGGGCTCGGGCGGATCCGGGATCTCCTCAGAATCTCCCGCCAGCCGTGCGATCGCCGGCGGCGACCGCGCCGCCCAGGTCATGCTGAGCATCGGCAGCGCGGGCGAGGCGGTCAAGGCGGTCCAGAGCGAGCTGGGCCTCGAGGCCAGCGGTGTGTTCGACGAGGAGACCGACGGGGAGGTGCGCGACTTCCAGGCCGATGGGGGCCTCCAGGTCGACGGCATCGTCGGCCCCCGCACGTGGGGCGCCCTGTTCAGCGGCGGCACCGGCCCGGCGGCCACGGCCCCGAGCGGCCCGGTCGTCGTGCCCAGCCGCGCCCAGAGCGACGACCGGACTCCGGTCGGAAACCGGACCCAGTTCGCCGTTCGCATGGCGTCGGCGGACGAGCTCGACGCCGACGAGCTTGAGAAGCTCGGCGTGAGCGACTCGTCGCCCTCCTCCGACCAGGAGGGCGACGGCGGCCTCGTGGCGATCCAGTTCCGGGCTCCCGAGTCCGCGGAAGAGCCTGAGCCGTCCGGTGACGAGAGCGACCCCGAGCGGTCCGTGGTTTCCCTCGAGCGCAGCTCGGACGACGCCGGCGACTCGAACTCCTCGGGTGAGGGCGCTGGCCGAGATGAGCGGGACCGCAGCGAAGATGCGAGTGCCGATTCGACCCCGCCGAAGGGCGAAGAAGGGCGCGAGGGCTCCGACTCCGGAAGTGGCTCCGCCAAGTCAAAGCCGGATGAGAGCAAGCCGGAGCCGCGAGACGAGTCGAAGCCTCGTAATGACGGCGACGACAAAGGCTCGGGCTCCTGCTCTCGGAGGCTGGTCGACCCGCTGAGGGGGAAGGGAACGTTCACCTCGGGCTTCCAAACCTCGAGCAGGCCGGACCATCAGGGTGTCGACATCTCGGCGCCAAGCGGCACCCCGATCCGCGCTGCGGCGTGCGGGGTGGTCAACCACATCTCGTCGAACAACGGCTACGGCAACTTCATCTGCGTCAAGCACTCGACCAGCTTCACAACGTGTTATGCACATCTTTCGCGGTTCTCCGACGAGGGGATGGGCGACTCCGTCCGGCAGGGCGAGGTCATCGGGTACGTGGGCGAGACCGGTAACGCCCGCGGAGCGCACCTCCACTTCGAGACGCGGAGGGGTGCTCCCTACGGGGGCACGCCCATGAACCCGATGCTGTACCTGGACGACGGGCAGGAGTTCTCGGGCTCGCGCGTGGGGTCGTCGTCCCGCGGTATCGGCGGGCCGGATCTGCAGCCGCGCGAGTCGCAGCCGAGTCAGGCTTCGACCTACGAGCCCGCTTCCTCGACCGAGGAGCGCTCGGCCGTCGCGATCGCCACCGACCGCGACGACTCCGCTGCTGCGGCTTCGAACCAGCGGCGTGCTTCGGTAGCCGCTGAGTCCGAGCCCGCGGAGCCGGTCGCGGAGAAGCCCGCGCCGGTTACGAGCGAGCCGGAGGCGGGTGAGCAGCAGGCCGCGGAGGACCCGCCGGCCGGCGACGAGGCTCAGCTCGTGGAGGAGACTCCGGCCACCGGGCCGGCGGCCGAGGAGAACAGCGACGAACCGCCGGTGGAGGACGGCTCCGCGGAGTCCGATCCGCAGGTGACGGAGGAGGAGCCTCCCGTCGAGGAGACCACCTCCGAGGAGCCTGCGCCGGCCACCGACGAGTCCTCGGGCGCCGGCGAGGAGCCCGCGCCGGAGGGCGAAGGATACGTCGCCACCGACGACGGGGCCGAGTCGAGCACCCCGACCTCAGAGGACACGGGCTCGAACGGCTCCGATCCGTCCACCGGCGGGGACGCAGAGCAGCCTTCCGCGAGTGGTGACGAGGCCGCTACGGGTACCGACACGAGCGTCGAAAGCGGTTCGGGCTCGGCTGGGAGCAACGGCGACGCCGGCTCCGCGGCGAGCGCGGATGGTTCCTCGTCGGTCGACTCCGGCACAACGACGACCGCCGAGGCTCCGGCCTCCACGGCGACCCCCGCTTCGGGCACCGCCAGCGGCTCGGGTCAGGCCGAGTCCACCACGGCCACCGCCCCGAGCGAGAGCGCCGCGTCGAGCACGAATGGCTCGTCGGGCGCGACCGCGAGCGGTGGCTCCGAGGCGAGCACGGCCACCGACGAGAGCGGCTCGGGCGCCGCGTCGAGCGAGCCCTCTACGGAGGCCTACTTCTCCGAGGACGGGTCGGACGACGCCGAGGCCGGCGCCGGCGACTGACCCGACACCACTGAACTAAAGGCTCTCGGCGCCTCGACTCCGCCCTCGGGGCGGAGTCGGGGCGCCGAGCTACTTCTTGGGCGACTCGAAGTAGGGGTTCGCGCCGCAGCGCGCATCGAGGAATTGAGCGGGGGCCTTCGCGATGGGCTGGCGGCGCGCCCAACGTGCGCCTGCCACGTCCCCGCCGAAGAGCCCTTTCGATCCGGCGTGTTACGCGTCACCGCCGACGCTGAGCGCCAGCAGTCCCTCCTTCGCCGCCCCGACAAGCTGTCCGAGCGTCGCTTGCACCCGGGCCGGCAACGGCGCCTCGACGCCACCATCGATCGTCGTGACCTGCGCGGGCGATACGGTCCTCATGGCGTTCCTCCTGTCCTCGGAGGACTTCGATTCGCATTCGCCACGCTCCCAACCAGAGCGGACGAGGCGGGAGGACCACCTCAACTTCTACGCACTGCGGGACAAGCTCGGCGAGCGGGGGCAGCACTTCGGCTTGAAGTGATCCGAGAGGTCGGGTGGCCGGCCAACGCCGTCAGGCGTGCCGGCGGCACGCCGCTCCGGGGCTTGGCGTAGTTCGGCGCTTCCGTCCGGCGCTCATGCGGCCACCTCGGCCGAACCCGGCGCGCGGGTGGGAAGGCCGTCGAGCGGTGATGGGGCTCGCGGCTCAGGCCGCTCGGCGCGAAAGCGGCGCAGGCGCAGCGAGTTCGACACGACGAACACGCTTGAAAACGCCATCGCCGCCCCCGCGAAGAGCGGGTTGAGCAGCCCGAGCATGGCGACGGGGATGAGCACCACGTTGTAGGCAAAGGCCCAGAACAGGTTGCCCCTGATGGTCGAGAGGGTCCGGCGCGAGAGGCGGATCGCATCGGCGGCCGAGCGAAGGTCGCCCGAGAGCAGGGTGAGGTCCGAGGCCTCTATCGCCACGTCGGTGCCCGTTCCGATTGCCAGGCCGAGGTCTGCCTGGGCGAGCGCGGGCGCATCGTTTACGCCGTCGCCGACCATGGCAACGACGCGCCCCTCCGACTGGAGGCGGCGCACGACGTCCGCCTTGTCGGCCGGCAGGACCTCCGCGATGACCTCCTCGATGCCGAGCTCGTCGGCCACTGCGCGGGCGGTGCTTTCGTTGTCGCCGGTGAGAAGGACTGGACGCAGCCCGAGCTCGCGGAGCCGGTGGACGGCCGCCGCGCTCGAGGGCTTAGGGGTGTCGGCGACGACGAAGACCGCTCGCGCCTCGCCGTCCCAGGCGCCGACCACCGCCGTGCGGCCGGCCGCCTCAGCCCCGTGGCGGACACCCTCGAGCTCCTCGGAGAGCCGGAGGTCCCACTCGGCCAGGAGCCGGGGACGGCCTACCGCGAGCTCACGGCCCTTGACGACGCCGTCGACCCCGAGACCCTCGCGGTTGGCGAAGGACTCGGGCGCGGGCAGCTCACCGACCTCGGCTCTTGCCCCCGCGGCGATGGCCCTGGCGATCGGGTGCTCCGAGGCCGCCTCGAGGGCGCCGACGAGCCGGAGGACCTCCTCGCGATCGTTGCCAGGCGCGACCGCGACGTCGACGAGGGCCATCTCGCCCGTGGTCACCGTGCCAGTCTTGTCGAGCACCACCGTGTCCGCGCGGCGGGTCGACTCGAGCACCTCGGGGCCCTTGATGAGGATCCCCAGCTGAGCGCCGCGGCCGGTTCCCACGAGCAGGGCGGTCGGGGTGGCGAGCCCGAGCGCACACGGGCAGGCGATGATGAGCACCGCCACCGCCGTCGAGAAGGCGAACGCGACGCCCGCGCCCTCGCCGAGCCAGAAGCCGAGCGTGGCCGCGGTGAGGGCGATCACGACCGGCACGAATACGCCCGACACGCGATCGGCCAGGCGCTGGACGGGCGCCTTGCCGGTCTGAGCCTCGGCCACGAGTCGGCCGATCTGGGCGAGCGCTGTGTCGGAGCCGATCTTCGTGGCGCGGACGACGAGCCGCCCGCCCGCGTTGACGGTCGCGCCGACGACCTCGTCGCCCGGCCCCTTCTCGACCGGCACCGACTCGCCGGTCAGCAGCGACTGGTCGACCGCCGAGCTGCCCTCCTCGACGACCCCGTCGGTGGCCACCTTCTCGCCGGGGCGCACGACGAAGCGATCATCCACCGCGAGCTGCTCCACCGGGACGCGCCGCTCGCTCCCGCGGGGGTCGAGCACGGAGACGTCCTTGGCTCCGAGCTCGAGGAGCGCGCGGAGGGCGGCGCCGGCGCGACGCTTCGCGCGGGCCTCGAAGTAACGTCCGGCGAGAATCAGCGTCGTCACGACCGCAGCCGCCTCAAGGTAGATGTGCTCGACGTTCGCGCCCCGCTCGAGCACCACCTCGAAGCCCATCCGCATCCCGGGCATGCCGGCCCCGAGGAAGAAGAGAGCGACCACCGACCAGCTCCAGGCGGCGAGGGTGCCGACCGAGATGAGCGTGTCCATCGTGGCCGTTCCGTGGCGGAGGTTCTGCCACGCGGCGCGGTGGAAGGGCCAGCCCGCCCAGAGGACGACCGGGGTCGCGAGCTGGAGGGCGAACCACTGCCAGTAATCGAACTGGAGCGCGGGGATCATTGATAGGAGGAGCACGGGGACCGACAGGACCGCAGCACCGACGAGGCGCCGGCGCAGCGACGCGGTCGGGTCGTCGTCCTCTACCGGCGACGCGTCGTCCCCGGCCAGGGGCTCCGACGACGGCAACGCCGCCCGATAGCCGGCCGCCTCGACTGCGTGGAGCAGGTCCTGGGCGCTCGCCTGCTGAGGGTCGAACTCGACGGCGGCGCGCTCGGTGGCGTAATTGACCGTGGCCGCGACGCCCTCGAGCTTGTTCAGCTTGCGCTCGATGCGGTTGGCACACGAGGCGCAGGTCATGCCCTCGACCGGCAGCTCGAGTCGCTCGGCGTTGCGGGGGGCGCTCACCGCGGAACCTCCATGGTGTAGACGACGGTGCGGACTTGGCCCCCGGCCGGGAAGTGCAGCAACAGGCCGTACCAGCCGGGCGTCACCAGATTGGTCGTGGCTCGCATGAGCTGTGCTCCTCTAGTTCGACCTGGACCCCGGCTTCCTCAGGCGGCGACCCGGTAGCCGGCCTCCTCCACGGCCGCCCGCACCGCGGCGTCGTAAACCTCTTCGCCTCGCACGATGAGCCGCTGGGTGTCGACGTCGACCTGCACGGCGTCGACGCCACGGACTTCCTCGACCCCCTCGGTCACCGACAGCCCGCAGTGGCCGCAGCTCATTCCCTCGACGACGTAAGTACGCTCGGTGGTTGACATGTAGGATCTCCTCATACTCCGGGGGGGTGTCTGCGTCGAGCACTGTACCACACCCCACGGGGGTATAGTGACGGGCACCCCTAATCGATCTACTAGGCTGTGTAGCAACTTGAGCAAGGCAAGGCCGACATGATGAGCTGGATGGCCGTCTTGGGCCTCCTCGGAGTGGTCGTACTGCTCGTGCTGGTCGCGGCCGGCGTCTACCTGGGGATCCGGCTGGCGCGGCCCGGCCTGGAGAGGAGCTCGGCCCGGGCACTGCTCGAGCGGCGGCTCGCCGCAGGAGAGATCGACGTGGACGAGTACTACGAGCGTGAAGGCGCTCTCCCGGGCAGACACGGCCGCCGCGCCACATGAGCCGGAGTTCCGGGCCGAGCACACCTCCTGCGCTCCACGAGCTCGAGTCCGAGGTCATGGGGGAGATGTGGCGCCGGTCCGAGGCGACGGTCCGCGACGTGCTCGAGGCCCTGAACCGCGGGCCCAAGCGGCGGGCCTACACGACTGTCATGACGATCATGTGCCGGCTGTGGGACAAGGGCCTACTCAGCCGGGAGCGGCGTGGCAGGACCGATGTCTACCGGGCAATCCTCTCGCGTGATGCTTATCTTCAGGCGCGCGCCGAGGCCGAGGTCGACGCCGTCGTGGAGGAGTTCGGCGATCTGGCCCTCAGCCACTTCGCCCGCCAGGTGGGCGGGCTCGACCCCGAGCGCCTACGCCGTCTGCGCGAGCTGACTGACGGTGAGTAGCGCACGGCGCCTGTACCGCCTCAACCTCGCGGTCGGCGCCCTCGGCGCGCTTGTGGTGATCGTGGCCCTGGGTGGCGCGCTGTCGAAGGTAAGTCTCGCTCCGCCGCCTGTCGAGGAACTGCTCGCCGCTTGTGGACGGCTCTTGCCGGCAGACTTCTCGCCCGTGGTGGCGGCCATCCTCGGCCTCGCCGGCTTGGGGGTGGTCATCCTCGCGCGCGGAGTTCGGTCGGCCCTCGTCCAAGCCCGAGCACAGGTTCGCGTGCGTGCCGGCCTCCGGAAGGCCACCGAGGTCGAGCTGGCCGGCACCTCCATCTGGCTCATCCAGAGCAGCCGCCCGCAGGCTTTCTGCGCGGGGCTTCTTCGCCCGCGCGTCTTCCTATCGGCCGCGGCCCACGACCGACTCTCCGAAACCGAGCTGCGGGCCGTCGTCGCTCACGAAGGCCACCACGCCAGCCGGCGCGATCCCCTGCGTCTGCTCGCCGCGCGGACTCTCGCCGATGCGCTCTTCTTCCTCCCCGCCCTGCGTCGGCTCGAGCGGCGTTACGCGGAACTCGCCGAGCTCGCAGCCGACGAGGCGGCCCTTCGGTCGGCCGGGTCGTCCGCGCTCGCCTCCGCGCTGCTCAAACTCGGGTCGAGCGACCATCCCGAGGCCACCGTCGCCCTCGCCCCCGAGCGGGTCGACCACCTCTGCGGCACGCCTCCCCGGTGGCGCCTCGAGGCCCCGACATTCCTCGTCTCCCTCCTGGCGGTTGCGGCGATCGCCGCAGTGGCGGTCACGGCGGGTGTGGCAGGCGCGGGCGTTCGAGTGGAGGCGCTAACCGTCATTGGCCAGAGCTGCATTTTCCTGATGCTCGCGGCACCGAGTGCGGCCCTGGGGGCTGCTCTGTGGCGGCGGGCGCGGAGCGACGTGGGCCCCGGCCGCTGACCGGCGCTCCACTTCCCGCGAGGCCTCCCAGGGCCCGAACCGAAAGCGACCGCCCGTGATCTTGCCCCGCGCCCGCCCGTTCCTTAACCCGGCCGCTCCTCGGCGGTCCCGGCGTCTTGGCCGAGACTCGAAAAGCGACCCACCGCCCGCCCGTGGCCTCGAAGTCTAAGTCGAGCGGCATCCCGCGCAGGTGGCGCGGCCTGGCGTTACGGGGCACCGCCGTGCTGTTGCTCGGACTGTTCCTCGTCCTGCTCACGTGGGGACTCGTAGCGCAGGCCCCGGACGACCGCATCGACCAGGCCCTCGCGCGCGGCAAGCCGAGTCCTTCGCCCGAGTTGAGGCTTCCCGTACTCGAGCGCGGGAAGCTCGGGCCCCGGCTGTCGCGCTCGCTCGCGCCGGCGCTCGCCGACGGCCGAGTCGACGTCCAGGAGCTGCGCGGTACACCAGTCGTACTGAACTACTGGGCCTCCTGGTGCGTTCCGTGTCGCGAGGAGGCGCCATTGCTCGAGCGGAGCTGGCGCGACCAACGGGAGCGAGGCGCCCTTTTTCTCGGGCTCAACATGCAGGACATCACCGGGGACGCTCGGGCCTTCTTGCGCGAGTTCGACGTCTCATACGTCAACGTCCGCGACCCGACCGACCGCACGGCCCGCCGCTGGGGCGCCACCGGCATCCCCGAGACCTTCTTCATCAGTGCCCGGGGTCAGGTGGTCGGGCACGTCATTGGCGTTGTCTCGCCCGAGCAGATGCGCCAGGGCCTACTCGCCGCGCGGATCGGGCGGGCGCTAGGGCTGCGGCGTGGCGGGGCTCAGGGAGCGACCCGCTGAGGGAAGGCGATAGGCCGAGATCAGGTAGGGGGTCGGTCCTCGCCCTCGCCCTCGCCCTCGAGCTCGGTGAGGCGCGTGGAGATCGTCGCCTGGCGCTGACGAAGGGCCTCGAGGGAGGCTGCCTCCGAGCGCGGCGGCGCACAGCCGGGTGCGGCGCCGCCGCCACGCCGATGCTGCCACCACATCATCGCCGGACACGCTAGCGCGACGATCAGGATGGTCACGAGAAGCACGTCCGGCATGCTTCAGGCGATCTCCGGGCGCGGCGACTGCGCGGACGTCGCCTCCCGCTCGGCCTGTGCGCCCTCCAAGCGGTCGATATCGGCCGCGATCTGCCGTTGTTCCTCACGCAGCTCGGCGATGGACGCCGAGCGGGCGCTCGAGTGCCTAGGCCGGCCGTTCGAGCCGCGCATCATGAACCACATCATCAAGCCCATGCCGACGGGACAGGCCAACAGGGCGAGGGTGGGGATCACCGCTTCCACGTTCTCTCCTTTGTCGATCCTCCGCTCAAGGCGGAACCCACGATAGCTACGATTCAGTGTAGTACAAGCGCCAAGGCGAGACGGCCGCCGGAGGCGGAAGGCGAGGCAGCCTCGGTCCGGCCGCAACCAGGGCTTTGACGCCTGAGCCGAGAGAGCGGCGCGCCGCGACGACGTTGGTACCGTACTAGTGAGCGTAGTAGGTGTGGCCTCGACGAAAGGCAGGACCATGAAGCGCAGACGACGGATAGGGCTGGGCATCGCCCTCGCGGTGATCGTCGCCGTGGGGCTAGTGGTCGGTGCCGCCCTCGCGACCGGGGGTGAGGAGCGCGCGGAGGGGCAGCCCCCCTTCATGGGCGTCGCCGACCCCAAGGCCCCATACGACCTGCGCTTCATCGACGAGATGATCATGCACCATCAGGGAGCGATCATGTCCTCGGCGGGAATGATCGGGGACTCGCGTCGGCCTGAGCTGCGCGACCTCGCACGGCGGATACAGGCGAGTCAGAAGCGCCAGATTCAGCAGATGGAGACATGGCGCAAGCAGTGGTACCCCCGGGCCGGTGCCTCGATGATGGGCATGGGCGGTATGAACATGATGGGCCGTGGGGCCATGAGGGGCGGCGACCACACCGATCGCATGTTCCTGCGCATGATGATTCCGCACCATCAGCTCGCCGTCGAGATGGGGCAGGACGCGCTCGAGAACGCCGAGCACAACGAGCTGAAGGGGCTCGCCCGCGTGATCGTCGACGAGCAATCGGCGGAGATCGAGGAGATGGAGCGCTACCTGAAGGCCTGGTACGGGGACGCCAGCACCCGTGACCTGGCCGGACCGATGCGCGACATGATGTGGCGCATGATGGGCGGGATGCATGGGATGGGCATGCCTCAGCGGAGCCCGACAGGATGAGCATCGCCCCGGCGGAGGCTCGATACCGTCGGTCCGAAGCCGACGCTCCGAGAGAGAAGTACAACCTCGCCGCCCTTCCGCTCGCCGCCGTCGGACTCCTCAACCGCATCGTGGCCGGCGCGGCGATGGCGTTCTCGTCGGTAAGCGTGGTAACCAACCCGCTGCGGCTGCGTCGCTTCCGGCCGGCGCGGATGGAGAACACGGCCCGGGGCGCCACGACTTAAGTAGCTCGATCGACGCTTGGGCGATGGCACCTCAGGACGACCCAGCCCGCGCCGCGGGCCCCCGCACGAGCAAAGGAGGGCGACGCTTGCGCACCCTGCGGCTGCTCCTCGCCGTGTCCCTCCCCGTCCTGGTGCTCGCCGCCCTGACCTACGGCCTCCTCGCCGATGCGCCGCAGCCGACGATCGATGAGGCCCTGGCCCAGTCGGAGGCGGTCGAGGCGCCCGGATTCGAGCTGGCGGTCCTGCGCGAGGGCACGCTCGGCCCTCGCCTGTCCCGCGCGGTCGGGCCGGCGCTCGCCGATCGGCGGGTCACGCTCGAAGAGCTGCGAGGGACGCCGGTGGTCGTCAACTTCTGGGCCTCCTGGTGTGACCCGTGCCGGGAGGAGGCGCCGGTGCTCGAGCGGACCTGGCGGGAAGCCCGCGACCGGGGCGTGCTCTTCGTCGGCCTGAACCAGCAGGACATCGTCGGAGACGCACGGCGGTTCCTGCGGGAGTTCGGCCTCAGCTACCTCAACGTCCGGGACCCGGGCAACGAGGTCGCCCGCCGATGGGGTCTGGTCGGGCTTCCCGAGACCTTCTTCCTCGACGCCGACGGGAAGGTCGTCGCCCACATCCTGGGCGCGGCATCGGCGGAGGAGCTCCGCGAGGGGATCGAGGCCGCGCGCTCTGGGCGCCCGGCTCGGGTGGACCGTGACGGCGCGGGGTCGGCCTTCGAGCTCGAGCCAGTCGAGTAGCGCGGCTACTACACTGCTCGTAGATGGTGACGCAACAAGAGAAGCGAGAAACGCGCCGGCTGCAGCGCGAAGAGCGCGAGCGGGCGGCGCTCGCCGCCGAGCGGCGCAAGAAGCTGCGCGGCTACGTGGTCGCCGCAGTGCTGGGCGTGGCCGCGGTGTCGGCGGTGGTCGTGGCCGTCTCGAGCGGCGGCGGCGGAGGGGGCGGCGTCGGGGAGTCGCTCGCCTCCGAGGGGGGCGGCCACGTCCACGGCCTAGGCGTCAACCCGGCCGACGGAGCCGTCTTCGTCGCCTCTCACAACGGGCTCTTCCGGGCCGCGCGCGGCGAGGCTGGGGCCCGGCCGGTCGGGCGCAGCGGCAAGGACGTGATGGGCTTCTCGATCGTGGGCGCCAACCGCTTCCTGGGGTCCGGGCACCCCGGCGAGGGCGAGAACCTGCCGTCCAGCTTAGGTCTGATCGCGTCGACCGACGCGGGCCGCACCTTCCGACCGGTGTCGCTGCTCGGCGAGGTCGACTTCCACGTCCTGCGCGCAGCTGGAACACGTGTCTACGGGTCCGACAGCACGAGCGGCCGCTTCCTCGTGAGCCGCGACGAAGGCCGCACGTGGGACGCACAACGCCCGCCGGGCTCCCTGATCGACCTGGCCATCGACCCCCGCGATCCCGACCGCCTGATCGCCTCGACCGACTCGGGGCTCTCCGCCTCGAGCGACGGCGGCCGGAGCTGGCGGCGCCTTGGCGAGCAGATCGCGCTCGTAGCCTGGGCGGCGCCCGAGCGCCTCTTCATCCTCGAACAGGGGGGTAAGGTCGCGGTGAGCTCGGACGGCGGGCGGAGTTTCCGTCCCGCGGGCGATGTCCGCGGCGAACCCGTCGCCTTCATGGCCGCCGGGAGTGAGCTCTACGTGGCCCTTACCGATAACCGCATCATGCGTTCGGCCGACGGTGGCGCCACCTGGAGCGTCCGGACGCAGGTCTGAGGTGATGGGTGGTCGCCTGATCCTCGTCGGTCTCACTGCGCTGCTCGTCGTCTGGGCGGGCACGCTGGTCTACGTCTTACTCGAGCGCTCCGGCGCGAGAACCGCGTCGACGGCGGGTCAGGTCGCACAGTCCGAACCGCGGACCGGCCCCTTCCGAGGCAGCAAGCTGCCCGACGGCATCGTCGGCCGGCCCGCGCCCGACTTCCGGCTCTCAGACGCCCGCGGCCGACCCGTCGACACCCGGCGGCTCGCCGGTCGCCCCTACCTCGTGACCTTCCTCTACACGAACTGCCCGCCGGGCGACACCTGTCCGACGATCGCCGCGGAACTCCGCCAGGCGCTGAAGCAGCTCGGTCCCCGGGCCGACGACCTCACCATCCTCGCCGTCAGCGTCGAGCCGAAGGGCGATACCCCCGCCGCGGCGCGGCGCTGGCTGCGCCGCTACCGGCTCCCAGCGAACTTCCGCTTCCTCGTTGGTTCGAGGCGAGAGCTCGAGCCGGTCTGGGATAGCTACTACGTAGGCTCACAGGATCCCGCCAACGAGCAGAGCCGTCACACCTCGAACATGTGGCTCGTCGACGCACGCGGGCGCTGGCGCACGAAGTTCTCCGCCGGTCTCCCGGTCCCCCCCGCGGACATCGCCCACGACCTCGGCGTCCTCCTCGACGAGGCAGAGCGCTCCTAGCCGGTGGTCGACGCCCCGGGCATGGCCCTGGCCTTCGCCGCCGGATTCGTCTCCTTCGTATCGCCGTGCTGCCTCCCGCTCGTGCCGGGGTATCTCGCCGCGGTTGGCGGCGCGGCACCCGGCGATGGGCGCCGCCTCGACCGCCGGGTCCTCGCTCGCAGCCTCGCCTTCGTCGGCACCTTCTCGGCCATCTTCGTCTTCCTCGGGCTGACGGCGACTGCCCTCGGCGCGATCCTCTTCGACAGCCGCGACACGCTCAACGCCATCGCCGGCGTGCTCATCGTGGTGATGGGGCTCCTATTCATCGCCTCTGTCGCCGTCGTGCGCCTGAACCGGGAGTGGCGTCCGGACTGGCTCGTGGCGCGAGCGAGGCGGGGCGGGCCGGTGGTCGCGGGCGCGTCCTTCGCCGTCGCCTGGACGCCGTGCGTCGGGCCGACCCTCGGGGCCGTCCTGGGTCTCGCCTCGACCCAGACGACGGTCGGCCAGGGAGCACTGCTGCTCGCGATCTACTCCGCCGGACTCGGCGTGCCGTTCCTGCTCTCGTCGCTCGCCTACACCGTCGGAACCCTGCGATTCTCGTGGCTGCGGCGACGCTACCCGCTCGTCCAGGTCGCGTCGGGGATCGTGCTCGTGGCCATGGGGGCGCTCGTCCTCTCCGGCGACCTCTTCCGCCTCAACATCCAGGTTCAGCAGGCCCTCGACGGGCTCGGACTCAACATCTGGCAGTCGCTCTAGCCCGTGAGCGCGTTCTCGGTTCCGGCCTAGGATGAACACGGGCCTTTCAGTACCTCGCCCGAAACGCCGATGCTGAGTTTCGCGCGGCGCGAGGGGAGCAGGCTCCAGTTTGCTCCGGACCTTCGTATGAGGCGACGCACGTGATGTCCGACCAGCAAAGGCTCGCCAGCGCGCAGGGTCGCTTCACGCGGCGGCGGCTGCTCGTCGCCGCCGGCGGGGGAGCGGGCACTCTGGCCCTCGGCGGCTATGCCCTCGGCCGCGTCGCCGCCGGGCCCGAGCCGGCCGACATTGTGCTGCGCCCACGCCCCGCTGAGGTCGAGCTCGGGCGCCGGCACGTAAGCACCTGGACCTACGACGGACGCCTCCCGGGTCGCGAGATCCGTCTGCGTCAGGGCCGGCCGATACGCATCCGCGTCGACAACGCGCTCACCGAGCCGACGAGCATCCACTGGCACGGCGTCCGACTGCGAAACAACGCCGCCGACGGCGTTCCCGGTCTCACCCAGGACGCCGTCGAGCCGGGCGAGAGCTACGTGTACGAGTTCACGCCTCCAGACGCGGGCACCTTCTTCTTCCACTCGCACTTCGGCATGCAGCTCGATCGCGGTCTGTACGCGCCGCTGATCGTCGAGCCGCGGCGCGAGGAGCTCGACTACGACAGGGAGGCGGTCGTCCTCGTCGACGACTGGCTGGACGGCGTCTCGGGAACGCCGGAGGGCCGTCTCGACGCGCTGCGGCGGGCGGGCATGGCCATGCACGGCGGGATGAGGATGGGCGCTCGACCGCCGAGCGGGCCATTCGCGCCGCTTGACCCCTCCAACCGGGTGGCCTCCCGGCACGTAGCGATGACCAACGCCGCGCTGGCCGGTCAGGTCGACGGTGGCGACGTGGAATACCCTCTGCACCTGATCAACGGGGGTCCGCCCGAGGCGCCGGCGCAGATCGACGTGCGTCGCGGCGAGCGCGTTCGCCTGCGGCTGATCAACTCTGGCGCCGACACGATCTACGCGGTCTTCGTCGAGGACCACGAGCTGCGAGTGACCCACGCCGACGGACTGCCCGTCCGTCAGGTCACC
>Ga0136615_10000657_pt1 | contig 16090 bp, 11 predicted proteins | sample AntDrymUQ2882206_2_FD_106647 | JGI IMG/M metagenome (GOLD analysis project Ga0136615, IMG submission 106647) | Polar desert sand microbial communities from Dry Valleys, Antarctica - metaG UQ288 (22.06) | ecosystem: Environmental > Terrestrial > Soil > Desert | place: Antarctica: Dry Valley...
CGCGTACCCTTCCTGCACGTGGCCACCGTCGATGTCGCAGACGAGCTCAAGGAGCTCGACCAGACGCTGCGCAGCATCGAGCAGGTCATCGACCTCGACGCCCTCCGACGCGAGCTGGCCGACCTCAACGAGCAGGCTGCCGCGCCCGACCTCTGGGACGACCAGGAGAACGCCCAACGAGTGACCGCGCGGCTGTCGCACCTGCAGGGCGACCTGGCCCGGATCGACTCTCTGCGCAGCCGGCTCGACGACGCCCGGATGATGCTCGAGATGTCGGAGGAGGAGGGTGACGCCGCCGCCCGCGAGGACGTCGCCGGCGAGGTCGCCACGCTCCAGGACCAGATCGCCGCGCTCGAGGTCAGGACGCTGCTCTCCGGCGAGTACGACGAGCGCGAGGCGCTGGTGACGATCCGCGCCGAGGCGGGTGGGGTCGACGCCGCCGACTGGGCCGAGATGCTCATGCGCATGTACCTGCGCTGGGCCGAGCGCCACGGCTACCCGACCGAGGTCTACGACACGTCCTACGCCGAGGAGGCCGGCATCAAGTCCGGCACGTTCGCGGTGAAGGTCCCCTACGCGTACGGGACGCTCTCGGTCGAGCAGGGGACCCATCGGCTGGTCCGGATCTCGCCGTTCGACAACCAGAACCGCCGGCAGACCTCGTTCGCCGGCGTCGAGGTGATGCCGGTCGTCGACCAGAGCGACCACGTCGACGTCCCCGAGACCGACATCCGGATCGACGTCTACCGCTCCTCCGGCCCGGGCGGGCAGAGCGTCAACACGACGGACTCCGCCGTCCGCATCACGCACCTGCCGACCGGCATCGTGGTGTCCTGCCAGAACGAGAAAAGCCAGATCCAGAACCGGGCCGCAGCGTTGCGCGTGCTCCAGGCCCGGTTGCTGCTGCGCCGGGAGCAGGAGCAGCGGGCCACGATGAACGCGCTGCGCGACGCAGGCAGCTCCTGGGGCAACCAGATGCGCTCGTACGTGCTGCACCCGTACCAGATGGTCAAGGATCTCCGGACCGAGGTCGAGACCGGGAACCCGGCCGGCGTCCTCGACGGCGACCTCGACCCGTTCATCGAGGCTGGCATCCGCTGGCGCCGCCAGGCTGAGGTCGCGGCGCGGTGATAATCACGCCCATGCACGCCCCCTGATCTGGGAAGATCCTCATGTGTGGCGGCTTGACTCTGCACCGCGCGAACCGCGAGGTTGGCGGGAACCGGCGGACCCGGAGCACGGGTCCGGCATGCAACTTCCGGCCCGCGCCTGACGTCTCACGAACAACGATCCGGCAGCCGCCGGTGGGGCCGGCCGGAGGGAGGTCGACGTGCACAGGATCTGCGACGTACGCCGACACCGCCGCCTGGCCTCCGCCGCAGCAGCGACGGGAGTCCTCGCGCTCCTGACCGTGCTCCCGGCGGTAGGAATGTCCGGCATCGCCCTCGCCACCACGCCGCCACAGCCCCCGGCCGACGCCGACGCGAGTTGCGACACCAGCCCCACCAGCTATCCCGGCAACGGGGTTCCGGTGCCCGGCGGGGCGTCCTGCGTCGTGGTCACGACTCCTGCGGGCGTGCCGGTCGCCGAGGTGTGGGCGTGGGGTGACGACGCCGGCCTGCACTGGTACAACTACGTCGCCGAGGGCTACCGCCCCGGCGGTGGCTCGGCGCTCACGATGTGCGCCACCGAGGACGAGGCCGCCGGCGGGTCCGCCTACATCTGCACGACCGACTCCTACTTCCTGCTGTTCACGGTCTCGGACCTGTTCGTGACCTGGCCAGCCATCGTCGACGCCGACCTCTACTTCTGCGAGTCCGTCGCCGTCGTCGGGCTCGACGATCTGGTCACGACCGCCCATGCGTGCGGCACCCTCAGGGGCGTCTCGCAGGGCGAGAGCATCCCAGTGCCACCGCCGACCACCACACCGCCGCCCGCGGACCCGTCCCCGCCGCCGACCTCGAGCACCCCGACCCCGCCAACGACCACCGCACCGGTCGACCCGCCGGCCGAGGAGCCGGCGCCAACCACCGAGCCGACGACGTCCGAGCCCGTCACACCGCCGAGCGCGCCCGTCCCGACGAGCACCCCGCCCGCCGCACCGGCACCATCCGTCCCGGTCGATGCGACCCCGGACCGGCCGGTCGCCGACGTTGCTGCGCCGGAGGCGGAACCGATGGCCACGCCAGTCGACTCCGAGTCGGTCGCGCTGGTCGGCGGAGCGGAGTTCCCGGTGGCGCTGGTCGTCGCGCTGGCCGCGGCACTGGCACTGGGCGGGGTGGCCGTTCTCGCCGGCCCGAGCGCTGTGACCGCCTTGCGGCGACGGACCTGACGCTCGGTCACCGGCCACGCCGACGCGACCCAGGACACCGGTCCCACGCGGACACCCGACGTAGACTCACCCGCTGTGAGCGCCTCATGATTCGCTTCGACAACGTGACGAAGGTCTACCCGAGCCAGGCCCGGCCGGCTCTCAACGAGATCTCGGTCGAGGTGGACAAGGGCGAGTTCGTGTTCCTGGTCGGCGCCTCGGGCTCGGGCAAATCGACGTTCCTGCGCCTCGTGCTGCGCGAGGAGCGGCCGAGCCGCGGCCAGATCCACGTCGCCGGCAAGGAGCTCAACAAGCTGTCCAGCTGGAAGGTGCCGGCACTGCGGCGCCGGATCGGGACCGTGTTCCAGGACTTCCGCCTGCTGCCGAACAAGAACGTGTTCGAGAACGTGGCGTTCGCCCTCGAGGTGCTCGGCCGGTCCAAGGCCGACATCGCCGTCGCCGTCCCCGAGGTGCTCGAGCTCGTGGGGCTGGACGGCAAGGAGGGGCGACTGCCCGACGAGCTCTCCGGCGGCGAGCAGCAGCGCGTGGCGATCGCCCGCGCGTTCGTGAACCGCCCGATGCTCCTGATCGCCGACGAGCCCACCGGGAACCTGGACCCGGCCACGAGCGTCGGCATCATGAGACTGCTCGACCGCATCAACCGCACCGGCACCACCGTGGTCATGGCGTCGCACGACGCCGCGATCGTGGACCAGATGCGCAAGCGCGTCATCGAGCTCGAGTCCGGGGACCTGGTCCGCGACCAGACCCGCGGCGTGTACGGCTACGCCCGCTGACCCGTGAGGACATCATGCGCGCCCAGTTCGTCCTGAAAGAGATCGGTATCGGTCTGCGCCGCAACTTGACGATGACGGTCGCGGTCGTGGTCACGGTGGCCGTCTCGCTCGCCATGGTCGGCGCCGGGCTCTTGATCCGGGCCCAGGTCGCCGAGATGAAGGACTTCTGGTACGACCGGGTCGAGGTCTCGATCTTCCTGTGCAGCGAGTTCGACGCGTCCAGCAACTCGGCCTGTGTCTCCGGGGCGGTCTCGAAAAGCCAGCGGAGCCAGATCGAGTCCGATCTGGCCGAGCTCGACGAGGTGCAGGCGGTGTTCTACGAGTCCAAGGAGCAGGCGTACACGCTGTTCCAGGAGGAGTTCGCCGACTCCGCGATCGTCGACACCGTCGCGCCCGAGCAGCTGCCCGAGTCGTTCCGGGTCAAGCTGGTCGACCCCGAGCAGTTCGCGATCATCGCGTCGGCCTTCGACGGCCGACCGGGCGTGGAGAGCGTGGTCGACCAGAAGGAGCAGCTCGAACCGTTCTTCAAGTTCCTCAACAAGCTCACCCTCGCGAGCGTCTCGATCGCGGGACTCGTGCTGATCGCAGCCGTGCTCCTCGTGGTGAACACGGTTCGTGTAGCTGCGTTCACCCGCCGCCGGGAGACCGGGATCATGCGGCTGGTCGGCGCCTCGAACTTCTACATCCAGGTGCCGTTCCTGCTCGAGGGCGCGATCGCCGGTCTGCTCGGCGCGGTCGTCGCGGCCGGCCTGCTCGTCGCTGCGTACTACTTCCTGATCCTGGGTTCCTTCAAGCCCGACTTCGCCTTCATCCAGCAGTGGGTCGGCTGGGACACCGTGCTCACGATCGTGCCGGTCCTGCTGGTCCTCGGCATGGTGATCTCCGCCCTCGCGTCGTTCTTCACGCTGCGCCGGTACCTCCGGGTCTGACCTGTGACGCGCGACCTGCGTGATTGCTGGTACTCGTGTGACGGTCGAGGACCGTGATGAAGAAGCGACACGAATGACGATCGGGCAGCAAATCCACTCCTGAGGTCGATTCCTCTGCTAGAACGGCGACGTTCGCTGGCTGCAGTGCGTCCCCTGGGCGCGTTCCTGGGCTTCGTCGAAGGAGATCTCCGCATGCGCCGTTCCCGCCTGCTCCCGGGTGCTGCCGCGCTCGCCCTCGTCCTCAGCCCGGTCATGGGTCCGGTCGCGCAAGCGGACGACCCGGCACAGGAGAAGGCCCAGGTCGAGACGCAGATCGCCGAGGTCCGCGGCGACTTGACGGAGTCCACCGCGGCTGTGGCAGCAGCCGTCCAGTCGCTCCAGGCGGTCGACGCCGAGCTCGTCGTGGCCCGCGACGCACTGGCCGCGGCCAAGGGTGAGCTGGACGTGGCGCAGGCCGAGGATCAGCGACTCGCCGGCGAGCTCGCAGCCGCACAGGCCGAAGAGGTCGCCGCCGAGGGTGAGCTGGTCGGCATCCAGACCGATATCGCGGACAACCAGGCATTCATGGGCGGGCTGGCCAGAGCCGCCTACCAGGGCAGCTCGCTCGAACAGGTCTCCTCGGCGTTCGACGCCGAGAGCCTCGAGAGCTTCACCCGCCGGGTCCAGGGCATGCGCACGGTCATGCGGTCGCAGAACGCCGCACTCCTCGCGCTCGGCAACGACCGGGCTGCGCTCGCGACCAGTCAGGCCAAGCTGGAGGCGATCCGCGAGCGAGTCGCGGCCGCCAAGGTCGCCGCGGCGGAGAATGTCGCGGAGAAAGCGCAGCTCGAGGCCGCCGCCAGCGCCGCCGAGGACCAGGTCGCGGCCCTCCGTGACGAGCGAGCCCAGGTTCTCGACGACGCAGAGGTCGCCCAGGCCGAGGACGAGGCGCAGTACGTGGCGCTCGAGGCCGAGCGCAAGCGGCTCGAGGAGGAGCTCCGGCGCCGGGCCGAGGCGGCTGCCGCGGCTGCCGCGGCTGCCGCAGCCGCCGCTGCCGCCGCTGCTGCCGCCGAAGCCGCAGCTGCCGCCGCAGCGGCTGCCGCCGCCAACGCAGCGGACCAACAAGCCGCCGCCGCGGCGCACGCGCAGGCGCAGCAACAGGCGCAGGCGCTCGCGCAGGCGGCTCCGCCGTCGTCATCGGGTCCGCTCTACCGCCCGGTGTCCGGACCGATCACGTCGTCGTACGGCATGCGCGTGCACCCGATCACCGGCGTCTACAAGCTCCACGACGGCACCGACTTCGGGGTGGGCTGCGGCACGCCGATCCGGGCGGCCGCGGGCGGCACGGTGCTGCGCACCTCCTACGCCGGCGGTTACGGCAACCAGACCGTCATCGAGCACGGGGTGGTCAGCGGCTCGCACCTCGCGACCTCCTACAACCACCAGTCGCGGTTCGCCGTCTCCAGCGGCCAGCGCGTCGAGCGAGGCCAGGTGATCGGGTACGTCGGGACGACCGGCTATTCCACCGGCTGCCACCTGCACCTCATGGTGTTCTCGGGCGGCTCGACCACGAATCCGATGAACTGGCTCTGACCGTCCGGGCGGGTCCCACCGCCTAGAGTCGAAGGCATGCCACGCGAACAGGGGCGCAAGCTCATCGCCTCGAACCGCAAGGCCTACCACGACTACCACGTCGACGCGACGTACGAGGCCGGCCTCGTGCTCACCGGCACTGAGGTGAAATCGCTGCGCCTGGGTCGTGCCTCGCTCGTCGACGGGTTCGCCACGATCGACGGGGGCGAGGTGTTCCTGCGCAACGTGCACATCCCGGAGTACACCGAGGGCACGTGGACCAACCACGAGCCGCGGCGGACCCGCAAGCTGCTGCTCCACCGTGAGGAGATCGCCCGACTCGTCGGCAAGACCAAAGAGTCCGGCACGACGATCGTGCCGCTCGCGCTGTACTTCAAGGACGGTCATGCCAAGGTCGAGATCGGCCTGGCGCGTGGCAAGAAGACGCATGACAAGCGCCGCGCCCTCGCCGACAAGCAGATGGCCCGCGAGACCCAGCGAGCCCTCGCGTCACGCTCGCGACGCGGGCCCGGCGCGTAGTCCCGCGTCCCCGGTCCGGGACCGGTGACGACGTATGCTGCCCGCCAGCCCACCGTTGTCGATAGGTGCCCCAGATGTCCAAGTACGACACCGAGGTCGACCTCGAGAACGCCGGCACCAGCCACGCGCTCATCGTCGACCTCGTCGGGCACAACAAGACGGTGCTCGACGTCGGGTGCTCGACCGGCTACCTGGCCCGGGTGCTCCGCGAGCAGGGCTGCAAGGTGTCCGGTGCCGAGATCGACCCTGCCGCCGCTGCGGAGGCGGAGGAGTACCTCGAGAAGGTCGTCGTCGATGACCTCGACACGATGGACCTGGTCGACGCGTTCTCGGGCGAGACGTTCGACGCGGTCGTCTTCGGCGACGTGCTCGAGCACCTGCGGGATCCGCTGCCGACGCTCCGTCAGGCTCGGAAGCTGCTGTCGCCGGGCGGCTCGGTGATCGTCTCGGTCCCGAACGTCGCTCACGGTGCGGTCCGGCTCGCCCTGCTGCGCGGCAAGTTCCCCTACCGGCCGCTCGGGCTGCTCGACAGCACGCACCTGCGGTTCTTCACCCGCGACGGGCTCGAGGACCTCATGCGCGAGGCCGGCCTGGTGATGGTCGACACCCGCCGGTCGGTGGCCGGCATCTTCGAGACCGAGCTGGGGATCGAGCCGGAGGACTACGACCCCGTCCTGGTCCACGAGCTCGAGGACGACCTCGACGCCACCACGTACCAGTTCGTCGTCCGTGCGGTCCGCGACGACGGCGACCAGGCGGTCCGCGACATGTACGAGCGCGGCCGCGCTCGCGATCTCGAGATCCACCAGCTCGAGCGGGCCGTCGCCCGGGCGACCGCCGAGGCCGCCGCCGCGACCGAGCGGATGGCCGAGGCGGAGCGCCGCGCCGCAGCAGCCGAGGCGGAGGTCTCCGCGCTCACCCACACGCTGACGATTCGGTCGATGCGGGTGCCGCGTGCGCTGTACTCCAGGCTGCGCGGGTTGCGGTGACCTGGTCGACGTGGCGTTCCTGACCTCCCTGCGCGACCTCGGGTCGTCCCGCGAGCTCGTCGGGAACCTCACGCTCCGCGAGGTCCGGGGCAAGTACAAGCGGACCGCCCTCGGCCAGCTGTGGTCGTTGCTGAACCCGCTCGCCACGATGGTGATCTTCACCGTGGTCTTCGGTGTGCTGCTGCGGGTCGAGGTGCCGCCCGGATCACCGAGCGGCATCGACGTGTTCGCGCTCTGGCTGATGTGCGGACTGATCCCGTGGACGTTCATGTCCAACGCCGTCACCAGTGGCATGTCGGCACTGGTGGCGAACGCGAACCTGGTCACCAAGGTCTACTTCCGCCGTGAGGTGCTGGTCGCGGCGAACGTGTTCTCGTGGGACGTGACGTTCGGCATCGAGCTCCTCGTGCTCTCCGCTGCGCTGCTCGCGTTCGGGGCGATGGTGCTCCCGTGGCTCCCGCTGGTGATCGTGTTCGGCCTCGTTCTCACGGCGTTCGGGCTCGGCCTCGCCCTGATGCTCGCGGTCGCGAACGTCTACTTCCGCGACACCCAGCACTTCTTGTCGATCTTCATGCAGTTCTGGTTCTACGCCACCCCGATCGTCTACCCGGCCACGCTGGTGCCCGACTCGACCGAGCTGCTCGGCGTCCGGATCCCCCTGCGCACCCTGTACGAGCTCAACCCGATGGAGCACTTCGTCGCCGTGTTCCGGGCCTTGCTCTACGACAACCGGTTCCCCGAGCTCGGCGACGTGATCTTCACCGTCGGTGCCGCGACGGTTGCGCTGCTCGCCGGCTGGACGATCTTCCGCCGGTACGAACCACGGCTGGCCGAGGAGCTGTGAGCGTGGCAACGGCGAGCAGCACTGCCACCGGGCCGGCGGTGGTCGTCGACGACGTCTCGAAGCGCTTTCGCCTGTACCGCGAGCGCAACCAGTCGTTGAAGGCCGCGCTCATGCGGCGTGGCCGGGCGCGGTACGACGAGTTCTGGGCGTTGCGCGACGTGTCGTTCGAGATCCCGCGCGGGTCGACGTTCGGGCTGATCGGCGAGAACGGGTCGGGCAAGTCGACGTTGCTCAAGTGCATCGCGCGCATCCTGCAGCCTGACCGGGGGAGCATCACCGCCACCGGATCCCTGGCTGCGCTGCTCGAGCTGGGATCGGGTTTCCACCCGGAGCTCTCCGGTCGCGAGAACATCTACCTGAACGGCTCCATCGTCGGCCTGCCTCGCCGCACGCTCGATGAGCGCTTCGACGAGATCGTGGACTTCGCCGGGGTCCGCGAGTTCATCGACCAACCGGTGAAGAACTACTCCTCCGGCATGTACGTGCGCCTTGGTTTCTCGGTCGCGATCAACGTCGACCCGGACATCTTGCTCGTCGACGAGGTCCTTGCGGTCGGGGACGCAAGCTTCCAGGCCAAGTGCATGGAGAAGTTCGCCGAGTTCCGGGCGCAGGGCAAGACCGTCGTGATCGTGAGCCACGCCACCGAGACGATGCGCTCGATGTGCGACCAGGTGGCCTGGCTGGAGCACGGCCGGCTGCTCGCCGTCGGCAAGCCCGACCAGCTCGTCGACGAGTACACCGACTCCACACACGTCGACCGGGTGACCAGCGTCGACGGCTCCACCAGGTGGGGGTCGGGCGAGGCCACGATCGAGCGGGTCGAGGTGCTCGACGCGTACGAAGCACCGACCACAGCCCCTCGCACCGGCGACCAGGTCACGATCCGGATCACGTTCCGCGCCGACCAGCCGATCGAGCGACCGGTCTTCGGGCTGGCCCTGGAGACGCTCGACGGCGTGTACGTCTGGGCCTCGAACACGCGTGACGCGGACTACGTCCCGGATCGCATCGTCGGGGCCGGGCTGGTCGAGCTCGCGGTCCCGCGCCTTATGCTCTTGCCCGGGACCTACGACCTGCACGCATCCATCGTCGACTTCACGACCCAGCACACGTACGACTTCATCCGCCGCAGCGCACGGTTCGACGTCGACCACGGCACGCCGCGCGAGTCCGGCGGCATCGTGAGCCTGGGCGGTGCGTGGCAGAACCTGACCACCGAGTGACCCGCCGACCCGGTGACGAGGAGACCATGCTGCAACGCCAGGACGCCGCCCGTGCCCTCCGTTCCGATGTCGTCTCGGTCATCGTGCTCAACTACCAGGGCGCCGCTGACACCATCGCGTGCCTGCGGGCGGTCGAGGAGCTCGACTGGCCCAAGGACCGGCTCGAGATCATCTGCGTGGACAACGACTCCGGTGACGGGAGCGTCGAGGAGATCACCGCCGCGGTTCCGGGCGTGCGCATGGTGGTCTCCGAACGCAACACCGGGTTCGCCGGTGGCATGAACCTCGGCGTGGCGGGCGCGACCGGCGAGTACGTCGGCCTGATCAACAACGACGCCCGGCCGCACTCGGCCTGGGTGCGCGAGGCGATCGCCGAGCTCGAGGCCGACCCCGAGGTCGCCTGCGTCGCGAGCAAGGTGCTGGACTGGGACGGCGAGCTCATCGACTACGTCGACGGCTCGCTCACGTGGTTCGGCATGGGCTACAAGCGCGAGGTCGGTCGGCCCGACTCCGCCGACTTCGACCACCCGAAGAACGTCCTGTTCGCGACGGGCGCGGCGATGTTCGTCCGCACCGAGGTCTTCCTCGGCGTCGGCGGGTTCGACGAGCGGTTCTTCATGTTCTACGAGGACGTCGACCTCGGCTGGCGGCTCAATCTGCTCGGGCACCGGGTCCGCTACGTGCCCGGCTCGATCGCCTACCACCGCCACCACGTCACGATCGACCGGTACGGCAAGTTCCGTGAGCACTACCTGCTCGAGCGGAATGCGCTGATGTCCCTGTACAAGAACTACGGCGACGAGGCGCTGGCCCGGGCGCTGCCGGCGGCGATGGCGCTGGCAGTGCGGCGCGGGATCTCGCGCGGCGGTGACGACCCGACCGCGCTGGACCTGCAGCGCTCGCCGGGCGACGAGTCGCAGCGGATCGAGCTGGACAAGGACACGCTCACCGGCGCGTACGCGATCGACCACTTCGTCGAGCGGCTGCCGGGGCTGGCGGAGGACCGCCGCACGATCCAGGCGGCCCGGGTCCGCCAGGACGTCGACCTGATCCCGCTGTTCCGCCAGGCGCTGGAGCCGGCCTACCCGGAGGCGCGCTACCTCGAGGGCTACGCAGCCCTCGTCCAGGCCTTCGACGTCGAGCACATGTTCACGCGCCGGCGCCGGATCGCGATCGTCACCGGCGAGCCGCTCGGGGCCCGCATGGCCGGCCCCGCGATCCGGGCCTGGGAGATCGCCTCGGCGCTGTCGGCCGAGCACGACGTCGAGCTCGCCACCACCGGGACCTGCAGCATCGACAGCCCGGACTTCGAGACCCGGTCGGTCTCCGGCCGCGACCTGCGGCGGCTCGAGCAGTGGTGCGACGTGCTGATCTTCCAGGGCCTGCTGCTCACGCTGCACCCGTGGCTGCGGCGCAGCACGAAGGTCCTGGTCGCCGATATCTACGACCCGTTCCACCTCGAGGTGCTCGAGCAGACCAAGGACCAGTCCGAGGCGTTCCGGCACCAGACCCTCAAGGACTGCGTGGCCGCGCTGAACAACCAGCTCGAGCGGGCCGACTTCATGCTCTGCGCCTCGCCCAAGCAGCGCGACTTCTGGCTCGGCCAGCTGGCCGGGCTGGGCCGGATCAACCCGGAGACCTACGACGACGACGAGAACCTCGAAACGCTGCTGGCGGTCGTCCCGTTCGGGCTCAACGACGCCGCACCGGTCCGGACCGCACCGGCGATCAAGGGCGTCGTCCCCGGCATCGGTGCCGACGACAAGGTGATCTTGTGGGGTGGCGGTGTCTACAACTGGTTCGACCCGCTGACGCTGATCCGCGCGGTCGATCGCCTGCGTGAGCGCCGTCCCGACGTGCGCCTGTTCTTCCTCGGGATGCGACACCCGAACCCGGACGTGCCGGAGATGCGCATGGCGGCCACTGCGGTGTCGCTGTCCGACCGGCTCGGGCTCACGAACAAGCACGTCTTCTTCAACGACGACTGGGTCCCGTACGAACGTCGCGGGAACTACCTCCTCGACGCAGACATCGGCGTGAGCTGCCACCTGCAGCACGTGGAGACCGCGTTCTCGTTCCGGACGCGGATCCTGGACTACCTCTGGGCCGGCCTGCCGATCGTCACGACGAGCGGCGACACGTTCGGTGACCTGGTCGAGGCCGAAGGGCTCGGGTTCTCGGTCGCGGCCGGAGACATCGACGGCCTCGAGGAGGCGCTGTTCCAGCTGCTCGACGACGAGGACCTGGCCGCGCGCTGCTCCAAGCGCAGCCGTGAGGTCGCGCGCAGCTTCACCTGGTCCAAGGTCATGCAGCCGCTGCTGGAGTTCTGCCGCAACCCGCGCCGGGCCCCGGACCTGGCCGTCGAGCTCGGCGAGGCGGCGGTCGGCATGCCGCGCGCGTTCCTGGACTCCTCCCGGCCGTCGATCCGCGAGGACGTGGCCCTGGCGCGGGACTACCTGCGCCAGGGTGGCGTGCGAGAGGTGTCCAGACGGGCGGCCGGGCGGATCACCCGGCTCGTCCGCGAGCGGCTGGGCCGTCCGGAGTCAGCCCCTCAGCTCCGGCGGTAGGCGCCGGTCGGCCGGCTCGGGACCGGCACCAGCAGGGCTTCGACCTGCCGGCGGGTGATGCCGCGGACCGCGGCGAGCCGGCCGATCTCGCGACGTCGACGAAGCGTCCCCGGCAGCATCCGGAGGTACGACGCGAGGACCTTTGCCCGGACAACGGCATCCGCGCCGCGATGGTCCGAGCGGGTGACGACGGACATTGCCGTGAGCGGGTACCGCGCGACTGCGCGGAGCGCAAGCCCGCGGCTGGCGTCCTTGGTCAGCGTGAGCAGCCGGTTGCGGTCGTCGTGGAAACGGAACAGCGTGGAGCCCTCGCGGCTGGACCTCGAGTGCTGGTGGCGGACGACCGCGCCGGCCTCGTAGCGCACCTCCCAGCCGGCCAGGCGCATGCGCCACGACAGATCGGTGTCCTCGTAGTACATGAAGAACCGGTCGTCGATGCCCCCCGCATCTGCGACGGCGGCCACGCGGAGCAGGGCCGCCGCGCCGGTGAAGCCGAACACGTGCCCGGACGCGCGCGAGCCGTCGTCGACGGCGAGCCAGTCGCGGTCCTGCCCGAACCCGTCCGTACGGACGACGTTGCCGGTCGAGTTGAGCAGGTCCACCCGGCCGTCCACCGCCGGACGGAACGTGCTGCCGTCGGAGGCCGTGACCACGCCGGACTGGTCCGGCCCGGCGCCCGGCGCCGGTGCAAAACGCTCGGCCAGGAGGACGCGAGCGGTGACCGCGCCGACCCGCTCGCCACCTGGCCCGTCGACGACCGCGAGCATGCGCTCGAGCGCGTCCGGGGCCAGCTCGGCGTCGTTGTTGACCAGCGCGGCGTACGGCGTCGCCACCTGCCGCTGCGCGAGCGCTACGCCGCCGGCGAAGCCGAGGTTGCGCCGGCTCGTCACGACCCGGACCGCCGGATACCGCCGCAGCACCTCGGCCGTCACGTCGGTCGAGGCGTTGTCGACGACAAGGACGTCGACGAGGGTCGGCCCGAGCGTCTGGGTCATGATCGCGTCCAGGCACGCCGGCAGCAGGTTCGCGCCCTCCCAGGTGACCACGACCACCGTGATCGCCGCCGCGTTGCTCCCACCCACGACCCGGACCCTAGGTGCCGGGGCCGGGCCGGCGCGACGGTTATGCTCCCGGGAGCCGACGGAGTGGACCGCCAGCCCGTGACCTCGATCGATCCCCACCCAGTCGCCACTGACGGCGACCGGGCTGCGGGCGACCGGCTGGACCGGCGGATCGGTTGGGTGACGTTCGCCGCGGCCGTCGTGCTCGTGGTCGCCGGGCTCGGGCAGTCGCTGCTGGGGCTTCGGGTGTTCGCGAGCTCGGATGTCGTCTACCGGGTGGCGCCGTGGTCGGCCCAGGTGCCGCCGGGCTTCAGCGCTGAGAACGACTACGTGCAGGACCCGATCGACGCGGTGCTGCCAGGAGCGTACGAGTTCGTCAGCCGGCTTCGCGACGGCGACGTGGCGCAGTGGTCGGACCTGCAGTCCGGCGGTTTCGAGGTCGCGGCCACGCCGAACCTCGCGCTGTACTCGCCGCTCACCGCTCCGTACGTGGTGCTGCCGCTCTGGCTCGCGCCGGCCTACGGCAAGCTGCTCGAGATCGTCGTGACGATCGGCGGAATGGTCCTGTTCACCCGCCGGCTCGGGCTCGGTCGTGCGGCCGGCTGGATGGGTGGGCTCGCGTTCGCGACGTCGGGCTTCATGGTCGCCTGGACGAACTGGCCGCAGACCCGGGTGGCCGCGTTCGTGCCGGCGCTGTTCTGGGCGCTCGAGCGGCTGATGCAGACCCGCAACGGGCGCAGCGTCGCGCTGGTCGCGGCGGTCGTCGGAGCCATGCTTGCCGGTGGGTTCCCGGCCGTGACGACGTACGCGCTCTACACCGGTGCGGCGTACGTGCTGGTGCGGCTCGCGGTGCTCGAGCGGCACCGACCGGCTCGGCTGGTCACGAGCGGTGGCCTCGCGATCGCCGGAGTCGCTGCTGGCGCGCTGCTGGTCGCCGTGCAGCTGCTGCCGTTCCTCGACCTGCTCGGCCAGACCTATGTCGGGCCGCGCGACCAGGACGCCGAGAGCTTCCTCCCGCTCGCCTCGCTCGTGACCATGCTCGCCCCGGACGCGATGGGCACCACCAACGCGCGCATCGGGTGGCTCGGCCCGCGCAACCCGATCGAGTCGTTCTCGTACGCCGGCGTCGCGGTCGTCCTGCTCGCCGGGATCGGGATGATCACCGGGTTCCGGGCAGCCCGGGCCGAGCACCGCGACCAGGTGTCGCGGCGAGGTGTGCGCACCTTCTTGATCGTCGCCACGCTGGTCTGGGGCGTCGCGATCTACGCGGGCGGGCCGTGGCTGACCCTGCTGCAACGGCTGCCGTTCCTGGACATGAACCCGATCGGCCGGGCCCGCTCGGTGCTCGGCTTCCTGGTAGCCGTCCTGGCCGCCGTGGGATTCGACGCGCTGCTCCGCTCCGAGCCGGTCCAGGTGCGGCTGCGCGAGCTCTGGCGTGGAACCGCCGGCGAGCGGCGGGCACGCGTCGCGCGGGCCGGCGCGTGGGCCCTCCTCGCCGGCGCGACGGTCGCGCTGATCGCGCACGGGCTCCAGTACGCGGTCGACGGCGGCTTCTACGGCTACTACGGGACCCGGATCATGATCGCAGCCGGCCTCGGCGTGGCGGCGCTGGTCGGCGTCATCCTGGCCCGGACCCGACGAGGCGGCTGGCGGCTGGCCGGTCTCGTGCTGGTCCCAGCCGTCGTGCTCGGGCAGGCGATCATCGTCGTCGTCCCGTTCTGGCCTGAGGTTCCCCGGGAGGACTTCTACCCGGTCACCGACACCCACCGATTCCTCGCGGCCAACGTCGGTCACGACCGCTACCTCGCTGCTGACGACGCGCTCATGCCGGGGTCGAACGTCGCGTACGGCCTGCGCTCGCTCTCCGGGCACGCGTTCATGCGCGAGTCCTTCGCCGAGCTTCTGCGCGCGGTCGACCCGGACGCGTTCGTCGCTCCCACGCTGGCCGAGCCGAGCGTCCCGAGCGCGGTCGCCGGCGCCGCCCTGCTCGACCGTCTCGGCGTGACCTACCTGGTCTCGCCGCCGGAGTCTGAGGTCGCCGGCGTGCGCACCACGGTCGGCGGGAGCGCGCAGCAGGTCGTCTGGACGCCGGGCAGCACGCTGCGGTTCGAGCTCGACGGTGGCCCGCTGCGGGGCGTCGGGGTGGCGCTCGCCGAGACACCGTCCGACCTGGACGTGCCGGCCCGCGTCGAGGCCCGGGTGGTCGACCAGGCCGGTGCGGTCGAGCTGGCTGGGGCTCGGCTCCTGCGCGATCGGACCAAGCCGGGCGACGTGGTCGTCGCGCTGGCCGGCGAGGACGTCGCCGCGTCCCGACCACTCACCGTCGAGCTCACGTTGCGGGCTGATCACACCGTGCTGCTGGCCGGGTCCGGCGGTGTACCGCAGCTGGTCGTCGTCCGGCCGGGCGGCGACTCGCTCAAGATGCTGCGGTCGGACGAGGCAGTCGTGTACGAGCGCGAGGACGCGCTGCCGCGGATCCGGTGGGCCGGCACGTCCGCGGTCGAGCCCGACGGCCCGACCGCGATCGGCCGGATGCTCGCGGGCGAGGAGGCCGACGTCCTGCTCGCCGAGCCAGGACCCGAAGCGGACGGGTCGAGCGCAGCCGTCGAGGTGCTCGAGGACTCCGGCGACACGATCCGGGTCCGGGTCGATGCAGACGGCGCCGGCTACGTCGTCGTCGCTGACGCGCTGCAAGACTCGTTCCGGGCCACGCTCGACGGCGAGCCGGTCCAGCTCAGGGCGGCAGACCACGCGGTGGTCGCGGTCGCCACCCCGGCGGGCCAGCACGAGATCATGATCACCTATGACGCTCCACGTGGCGGGGCCGGACTGATCATCTCGATCGCGACCGCGGTGGCGCTGGTCCTCCTGGTCCTGGTCAACCCAGGGCGCGCTCGTACGCGGCGATCGTCGCCACCGCGCACCGACGCCAGGTGAACGCGGCTGCCCAGACCCGCCGGTCGGCGGCACCGTCGTCTCGTCTCGCGTGCCCGGCGCGGACGAGTGCCGCCGCGAGCGCGTCGACGTCACCCACCGGCACGAGGTCGGCGTGCCCGCCGCTGATCTCCCGGTGCACCGCCAGGTCGCTGGCCACCACCGGCGTCCCGCAGGCCAGCGCCTCCAGCACGGGGAGACCGAACCCCTCGTAGGTCGAGGGACTCACGAGAGACGTCGCCCCGGCCACGACAGCGCGGAGGGTGGACGCGTCCAGGTAGCCGGTGCTGATCGAGTCCTCGGCGTCCACCTCGTCACCCCACCCGGGCGGGCCGGCCAGGACC
>Ga0136615_10000658_pt1 | contig 16081 bp, 18 predicted proteins | sample AntDrymUQ2882206_2_FD_106647 | JGI IMG/M metagenome (GOLD analysis project Ga0136615, IMG submission 106647) | Polar desert sand microbial communities from Dry Valleys, Antarctica - metaG UQ288 (22.06) | ecosystem: Environmental > Terrestrial > Soil > Desert | place: Antarctica: Dry Valley...
GCCTGCCCGCGGGCGCGCTTGAGGACGAGGGTGGCGTCGGCGGCGCCCGCGAGGCCGTTGGTGCCGGAGACCTCGGCGAGGAAGTCCTCGGCGGCGGCCTTGCGGACGTGGTGGACGAGAACCATGGCGACGCTGTAGCGGTCCGCGACGGCCCTGGCGCGGCCGGCCGCGGCGTTGTCGGCGACGGGGAGCTCGTCGCATGGGAGGACGCGAAGGCGGCGCAGGCGCGGTGGTCCGCGTCAGTTGACGCTGCGGGCGAGAGCGGTGGTGACGCGGGTGCGCTCGGCATCAGTGAGTTCGGGGAACAGGGGCAGGGAGAGGACCTCGCCGCAGGCGCGTTCGGCCTCGGGGAAGTCGCCGGGGCGGTGACCGAGGTCGGCGAGCGCCTCCTGCAGGTGCGCGGGCGTTGGGTAGTAGACGGCCGTGGCGATGCCGGCTGCGCGCAGGGCGTCGCGGACCGCATCGCGGCGCCCGCCGCTGATCCGGACGGTGTACTGGTGCCAGGCGTGGCGCCGTCCGGGGGGCACGGCGGGCAGGGTGAGCCCGTCCACGCCCGCGAGCGCCTCGTCGTAGGCCTGCGCGTGACCCTGCCGGGCGGCCAGCCACGTGGGCAGGTGCGGCAGCTTCACCCGCAGCAGCGCCGCCTGCAGCGCGTCGAGCCGGCTATTCGTGCCCACCGCCCGGTGGGTGTAGCGCGGGCGCATGCCGTGGGCGCGCAGCAGGCGTACGCGATCGGCGAGGTCGGCGTCGTCGGTGGTCACCATGCCGCCGTCGCCGAAGCCGCCGAGGTTCTTGGTCGGGAAGAAGCTGAAGCAGCCCGCCGCACCCAGCGCCCCGGCGCGGCGCTCGCCATGGTCCGCGCCGAGCGCCTGTGCGGCGTCCTCGATCAGGGGCAGTCCGAGGGCGGCGAGCGGGTCGACGTCAGCGGTCTGCCCGTAGAGGTGTACGGGCATGAGCGCGGTGATGTGCGCGCCGTCGGGGCCCTCGAGGACCTCGCTGACCCGCTGGGCGTCGAGGGTGAAGGTCAGCGGCTCGATGTCGGCGAACACCGGCACCGCGCCAGCCGACAGGATCGCGCTGACGGTTGCGAAAAAGGTGAACGGGGAGGTGAGGACGCGGTCGCCGGGACGCACGCCGGCGGCGCGCAGTGCGAGGTCGAGCGCGTCGGTGCCGCTGGCGACGCCGACGGCGTGCCCGACCCCGACGAAGGCGGCGACCTCGTCCTCGAACGCCTCGACCTCGGGGCCCAGGACGTAGGCGCCCGAGGCCAGGACCCGGGCCGCGGCGTCGCCGAGCTCGGGTGCGAGCGCGGCGGCCTGGCGCCCCAGGTCGATCAGCGGGACGCCGGACTGCGGGGCGGCCGCGTCAGTGGCCGCACGGACGGCGGCGGCGGTGCCCGGCAGGGCGGCGGCGCTAGACACCGGCGAGCCCGCCGTCCCCGGACGGCCGGTAGGCCCTGCCGCAGGAGGTGCAGGCGACCTCACCCTCGGAGGCCGGGCGCCGCGAGCCGCAGGTGCAGACCCAGCCCGCGACCGCGGCGGGGACGCCCAGGACCAGCGCGTGGTCCGGCACGTCGCGGGTGACCACGGCACCAGCCCCCACAAAGGCGTAGCGCCCCACGGTCACGCCGCACACGATCGTGGCGTTGGCGCCGAGGGTCGCGCCGCGGCGAACGAGTGTGGGGCTGAACTCCGCGCGGCGATCGATCTCGCTGCGCGGGTCGCGCACGTTGGTGAACACCACCGACGGACCGCAGAAGACGTGATCTTCCAGCGTGACCCCTTCATAGACCGACACGTTGTTCTGGACCTTGACCCCATCGCCGATGCGGACGCCGCGTCCGACGAAGACGTTCTGGCCCAGCACGCAGCGCTCACCCAACCACGCGCCTTCTGAGACGTGGCTGAAGTGCCAGACCCGCGTGCCGGCCCCGAGCACGGCACCGGGATCGACGACCGCAGTCGGATGCACATCTGGGTGGACCTCGGAGGCCGGGTATTGCGGCACCCCGCCAGCGTCCATCGAGCGCTGCGCGGCGTCCAGGACGCGCAGCACGGCCAGGCCGCTGCGCCCGTCGTTGCGCGGGGCGCGCCGCGAGCGCACGGCGGCCAGAAAGGCGCGGGCCTGGCGCTCCAGCGGCTCGCCCGGCTCCACGGGCACGCGCCGTGGCTCGCCGGGCTGGACCACCGGCGCCTGCCCCTGCCCCCAGTCGACGCGGTGCGTGTGGTGGACCAGCTTGTCGGGCCATGCGGCGATGTCGTCGAACACGGCCATGCCCGCCTCGCCCGCCACCACCAGGCGGTGCTCCTTGAACGGGTGGAACCAGCTGGAGACGACGCGCGCGCGGACACCGCCGGGAAAGCCCAGCGTGGTCACCGCGGCGTCGGGGATACCGGACTGCAGCGCGCCGCCTGGGGCGCAAGCCACCGCGTCCGGCTCGCGGCCCAGCAGGCGCAGGAGCAGGGCGATGTCGTGGGGCGCCAGGCTCCACAGGGCGTTCTCGCCGGTGCGGATCCGGCCCAGGTTCAAGCGGTTGGCCGACACGGAGTGGACCCGCCCCAGGGCGCCGGTGCGCGCGAGCCGCACCAGGGCCTCCACGGCCGGGTGGTGCTCCAGCAGGTGGCCCACGGCCAGCACCCGGCCCAGGCGCTCGGCGGTCGCGACGAGACGCTCGCCGTCGGCGACGGTGGTCGCCATCGGCTTCTCCACCAAGACGTCCTTGCCGGCCTCCAGCGCGGCGAGTGCGAGCGCGGCGTGGGTGGGCGCGGGCGTGGCCACCACCACCGCGTCCACGTCCCCGCGGGCGAGCACAAAGGCCGGGTCGCTGTCCAACTCCACCTCGGCGTGCTCGGCCTTGACCTCGGCCAGCCGCGCCTGGTCCGGGTCGCACACCACCCGCAGCACGCCGAGGCGGTCCCACGTCCGCACGTGGTTCCTGCCCCAAGGACCGCACCCCAGCACGGCCACGCCCAACTTCGCACGCTCCACGACCCGCCTTCCAGGACAGACCCGCTGCCCACTAGACCCGTCCATCGCGACCCGCTGCCGCCGGTCCGCCCGGCTAGGACCTGCTGCGCCGCACCTCCTCGTACAGCTGCACGATCTGGCCGATGCGCCCCTCCACGGTGAAGCGGTCCCGGGCGGCGGCGACCCGCCGGCGCAGGGCCGGCAGGTCGAGATCGCGCAGCCCTTCCATCACCCCGTCGGCGCTGGGCAGGCGCACCCCGACGCCCTCCTCGGCCACGAAGCGGGCGAGGGCGCGGTGGTCGAGGGTGAGGATGGGCAGGCCGCAGCCGAGGTACTCGAAGGCCTTGTTCGGCAGCACCGTGTGGAGGTGGGCGGCGTTGACCGACGTGTTGAACCCGGCCCAGCCGTAGTCGTAGCCCGTCAGCTCTGTCAGCAGGTCGCGCGGATCGAGGGTGGCGTGCAGCGTGAGCCCGGGGGTGGAGGCTGCGAGCGCAGCGTACTCGCCGACCTCGCGCGCAGGGTAGACGTCCACGCTGGCGCCGCCCGCGACCAGCGAGCAGAAGATGTCGCGCAGGTCGTAGTGGCCGCCGTTGGTGGACAGCGTCCCCTGATAGACGATCCGCGCGCTGCCGTTCGCGGCGCGCGAGGGGTCGGGCAGGGTGGCCGGCAGCGTGCCGGCCAGCACGTAGTTGCCGAACACGCGCACGCGCGGCGGCAGCGTGTGGCGGGCCTCGACCTCGGCGAGCAGCTCGTCGGACACCGTGACGAGCGCGTCGGCGCCCTCGACCGCACGCCGCTCCAGGGCGAAGAGGTCGGCGTCGGGCTCGGGGAAGCCGTCCTCGTAGGGCGTGGCCCGCAGGCTCTGGAAGTCGTGGACGTCGTGGATGACGGGCACCGCCCCGCCGAGCAGGTCCAGCGCGAGCACGGTCAGGGTGTCGGGGAGGTTGTGGCAGTGGACGAGGTCGGGGGCGAACTCCTCGGCGATGACGGGCAGGTCCGCCGCCGGGTCGTCGCCCAGCGCCCACCAGCGGTCGAACAACTCGTCGCCGTAGCCGTAGAACTCCGTCAGGGTCTTGCCGCGGGCCGCGAAGCCGAGCGTCACGTCGGCGCGCACGGCGCGCAGCCCCGCGGCGTACTTGAGGGTGCGGATGCAGGGCTGCTGCTGCAGGTACAGGACCCGCATTCAGCGGCGGCTCTTGATCACACGCGCAGGGTTGCCCACGGCCACGGAGTACGCGGGCAGGTCGCCGGCGACCACGCTGCCCGCGCCGACCACGCAGCCGTCGCCGATCGTCACCCCCGGCACGATGGACACCCCCATGCCGATCCAGCAGTCCGCGCCGATGGTCACGGGAGCCTTGCGCCAGCCCTGCTCGGTGATGGGCTGGTCGAGCCCACCGAACTCGTGGTTGGCGGTGTGGATCATCGAGTAGGGGCCGACGACGGTGCCGTGGTCGATCGACAGGCCCCCGAACCCGTTCACGTAGCAGCCGTAGTTGAAGCCGACCCGGTCGCCGAGGGTGATCTGGTCACCGTTGAGCCAGACGATCGTGTCGAGGTAGAAGCAGCCCTCGCCCAGCGATCTCGCATCACCCGGTCGAAACGGTATTACCCGCTTGCTGCGATCGGTGATGAACACCCAGCCCCCTCGCTCGACCCGACCCCCGCCGTCCCTCTCCTACGACGAAAGGTAGCGGAGAGCGACGGATAGATCAGTCGGGCATGCGGTTGCCGTCTTCGTCGAAGCGCTCCAAGCGGTCGGGCTGGGCGCCGGCGAGGGCCTTGGTGGCGGTCTCCAGCTCGTCGGCGTCCGTCGTCCGCACCCCGACCACGACCGGGCCGTCGACGTCCTCCATGGTGGTCTCCCAGGCCTGGCTCTGCTTCTGCGTGGCCAGGAAGAACACGGTCAGGCCCAAGCCCGCGCCGGCCACCAGCCCACCGACCGCGAACGCGCCGATCGCACCCCCCCTGGTCGGAGAAGCCGACGAAGCCGATGATCAGGCCGAGCAGCGCGCCGACCACCCGCCGGCCACGGTCCCCTGCGCGGCGGTGCGGCCGTCCTGATTGAGGAAGGCGCGGTCGCGCTGCTGGGTGTCGCCGGTGCTCTTCGCATCGCGCGCGGCCTCGCCGCGCAGCTCGATGTCGTTGCCCTCGACCCCGGACTCCTCGAGCACCTCCACGCCGCGCTTGGCCTGGTCCAGGGTCGAGTACACGGCGCTGACGCGGAACCTGCGCCGGTCGTTGCTGCTGGGCACGTGGGAACTCCTCGGGACTCGCCACTACGGGCGGGTGGCGGATGGTGCGGTGGTACCCCGCGGGCGCACGGGGCAACCGATGCGGGCTACTCCAGCAGTCGGCCCGCCACCGGGATGCCGTCCGCGGCCCGGTCCGCCCACGGCTGCAGCTCCTCGGGCGCCGGCGGCACGTCGACCCAGCCGATCGCCAGCCGGTCGCCGTCCAGGCTGACGGTGATGGTGCGCCGCAGCGACTCGTCGAGCTCGGGGTGGTCGGCGCGGTTGTGCGCACCGCGGGTTTCGCGACGCTCCATCGCGCCGAGCAGCGACGCCTCCGCGGTCACCAGCGACGCGCGCAGGTCGAGCGCATGCGCCAGGTCCCCCCAGCCCTCCGAGGTGGGCCGCACGTCGACCTGCGCGGCGCGCGCCTTGAGCTCGTGCAACTTCGTCAGGCCCTCGCGCAGGCTGTCCCCCGTGCGGACCACCCCGCAGTGCTCCCACATGACGTTGCGCAGAGCGCGTTGGACCGGCCGGGCGAACTCGTCGCCGTCGCGCACCACCGCTGCGAGGTCGTCGGCGGCATCGCGGACCACTGCCGGCGAGCGCAGCTGCAAGCTGAGGCCCTGGGAGTGGGCCGCCGCCGTCTCGCCGGCCCGGCGGCCGAAGACCAGGGTCTCGGTCAGCGAGTTGCCGCCCAGCCGGTTCGCGCCGTGCAGACCCGCCGCGACCTCCCCGGCCGCGTAGAGCCCCTCGACCGAGGTCGCGTGCGACTCGGGCTCCACGACCACCCCGCCCATGGAGTAGTGGGCGGTCGGCGCGACCTCCATCGCCGCCGAGGAGATATCGACCATCGAGGATTCGAGGAACTGCCGGTACATGCGCGGCAGCTTCTCGAGGATGAAAGACTTGTCCCGGTGGGAGATGTCGAGCAGGACGCCGCCGTGCTCGGTGCCGCGACCCTCGACGATCTCGGTGTAGTTCGCCAGCGCCACGCGGTCGCGCGTGGAGAGTTCCATGCGCTCGGGGTCGTAGCGCTGCATGAAGCGCTCGCCCTGCGCGTTGTACAGGCGCCCGCCCTCGCCCCGCACCGCCTCGGTCACCAGCGTGCCCGCCCAGTCCTCGGGCATGACCATCCCGGTGGGATGGAACTGCACGAGCTCCATGTCCGCCAGCGTCACGCCCGCCGCCAGCGCCAGGGCCATGCCGTCGCCGGTGTTCTCGTCGCGGCGCGAGGAGCTGCGCCGCCACAGCCGGTTGTGCCCGCCGGTGGCCAGCACCACGGCGTCGGCGGAGTAGACAGTGCGCTCGCCGGTGTTCACGTCGAAGCCGTAGGCCCCGAAACAGGTGCCGTCCGCCACGAGGAGACGCGTGATGTACTGCGACTCCAGGACGGAGACGCCCAGCTCGGCCAGCTTGTCGCTGAGCGTGTAGAGCAGCGCCCGGCCGGTGTAGTCCCCGGCGTAGCAGGTCCGCCGCCAGCGGTGGGCGCCGAAGAAGCGCTGGTCCAGCGCGCCCGACGCCGTGCGCGCGAACGCACAGCCCCACTCGGCCAGCTCCTGGATCGCCGCCGGCGCCTCTGCGGCCATGATCTGGACCACCCGCGGGTCGGAGAGCCAGTAGCCCTCCTTCAGCGTGTCGGCGAAGTGCTGCTGCCAGGAGTCCTCTGGGTCGACCGTGCCGAGGGCGGCGTTGATGCCGCCCGCGGCCAGCACGGTGTGGGCGTCCTTGCGCAGCCGCTTGCCGAGGACCACGACCTCGCTGCCGGCCTCGTGCGCGGCGATGGCGGCGCGCATGCCCGCCGCCCCCGAACCGATCACCAGGACGTTGCTGACGTGCGAGCGTGTGCGCGTCTCGAGCTTCATCCGGCCAGACTGCCGTGCCGCTACGCCCGTAGCCGGGGACGGGCGGAGCGCTAGGCGGCGCGGGCGAGCAGGACGGACAGGGCCGCGGCCTCGCGCAGGGCGTCGCGCGAGTCGGGTTCGCCGAGGACGGAGACGGGACGGAGATCGGCGGGCTGGGGGCCGGTGATAGTGACCGTCTGGGCCTGCATGTGTGCTCCTGTCCGCGTACGTCCAACTGATAGACGCGCAGTTCGGCGGTTCGGTTCTGTCGTTCTGCGAATTCCTCCCTTTGGTGGGTTCACAGGGATGATTCCGGACGAACCACGTAGGGTCAAGGGTGGGTTCGCGAGTCCCCGCCGCTACAATCCGGGGCCAGATGCGTCCGTCCGGACGCCATCTCCTGACGCCCTCGGATGGTCCTCGCATGCCCGCACGTGCTGAACTCCGCAACGTCGCGATCGTCGCGCACGTCGATCACGGCAAGACCACGCTGGTCGACGCCATGCTCTGGCAGACCGGCGCGTTCCGCGCGGGCGCCGATGTCGCCACCCGGATCCTGGACTCCGGCGACCTCGAGCGCGAGAAGGGCATCACCATCCTCGCGAAGAACACCGCGGTGCGGTACGGCGGGGTCAAGATCAACATCATCGACACGCCGGGCCACGCCGACTTCGGTGGCGAGGTCGAGCGCGGGCTGACCATGGTCGACGGCGTCCTGCTGCTGGTGGACGCCAGCGAGGGTCCGCTGCCCCAGACCCGCTTCGTGCTGCGCAAGGCCCTGGCCGCCCGCCTGCCCGTCATCCTCGTGGTCAACAAGGTCGACCGTCCCGACGCGCGCGTGAAGGAGGTCATCGACGAGGTCTACGAGCTGTTCCTCGACCTCGACGCCGTCGAGGACCAGATCGAGTTCCCCATCGTCTACTGCAACGCCAAGAAGGGTTACGCCGGCACGGACCCCGAGGCGTTGGCCGACGACCTCGAGCCGCTGTTCGCGGCGATGCTGTCGTCGATCCCCGCGCCCGAGTACGACGAGGACCACCCCCTCCAGGCCCTGGTGACCAACCTCGACGCCTCCCCCTACGTCGGCCGGCTGGCGCTGTGCCGCGTGCGTCACGGCACGATCCGCAAGGGCCAGACGGTGGCGTGGTGCCGGGTCGACGGCTCGATCGAGCGCGTGAAGATCACCGAGCTGTACGTGACGGAGTCCCTGGAGCGCGTGGACGCCGCCGAGGCCGGGCCGGGCGAGATCATCGCCATCGCCGGCCTGGCCGACGTCACCATCGGCGAGACGCTCGCGGACGCCGACGACCCGCGCCCGCTGCCGGTCATGACCATCGACGAGCCCAGCCTCGGCATGACCGTCGGCATCAACACCTCGCCGCTGGCGGGCCGTGAGGGCCCCAAGCTCACCGCGCGCCTGCTGCGCGGCCGGCTGGACGCCGAGCTGGTGGGCAACGTCTCGATCCGCGTGCTGGGCACCGAGCGCCCCGACACCTGGGAGGTGCAGGGCCGCGGTGAGCTCCAGCTCGCGGTGCTGGTGGAGACCATGCGCCGCGAGGGCTTCGAGCTCACGGTGGGCAAGCCGCAGGTGGTCACGCGCACCATCGACGGGGTGCGCCACGAGCCCGTGGAGCGCGTGTCGATCGACGTGCCCGAGGAGTACCTCGGCACGGTCACCCAGCTGCTCGCCCTGCGCAAGGGCCGGCTGGAGAACCTGGTGAACCACGGCACCGGCTGGGTGCGCATCGAGCAGGCCGTCCCCGCGCGCGGCTTGGTCGGCTTCCGCACGGAATTCCTGACCGAGACGCGCGGCACCGGTCTGATGTCGCACGTGTTCGACCGCTACGAGCCCTGGTTCGGCGAGCTGCGCACGCGGCCCACGGGCTCGCTGGTGGCGGACCGGCAGGGCGCGACCACAGCGTTCGCCCTGCACGCGCTGGGCGAGCGGGGCCGGCTGTTCATCGACCCGGGCGTGGAGGTCTACGAGGGCATGGTCGTCGGGGAGAACTCGCGCTCCGAGGACATGGACGTCAACCCCACGAAGGAGAAGAAGCTCACGAACATGCGCTCCTCGACCGGCGACGAGCTGGTGCGGCTCACCCCCGCCACCGTGCTGTCGCTAGAGCAGGCGCTGGAGTTCATCCGCGTCGACGAGTGCTGCGAGGTCACCCCCGCCTCGGTCCGCATCCGCAAGGTGATCCTCGACGCCGCCACCCGCGGCCGCGCCGCGAAGCGCGCCTCCGTCGCCGCCCGCTCCTGAGCACGCCCGTCTCTGGATGGGAGGCGCCACTCGGCCAGCTGCGCACGCAACTCGGTGGCGCCCCGCGGGGTCCTGGATCGCCAGTTCGGTCAGCAGGCCGCCGGGGGGCGCTGCCCACGAAGTACGTCGCCACCGTGTGACCCTGGGCGTCGGGATCGCGGGGCGGCGCCAGCCGGCGGTGGTCAGCGGGCGGCGAACCGGGTGGCGAGCAGCGCTGCGGCGCGGCGCAGGAGGGGGCGGGGCACGAGGTCGGCGCCGGCGACCAGGACGACACGTTGAGCAGGCCGCCGCGGCCTCGCGACAGCATCGCCCGCAGCGCCGCGTGAGACAGCCGCTGCAAGGCGACCACGCTCAACCGCACCTCGGCCTCCTCGCGGTCCACCGAGGCCAGCGGATGGCCCGACGCTGCCGAAGCCCGCGTTGTTCACCAGCAGGTCGACGGTGCGGACCGGGTCCGCCACCCGGCGTTCCACGCGAGCCAGGTCCTGGGGCGGTGAGGTCGGCCACCAGGACCTCCACGTCGCTGGCGTGGCGCTCGCCCACCTCCCGCGCCAGGCGCTCCAGCTCGTCGCGGCGACGGGCCACCGCCACGACGTCCGCGCCGCGCTCCGCCGACTGCCGGGCGATCTCGCGCCCGATCCCGCTCGACGCCCCCGTCACCAGGACCGTCGACCACCGCCGCGTCATCCGCACACCTCCACCTGCCAGGCTGCCGCCGGGGCGTCCCGGGGCTGCGACCGCTCACCGGCCAGCAGCTCGCGCGCCTGCTCGACCACCTCGTCCACCGTCACGTCGCCGAGCACCGTCGCGGCGTGACCGCAGTCGCCGGCGAGGTAGTCCGCCCCGCAGATCGCGCAGGCGCTGGCCCACGACACGAGCACGCGGTGACGGGTGCGGAACAGCGGCGCCACGTCCACGAGGTTGGCCTTGGTGAAGATCCCGACGGTCGCGGTGCCGACGGCCTCGGCGAGGTGGCGCGGCCCGGAGTCGTTGCCCACGAACAGCGCGGCGCGCTCGAGGACCCCGATCAGCCCGGGCAGCGACAGCGCGCCGCTGAGGTCGGCCGCGGGCGCCCGGAGCGCCGCGCGCACGCTCGCCGTCAGTCCGGCGTCCCGTGCCCCGCCGAGCAGCACAGGACGGACACCGTCGGCGGCCAGTGCGTTCGCCACGGCGGCCAGCCGCTGCGGCGGCCAGCGGCGCCGGGCATCGGTGGCGCCGGGGTGGAGGGCGACCAGCCGCTCGGCGCCGTGGACGCCCGCCGCGGACAGGGCGAGCTCGGCGGCGTGCCGGTCCGCCGCGGTCACGGCCAGGCGCGGCTGCAGCCGCACGGGCTCCGCGCCCACCAGGTCCACGACCTCCAGCCAGCGCAGCACGTCGTGCTGGTACGGCGTCCACGGCACGGTCCGGTCCAGCGGCGCGGCGCCGGGCGCCCGGCTGCCTGCCGTGAGCCTGGCGCCGAGCCGGGCCACCAGCGGGTTGGCGTTGCCCCCGCCGCCGTGCAGCTGCACGGCGAGGTCGAAGCGCTACGCGCGCATGCGGGCGCAGAACGCCTCCAAGACCTCTGGCGGGTCGTCGGGGACCCGGTCGGGACCGCCCGCGTCGAAGCGCATGCCGGGGATGAGCGGCACGGCGAGGACGCGGTCGACGGGCCTGGGACGGTCCGCCAGCAGTTCGAGCGCGTGGGGCGCGCCCAGCAGGGTGATGCTGGCGTCCGGGTAGGCGGCCCGCAGCGCGCTGAGGGCCGGCTCGGCGACCAGCAGGTCACCCAGCCCGTTGGCGCGCAGGACGGCGATGGAGTCCACTCCCGCTATGAGCAGGGGGGACCGCGAGAACGGGGACGAGACGGCGCCCAGCATTGTCGCATCCTGCCAGCGGCGGGCGTGCGCGCGGACCAGCAGTCGAAGGGACGGCGGTTGACCGGGCTGATCGTGCTGTCGTGCGGCGGCTACCGGTCCGGGTCCACGCTGCAGTACAACCTGGCTGGGGAGTACGCCGAGCGGGCCAACGCCGGGCGGCGCGTCGGGTTCGTCGAGCCCGAGCAGGTCGCACTGCTCGACGCCGGCTGGTCCTTCGTCGAGGCGCTCGGCGTGGCGGTGGCGAAGTGCCACCTCGCGCCGGCCGCCGGGGACGGTAGTGCGCACTGGCGCCGCTTCGCCGAGCAGGGCCGGATGCTGCCCCTCTACACGGTCCGCGACTGGCGTGACGTCGTGCACTCCTGGTCGCGGATGTTCGACCAGGACCTGGAGCAGGTGTTCGCGCACCCCCGCTGGGCGCTGAACCTGGCCAACCTGGACTCCTGGCTCGCGGAGGGGGTGCACGTCCAGCGCTACGAGACGCTCGTGGCCGATCCCCTGGGCGCGCTGCGCGAGCTGGTCGCGCTGGCCCGGCTGCCGTTCGACGGCGACGCGATGGCGGCGGTGGCGCGGGCCGCTCGAACCGCCGCCCGGCCTGGCGACGAGTGCGCGCCGGCGACGGCTGCTGCGCATGGCGCCGACGCCCGCACGCTCGTCCACGCCCAGCACGTCGCCGACCCCGGCGGCGGCGGCTGGCGGGCGTGGACCGGCCGGCAACGGGCGCTCGTCGCCCGCCACATCACCCCGCTGATGGACCGCTTCGGGTACGACTGGGGACCGGACTGGTGACCCGTCGATCGCACCGGGAGGGGCGACCGCGGATCGTGCCGCTGCGCGACGCGTTCCGTCCGCTCCCCCCGTCTCAGGCGGTGCGCGAGGCGCGCCGCGAGCGCCGCGTCATGCTGCGCCGCAGCATCGCGGGCCGCTGCCCGCTGTGCGCCACGAAGGGCATCCGCTCGGGCTGCTCGACCATTTCCGACCGCTGCCCGGGCTGCAACTTTGCCCTGTCCCGGGAGCGCGGGTACCTCTCGGGCGCCGCCACCGTCGCCACGGTCGTCGTCGTGCCCAGCGCCTTTCAACCGTTTGCGGTGGCGCTGTGGCTGTGGGTCGGCCTCGCCTACTTCCGTCCGCTCGACGCGAGCGACCTCTCGGCCAACGACCCGCAGTCCGGTCGGGATCGCCCGGTGTGACCCACCTTCCCTCATCCCCACCCACCCCCGCGCGCCTCGTCGTGCACCTGCGCTCGCGTCTGGGGGCCTGGCCGCCGCAGGGCCCGCTAACCGTGGCGGGAAGCCCTGCGCGCCTGGCGCCGGGCTGGGACGGGCGGGTGGAGCGGGTGCTCGGCGTCGCCGCCGGGGCGGGTGGGGCGGGTGGGGCGGTCCTGTCCGTGCCGCCCGACGCCGCGGACGCGGTGCGCGCCCTCGGTGAGGACCTGCACGCCTCCGGGTACGCCGAGCGGCTCGCCGCGGCCCTCGGCCCACCGCCGATCACCTTCGGCTGGGGGGTCTACCGCTGGTCGGTCACGCCCACCCCGGGTGAGGACACCGGACGCTGGCTCCCGCGCAGCGACCCGCGGGTCCCCCTGTGGCTTCAGCCGTTCAACGGCGATGTCTGCGTGGTGCTCGACGCCGGCGGACGGTACGTGGCGGGGGTGGGGCTGAAGCGCCACGACGAGGCCGGCTGGGAGATCGCGGTGGGTACCGCGCCCGAGGCGCGGGGCCGGGGGCTCGCACGGGGGCTGGTCGCGCAGGCCGCACGCGCGGTGCTCGCCGCCGGGGCGGTGCCGCTGTACCTGCACGACCGGGCCAACCTCGCCTCGGCGCGCACCGCCGTGGCCGCCGGCTTTCCGGACCGTGGCTGGCGCGTGTACGCCCATTGGGCGCCTGCGGCGTGACCTCGCCGTAACCCGCCTCGGGCACGCTGACCAGGTGCAGCACACCCGCCCGGGTTCAGGGTGGGTTGACACTGACGTCAACGTCAATAAGGTAGGGGTATGTCGACGGTCGCGCTCGCGCCACCCCTGTCCCCGATCATCCCCGATGCGACGGTGGCCACCGGCGGCGATCCCGCCTCCACCTTCGCCGGCACCGTGGCGGCCCGGATGGGCTTGCTGGTCGCGCCCGCCATCGGACGCTTCCGCGCCCTGGTGAGTGCGGGCCGCGTCGAGCCGGGCACGCTGATCGGCGTGGTCACCGGTGGCGGCGGTCGGGCCGACGAGGTCCGGGTCCCCGTCGCCGCGGTTGTCTGCGGGCTGCTGGCGCTCGAGGGCCAGCTCGTGCAGTCCGGCCAGGCCCTGGCGTGGATCCGGCGCCTGGAGGCGTGATGGGCCAGCGCCACGGCGCCAGGTCGGACCGGTGAGCGTCGAGGTGCCCACGGGCCGGCTCGCGCGGCTCGAGGCCCTCGTCGACCCCGACTCCTTCCGGGAGTCCGGCAGCCAGGCCCGCCACCACGTCACCGCCTTCGGTATGGCCGCCAAGCGCCCGCCGGGCGACGGCGTCATCACCGGCTCCGCCCGCCTCGACGGGCGCCCGATCGGTGTGTTCGCGCAGGACCCCAAGCAGCTCGGCGGCTCCCTCGGCGAGGTCCACGCGGCGAAGATCGCCGCGGTCCAGGACCACGCGGCGAAGACCCGAGTCCCCGTCGTCGGGCTCCTGGACTCGGGCGGCGCGCGCATCCAGGAGGGTGTCGGCGCCCTCGACGGCTACGGCAGCATCTTTGCGCGCAACGTCGCCATGAGCGGGCGGGTGCCCCAGATCAGCGTGGTGCTCGGCGCCTGCGCGGGCGGCGCGGTCTACTCCCCGGCGCTGACCGACCTCGTGATCATGAACCGCGACGGCGCGAACATGTTCGTCACCGGCCCCAAGGTGGTGAAGGCGGTCACCTTCGAGGACGTCACGCTGGAGGAGCTGGGTGGCGCGAGTCTCCACGCGACCGCCTCGGGTGTGGCGCACCTCGTCGCGGACGACGCCGCCGACGCCCTCGACCTGACCCGCGGCGTACTGAGCTACCTGCCGAGCTCCTGCTGGGACGAGTTGCCGTTCTCCCCGCCGGCGGAGCCCGAGCAGCTGCTCCTCGGCGGCGGGCGTGGCGTGCCGGATGACCACCGGCTGCCCTACGACGTGCGCGGCATCGTCCGCGGCGTGGTGGACGCCGACAGCTTCCTGGAGCTGCAGGAACGCTTCGCCGCCAACCTCGTGATCGGCTTCGCCCGCATGGACGGCAAGCCCATCGGCGTGGTGGCGAACCAGCCGAACGTGCTCGCAGGCTGCCTGGACATCAACGCGTCGGAGAAGGGCGCGCGCTTCGTGCGCCTGTGCGACGCCTTCGGGCTCCCGCTCGTGGTCCTCGTGGACGTCCCGGGCTTCCTGCCCGGCCTGGGCCAGGAGGCCGGCGGGATCATCCGCAAGGGCGCAAAGCTGCTCTACGCCTTTGCAGAAGCCAAGGTGCCGCGGGTCACCGTGGTGCTGCGCAAGGCCTTCGGCGGCGCCTACATCGTGATGAACTCCAAGTCACTCGGCGCGGACGCGGTCTACATCTGGCCCGGCGCGGAACTCGCGGTGATGGGCGCCGAGGGCGCGATCGACGTGATCTTCCGCCGCGACTTGGAGGCCGACCCGTCCCGTCGCGACGAGCTGCTCGGGCGCTACCGGGCCGAGGCGATGGCCCCCCACCTGCCCGCCGAGCGCCTGAGCGTGGACGAGATCATCGCCCCGCACGAGACCCGCCAGGTGGTCATGACCACGCTGGCGTCCCTCCAGCGCAAGACCCCGCCCGCCTACCGTCACGACAACCTGCCTCAGTGACTTTCGTCCGCTCCCTGGGGCTGGATCTCGGCGGGGTGGACCTGGGGCGGTTGCCGTTCTCGCTGCCCGCCGTGCGCGCGCTGGACGGGCTGGCGCTGGACCCGCGGTGACGTTCTTCGTGGGCGAGAACGGCAGCGGGAAGTCCACACTGGTCGAGGCCATCGCCGTGGCGGCCATCGCCGTGGCGGCCGGGATGAACGCCGAGGGCGGCGTGCGCAACTTCCGCGCAGACCCTCGGCCGCGGCGCCGGCGCCGCAGGGCAGCGCGCCGCGTTCCGCCGCAGCGGGCGGCTGGAGGATGTCGCGCGGCTGCTGGCGGACGAGACGGTCCGTCAGCCCTGATCGGGGCGGGCCGGGCCTACGCCGTGGCCAGCCCGCCCTCCAGCAGGACCTTGAGGGCCGCGAGGTCACGGCGCAGCTCGGCGGCCACGCGCTCGACCACGCGATCGGTCAGCCCCAGCAGGCTGAGGCCGCCCACCCGCAGGTCCAGGGTGGCGGTCACCCGCGTCCCGCCTTCGGCGCCCTCCAGCGCCAGCTCGCCACTGACACGAACGGGCGCGCCCATCGCGCGGAACGCCAGCCGGCGCGGCGGGTCCCACACGGTGATCTCGGTGGTGTACGCCACACGCAGGCCCGCGTACGCGCGGGTGCCCGACAGCCGGCTGCCGAGACCCGGCGGGCCGTCGGTCACCGCGCGCACCCCGTTCACGCCGTGCTGCCAGAGCGCCGCCGCTTCAGGGTCCGCGAGCACCGCGAACACCTCGGCAGCCGGCCTCGCCACCACCACGGACTCAGCGACGCGGACCATTGGCGCAGGCTACGGCTCGGGCAACGTCAACGCCCTCGACATCCTGCGCGCCCTCGCCTGCGACCCGCCCCCCGCGACGCCCTCCACGCGGAGTTGTCCGCCGCCGCCGGCCTGTCCCACGACTACGACCGCGCCCTCCACGCCTTCCACCGCGAACTGTCAGAGCCGTCCTACGCGCCCCAGCGCCAGCGGTCGGGATCCCAGCGTCCGCTCGCGCCGCCGGTCAGCAGCGGGTCCCAGAAGGAGGCGAAGCGCTCAACGAGCTGGTCGGCGTCGCCTGCGACGCCCTGCAAAGGGTAATCGGCCAGGAATCCGC
>Ga0136615_10000659_pt1 | contig 16074 bp, 19 predicted proteins | sample AntDrymUQ2882206_2_FD_106647 | JGI IMG/M metagenome (GOLD analysis project Ga0136615, IMG submission 106647) | Polar desert sand microbial communities from Dry Valleys, Antarctica - metaG UQ288 (22.06) | ecosystem: Environmental > Terrestrial > Soil > Desert | place: Antarctica: Dry Valley...
AACGAGCCGTTCGCTCCATCGCCGGCCGGGCAGCGGTGGAAAGTGGAATGGGGGCCATTGCGGTCCGGCCCCAGTGGGTCAGAATATTGACCAGTGTCTAACACGCTGCCCTTCTCCGAGGTCGAGGCGCATCTGTCCGCGCTCGCGGAGCGAGTTGAACGCGACCACGACCGCAGCGTCGTGACGCGACAGGGCCGATCCGCCTTCGTGCTGATCAACCCCGAGGACTGGAGGCGCTGGAAGAGACGGTCGAGATCCTGCGCGACGAGGAGCGGATGGGCTCCCTTCGCCGGTCCAGGCGCGAAGCCGCCGACGGTAAGGCGGTGGAGTTAACCCTGGGTTAGCCGGTGTCAGGGTCGCATCACCCCTGAGGGGCTCCGCCACCTGGACCGGCTTCCCGTCAAGATCCGCGGTGCTGCCACTGAGGCGGTGTTCTCCACCATCGCGGTCAACCCGCAACGCGCCGGCAAGCCCCTGCTCGGCGAATTGGAAGGACTCCGATCCGCCCGACGCGGCGACTACCGCGTGATCTACGAGATCGACGAAGGGGAGAAGACCATCATCGTGCACCGCGTGCAGCATCGCCGAGACGTGTACCGACCCAGATGATGCGTCGGGTGTCCACTCAGGTCTCGCCGGCTGGGTCGTGAGAGAGGTCTGCCGAAGGAGCGGCGCATGATCCTTGTCGTGGGCGCAACTGGAGAGCTGGGCTCGCTCGTCGTTCGCCGTCTGTCCGCGGCCGGACGCGCGGTCCGGGCATCCGTTCGGCCTACCTCCGAACACGACCACTTTCGCTGCCGAACGTGCAACTCGTCTCGGCTCGCCGCGGTATCGAACGGTTTCGTGATGATCTCGGTCCCGGCAACCCTACGACCACCTGCTGCCGCTGTTCCGTGTCCGCCGGGCGACTGAACGCTACCCGCAGGGCAGCAGCGTGGCGCACGCAATTGTGCGCGGCGAGATGTTCATGGAGGACTGGCTCGCGCTGGTGGGCAGCAGCATCCCGCTGCGCGGTGCTGAAGCGGCCACCTTGCACCGGCCCTTCAAGTTCCCATTCCCGCTGCGCATCGAGCTATCGGTGGGCCGCAACCGCACGAGACGCCGGCGACGTTCCCGACCGTCATCGCATTGCCCCCGAGTAGGTTGTTGTGACTCGGTTCGCCGCCTTGTCGCTCAGTCGGCCCACAGCCGAATGAGTCCGCGAGGCCTTGACCTCTGCGGATCTTGGCCCTCAGGCCGCACCGTCATCCGGACCGCTCCTCGCCGTTTCGCACTCTCAGGACAGACCGGTTGCGACTGGCGGGTGCGCTGGGTGGAACGTGCGGCCGCTCGCATCGGTACAGGGGGCTGGGTCAGCGCTGCTTGCAGGCAGGCGGCGGTGCAGCTGCGGGTTGGTAGACGACCTTGTGGCCATTGGCGACTGCGGTGGCAGTCGGCGGTGATCCTGTTCTTATCGTGACCTCGACCTCGAACACGCCGTCGGCGACTTCCTCTCGCCAGGCGACGGGAACGTGCTTGATGGAGCCGGCGGGGACCGCAGTCCGCCAGCTGACATCGTTGAGCACCCCGAGCCACTCGATGCCGCAGCGCACATCCATCCGGAAGGTGACCGGATAGCCGGGCTCGATGGTGTCGCCGCTGCGCAGCGTTTCCGGCTCGGCCGGCGCTGGGTCGTTGCCGATGTCGTCCGCAGCGGCAACCGCTCCGGGGATGGAGAGGTCGGCGTCGACCCGGATGCGTTCCTCTGGCGCGCCGGACGGTGGGTCCTCGGCACTGAGCTGGATCGCGAACGGTCCCGTTGGAAGGGTCGCCCGATCCACCGCCACCACATAGGCGCGCGGGTGGCATCGGCCGTGCACGCGGACGGCCGGTCGACCAGGACGATCTCGGCGTGGACCAGCGCCCGCTCGCGCTTGACCACCACATCGTCGAGGCGCAGGTTCGGGCAGCTCGAGCCGTACACCGCCCCGAACCAGATGACGATCTCGGCGTCGAAGTCGACGTCCGGCCGCGGGCCTGTGAGGCCGATGTCGGCCCACAACGCCCGGTAGGACGCCTCGTCGGTGGCGAGGCCCGTCCGGTAGACGTCGCCAACCTCCGGCTCGTCGGCCAGGAGCCGCCAACCGTCACCGGAGGTCTGCTGCGATCCGTCCGCCGGCGCACCGGCGGGGTCGGCGCCTTCGACGCAGACCCGCTCACCGGCGAACGCGTCGACGACGGACGCTACGCGTTCCTCGGTCAGCACACCGAAGCCGACCGAGACGACACCGTGGGTGACCAAGATGCCAGAGCTCACGCCATCGCTCCCGCCGAACTCCTGCGCAACGCGCTCCTGCAATGCGCGCAGCTCGTCCATCGTCCAGTCGACCGACACGGCCACCACCCCGACTTCGGGGAACAGCGCCTCAAGGTCGGCCTGCCGCGCCCGCGCGTCCCGGCTGAACGCCACCGAGATCCAGCCACGCCGCCCGCGAGTAACTTGACACTTACATAACCAATATGTTACACATGGCGATTGGGCACGCTCGCCGCGCTCACCGATCCGACACGGCGGCGCATCCTGGAGCTGTTGGTCGACGGCGAGGTGGGCGCCGGCGAGCTGTCAGACAAGTTCGCTGTCAGTCGGCCGGCCGTGAGTCGGCACCTGCGGGTGCTGCGCGAGGCCGGACTTGTGCACTCGCGGGTCGACGGGCAGCGGCGCGTCTACGCCCTCGACGCCCAGCCGCTGGCTGAGCTCGACGCCTGGCTGGAGCCCTACCGGCGGTTCTGGGCGCAGCGCCTGGACGCCCTCGACACCGAGATCCGGCGGGGCTGCCGGAAGTACAGGACCACCACATGACCGTGACCACGCCACTGGGCCAGGTGCTGCGCGACGAGGACGGGGTACGGCTGGAGTTCGTCCGCACCTACGACCACCCGATCGACGGCGTCTGGTCGGCGCTGACCGAACCCGACCGCGTTGCCCGCTGGATCGGCACCTGGTCGGGTGACCCTTCCACCGGGACGGTCGAGCTGGTGATGACTGAGGACGACGGCTCGACCCCGGAACGCGTCACGATTCTGGCGTGCCAGTCGCCGACACGGCTCGTCGTCGACCTGCCGAGCCCGGACGGCACCTGGCGAGTGTCGGTCTCGCTTCGGGAGCAAGCCGGCGAGACCACGCTGTTGTTCACGCAGCGCCTCGCCCAGCCCTACGACGCGAGCAGCATCGGGCCCGGCTGGCACTACTACCTTGATCGGCTCGGGGCTGTCGTGGTCGACACCACTGTGCCCGACAGCTGGGACGACTACTACCCGTCGCTGCAGGACGCCTACGCCATACCCAGCTGAACCGAGGCCCGGCGCACGGTCGACAGAGGAGTCTGCTGATCGACCGAGGAAGGGGCACCTGACGTGCTGTTCCGCAAGGAGTTGTGGACCGGCCTCGCCGACGGCACGGTCACCCTCGCGTTCCGCCGTTGGCAACGCCCGACCGTCACGACGAGTGGCGCGCTCAAGACTGCTGTGGGCGTCCTGGCCATCGACGAGGTCGTCGAGATCAACGAGAACTTCATCACGGCCGAGGACGCAGCACGGGCCGGGTACGGCTCCGTCGATGAACTCCGCCGCGATCTGGGGCCCCGTCCGGACCGTCGCGCCTACCGAACCGCGTTCCACCACGCCGGCGCGGACCCTCGCGAGCGGCTGCGGCAGACCCCACTCGACGACGAGCACTACGCCGAGGTGGTCCAGCGGCTAGATCGGCTCGACAGCGCCAGCCGTGATGGCGGCTGGACCCGCCGGCTGCTCGCCGCTATCGAGGCGTCGCCCGGCCTGCGCAGTGGTGACCTCGCCGAACGGCTCGGCGATGAGCAGGTGCGGCTGAAGCGGCGGGTTCGGCGCTTGAAGGACCTTGACCTCACCGAAAGCCTTGGCACCGGCTACCGGCTGTCCCCACGAGGACACGCCGTTAGCGAACGACTCACGGCATAGGCGACCCGCACACAGGCTGTTCGAGCGCGCACGCTGCACGAGCCATCACGATCGGGCGGCGATGCAGAACTCGTTGCCCTCGGGGTCTGTGAGCACCGCCCGAGAGTGTCCCCACTCGTCCTTGTCGGCCAGGTGCGTCGCGCCGAGCTCGACGAGCGAGCCACCTCCCGCAGGCGGGGCACCCCCTGGTCGACGAGCAGGTCCAGGTGCAGCCGGTTCTTGGCGGTCGTGGCCTCGGGGACCTTGAGGAACAGGAACCGGGGCAGCTGGGTACCGGTGCGGTTCAGCGAGGCCATATACGGTGAGGCGTCCGGGTCCAGCGGCATGCCGAGGGCAGCGGACCAGAAACCGGCGACGGTCGCGACGTCGTTGCAGTCGACCGTCACAGAACCGACGGACAGGGTCACAGCGTCCTCCTCGGGTTTCAGGGGCGAGCGGCCAGCAGATGTCGCCGGCGGGTGGATATGACTGCGGAGCGGCACCGAAGCTCGGCGAGCGTTGACTGCGGCTACCGCTCGTAACCTTCGAGCAAGCGCTTGAGCGCCAGCAGGTCCGCCTCTACGAGTCCGAGGTCACGCTGGAAGTGGTCGTCTGCGGTGTCAGGCGATTGGAAGAGCGTGAACAGCACTTCCGCGCCGTCGGCGTTGGCGATGACGCGCATCGGGTTCAAGACGTCGAGCCCTTGGTCGTCGGTCACCCGATGGTCGACCACGCCCAGCTCGTTGTCCGGGACGAATGCGATCCGCACCGTCCCGTCCGCCGTCTCGACGACCCAACCCCCAGCTGCCTCGCGCACGGCCTTCGCGAAGCCTGGTGCCCAGTCCGGCAGGTTGCGTGGGTCGGAGACGTACCGGTAGACGGCGCCCGGATCGCGGTCGACCGGGACGCTCACGGTGTGGGCAGGCATCGTTGTCATGCCGCGAGTATGTCGAGCCACACGTCATCTCGAGGACGCGCACGGTCCGAGGGTTCCGGTGGTCGGGCGTCGATCGTCGACGAGCGTCATGGCTCGCTGCGAAGATGTGTGCCGAAGAAGTCGTCGATCCGGCGCCAGGCGTCGGTCGCCGACGGGGCGTGTGGGCCCGCGCTCATACCCATAACCTTGGCGAGCACCGCGACGCCGCTCGGGTAGTGCTGCACGCTGAGGAAGCTGTGGCCGGCCAGCGGATAGGTCTTGACGTCGTGGTCGACACCGGCGGCAGCAAGTGCGTGCTGCAGCCGCGCGGGCCGTCCTCTCATCGTGCGGTCTCGCTCGCCGTAAGAGGCAATGATCGGGCAAGCGCCGGCCAGAACGTGTTCTGCGTCGTCGGGTATCTCGCCGTAGTTGACACTCGCCGCCGAGAAGGAGTACCTGGACGCGGCCAGGAGGGCGAATCCGCCACCGAGGCTGAATCCGATCACGCCGATTTTGCCGGTGCAGTGATCGTTTCCCGCCAGCCAGCCGCGGCTCGCCTCGATCGCGTCGAAGAACTCACCGCTGCCGGCTTCCAGCTCGCGAAGAGCACCCCGCATGCACCTCGACCACTTTCCACCGCCGTAGAAGTCCGGAGCCAGCGCCAGGTAGCCCATCGCCGCGACTCCCTCGGTCAGCGCTCGGATGTCGTCGTTGAGTCCGAAGATCTCGTGGATGAGAACCACGCCCGGCCACGGACCTGCGCCTTGCGGTTGCGAGAGGTAGGCGTCTCGGTCGCCGGTGGGTGTCGTGAACGCGACATCGGTCATCGTCGACACAGTAGGTAGCAGGGCCACCCGCGTATTGAAAGAATGCGACGCATGCCGGTAGACGTCGAGAGCCTGAGGGGAATCCTGAACCCACGAGCGGCACAGGAGCAGCTTGCGTTCTCCTGGCATCCGCCAGCCGCCGATCTGGCCTGCGTGGTCAAGCGGCACTGGGCGGTGCGCTGGGATTTCCGCGGACGCGAAGCGTTCCTCCAGGAGGTGCTCCCTCACCCCTGCGCCAACCTCTGCTTCGAGCCCGGTGGGGCGTCCGTGCACGGCGTGATCACGCGGCGGGCGAGTCACCTACTCGAAGGGAAAGGCATGACGGTGGGGACGATGTTTCGGCCAGGGGCGTTCGCGAGCTTCACGACCGTGCCGATGGCCGAGCTCGCCGACCGCGGCGTGCCGTTGGCTGCCGTGTTCGGCGCCGACGGCACGTCACTCGAGCTGGAAGTCGGGGCGCGTGCCGGCGCACTTGCCCGTATCGAGGCCATCGAAGCGTTCCTGCGCGCGCGCTGGTCGTCCCCCGATCCGGCCGCTCAGCGAGCCGAGCAGATCATCGCCTGGATGCTCGAGGCGCCGGTGGGCACGCGGGCCACTGACGTCGCCGCGCTTCACGGGCTCTCGACACGGGCGCTCCAGCGGCTCTTTCACCGCTACGTCGGTGCCGGCCCGAAGTGGGTGCTCCAGCGCTATCGCCTGCACGAGGCCGCGGACCGCATCGCCGCTGGCGATCGTGGCGGCTGGGCCGAGGCCGCGACCGATCTCGGCTACGCCGATCAGGCGCACTTCATTCGCGACTTCCACGCGCTGGTGGGTTGCACGCCGGGCGCCTACGAGGCCGCCTGCGTCTGAGTTCATCGCAGTGGCCCGTTGACCGATGAGTTCGGTCGCCAGGCTGCGTCAGAAGTGGGAGCAGCCAGCCATGATGCCCGAGGAGGCACACCGATGTCGCTCTTACCTGTGGTCGTCAGCCTGCCGATCGCCGATGGCCCGACCTCGTTCGCGTTCTACCGTGAGGGGCTCGGCCTCGACGCCATCGGCGAGCCAGCGGAGGATGGTGTACCGGAACCACTGCAGTTCGCTCTCAACGACGGCGTCCGCCTCATGCTCGTCCCCACCGGCGGCTCCGGCTGGATCACTGGCGACCATGAGGTCGCGCGCGCGGGCACAGCGAATGTGTCCTCATCATTGGTACAGGAACCGAGGCCGGCGTTGACGAGTTGGTCAAGCGTGCGCACGGGGCCGGTGCTGAGATCGTCACGCAACCCGGACAGCAGCCGTGGGGCTACGCCGGTGCGTTCGCCGACCCCGACGGTCACCTCTGGATGGTGACGCCAGAGTCGTTGCCCGCCTGACCGCATGGGGGTGCGCCCTGCCCTTTCCGGGTGGTCAGCCGAGGTGCCGCAGCTGGGGCCAGAGTTGTGCCCAAGGCGTGATTCGATCGCGGCAGACCCAGACGGGCGTGCCTTGCTCGTCGTTGTCCAGACCGACGCCGTTGTCGATCCGGACCGCCTCCTTGCAGGCGGCGAACCAGTGTTCCAGCTGGGCGCGGTCGTAGCCGATGATGGTGGTAGCGGCGGTCTCCGGAGGCGGACCCCACTCGGCGTAGCTGTTGTGGCCGCTGTAGGCCGGCGGCAGGCCCAGCTCCGGGGCGTAGTGGTCGACCGCGCCAGCCTGGCCGTAGTTGCGGGGGAACACGATCGCGTTGGCCCGCTCCGCCGCCGGCAGCCGGGCGTACACACCGGCAACCGTCTGGGAGAACCGTGGCCAGCCGACCGATTCCCCGGCGTCGTAGTTGATGTCGACGATCGGCGTGGCGGCCAGGTGCTGGACGGGCACCAGCGGCGGCACCGCGCGAGGTCGAGATCGTGCGACTGCTCGCCTGCGGGTACTCCAACCGTGAGATCGCTCGTGCGCTTCACCTGACGGAGGGCACCGTCAAGAACCATGTGGCCAACGTGCTGTGGACGCTCGGCGTCCGCGACCGCACCCGCGCGGTCCTGCGCGGGCTCGAACTCGGGCTCATCCCGGCGGCCATCAGGCAGGCTAGATGCCACGCGGCTATGGCGAGGGTGGCGCTGCGGTGAACGGACTCCGGACGGTGAGCGCTCCGAATGTCCGAGTCTGCAAATCCTCCGACAGCAGGACGGCCGCCCCTGCCTGCTGTGCCGCAACGACGACCAGCGCATCCCAGAACGACAACGTGTGGCGTTCCTCCAGCACCGAAGCGTCGAGCACGTCATGCATCGAGACCTGATGGACGCGCCAAGTGGCGTAGTCGGCAACGATGTCGCGGGCGTCTGCACGGCTGATGGTAGGACTGAGCTTGCGCGTCGCGTTGACGTAGAACTCTTGCAGAATCTGGGTGCTGAGCACGCCGTTGCGGTGCGCCCACAGGTCATCGACGACCTGGACGGCGTCGTAGTGGCGGCGTCCCGCCGCACGGTCGTGGGCATAGAGCAACACGTTGGTATCGACGAAGGTCAGGCCGTCAGGCACGGTCGTGGAGCTCCTCCCGCTGCGGGTAGGGCGGCCCACCGAATTCGAGGCCTCGCCGCAAGCGTGCCCGGGCACGACCCTGCGCCGCTGCATACGCGTCCGCCTCACCAACGAGGCGTTCGATCTCGGTCCTGATCAGGCCACTTATGGATGTTGAGCGCTGGGCGGCCAGCACCCTCGCTTTGCGCACCACGTCGTCGTCGAGTTGCACCGTAAGATTGCGCCGTCCCATCTCACCCCTCCACGTATCTTGCGTGCTGCACGCAGCATACGTGTTCGAGGCAGGGCTGACGCTGTACCGACCAGCCACTGGGGGGCTGGCAGCGTCAGCGGCCAGCCGAGTCCAGGCGATAGAACGCGACGGCGTTGTCGTGCAGCGCCAGGCGCCCCAGCCCCTCGCCCAGCACGTCGAGCACCAGGGCGACGTCGCTGTCGGCGAAGGGGCGGGGCGCTCGGGTGGACGGCAGGTCGGTGCCGAACAGCAGGGCCCGCGGATTGGCGGCGGCGATCGCCGCCAAGGCGGCGGGAACGTCCAGATCGCCGCGGGAGAAGCCGCTGGCCTTGACCGCGGCGCCGCGCTCCACCAGCTGCAGGAGGGCTGGCAGCCCTTTGGCGGACAGTCCGAGGTGATCCACGCTGAAGGCCGGGAGCCGGGGCAGCCATCCGGCGAGGTCATGCAGGTCGCGGGCATCGACGTAGAGCTCGACGTGCCAGCCGGCCAGTGCTGCACCCCGGGCCGCGAGTGCCGCGAACTCGTCGAGGTCCTGCCCGCCCCCTCGGTGCAGGTTGCAACGTAGCCCGCGCACCCCGGCGGCGCTCAGCGAGCGGATCTGGTCGTCGGTTGCCGTGGGCGGCAGCTGCGTGACGCCTACGAAGTTCGGACCGAGCCGTCGCAGGGCGTCGAGCAGGTAGCTCTGATCAAGGTCCTGGAACGAACCGGAGACGACCGCCCCGCCGGTGACCGGCAACGCGGCCGTGCGCCGGTGGTACGCCGCAACGTCAAATGGCTCGGGCGTGTAACCCTGGTTGGCCACCAGAGGAAAGCGTGGGTCGATGATGTGCAGGTGAGCGTCGAAGATCGGCTGCGCACCGACCGGGCCGGCGGCGGGGTAGCGGCCCCCGCTCGACGCCGACGATGGCCTTAAGTCACGGGGCATCAGTCGGTCAGTATAAGAACGACGATGTGCGCACTTCCCGTCACCCGCGCCGACGGCATCGCCACAGAGGCCGCCGTTGCCTGAGCCGCGCGCGGCCGCCGATGAACCGGGATGGTGGGCATCCAGTACCGAATCGGTATCGGATGCCCACCACCCCGGGTTGGGAGCAGGGCTGACCCGCGCCCGCGCGGCCGGTGTCGCGGAGCCGAACCGCGCAGGGACGGGGCTGCCCACCGGTCGGGTGGCGCTGGGCGTGGTGTTCGTGCTGTACGGGGCGGTGTCGGGCAGCTGGGCAGCGCGCATCCCCTGGATTCAGGCCGCGCTGCAACTTGATCCGGGGACGCTCGGCCTGGCGCTGCTGGCCCCGGCCGCCGGTGCGGTCTGCACGATGCCCCTGGTCGGCCGGCTGGTCGCCCGCGTGGGCAGCCGCACAGTGCTGCGAGGTTGCGTCCCGCTGCTGGCCGGCAGCCTGGCGTTGCCGGCCTTGATGCCGGCGCTGCCGCAGCTGGTCGGCGCGCTCGCGCTGTACGGCGCGGCGGGTGGGGCCCTGGACGTCGCAGCCAACGCCCACGGCGTCGAGGTGGAACGTCGAGTCGGCCGCCCCGTGATGTCAGGCCTGCATGGCATGTGGAGTATCGGTGGGCTGCTGGGCGCGGCCTTGGCCGGGGTGGTCGCCGCGCGGGGGATCGGCGCGCCACTGCACCTGGCGGCGGTAGCGGTGGCGGCCGGTCTGGTGGGAACGGCCGCTGCACTGCGGTTGGCCCACCCCGGCGGCGCTGCCGAGCCGTTGCCCGCGATGGGCCTGAGACGCCCATCCCGGCGGGTCCTCCTGCTGGGCGTGCTGGGGTTCTGCGCCCTGTTCACCGAAGGCGCCGCCGCCGACTGGAGCGCGGTGTACCTGCGATCGGTGGTCGGCACCAGCGAGGGCGTGGCGGCGATCGCGTTCGCGGCCTTCTCGCTGGCGATGGCTGCAGGCCGGCTGGTCGGTGACCGCGTGGTCGCGGCGCTGGGATCAGTGCGCGTGGTCCGGATGGCAGGCTGCCTGGGAGCCGCGGGCCTGGCCGGCGCCCTGCTGGTGCCGACCACCGCGACCGGGCTGGCGGGCTTCGCCCTGCTGGGCCTTGGGATGGCCTGCGTCGTCCCGCTGGCCTTTGCCGCCGCCGGCTCGGGCGACGCCGCCGGCGCGGCCGACGCCAGCGGTGGACGCGCGATCGCTAGCGTGGCGACCATCAGCTACCTCGGCTGGCTCTTGGCGCCGCCGAGCATCGGCGGTCTGGCCCAGGCGACCTCGCTGACAGCGGCGCTGGGGCTGGCGGTCGTGGCCACCGCGCTGATCCCTGTCCTCGCCGGCGTGCTGCGCCTGCCACGATGACCCTGGCCATGACCGCTGCGCAGGTCGTGCGAAGGTGGCTGCGCGGCCAGCGACTCGACGGGTGCGGACCCGGTGTCGCCAGCGGGATCCCCGACCTGGTTCGCGACGTGGGCGGGCTGCAGGCGCAGGTGGCCGAGGCTGCCGCACTGGGCGTGCGGGCCCGCAGCAGCGGCCTTGCAGCCGCCGACGTCGACCGCGTCCGCAGCCAAGAGCGCAGCGTCGTTCGCACCTGGGCATGGCGAGGCACCCTGCACCTGATCGCCGCCGAGGACCTGCGCTGGATGCTGGTCCTCGTCGCCCCCGTGGCCCTGCCGCGAGCAGCCCGCCGGCACACACAGCTCGGCCTCGACCACCGCACGCTGGAGGCAGGGGCCCGCGTCATCGCCGACGCCCTGGCTGGGAATGGCCCCCTCACCCGTGCCGAGCTGGTCGCCCGCCTGCGGACCGCCGGGATCGACGCGTCCGGCCAGCGTGCGCCCCACCTGCTGTGGTGGACGGCGATGCACGGGACGATCTGCTGCGGGCCCGACCGAGGGCGCGACGCCACCTACGTGCTGGTTGAAGACTGGCTACCCTCGTTGCCAGCGGTCGACCGGGTGGCCGCGCTGAGCCGGCTGGCGGGCCGCTATCTCGCTGCCTACGGACCGGCGGCACCGCAGGATCTGGCGGCCTGGTCCGGGCTGCCGCTGAGCGACGCCCGCGCCGCCTGGTCGCAACTCGGCAACGAGATGGCCGGCCGGCTGACCGAGGTGCGCATCGGGACAGCGCCCACCTGGCTGCTGGCCGAGCAACTTGCGGAGACACCGGACGACCGGGAGCAGCCGGCGGTCACCCTGCTGCCCGCCTACGACACCTACCTGCTGGGCCACCGCAGCAGGGAGCTGATCGTGCCCGCCCAGCACTCGCGCACGGTGCATCCGGGGGGCGGGATCATCAACCCGGTGCTGTTGGTCGACGGCCGGGCCGCCGGGACGTGGCGCAGCCGGCGCCGGGGGCGGCGCGGCCTCGAGATCAGCGTTCGCCTCTTCGCCGATGCCACGTCCGTCGTGCGCGCGGCGGTCGAGCGCGAAGTCAACGACGTCGCCCGCTTCCTCGACGCCCCTGCGCACGACCTCATCCTGGAGTCGCCGGAGGCTTAAGCAAGCAGGTCGGCGACCCAGCGGTCCACCAGCTCGCCGAGCACACCAAGCGGCACCGCGCCGTGTCGCAGCACTTCGTCGTGGAAGGCCGGGAGGGAAAAGTCGCTGCCCAGCGCCCGCTCGGCCTGCGCGCGCAGCCGGCGGATCTCCAGCTGACCGACCTTGTAGCCCAGCGCCTGGCCCGGCCAGGAGATGTAGCGGTCCACCTCGTTGGCAATGTTGTTGAGCGCCAGCGGGGAGTTGTCGGTCATGTAGGCGATGGCCTCGTCCCGGCTCCACCCGAGGTGGTGCAGGCCGGTGTCGACCACCAGCCGGCAGGCCCGCCAGGAGTCGAACGACAGGATCCCAAGGCGGTCGGTGTCACTGGAGTACAAGCCCATCTCGTCGGCGAGTCGTTCGACGTACAGTGCCCAGCCCTCGGTGTAGGCGTTGATCGCGGCGTGCCGGCGAAAGTCGGGCACGCCGTCCAGCTCCTGCGCGATCGCCAGCTGCAGGTGGTGGCCAGGCACCGACTCGTGGAAAGCCAGCGCTTCGGCCTCGAAGCGGGGCCGGGTCTGTGGCGCCCAGGTGTTGATGTAGTAGGTGCCCGGCCGCGAGCCGTCGTCGGCGGGCGGGAAGTAGTAGGCGATGGTGCCGTCCTTCACCTCGTGCGCGGCCATCTCGCGCACCCGGCAGTCGGCCCTCGGCAGGCGATCGAACCACGACGGCACGTGCTCCTCAGCGCGCCGCAAGGCTTGCTCCGCCGTGGCCCGGACCTCCTCACTGGTGTCAAAGCGCAGCTCGGGGTCATTGCGCAGCCGGTCGAAGATGGTGCGCAGGTCGCTGGTGCCAAGGACCGGTCTTCCCAGCTCCCGGTATTCGTCAGCAAGCGCCGCGACCGCGTCGGCGCCCATCTGGTGCAGCTGCTCAGGCGACAGGTCCAGCGAGGTGTACTGGCGAATGGCGCGGGCGTAGATCTGGGAGCCGTCCGGCAACCAGGTTACGCCGCTGTGCTCGGGCGGGCGGGCGGCGGGAAGGATGTCGGTGTGCAGCCGATCGCGGTAGCGCTGCAGCGCCGGGCGCACCGTGTCAGTGAGCCGCTCCTGCACCCGGTTGCGCCAGGCCGAGGCGGTGGCCTCGTCCCAGGCGGCCGGTGGGGCGGGCGTCAGCAGTGGATCGTCGGCCACCGGGCTGGCCAGATACTCGTCGAGCTGGCGAATGGTGGTGCTGACCGCCTGTGCCGGCGGGGTGCGGCCGGCGGCGACACCATCGACCAGCCGCTGCTCGGACTGCGCCAGGTACCCGGGAACCTTGCCGTAGCGCGCGAGCAGCGCCTCGGCGTCGGCTGGCGAGGTGAGCGTCAGGTTGGGGACGGTTTCCAGCAGCTCGGCGTGGGGGCTGCGAAAAGTCGGCGCCACGGTGTACTCGGCCTCTGCCGAGTCCAGCGCTTCGATGTCGCTGCGCAGCTCGAAGCGCAGGATCGCCAGGTTGATGCGGTCAGCCACGGGAAGCGCGGCATCGTCGAAGGCGTCAGTGCGCTCCAGCATGGTCCGCAGCCGCCCGGCGTGCGTGGCCTGCGCGTCGGCGGACAGGTCAGGCAGATCAGCGTCGAAGCGGTGATCGCCGAGCAGGCTGGCACCCAGCGGGTCCGCCGCCAGCCTGGCGTTCCAGAACTGCTCGGACAGAGCCTGGAGATCAGCATCCATGCCCTGCTGCCTACCCAGCGCGAGCGGAACCGATTGGGGACAGGCCTTGCGTCCTGCCGCTGTCGCTCCATGAGGACAACTTCCCGTAACCGTGGGTTTACAAGACGCCGCTGGCGTGGAGCTTGCGGGAGAGGCCCCGTGGTGGCCTCTGCCGTCTGCTAGCGATCGTGCCCCAGACCCCGGTCGGGTCGTCGGCGGATTGTGTTGCGAGCTACCCACGGGGCCTCAATCCAACGTATAGCGCTGATTAGTCGACAACAAATCCGGCAGTGCCTCGGGCCGGCGTCCTCGACGGGTTTCGCGCTGTCCCTGCTGAGAAGGCCCCCATATGGATGCTCGACTTCGCGCTGTCTGTGACCTGTCCGTGCCCTCCTCCCGTGAGCATGCGGGACTCCACACCTACGACGGCCGCCTGCAGGACCTGTCGGTCGACGGCGTGCGCGCCGGCTTGGCCAGGCTCGGCGGGCCACCGCTGGACGACCCGCATGACGAACGCCACCTCGCCGCCTTCGAGGCGCTGCTGCGGGTCAGCTTCGAGAAGATCGCCGACCACCGCAGCAACCCGCTGCTGCACATGGACAACCTCGATCTGGCCTGCTACGACCGCGAGTACGCGCCTGCCGACGAGCGCGCCGCGGCCCGCCGCCGGCACCTGGCTGCCTGGCCTGACGGGATCGACATGGCCGTCGAGGCGCTGGACGCCGTGCCCGCGCCAGTGGCCCAAGCACTGCTGCCGGCGATCCGCGGGCTGGCGGCGGGCATCGAATCCGACGCCGGGGAGACTGAGGCGGCCGCCGTCGCGGCCCACCAACGCTTCATCGCCCACATCGCCGCCGCCGCCAAACACGGCCCTGCTGATGCCGCGCTCGGCGCCGACCGGCTGGCGTTGCTGATGGGCTCCGCCGAAAGCCTGGACGTTGATCTCGGCCGGCTGGCGGAGCGTGCCGATGCCGAACGAGACCGCTTGCGGGCGATGCTCGCCGAGGCCTGCGCGGCCCTGTATCCGCAGCGCAGCGTGCCCGATGCCGTGGCGGCGCTGGTCGCCGATCACCCCGACGCGGACGGGGTGCTGGCCGAGGCCACCGCGCTGACCGAAGAGGCCATCGCCTTCACCGCCCAGCGCCAGCTCGTTCCGCACACCGACGGGGAGTGCCGGGTCGGTCCGGCGCCGGAGTCGCGCCGGTGGGCGATGGCGATGATGTCGTCGGCCGCTCCGCAGGAGGACGAAGGCCCGTCCTGGTACCACGTCACCCCGCCGGACTCCTCGTGGCCGGCCGGCGACCAGGAAGAATGGCTGGCGGTGTTCAGCCGGACCACGCTACCGGCCATCACGGTGCACGAGGTGGCTCCGGGCCACTTCACCCACGGGCGCTCCCTGCGGCGGGCCCCGACCCTCGTCCGGCGCACGCTGTTCTCCCTAGCCTTTGTCGAAGGCTGGGCCCACTACGCCGAGGAGCTGTGCCTGGAAGAAGGGCTGCGGGCCGACGACCCGCGCTTCGCGGCGGGCGTCGCCATCGAGGCGCTGGTGCGGGTGACCCGCCTGGCCGTCGCCATCGGGCTGCACAGCGGCACCATGACCAACGAGGAGTCGGTGCGACGCTTCGTCGAGGATGCGCACCTCCAGGGACCGGCCGCGCGGGGCGAAGCCGCGCGGGCCACCTTCGACCCGACCTACGGGCGCTACACGTGGGGCAAGCTCGCCGTAATGGATCTGCGGGAGCGGGCGCGCAAGGGTTGGGGCAGCGGCTTCTCCTTGCTGCGGTTCCACAGCGCCCTGATGGCCTTGGGCTCTCCACCCCTGGGCCTGCTCGACACCGCGGTGGAACGTGGGTAGCCGGCGGCGCACTGGTCCCCGCATTCAGGCCCGCATTGGTCTGGGCACTAGTTCCATCGGGGCACAGAAGATGATCCGCTCTCCACGTGCCAACAGGGCAACACTGTCAGGAACGTTCTCCGCCCCAGCCCCGCTGGAGGAGTTGCCCTGTGACCCAGCCCGTCGAGCATGTCCTGCAGGCCGTGCCACGAGGCAACTCGCTTGACGACCGATCCTTCCAGCGACGCCATCATCTGCTGTTGGGGCTGCTGTTGGCCCACGTGCCCGCGCTCCTGGTCGCCGGCTGGCTGACCGGCCACTCGCCGGGGCATCTACTGTTCGACGTCGTGCCACTGCTCGGACTGGTCTGTGCCGGGCTCTGGCTGCCCCACCGTGGCCTGCAAATCGGTGCGGTCACCCTGGGACTACTGCTGTCGGCCGCGGCGTTGGTACACCTCACGGGCGGTGCGACCGAGGCTCATTTCCACTACTTCGTGGTCCTCGGCCTCATCGGGCTGTACCAGGACTGGCGGCCGTATCTGCTGGCCGTCGGCTATGTGGTGATCGGCAACGGCTTGCTGGGAACGTGGTACCCGGGTGGCGTTTACAGCGACCCGCGCGCGGCCGCCAACCCGTGGGGGTGGGCGATGATCCACGGTGCCTTCCTGCTGGCGGCCTCGATCGGCCAGCTGGTGTTGTGGAGGATCGTCGAGCG
>Ga0136615_10000660_pt1 | contig 16072 bp, 13 predicted proteins | sample AntDrymUQ2882206_2_FD_106647 | JGI IMG/M metagenome (GOLD analysis project Ga0136615, IMG submission 106647) | Polar desert sand microbial communities from Dry Valleys, Antarctica - metaG UQ288 (22.06) | ecosystem: Environmental > Terrestrial > Soil > Desert | place: Antarctica: Dry Valley...
ATGGGAATCATGCCCATCACCGGGGTCACCCTGCCGCTCCTGAGCTATGGCGGCTCCTCGGTGATCGTCGTCTTTCTGGCCCTTGGACTGCTCCAGTCGATCCACGTGCAAGCGCGCGAGATGGCTGCCACCAAGGGCCGCGAATCATTTGCATGAGAGGAACACGTGAGAAAAGAAGTGCTCGTCACGGTCGACCGTGGCGAAACCAGAGTCGCAATCCTCGAGGAGGAGAACGCGAGCCCGACTCCCACGCCGGAGAACGGGTCCGAGAAGAGCACGGGCGGTAACCGGGGGCGCCGGCGCGGCCGGCGCGGAGGTTCACCTCCCGCGACGCCGAGGAGCGGAGCGCGGGTAGCAGAGCTCTACGTGGAGCGGCTCGGAGGGCGCTCGCTCGTCGGCAACATCTACAAGGGCAAGGTCGACAACGTCCTGGCCGGCCTCGAGGCGGCCTTCGTGGACATCGGCCTCGAGAAGAACGGCTTCCTGCACGTCGACGACATCGTGATGCCGGGCGTCGAGATCGCCCGCCGCGGGCGCTCGGGCGAGAAGGGGCAGCGGATCTCGCAGCTCTTAAAGCCGGGGCAGGAGGTCGTGGTCCAGGTCTCGAAGGACCCGCTGAAGAGCAAGGGCGCCCGCCTCACGATGCAGCTCTCGATCGCCGGGCGCTACCTCGTGTACGTGCCCCAGGGAGAGGGCGTGGGCGTCTCGCGGCGTCTCGGGGACAGGGAGCGCGACCGGCTGCGAAAGCAGGCGGCGAAGCTCGACCTCCGTGGTGGCGGCGCGATCATCCGGACGGCGGCCCGCGACGCGAAGCGCGAGGACTTCGACCGCGAGATCCTCTACCTGTTCAAGCTGCACGAGATCCTTCAGCGGCGCGTCGAGGAGACGGTCGCGCCCGCGATGGTCTTCCAGGAGGCGGACCTGTCGGTCCGCGTTGTGCGCGACATCTTCTCGCGCGAGCTGGAGCGAGCCGTGGTGGACGACGACAAGCAGCAGCGCCGGCTCACCTCGTTCTTCACGCGCACCGCGCCCGAGCTGGTGGACCGCGTCGAGCACTACGACGAAGGTCAGCCGCTGTTCGAGCGCTACGGCATCGAGACGGCGATCCAGTCGACGCTGAGTAGGCGTGTGGACCTGCCGTCGGGCGGCTACCTGATGATCGATTACGCCGAGGCGATGACGGTGATCGACGTCAACTCGGGGTCGTTCATCGGCCGCGGCCGCGGCGCGCGGCTCGAGGACACGATCACCAGGACCAACCTCGAGTCCGCCGAGGAGGTCGTGCGCCAGTTGCGGTTGCGCGACATCGGCGGAATCATCGTTATCGACTTCATCGACATGGCGCGCGCGCGCAACCGCGACACCGTCTTAAAGACGCTGCGCAAGGCGCTCGACCAGGATCGGACGAAGACCTACGTGGTCGAGATCTCGCCGCTCGGGCTCGTGGAGATGACGCGCCAGAACGTGACCGACGGCGTGCGCGAGATCCTCACGAAGGTCTGCCCTGCTTGCGACGGCGAGGGCGTGGTGCTCTCCGAGGAGACCGTGGCGCTCGCGATCGAGCGCAAGCTGCGCGACCTGGCCGCTGAGCGCCCCGACGCCGAGGCGTACTTGGTCCAGGCGCATCCGCGCGTGGTCCAGACGCTCTTCGGGGCCCCCGGACGGCCTCTCCTCGACCTCGAGGAGCAGGTCGGAAAGCACTTCCACTTCGAGGGCGGGGAGGGACTGCCGCTCGACCACTTCGCGGTGTCGCTCGCCGGCTCGCGCGGGGAGGTCGAGGAGCGGGCGCTTCCCTTCCGCGAGGGTGAGGAGCTCCACGTGGCGATCGAGGAGCCGCACATGTACGACGAGGACTACGCGGTCGCGAAGATCGACGGCTACGTGATCTCGGTGGCCGGCGCCGGGGGCCACATCGGCGAGAAGCGACTGGTGCGCATCGAGCAGGTCAGCCGCCGCGCCGCCACGGCCGTCCTCGCCGACGGCATGCCCGCGTCCGCGTCGGCGTCCTCCGGTGACGGCTCGGGCGCCGACGGCGAGCGCGGACCGAACGGCGGAGGACCTGAGGGCGAGGGCACGGCCTCGGTGAGCCGTCGCGGCCGCGGGTCACGCCGCCGTCGCCGGGGCGCCAAGGAGGTGCCGGAGACCCCCGATTGAGCGGCGTCCGCGAATGCCCGGGCACGGGCCGGGCGACCGGAAGCGGTCGTCTAGACTGCTTGCCCGCCGCGCGAGTTCCGCGCGGCACCGGATATTCGGCGCCCCCGGAGGGCGCTCCAACCTGTGCCATGTACGCAATAGTCAAGGTCGGCGGCAAGCAATACCGCGTGGAAAAAGGCGACTCGCTCGTCGTCGATCGGCTGCGCGATGACGAGGGCGCGAAGGTCGCGCTGGAGCCGTTGCTCTACCGCTCGGACGGCGACGCCGTGTTCGACGCCGACTCGCTGCGCAAGGTCAAGGTCGAGGCCGTCGTGGCCAGCCACGAGCGCGGCAAGAAGATCCACGTGCTCAAGTTCAAGCCCAAGCGCGGCTACAAGCGCCGCTCCGGCCACCGGTCGGAGCTGACTCGGCTGGAGATCAAGGACATCAAGATGCTGTCGCGCAAGCCGGGCACGAAGAAGGCCGAGACCGCGACCGCGGGCAAGGAGGAGCCCTCGCACGTCGAGGCGGCCGGGGACGGGGGCGACGGCAACCAGGGCGCGGCCGAATCGGCGAAGTCCGGCTCGTCCAAGTCTGGCTCGCCCAAGTCCGGCCCGGCGAAGTCGCGCTCGACCCGCAAGACATCGAAGGAGGCGCAAGATGGCTCATAAGAAGGGGCTCGGATCGAGCCGCAACGGCCGCGACTCCCAGGCCCAGCGCCTGGGCGTGAAGGTGTTCGCCGGTCAGTCGGTGACCGGCGGTGAGATCATCGTCCGCCAGCGGGGGACGCGCTTTCGCCCGGGCGACGGCACCGGCATCGGCAAGGACGACACGATCTACGCCCGCCGCGCCGGCACGGTCGAGTTCGCCACCGGGCGCCGCGGCCGCACGATCTCGATCGTCCCGGGCTAGCAGGCCCCGCTGCGGCAGTAGTGGCGGCGCGGCTCGCGTCCCATGCTCGCCGGCGGCGAATGCCACCGGGCCGAGGAGGGCGAGGTAGATCGCCGAGACCAGGCCGATCACCAGCGAGAGCAGGCCCTTGAGGGCGTTGACGCGCTGGAGGTCGTCGGGCAGCGCGGCGGTCAGGACGGCGAGCAGCATGATCCCGAGCGCGGCACCGAAGTAGCCGCCGTACACCGCGGCGACGAACACGAGCGCCTGGAGCGCGACCGACCGGTGCTCGGGTCGCTCGCCGGCCGAGCGGCGGGCGCGCCGCTCCACGAGCGGCTGGGCGGCGAGGGCGGCGCACGCGAGCAGGACCAGGAACGGAGCGACGGCCTCGAACGCGGCGGCCGGAGCCACGAGCAGCAACGCGGACCCTGCGAGCGCCCCGGCGGCGCTCGTTACGCCGAGCGCGGCAGAGCGCCGGCCCTGGCCGCGCAGCTCGCGCCGGTAGCCGATCGAGCCGCCGAGGTACCCGGGCAGCACGCCTCTACGATCGCCCCATGCTCCACGATCGAGCGAGGATCCTCGTACAGGCGGGCGCCGGCGGCAACGGTGCGGTGTCGTTCCGCCGCGAGGCGCACGTGCCGCGGGGCGGCCCGGACGGCGGCGACGGCGCCCCCGGCGGCGATGTCGTGCTCGTGTCCGACCCGTCGCTGCGCGACCTGCAAAGCTTTCGCCGCCGCGGGACCTATCGCGCGCGGCGGGGCGGCCACGGTGAGGGCTCGAACCGACACGGCGCGAGCGGCGACTCGCTCGAGCTGCACGTGCCGCCCGGCACCGTCGCGGAGGCTCACGACGATGCGTTCCGCTTCGATCTCGCCTTCGCCGGCGCGCGCGCGGTGGTCGCGCGCGGCGGCCCGGGGGGCAGGGGCAACAAGCGCTTTGCGACCGCGCAGCGCCAGGCGCCCCGGTTCGCCGAGCGCGGCCTGCCGGGGGAGGAGCGCTGGATCGAGCTGCGTCTCAAGCTGCTCGCCGACGTCGGGCTCGTGGGCCTGCCGAACGCGGGCAAGTCGTCGTTGCTCACCCGCCTCACGCGTGCCCGGCCCAAGGTCGCGGATTATCCGTTCACGACCGTCGACCCGGCGCTCGGGACGATCGACGCCGACGACCGCCAGGTCGTGGTCGCCGACATCCCGGGCCTGATCGAGGGCGCGGGGGAGGGCGCCGGCCTGGGACACGAGTTCCTCGCTCACGTGGAGCGGACACGGCTGCTGGTCCACGTGCTCGACCTCGCCCCGGCCGACGGCTCGGACCCGGACCTCAACCACCCGATGATCGAACGTGAGCTCGAGCGCTACGGCGCCGGCTTGGAGCGGCGCCCCCGGCTCCTCTGCCTGTCGAAGGCCGACCTCGTCCCGCGCGAGGAGGCGCTCGCGGCCGCGGCTCGCTGGGCGCAGGCGCTCGGGGATCGGGCGCTCGCCGTGATCGCGACGTCCTCGGCCACCGGGCTGGGGATCGACGACCTGCGCTTGGCGATAGTGCGCCACGTGCCGCGCGAGCCGGCCGAGGCGGTCTCCGGCGACGCGACGGCGCGTGCCGTGACGGCCATCGAGGCAGATGCGCCGGCGCTCGCCGAGCACCGCGTGTACCGGCCCGGCGACGACGACGGCTTCCGCGTGGAGCGGACCGGGCCGGGCGCGTACCGGGTGCTCGGGGGCCCCGTCGAGCGACTGATCGCCCGGCACGACCTCGCCAACCAGGAGGCGCTCCGTCACGTTGAGGAACGGCTTCGGGCGCTGGGCGTCGTGCGTGAGCTCGAGGCCAGCGGCTTCGAGCCAGGCGACGACGTGGAGGTCGGCGGCGTCGTCTTCGAGCTCGAGCCGGGCGCTCCGTTTCGGTCGTGACTGATCGCGCGCGGATAATCCCGGCATGAGCCTGGTCGTGATCAAGCTCGGGTCGAGCATCGTCGCCGACCAGCGCGGCGACCCGCGTCTCGACGTGCTGCGCCACGTCTGCGCCGAAACGGCGCGCCTTCACGACGAGGGCGTTGGGGTGGTGCTCGTGACCTCGGGCGCGATCGCGCGCGGGATGCGGGCGATGAGCCTCCAGATGCGCCCGCGCGCGATGGCCGAGCTGCAGGCCGCCTCGGCGGTGGGGCAGGGGAAGCTCTACCGCGTCTACGAGGAACTGCTTGCCGAGCGCTCGGTGGCGAGCGCCCAGGTGCTGCTGACCTTCTTCGACATGTCGGCGCGGACGCACTACCTCAACGCGCGCAGGACGCTTCGAAAGCTCCTCGACTGGGGGATCGTCCCGGTCGTCAACGAGAACGACACGACCGCCACCGACGAGATCTCCTTCGGCGACAACGACTTCCTCGCCGCACAGGTCGCGATCCTGCTCGGCGCCGAGCGGCTGCTCATCCTCACCGACATAGACGGCCTCTACAGCGCCGACCCAAGCCGCGACCCGGAGGCCACGCTGGTGCCGGAGGTGACCGACCTGGCCGCGCTCGACGAGCTCGAGATCGGCCGAGCGTCGTCGCCGCTGGGCTCGGGCGGGATGCGGTCGAAGGTCGTGGCGGCGGAGATGGCCACGGCCGCCGGGATCCCGGCGGCGATCCTCGACGGAACCGTGGCGGGGCCGCTCGCCGGCGCGCTCCGCGGCGAATCGGTGGGGACGCGCTTTGTGCCTCAGAGCGGTCGCGTGTCGAGCTTCAAGCTCTGGCTCAAGTACGCGAAGCCGAGCCACGGGCGCTTGGTGGTGGACGCGGGTGCGGGCCGGGCCCTGCGGGAGCGTGGCACCAGCCTCCTGCCGGTCGGCATCGTGGAGGTCGAGGGCGACTTCCAGGCGGGCGACGGCGTGGACGTCGCCGCCTGCGAGGACGGGCAGGCGTGCGGCGAGCCGATCGGTAAGGGGATCGTGAACTACTCGGCGACAGAGCTGCGACGGATCAAGGGGCTCAAGACCGACGAGGTCGCGCAGCTGCTTCCGCGCGCCAGCGCCGAGGCGGTCCACCGCGACTACTTCGTCCTGGAGTAGTCGGCCGGTACCCTTGCGCTGATGGCCGCCGAGCCTGTCATCCGCGCCGAGAGCACCACGGTGCGCGACGTCTGCGCCGCCGCGAAGGAGGCTTCGCGCGCGCTGGCCCGGGCGGACGCCCAGACCCGCAATGCCGCGCTCCATGCGGTCGCCGCCGCGCTGTCCGAGCGCTCCGCGGCGATCGTGGCGGCCAACGAGCGCGACGTCGAGGCCGCCACGGAGGCCGGGCTCTCGGCCGCCCTGATCGACCGGCTCAAGCTCACCCCGGACCGGGTCGCCGGCATCGCGTTCGACGTCCTGAGCATCGCGGCGCTCCCCGATCCAGTTGGTGAGGTGATCGAGGGACGCCGGCTCGACAACGGTCTCGACCTGCGCAAGGTGCGCGTCCCGCTCGGCGTCGTGGCGGTCGTGTACGAGGCGCGGCCGAACGTGACGATCGACTGCACCGCCCTGTGCCTCAAGTCCGGCAACGCGATCGTCCTGCGCGGCTCCTCGATGGCGGGGGGCTCCAATGCGATCCTCGCCGAGATCGCACGCGACGCCGTGGCGAGCGTCGGCCTTCCGCCGGCGTCGGTGTCGCTCGTGGCGGGCGGGGGGCGCGAGGAGCTGCCCGAGCTCGTGACCCAGTCGGAGTTCCTCGATCTCGTCATTCCCCGCGGCGGCGAGGGACTCAAGGCCGTGCTCGCCGAGCACGCCACGGTTCCCGTCGTGTACGCCGCGTCCGGGAACTGCCACGTCTTCGTCGACGCGTCGGCCGACCTTTCCGACGCGGTGGCGATCGCCGTCAATGCAAAGGTCCAGCGCCCGGGCGTCTGCAACGCGGCGGAGACGCTGCTCGTCCACTCCGAGGCGGCCGCGGAGTTCCTTCCGTGGGCCATGCGCGAGCTGCGCGAGTCGGGCGTCGAGCTGCGCGCCGACGGACGGGCGCGCGTAGCCGCCGGCGAGCTCGGGGACACGGTCGCCGAGGCCACCGAGGAGGACTGGGCCACCGAGTACCTCGCGCTCGTGCTCGCGGTGAAGGTGGTGGACTCGGTCGAGGAGGCAATCGAGCACGTGAACCACTACGGCAGCGGGCACTCGGAGGCGATCGTCACGGGCTCGCACGAGTCCGCGCGCGCGTTCACCGGCGGGGTCGATGCCGCCTGCGTCTATGTGAACGCGTCCACGCGCTTCACCGACGGCGGTCAGTTCGGCCTTGGTGCCGAAATCGGAAACTCGACGCAGAAGCTGCACGCGCGCGGGCCGCTTGGAGTGCGCGAGCTCTGCACCTTCAAGTACGTAGTCGAGGGGACCGGGCAGGTCCGCCCGTAGGCCGCGTGCGCGTCGGGATCCTGGGCGGCGTCTTCAACCCTCCGCACATCGGGCACCTCGTGTGCGCGCAGGAGGCGCACGAGCAGCTCGGTCTCGACCGGGTGGTGCTCGTCCCGGTCGGCGAGGCGCCCCACCGGTCGGTCGCCGAGGACCCTGGGGGGGACGTCCGCGCCGAGATGTGCGAGCGCGCCGTGACGAAGGACGACCGCTTCGAGGTGTCCCGCGTCGAGGTCGAGCGGCCGGGTCCCTCGTACACGGCGGACACGCTGCGCGCGATTGAGAAGCGGTCGCCCGACGACTCGATCGTGCTGATCATGGGCGCGGACCAGGCCGAGACCCTGCCGCGGTGGCACGAGCCCGAGGAGGTGTTGCGGCGGGCGGCCGTCGCCGTGGCCGAGCGCGAGGGCAGGCGACGAGACCGCGTCCGCGGCGCCGTGGCCGAGCTGCCGGGGTCCGACCGGGTCGGCTTCTTCGAGATGCCACGAGTGGACATCTCATCCACGCTGGTTCGCGACCGGGCGCGCCTCGGGCGTCCCGTCCGCTATCTCGTCCCCGACGGCGTCGCGGAGCTGATCGCCGAGCTCGGCCTCTACCGCGCCGGCGCCCCGGTCGCCGCGGATTGACCGAGCGGCCACAGCCGGGGCCGGGCGTGGAGCCGGCCGTGGACGCCCGGGCCGGGCCGGGCGCGGCGGCGGGCGCTGGGACGCAGCTCGAGCCGGACGCGCTCGCGGACCGGATCGCCGCGATCGCCTCGGACCGAAAGGCAATCGACGTGCGGGTGCTCGACCTGCGCGAGATCGTCTCCTACACCGACTACTTCGTCATCTGCAGCGGGAACACCGATCGGCACACGAGAGCGATCCACGATGCGATTCGCCTGGAGTTAAAGGATGCACACGGGCTCCTGCCGCGCCGTGTCGAGGGTGACCGCGAGGGGCGCTGGATCCTCATGGACTACCTCGACTGCGTCGTACACGTCTTCACGCCCGACGCGCGCGACTACTACCGCCTCGAGCAGCTCTGGGGCGAGGCCCCGGCGCGGGCGCGGGAGTAGCGAGCCGCGCGCAGCCACCCGGGCCGTGCCGCCGGTTTTGGATGACCCTTCGGCCGGGAACAGGCCAGAGGCGGAGCAGGTACGCGCAAGCCAGGCAAGGGGAACTTCTACCGAGCGGCGGTTGCGAAACCTGGCGGCTTGACGACGCCAGGCTGTCTCGCTCGTCAGAACAGGCGCGGCCGGGGATAGCCGAACGACCGGCCTACCGCGCCGGTTGACGACGACGTCCTCGCCCGCCGCGGCCCGCTCCATGTAGTAGCCGAAGTGGTTGCGGAACTCGTGGACACCGACTACGAAATGGCCGGGGTCGGGCGGGGAAGTGGAGCTGACGGGACTCGAACCCGTGGCCTCAACACTGCCAGTGTCGCGCTCTTCCAGCTGAGCTACAGCCCCAGCGAACTCGTACCGCGAAGCTGAATTGATAGCAGCACGCTGGTGGTTTCGCCGGGGCCTTAACCGTAGCCAGATCGCTCGCCTATCCGTGACCAAAGCGGCCGGAAGGAGGTAAGAGCGATCAAGCGCGGCGCAGTAGACGCCGACCAAGTCGATTCCCTGGTGCTGTAGGTCGTTGTCACGTAGCCCTGCGGCGAGTACCAAGTGCTCTGCAAGCCGATCTTGATGAGCACACAATGCGTATGCACCGGCGATCCGGACCCTACTTCGAGCGTACCGGCGGGATGGCGCTCTCGGCGAGCCACTGCCGAGGGAAAGCCGGCCTCGCGCGCCCTGGAAACACCGGCACCACCCGCCGCGCCATCTCCCCGCAGGGCCGACTCTCGATCGCCGGCCGCAGGTCGTCCAACGTCGTCAGCAGCCGGACGCTTGTCCCGATTTGGAAGTCGGCGGCGTTCGGGTCGCGACCGCCCAGGACGCCCTCCTCGATCCAGCTGTCCACGCGCTCGAGCATCTCCGGCAGCGTGGCCAGATCTGCGCGGATCGTCGCGTCCGTGGCGTTGTTGAAGCGCGCTGCTCCCCAGATGATCGGCGGCGCCGTCTTGAGCGCTAGCCCGAGCGGCACGCCGAGCCGGGCGCCCTCGGCGTAGCTCGCGAGCGCCGAGGGGTCGCGCCGCAGGGCCCACCAGACGAGCCGGCGCGGCACCGGCTGGAGCACCTCGTCGCCCCAGCGCTCGGCGTCCTCGACGGCGCGCCGCTGGGCCGGCTCGGACGGCAACAGCGGCGGGTGCGGCCGCGCCTCCTCCAGCGCCCGCGCGATCGCCCGTGAACCCTGGACGCGGCGCCCATCCCACATCAGCGCGGGCACCGTCGCCCGGGGAAAGCGAAGCGCCCGCAGGACGGGCTTCGCCACCATCGGGATCAGGTCGACGCGTCGGTGAGACACGCCCTTGTGCTCCAGCGTCAGACGAGCCGCGAGCGACGGGTGCGACCCGGGAATGACGAAGAGCCGGACGCTCATGGCGCCGATCCTAAGCGCCCCGGCGCGAGGACGCCGAGGCAGCCCCCTACGCCGCCACGGCCAGCGTGCGCGGCGCGGTGCCGTAGCGGACGACGTCGAGCTCGCCCACGTACTCGCCGTCGACCTCCACGGGCAGCGGCTGCCCGTCGACCGACCTGACCTCCGCGCCCGCGACGCCGGCGAATCCGCGAACCCGGCGGTGGCCGAGCACCCGGGCCGGATTCCCCGACACGAGCCCGGCAATGACCGTCGACACCTCCCGCCTCGAGAGACGCTTCAGCAGAGCGAGCGAGATCGTGCCGGTCCCGAGCCCCTCGGATCCGCAGACCCGGATCGCCCGCCGGCCGAGGTAGGTGAGCGGATCCGAGTTCTGCGCGACCACGGTCACGCCGTCGACCTCCTCGCCCCCGACGGCCAGCCGCACGTGCGGCGGCGCCACGATGTAGCGGCCGTTCATCGTCGACAGCGCGGTGTAGGCCAGGTAGGGGGATCCGAGTCGTGACTTCAGGCCCGGACGCCGGTCGACGTGGCGGTTCAGGCTTGCGCTCACCCCAACCCCGGAGGCGAATGTGAAGTAGCGGTCGTTCATCACCCCGAGGTCGACTCGCCTCGGGCGCAGGTCGCCCGCCAGCACCAGCAGCCTGGCGGCCGCCTCCACCGGCTCGGCGGGTACTCCCAGCGTGCGCGCGAACACGTTGGTACGCCCGCCGGGCAGGCATCCGAGCGGCGTTGCGCCGCCGGCCAGGCCGTTCGCAACCTCGTTGACCGTGCCGTCGCCACCGAACGCGACCACGAGGGCATAGCCGTCGCGATCGCCGGCCCGGGCAAGCTCCGCGGCCTCCCCCGCCGCGCCGGTCTCGACGACGTCCACGCGGTAGCCGAGGTCCAGCACCGTCACCGCGAGCTGCGTCCGCTCGGCGGAGACGCCGGTGGCGCTCGGGTTGACGATCAGCAGAAGGGGGCGGCGGTCGCGACGCGGGAGCTCGGCGCGCCGCCCGACGGGCTCATCGAGGGTCACGGAAGCGGAGGGTACGGGGTCGCGTGGGCTCCCGGGCCCCGCAGCTCCCGGGCGTGCGATTCGTCAGGGCGCCCGACTAGGCATTCGCCTCCCGGGCCACTACCCTGGATGGTCGACGAGGGGGTCGAGCCGCGCGGCGGCTGACCGCAAGCGCCGACTCGGTGCCACGGATGCCGTGGCGCCACCAAACATGGATCTCGTACGCGACAAGCGAGGGGGACTCGACAGCGCCGCGACCCGCGGCGCGGCGGTCGATGGTCCCCTCGCGCGGATTCGACACGCGACGAGCCACGTACCCTGGTTACCGACCCTCGGCGGGCGCGCCGCGCCGCCCTCCGACGCTCCGCCGCCGGGCGACTCGAAGCCCACCGGGCGCGTAACGGCTTTCCTGAGCCGGCGCCCGTACCTCGCGCCCGTGACGCTCGCGCTCGCGATGGCGCTCGCGGCCGTCGTGGTCGCCGCGATCACCGACCTGCCGCTCCGCGACCCGGACGGGGTCTTCGGCGAGCGCATGCGGCTCATGCTCGGGACGGTCCTTGCGTTCGTCGCTGTGGACATCGTGCCGCGCGCGCTCGTCCGCGCCGGATGGCGGCCTCAGGACGTGTTGCGGTCGATCCGCACGGTGGCCCGCGAGCGCTACACGCGACGCCGCACCGTGCTCGCGATCACCGGCGTCCTCGCCTTCTACGTCACCTACGTGGCCTACCGGAACCTGAAGAGCTACCTGCCGATCCTCGCCGAGCAGGACCTCGACCGCTCGCTGCTCGACATCGAACGCTCGCTGCTCTTCGGAAACGACCCCGCCGAGCTGCTCCAAGGCGTCCTCGGCACCGGCGCCGTCGCCCACGTCCTCTCCTGGGTCTACCTCTTCTTCCTCGCCTTCGTGCCGATCTCGGTCGGCGTCGCCTCGATCTGGTCGCGGCGCTACGGGGCGGGCTTCTGGTACACGATGGCCCTCGGGCTGAACTGGACGCTCGGCGTCGCGAGCTACTACATCGTGCCCACGCTCGGGCCGATCTTCGTGTTCCCGGGCCTGTTCGACGCGCTGCCCGCGACGGGCGTCTCGGACCTCCAGGAGGTCCTGATCATCGAGCGGGCGCTCGTCACCTGGGACGCCGACGCAACGACGAGCGTCCAGAGCATCGCCGGCTTTGCGTCGCTGCACGTCTCGATCGTGTTCACCGCCGCGCTGATCGCACAGCTGCTACGGCTGCCGCGCCTGGTGACCGGGGCGCTCTGGGCGTTCCTCACGCTGACCGTGCTCGCGACGGTGTACTTCGGCTGGCACTACGTCGTCGACGACATCGCCGGTTTCATGATCGGCGGCGTCTCGGTGTACGTCGGCGCGCTCGCCACCGGCCAGCCGCTCCGGCGGCGCGCCTCACACGAACGCCAGGGCGACGTAGTAGCCGGCGACGACCGTGAACGCCACCGCGTCGATTCGATCGAGGATGCCGCCGTGGGGGCCGAAGGTGCGCCCCGTGTCCTTGACGCCCGCGTCGCGCTTGAAGAGCGACTCGAAGAGGTCGCCGGCGGGCGCGGCCACGGCGACGGCCAGCCCCACCAGCACCGCTTCGCCACCCTCAAGCGGCGCGTCGCTCAGCGTCATGAACAGCCACAGCGCGACGGTTCCGACGACGATGCCCGCTAGCAGGCCCTCCAACGTCTTTCGGGGCGAGAGGCGGGGAGCGATCTGACGACGCCCGACCGCCGCGCCCACGAGGTGCGCCGCGGTGTCGCCGAGGAACGTGCCCGCGAGTACGCCGACCACGAGCAGGTCTCCGTCGGGAAGGTCGCGAAGCAGCACACCGTGAGCGAGCCCCAGCCCGACCCACGCCACGCCGAGGAGCGTGAAGGCGATCGAGCGCGCTGCGTCCGGCTCGCCGGCCCGAGCCAGGGCGAGTGCCGCGGGGACCGCCGCCAGGAAGACCGCCATCATCGCCGGCACGCCGCCGTACAGCGCGGCGGGAGGCAGCGCCGCAGCCGCCGCCACGCCGGCCAGCCCCACGCGGGCGGTCGTCCCGGTGAGCCGGTAGAGCTCGAGCGCCGCGCCGGCAGCCAGGAGCGCGAGCGCGAGCGCGAGCACCAGACCGCCCTGGAGCACGATCAGCACCGCCGCCACTGCGGCCGGGACGGCCACTAGAATGCGAGGGGCGAGGTCGTCGAGACGCCCGGCTTCCGTGGCCGCGCCTCGCTCGGGGGCGCGGTTTGGCCGTCGTCGTCGGGGGTAATTGGTGTCCATACGTGTCGAGAGCCCGCTAGTCGTCGTCAGGCGCCGGCCGGCGCAAGCTCACGGCGGCGAACCTCGCGGATCCGCCCGCCGACTCAAAAGGAGCCCGTGAACCTCCCCAACGCTCTCTCGATCAGCCGCCTCGTGCTCGCACCGGTCGTCGTCCTGCTGCTGGTCGTGGACGCCGACGGGTCGATGCCGGTGGCAATCCTGTTCGGGCTTGCTGCCGCCACCGACAGCCTCGACGGTCATCTGGCGCGCTCGCGGGGCTCGGTGACCCGCTTCGGGACCCTCGTCGATCCCGTCGCCGACAAGCTGCTCATCCTGCCGGTGCTGTTCGCGCTCGTGTTGCTGGATCGCCTGGTGCTGTGGGCCGCACTCGTGATCCTCGCGCGCGAGCTTGCCGTGAGCGGCCTACGCATGGTCGCCCACCGTCAGGGGACCATCATCGCCGCCAGCCCGTTCGGGAAGCTGAAGATGGGGGCACAGGTCGCGACGGCCACGCTCCTGATCGCGGTTCCCGACCCGAGCGCGGCGTGGGTGCTGACGCTGGTCTACGCGACGGTCCTCGTGACGGTGGTCTCCGGGATCGAGTACTTCCTGAACTACCGGCGCGCCGATCTGGCCGACCCGGCGCCTTCGGCGCGGCCGGCGACCCTCGAAGCGGCTCCGCAGCGCAGCACCAACTAGCGCGGCCGCGAACAGTCATCTGATGGCGGCAGACAGCCGGCGCGAGAGCTTCCGACACGCTCGCCTGCCCGGGCTCGCGCGCTCGACCTCGACGGCGCGGCCGGCGACCGATTCGCCCGGGTCGGCGCCCGACCCTCGGGCGGCGTCCGCGCCGCGATCGCGGGCGCGCCCCAGCCGCGCCGTCCGGGGCTCCGTCCCTCGCGAACGGCGCGACGTCGTCATCCGCGCCGCGCTCGCGGCGTCCATGCTCGCCGCGCTCGTGCTCGTGGTGAGCGCGGCGTCCGGCTCCACCTTCCTCGTGCCCGCAGGACACAGCGAGCTGCCCGGCTGGTTGTCCGGCCCACTTCCGAACCTTGGCCTGGACCTCCCGAGAGCGGCGGAGGTGGCTCTCATCGTGGTGATGGGCATCGCCTGGGCGGCGGTCGTCGCGGTGGGGCCGTCGCTGCGGCGCCCGACGGCCGCCGCGATCGTCGGCCTCCACATCGTGCTGCTGCTGGGCCCGCCGCTGCTCTCGACCGACGTCTTCGGCTACGTCGCCTTCGGGCGGCTCGGCGCGGTCCACGGGCTCGACCCCTACAGCCACGCCGTCGACTCGATCCCGTTGGACCCGGTCAACACCTACCTGTCCGAGGTCTGGCCGACGGACCTCAAGAGCCCGTACGGCCCGCTCTTCCTGCTCGCGACCTACGCGTTCGTGCCCTTTGGGATCCCTGTCGCGCTGTGGGGGCTCAAGCTGCTCGCGACGGCCGCCGCGCTCGGCTGCATCGCACTCGTCGCGCGGTCGGCGCGCCGGCTCCGGCTCGACCCCGTCCGCTCCGCCGCCTTCGTCGGGCTCAATCCGCTGTGGCTCATCTGGGTTGTTGGAGGCGCGCACAACGACCTGCCGATGATGCTGCTGGCGCTCGGCGGCGTCGCCCTCCTAGTGGCGGGGAGCGAGCGGGCCAGCGGGGCGTTGTTCGCGGGCGCGATCGCGGTCAAGGCGACGGCCGGACTGATCGCGATCTTCGCGCTCGCCGGCGCGCGGCGCGCGGGGCGGCTCGTGCTCGGTGGCGCCGCGGCCTCGCTCGTGCTCGTCGGGCTGTTCCTCGCCGTGTTCGGCTTCGAGCTCTTCCTGTACCCCGGAACGCTCGCCCAGCAGGGAGAGCATGTCTCGCGCTACAACGTGCCGCGGCATCTCGTCTATCTCCTGGGCGGCGACGAGGTGACCTCGGCCGTCAAGCTCGTGGTCGCCGCCTCCTTCGCGGCGGTGACGGTCGGCCTGCTCGTGGCCGTGCGCCGCGGCGTCGACTGGATCACCGCGGCGGCCTGGGCCACGATCGCGTTCCTCGTCACGTCGACATCGCTTCACACCTGGTACGTGGCGGCGCTGCTCCCGCTCGTCGCGCTGAGCCCGAGCCGGCGGCTGCGCGCGGCGACCGTCGCCACGACGGCGCTGCTGCTGGTCGTGCAGCTGGTCCCGCCGGACTGATGGCTGCAAAGCTTCGCCTGGCGATGCCATCGACCCTCGCCGTGCAGAGCACTTGCTCGGCCCTGCGTCCGTGCCGGGCTCGCTTTTCGCTCGTCAGCTGAGTGACTACTCGCCGGCGCCGCGGCGCAGCGACCTGCCCGCCACCAACAGCCCCAGGCCCAGCAGCGCGAGCACGGCGAGCGCGAGCCCCGTGAACGGGAGGTCGCCGCCGGCGCCCGCTCCGGCCGCGCCGCCGAGGGTGGTGCGAACCTGCTGCTCGGCGGCGCCGGCGTCTTCGTCGTCGCTCGCGTCGCTCGAGCCGCTCGAGCCGGTGTCGCCGTCATCGCTCGGTGGGTCGGGCGCGGGACTCGGGCTCGGGTCGCCGCCGGGGCCGTCCCCGCCTCCGCCCGGGGACTCGTCCTGCTCCCGGGGGTCGCGGATCAGGAGCTCGACGTTGCGGTCCCTACGGACGCCCTCGGACCCGTCCGGCCCCTCCTGCGGGTCGTTGTAGGAGAGCGTGCGCCCGATCGACGCGAGCTCGGCGGGGCTGAGACCCTCGACCCCGTCCGCGTCCAGCGAGCCCGGCGAGCGCGATGGGCCGTCGTGGTCCAGGATCGTGCCGAAGATCGACAGCGTGCCGTCGCGGTTGTCCATGACCTCGATAACCCGGTGCTGAGGCGGCCAGTCGATGATCGCCGGCGACTTGATCTCCCAGAAGGCGCCGCTGCCGTCGGCGTCCCGGTAGGGCTCGATCGCGTTCTCGTGCGAGTGTCCCGCCACCAGCCCGATCACGTTCGGGAAGCGGTGAAAGAGGCGGACGAGGTCGTCGCCGAAGTGGAGCGGCGTCGAGC
>Ga0136615_10000661_pt1 | contig 16024 bp, 14 predicted proteins | sample AntDrymUQ2882206_2_FD_106647 | JGI IMG/M metagenome (GOLD analysis project Ga0136615, IMG submission 106647) | Polar desert sand microbial communities from Dry Valleys, Antarctica - metaG UQ288 (22.06) | ecosystem: Environmental > Terrestrial > Soil > Desert | place: Antarctica: Dry Valley...
ATTGCGGATTGCGGATTAGAAGATTGAAACAACTGTCTTCATCCAGTTGAAAGATGAAGCGCCTGTTTTCAATCCGCAATCCGCAATCCGCAATCCGCAATTCTAATGACCCGTGCCGGGTTGCCCGCGACGGTTGCGTCGGCGGGGACGTTTTTGGTGACGACTGCGCCGGCTCCGATGGTGGCGCGTTCGCCGATCTCGATGCCGCCGAGGATGGTTGCATTGCTCCCGATGCTTGCGCCGCGACGGACGATGGTGCGTTCTAGCTGCCAGTCGGCTTCAGTTTGCGGTGTGCCGTCGGGGTTGGTGGCGCGTGGGTAGCGGTCGTTGATGAACATGACGCCGTGGCCGATGAAGACTTCGTCTTCGACACGGACTCCTTCGCAGATGAACGTGTGGCTAGAGATTTTGCAGCGCGCTCCGACACGCGCGCCCTTCTGGATTTCGACGAACGTCCCGATCCGCGTCTCGTCGCCGATCTCGCAGCCGTAGAGATTGACGAAGTTGTAAATCTTGACGTCGCGTCCGAGCTTAACGTCGTCAGCGATGATGCAATAAAGCCCGTAGTTCAAAGTTCAAAGTTCAAGGTTCAAGGTTCAAGGTTCAGAGTTCAAGGTTCAAAGTCAGAAGGCATGTTTTCGACTTTGAACTTTGAACTTTGAACTTTGAACTCACTTACCGCTTTGTGGCAGGGCCTCGTCTGGCCCTTCGCGCTCGTCGGTGGCGTAGTAGCTGGAGTAGTAGCCGGAATAGTAATAGTAATCGTTGGCTTCGAGTTTGACGTTGTTGAGGACGATGCCGTAGATGTGCGCGCCCACGTCTTGGAGTTGCTGTTTGGCGCGGCGGACGACGGCGCGCGAGGAGCGCCCACCGTGGACGACGAGCATCACGCCGTCAACCATCGTCGAGAGGATTGAGGCGTCGGTGAAAGAGATGGCGGGCGGCGAGTCGATGATGATGTGTGTGAACTCGTCGCTCAGTTGTTGGAGCAGGCGGCGCATCTCTTCGGAGCCGAGCAGTTCGGCGGAGTTCGGCGGAACCGGCCCCGACGTGATCACTTTCAAGTTGGGCAGCTTGTCGTAAGTTTGCATCAGTCCGTCGAGGTCGGTATCGCCGGACAAATAATTGGTGACGCCGCGCGCGTTCGGTAGATTGAAGTGCGCGTGGACGCGCGGGCGGCGCAAGTCGCAGTCGAGCAGCAGCACATCCGCGCCGGTCTGCGCGAGCATAACGGCGGTGTTGACGGCGGTGGTCGTTTTACCTTCCGACGGTTGGCTCGAAGTGACGAGGATCGTCTTCGGCGGTTGGCCGGCGGACGAGAGCAGCAAAGACGTGCGTAAGTGGCGATAGGCTTCGGCGACCGGCGAGCGCGCCTCTTCGATGAGGGCGAGCGCAGTCGTCTCTGCCGGATCGTGCGCCGCTGCACGTGACAAAGACAGCCGCCGCTCCGAGCGCTGTGCCGGGATCAATGCGAGCGTCGGCAGATGAACGTGCCGATCCACGTCTTCGATGGACTTGAGCGTGTCGTCCAAGTAATCGAGCAAGAACGCAAGGCCGATGCCTGCGCCGAGCGAGAGCAGGAAAGCGATGATGATATTGCGGATGCGCGGCGGCCCGACGAGTTCCGGCGTCCGCGCTGCCGTCTGGATCAGGATGTTATCGGTGCTGGCGTTTCCCGCCATCTCCGTCTCGACCTTCCGTTGGTAGAGTGTGTTGAAGAGTTCCCGGGTCTGCACCAACTTTTGGTTGATGGTATTTAGCGTGATCTCTTTCTGGCTCAGGGCAGTGGCCGCGCCGCGCTCGGTGGCGTACTGCCGCGAAAGTTCACCGGCGCGCTGTTTGGCGGCGTTGAGCCGCGCGCCCATACCATTTTTGGTCTCAACTGCCCGCTTATCGAGGGCCTCTTCCTGCCGCTGGAGTTGCCTGTCAACCTTGATTACTTCGGGATGCCGCTCTGTGTACTGAACCATCAACGCCGCCCGCCGCTCTTGCAACTCGCTCATCCGGTCGCGGATGGTCTGTATCTGCTTATTTTCCTGCACCTCCGGGATCGAGAAAATGTCGGTCGTGTTGCGCGCCGCGTCGTAGGACGCTTGGAGCTTTTTGACCTCGTTCTCCGCCGTTAGCGCCTCGTTGCTGGTCAGTGCCAGCCGGTCGGCTGTCTCGTTCAGACCCTTCATGTCTTTGTCGAGCGGAATGCCGTTGCGCTTCATGTAGTCGAGCCGCTGCTGTTCGAGAACGGCGATCTCGGACTGCAATTCATAGAGTTGCTCGCCCTGTTTGGTCTTGGTCGTGTCCATGCCGAGGGTCTCGCGCGAGCGGTCGTTGTCGATGAAGACAAGGGCGGTAGTGTCGGCGATCTTCTGCGCCAGTTCAGGGTTCGGGTGCTGGAAAGCGATCCCGACGAGATTGGTCTTCTGGACAGGTTCGACATCTAGGTTGGCAAGGAAGGCGTTCTCGTAAGACTCGATCCGCGCCAGTTGTTCGGGCGTCATCCTGCCTTGTTCGAGGCTCGGCGCTTCGTCTCTGGCGACGGTCAGGCCGCCCTCCACGTCCGTCGTCTCTGCCGGAACTTGGCCGCGCGAGAAGACGCGGCGCGCAGTTGTGAGCAATCCGGTGCGGCTCTCCCCGCCGAGGAACACTGGGTTGTTCATCAGATCGAGCCGCAGGACCACTTGCCGCGCGAGGCGCGGGCTTCTCAATAGTTCCAACTGAGTATTCCAGTAAGCCGGATCGCTGCCTTGGTTGATGACCACTTCCTTAGTCTTGATCAAGCTGCGAGCCTTCGGCTCGATCTGAATCGTCGTTCTCGCTTCATAGATCGAAGGCAGCCGGTACATCTGGATCGCGACCAACGTCGTGACCACTACGATTAGGCTAAAGATCAACCACTTGCGTTTCCAGACGACGCTGAGGTAATCACGCAAGTGTGTCGGCTCAATGCCGAGGTACGTGCCGCCCGTGGCAGTTTGCGGCTGCGTCAGATCACGCAACGGGCGGTCGATGCTTCCGGCAGCCGGCGGCGTGAACGGCATCAGACGATTATCTTGAGACATCTCGATTATTTCCTACTTCTCTTGAACTTCTAAATCAGCAAGCCGGGCAATCGATGTGGGGGCGATAACGGCTTTGCATGATAGCAGAAAGCAGGAGGGATTGGGGAATGCGGATTAGAGAAGAGCAGGCGGCGGGAGGCAGGAGCAGGCCGCAGGAAAATACAGATTGCTGCCAACGCTTCCTGCCTCCTGCTCCTGCCTCCTGCTCCTATTCTTTCAATCCGCAATCCAGCTTTCGAGCGCCATGTGCCAATGGGGGAGCGGCAAGAGGCCGGTGGCTTCGGATAAGAGACAGTGCAAGCGCGAGTTGCGCGGGCGCGGAGCGGGGCGGCTGAGAGTAGCCGCCGAGACGCTTTCGATCTGCGAATTTGTTTGTCCGTCGGCAGCCAGTGCCGCACGCGCGAACTCGGCGAAACTGGCCCCCTCGCCGCCGTTGACGACGTGATAGACGCCCGGCAGATCGCGCACGACAAGTTCGCGGAGCCGCACCACGAGATCGGGCGCGTAAGTCGGCGTGCCGTAAGCGTCGTGGATGGCTTTGAGCGGCTGCCCGTTGCGTCCCAACTCAATGACGCGACTTAAAAAGTTGCGTCCGCCCGGCCCGAAAATCCAGCCGGTGCGGACAATGATCGTGCGCGCCGAAGCGGCTTGTGCGCGGCGCTCGCCTTCGAGCTTCGATGTGCCGTAGGCGCTCTGCGGATTCGGATCGTCGCGTTGTGTGTAGAAGCCTTCCTTGTCGCCGTCGAAGACGTAATCAGTTGAGATGGTCAGGAACGTTGCGCCCTGCTGCCGGCTATTGACGGCGAGCGTCTCGACGGCTAGAGCGTGAACATCGTGCGAACGTGGCGGGTCCAGTTCGCAGCCGTCCACGTCCGTCCACGCGGCGCAGTTGAAGACGGCTTCAGGCCGCTCGCGGTCAAACACTTCAGCGACGCTCGCCGCGTCCGTAATGTCGAGGCCGTGATGATCCGGCGCGCACACCGCATCGCCCGCCGCCGCGCAATACCCCGCGAGCGCGCGCCCGACCATCCCACCCGCCCCAGCGATTAAAACTTTCATAGTGAAGCCCAAACAATTACGGAATTGCGGAATGAAAGACAAATCTTAAATTTGAAATCTCAGATTTGGAATTCCCAATCCGCACTCCGTAATTGAAGAGTCCGCCCGTCCGCAATCACAAAATATCGTATTGTCGTTCGTAAAATTCGCGGTACTCGCCGTTGCGCGCGCGCGCGATCCATTGTGAATTCTCCGCGTACCAGCGGATCGTTTTGGCAAGGCCGCTCTCCCAAGTCTCATGCGGTCGCCAGCCCAACTCGCGCTCGGTCTTTGTCGCATCGATGGCATAACGTCGATCATGGCCGGGACGATCTTTGACAAAGCGGAGCAACGTCGCCGGCTTGCCAAGAGCTGCCAGTACCGACTTGGCGACTTCAAGATTGCGCCGCTCGTTGCGCGCCCCGATGTTGTAAGTCTCGCCTGCGCGGCCCTGTTGCAGCGCGAGCAGAATTGCGCGGCAATGGTCTTCGACGTAAATCCAATCGCGCACGTTCTGGCCGTCGCCATAGACAGGGAGCGGTTCGTCGTTCAAGGCGTTCGAGAGCATCAACGGCAAAAACTTTTCGGGGAATTGTCGTGGGCCGTAATTGTTGCCGCAGCGCGTGATTACCGTATCGAGGCCGAAGGTATGCTGCGCGGCGCGCACGAGATGTTCGGCGGCGGCCTTCGACGCGGCATAAGGACTGTTCGGCGCAAACGGCGAGTCTTCCGTAAAGAATGCGTTCTTATCTTCCGGCAGGCTGCCCATCACCTCATCGGTCGAGACTTGCAAGAAATGCTTGACGCCCCGCTCGCGCGCCGCATCGAGCAATACTTGTGTGCCGATGATGTTGGTGCGAAGGAACTCATCGGCGGAAGCGATGCTGCGATCCACATGCGATTCGGCGGCGAAGTTGATAATCGCGTCAGTGCCTTCTGCGAGAGTTGACAGCACGGCCTCACGGTCGGCGATGTCGCCGCGCACGAAGCGATGGCGGCTCTCGTCGAGTCCTTCTAGGTTGTCGAGGTTGCCGGCGTAAGTCAGCGTGTCGAAGTTGACGATCTCGCACGCGGGCAACTCTGCGATCACTAGCCTGACGAAGGCCGCGCCGATAAAGCCCGCCCCACCCGTGACAAAAATTTTTTGCATAGACTCTTGATATTCTTTCCTGTGGCTATGGATTCACCGTCTGCTCAGCGCCGCGTGTCTTGTCAGCCGGCGATGGTGATTTAGCGGGCGCGGTGCCTAATCCAGCAGTGTAGGAGGCGGCGTAAAATAGTGTCAAGGACGCCGCAATTTTAACCCCTTGACGCGCGTGAGCCTTGTCTCTAGACTGATCAGCCTTAGCAACACAATTTTCACCTGCACGCGGCGTCGAAGAACCTTAGGCGGCGAACATCGGCGAGTCGAGAGGCCGCCATCCCGCCCCTTTATATTTTTATCATGATCTTCACCGAGACTGAGTTGAAAGGTGCGTTCGTCATCGATCTCGAAAGGTTCGAGGACGAGCGCGGTTTTTTTGCGCGGAGTTGGTCTAAGCGCGAGTTCGCGGCGGGGGGTGGACGCCCGACTCGCCGAGTGTAACGTCTCTTTCAACCACCGCCGGGGGACGCTACGCGGGATGCATTATCAAGCCGCGCCACACGGGCAGGTTAAGCTGGTGCGCTGTACGACGGGCGCGATCTATGACGTGATCGTTGATCTCCGCCCGGAGTCACCGACCTTCAAAGGTTGGGTCGGTATGGAGTTGACGGCGGACAACCGCCGGATGCTCTATATCCCCGCGGAGTTCGCGCACGGGTTTCAGACGCTCGCGGACAACACGGAGGTCTTTTATCAGGTGCCCGCGACCTACGCGCCGGAGCGCGCGCGGTGTGCGCTGGGACGATCCGGCCTTCCGCATCGCGTGGCCGCCAACGGAAGATGGCGAGCGGATCATCAACGCCAGAGACCGCGAGTACACGGATTTCACACTGTGAAGAGAGTTTTAATCGCGGGCGCGGTTGGTTCGTCGGGCCACGCTGCCCGCCCGTGTGGAGGAGCTAAGTAGTCCGTTACGTCAGAAGCGCCTTGCCTGTCATTCAGCGAAATCTGATGAGGACATAGTTATTGAACTGAAGCGGGCGCGCCAGTGCGGCGAGCGGTTTTCTCTGTGCTGGCTCTGTGTTCCTTTGTGCCTCTGCGGTGAATCACCGCTGCCTCACTACGGAGGCACAGCGAGCATTGACGCGCACGCTTCGTTGAACCGATGAATAACCGCATGAAAAAGAGGGCGCTTATCACGGGCATCACGGGGCAGGACGGCAGTTACTTGGCCGAACACTTGCTCGGACTCGGCTACGAAGTTCACGGACTGGTGCGCCGCGTCGCTTTAGAAGACCCGAATCGCCGGTTCACCCGCATCACGCACCTGCTCGATCAGGTGACGCTGCACCCGGCAAGTCTGGAGAGCTATCCGAGCATCTTCAGCATCATCAGCCGCTACGACTTCGACGAGTGTTACCACCTCGCCGCGCAGTCGTTCGTCGCCGAGAGCTTCGCCGACGGCTTCTCGACAATGAACACGAACATCAACGGCACGCATTACATGCTCGCCGCACTGCGCGAACTGCGCCCACAGTGCCGTTTCTACTTCGCCGGCTCAAGCGAGATGTTCGGCAAGGCGCGCGAGACGCCGCAGAAGGAGACGACACCCTTCCATCCGCGCTCGCCCTACGGTATTAGCAAGGTCGCGGGCTTCGACCTGACGCGCAACTACCGCGAGGCTTACGGGATGTTCTGCGCGAGCGGGATACTATTCAATCACGAAGGGCCGCGGCGCGGCTTCGAGTTCGTTACACGGAAGATCACATCGACGGTGGCAAAGATCAAGCTGGGACTGACCGACGAACTCCGGCTCGGCAACCTCGAAGCGAAGCGTGACTGGGGGCACGCGGCGGATTACGTGCGGGCGATGCACCTGATGCTACAGCAGGAGGAGCCTGACGATTACGTAGTGGCGACGGGGGAGACACATACCGTGCGAGAGTTCTGCGAGCTGGCCTTCGGCGAGGCGGGGCTGGACTGGCGCGAGTATGTGAGGACCGACGAGAGGTTCTACCGCCCGGCGGAGGTTGACCTGCTGATCGGCGACGCGACAAAAGCGCGCACGGTGCTGGGCTGGGCACCGAGCTACTCGTTCGAAGAATTGGTCAGAGAGATGGCCGCCGAAGACCTAAAAGCGGCACAGGCCTCCAGCGCGGGGCGCAGAGTGGCCGCGCAAGGCGTCGCCGATTTAAGCGAGACGTAAGGTGCTGCTTAACAGACCGCAGCTTGAGGGTGGTGCCGAGAATGGTCAACAGCTTCAGTGGCGGGACGGGCGACAAGATGATCGTGCTGTGCGACTTGGCGTTGCGTGTGTCCCACGCCGCACGCCCCGCATCCATGAGGCGCACATCATGATCGACCACGCCTCGCGCGCGGCGTCTGAGTCCCCCTCTTGGAAGGTTGAGGATGCGAGACCGAGAGATTTTAAAGAGAGCCAACCATGAAAAGTTACGTCAGAAGAGCGGCTAAGAAAGTTTTCGACATGACGAGGATAGATACCCCATTGCGTTCGCCCGCGTCGAAATTCTATAGAGCATTCGTCCACAATCTCGCCGCGTGCGATTGGCAGCCGCATCCACGCCACAGCGTCTTTACACAATACGACGGTAGCTTTTACTTGGCCCGCAAGGAAGAATTCCTCCGCAAGTATCGCTCCATGTGGGCTATGAGTCGCACAATCTCGCCCAAGAGAATCATCGAACTCGGGACACACGCCGGTTCGAGCGCGGACGCTTACTTGAGCGCCACGCCGAGCGCCTTCTACGTCGGCATAGATAAATTCTGCTCCGACGAGACGATTACGCACGAGGCGACGGGGGATTTATGGCGACCGATGGGGGTCGCCGAGCAGTTGTTTAAAGAGCGTGGGTTTGTGGATTACGAACTGGTGCTGGCAAACTTGCGCGACCTGAAAGAACTCTCCTACAGGTCCGATCTAGTGGTGGTGGACGCCGCGCACGATCCTTTCAGCGAATACGAAGATTTGAAACTCGCACTCACGGCTAATCCGACTTGGCTCTTCGTTGACGACGCCGCCCCGTCAGAGGAGGCTTGGCCGGGAATAGAAAAGTTTCTGCGCGAAGATTTGCAGGGCAGGGTTGAGTTCACCTGCCCCGTCAAGTACACCGGCGGCGGGCTGGTCATAAAATTAAAGACTCCTTGAAGCAAGGGCCTGTCGGTAGGCTGCGACGGTTGAGTCGGCGCACCGCTCCCAACTGAACAGCGCGGCCCGCTCCAGCCCTTTACGCCTGAGCTTCAGGCGTAAGCTCTCGTCCCTGAGTAGATCGAGCATTGACTGGCAAAGCGCGTCCTCGTCCGTGGGTTTTATGAGGATGGCGGCATCGCCCGCTACTTCGGGTAGCGACGTGGTGTTGGAAGTAATGACGGGCGCGCCGCATTGCATCGCTTCCAAGACCGGCAATCCAAACCCTTCATAAAGGGATGGGAACAGGAGCGCGGTGGCCCCAGAGTAGAGCGCGGCCAAGTCCCCGTCGGGTATGTAGCCCGTGAAGATCACGTCTCGATGCTCCTTTTTGTCACCTTCAATATAGGTCGCCCCGGCGTGCAGAAAACTGATGTCCGGGATCTCGCGCCTCACCCTCTCGAAACACCGTATGGCGCGCGTGATGTTCTTCCGGGGCTGAATATCCCCGACGCTCAGGAAATAATCCCCCTCTGGCACACCATACTTGAGCCGCGCCCGTCGAATGCTCTCCGCGTCTTTAGGCGCAAAGTGCGGGGCCGCTGCCAGATGTGTAACGAAGGCGCGCGCGGGACTCATCCCCGTGAACTCGCAGAAGGTCTGCCGCGCGTATTCGGAGATGCACAAGACCCAATCCCTTTGAGTATCCACGCTCCGAATTATCTCCCGAAAGAAGTCGGTCGAGTCGGGCGTGACGAAGTGAGGGGCGTCTAGAGGGATCAGGTCATAGACGGTGAGGAACCTTTCGGCGTGTCGGGTCACGTCGCGCGCGGGTAGTTTAAAGTATGATGAATGGAAGACGTGAAAACCGTCGAGCGAGGAACTGAGGGAGTCAAGTTTTAGAGTGTGAGTTAGCCGATAGGCTAAACTCAGGGCGAACCCGCCATGCTTGAAGGCGCGTCTATAAAGCGGCGCGAGTCCTAGTCTGCTCTTAATGGATGGGGGAGTTTCCATGCCCTGCTCTCGCGTGTACTCTTCGACCGCCAGCGCGTCCGCGAAGAGGTCTGAGCCGCACAGAGAGACGGGAGTGATCTCGACGTCCGCACGTCCTATGAGCGCGCGAAGCATCTCTTCAGCGACCCTCGCCAGCCCGCTCTTGAAAGTCGAGTATCGGCGGAGAAGTATAGTGGTGTCATAGGCTACCGCGAGATTATTCATGGGCGGGATACTAGCACGTGTTCTGATAATGTCTCCAAAAGCACATGCGCTTGACGCCCATACACAGGGCGGCTAAACTCTGCCGTCGCGTTGAACCCGAGTTGCCGCATCGTCTCGTGCATAAGCGGCTGATTAACACGCAGTGCTGGGGCACCGGGCAGATTTCGCCGGGCCGTTTTCAAAAGATTAGTTTAATGGATTTAGCCACACGCGAAGATGCGAACGCGCTGGAATTAGCTATCGCCACGCGGACCGAGCCATCCCCGAAAGCAAAGTCGCCGCATCACTCAGCACCCTCCTTGCCGGAAGAGCCACTTGTTATAATCGAGCCGAGCAGTCCATGGGTGGCAATTAATCTCCGCGACCTGTGGGAATACCGCGAACTGATTTATTTTCTGACTTGGCGCGACCTCAAGGTGCGTTATAAGCAGACAATCCTCGGCGTGGCGTGGGTGGTCATGCAGCCGTTATTAACGACCCTCATTTTCACGGTCTTCTTGGGCATGCTCGCGCGAGTTCCTTCGGACAGGGTACCCTACCCACTGTTTGTTTACGCTGGCCTTTTGCCGTGGACGTTCTTTGCGAACGCCGTGGCGAACAGCGGGAACAGCCTCGTCGGGAACGCGCACCTCATTACCAAAGTGTACTTCCCGCGGCTGATACTTCCGTGCGCGGCGGTCGCGGCGCGGCTGGTGGACCTCGCCATCGCGTTTGTCATTCTCGTCGGGCTGATGGCCTACTACGGAGTGGGGGTGACAGGAAGCATGGTCCTGCTCCCCCTGATCGTCGTTTTGCTCATGCTGTTCTCGTTGGGCTTCGGCATGTGGGTCTCGGCCCTCAACGTCAAGTACCGCGACGTAGGAATCGCGCTGCCGGTTCTGATTCAACTTTGGATGTTCGTTTCGCCGGTCGTTTACCCGGCAAGCCTAATACCCGAACGGTGGCGGTGGGCTTACGAGTTAAATCCGCTGGTAGGGATCATCGAGGGCTTCCGCTCTGCTCTGTTCGGTCGGGCGTTTAACTGGTCGGCGCTCGCCGTTTCGGTCGTTGTCACGCTCGCCTTGTTAATCTATTCCGCCTACGCCTTCAGGCGCATGGAGAAGGACTTCGCCGACCTCGTCTAGCCCGATGAAGCCCATCATCAGCGTCCAGAATTTAAGTAAGCAGTACCGCATCGGCACGCGGCGCGCGTCCTACGCGACTTTAAAGGAGTCGCTGGCCGGAGCGCTGCGCTCGCCGTTCAAGCGGGCAGTGGCCTTGAATGGAGGATCGTCTGGTGACAGGGTGTGGGCTTTAAAGGATATAAGTTTCGAGGTGATGCCGGGCGAGGTGGTGGGTATCATCGGTCGTAACGGGGCTGGCAAATCAACGCTTCTCAAAATGCTGTCCCGCATTACGGAACCGACCAGTGGCCGGATCGAACTGTATGGACGAGTTGGAAGTTTACTTGAGGTCGGCACAGGCTTTCATCCCGAACTAACTGGCAGAGAGAACGTCTACCTGAACGGCGCGGTTCTGGGCATGGGCCGCTGCGAGATTGATCGTAAGTTTGATGAAATCGTAGCCTTCGCCGAAATCGAAAAGTTTCTGGACACACCGGTCAAGCGCTATTCCAGCGGGATGTATATGCGGCTGGCGTTTGCGGTGGCGGCGCACCTTGATCCGGAGATTTTGATCGTGGACGAGGTCTTGGCGGTAGGTGACGCCGCCTTCCAGAAGAAATGTCTGGGGAAGATGGAAGACGTTAGAAAACAAGGGCGCACTGTTCTCTTTGTCAGTCATCAATTGGCTGCCATTGATAAGATTTGTTCAAGGGCTATCATGCTTCGTTCCGGGAGGGTTAACTTCGACGGAGGTACTAAGTCGGCACTCAATCACTACTTAAAAGATTTAGAATCTAACACGAAAGACCTAAGTCTTGAAAACATACCACGCACGGGAACCGGGGATATCAGGCTGAAAGGATTTTCTGTAGAACATCCTACAGGAACAAACTTATCGGCAATTCTGTCCGGAGAAGAAGTGGTTCTTGTCTTTCATTATGTGAAAACCACTGACAAGCAGTTTGAAAATGTAAGCATCGGTTTCTCCATCCATACCGCTTTGGGAGAAATTCTTTCCATTTTTTATAGTGATTATACCGGGAGCGTATTTTCATTCTTACCTGCTGTAGGAAAATTCAAATGCCGGATTAAAAATTTCCCGTTCTCTATCGGGAGGTATTACATCGGAGCCAGGATCATTGCTGATGGCGTAGAGATTGACTGGCCCAGTGAGTTTATCGGCACTATTGAGGTGACGGCTGGCGATTTTTACGGTGGTGGCGGTAATGTCCATAATAATATCGGAACAGTTCTACTAAAAGGGGATTGGCAACTGGAAGAAAGCATGGGAGGACCGAATGATTTCGATCTTGAAAAGGTTTGCCAGACCGCTTCGGAGTAAGGCGGGAAGTTTATATCAGCCGGCATCAGCCTCTCAAGCTACTATAAATCTCTCCGTAGAGACCTCAGCTTATACTGCGCCTTTCTTTACCGGAGAAGGTGACTTGATTTATTCCATCCCCTCTTATTCTCAAGAAGGGGAGGACATGATTTTAAAGAGAGTGTATGACGGCGTGAGTGAAGGCTTCTATATAGACGTTGGCGCCCACCATCCAAAGCGCTTTTCAAATACCTATTTCTTTTATGAGATCGGGTGGTCAGGTATCAATATTGATGCGACGCCGGGAAGTATGAGGCTCTTTGAGGCGGAGAGGCCGAGAGACGTAAATATTGAAGCGGCAATCGCCAGTGAACAAAAGGAAATGACCTTTTTTATTTTTAACGAGCCCGCCCTCAACTCTTTTGACGAAGAGCTATCACGCAGTAGAGTTACAGACCAGCACTTTATCGTTAAGGAACAGAAAATCATTACTAAAACATTAAAAGGGATACTTGCTGAACACCTTCCTAAAGACCAAAAAGTAAATTTTTTGTCAATTGATGTTGAAGGGTTGGACTTAGACGCTCTTAAGTCAAACGACTGGCAACTGTGCAGGCCAGAGTATATCTTAGTCGAATGTTTTGGTATGGGCATACGAGAGATTCAAAGTAGCGAGGTTTATACGCTACTTGCCCAGCACGACTATGATTTTTTTGCGAAGACAGTAAATACCGTATTTTTCAAAGATACATTACTGTGAATGCGAACTTAGCCTCAGCCATATTTGTTCATGCGAACATCTTTTGGCTAGTCTCTCCTTAACAGTTCCTTACATGTGCGACGAACAATGCGAAGTAATCAAAGCAGCCGCGTGGATTTACGTGAGTTGTTCAAGAATAATCCAAAGTTCCATCGGTTAGTGGACATTCATCCCGAGTTGAGTGATGAGCTAACATCTTGGGAAGCCCAAATGGATGCACTCCTCGCTATGCAGGACGTTCTCGAGCCGCGTATGAATACGTTGGAAACAGGTTGTGGCCGTTCAACAGTTATGTTTGCCGCAAGCGGTACGAACCACTGGTGTGTAACTCCTGCCAAAGGTGAAACGGAGCGAGTTGCCGGCTTCTGCCAAGAGCAGAACATCAGTACGAATCGTGTGCATTTCCTAATCGGCGATTCGCAAGACATACTCCCCAAGCTTGATTCCTCGCTTCGATTGCATCTCGTGTTTATCGATGGAGGGCATTTTTTCCCTATTCCCTGCTTCGATTGGTACTATGCCGGCGATCACTTGATCCCGGAGGGATTGCTTGTAGTTGATGATGTTCGTATCCCCACGGTGCGCATCCTCTTTGACTTTTTGCAGGCTGATGAAAATTGGGAGCTAATTCGCTTGGTAGGAGACACTGCGTTCTTTCGTAAACTTAAACATAGGCGTAATCTGCACGACTGGCTTGAGCAAAACTACAATCGTGGATACCCTGACTGGTCATTTTTGCCGCCTGTTCCGCAACCGGGTAAGCTAAGGCGCGCTTATTGGTATGCCCGATCTGGATTGGGCAAGAATCTCGCAAAGATACAGCGCCGCCTGTGCAAACCGGAGCGTTGCTAGGCTAAGGTCAATGCAGATTAACAATCGCTGTTGTGTCTAGGGCGGACTAATTAAGGAACTATGCAGTCGCCTATAATCACTATTCTGATTTGTAGCCATAATCCTAGAAAAGACTATCTCTCACAGGTTCTTGAAGCTTTGCGGCGGCAGACTCTTGAGAAGGCTGCATGGGAACTCCTGATAATAGATAACGCTTCTAGCAGCCCACTTATGAAAGATTATGATCTGTATTGGCACCCCATGGCGCGTCATCTGTCGGTCAGCCAGCTTGGTAAGACTCACGCATTGCTGCAAGGCGTGTACGAGGCTAGGGGAAATATTTTAGTCATCGTTGATGATGATAATGTATTAGCACCGGACTATCTCAGCAATGTAGTTGTAATTTTTAATGAGAACCCATCCCTTGGGGTAATTGGTGGGAGAATAAAAGGAGAATTCGAGGTCGAGCCACCAGAATGGGCAAAGCCCTATTTGATATTCTTGGCAATCATTGATCTGGGAGACCAACCTTTTTATTCCGCATCATTTGCTGAATTTGCTTATGTTCCACCTGGCGCTGGAATGGCGTTGCGAAGAATCGTAGCTCAAGATTACGCGCGGCAAATCAAATCCGACTCATTGCGACAGGGGTTTGATCCTGTTGGCAAAAAGCTGTCAAGAGCTGGTGACACTGACATGGCTCTTTGCGCCTTGGATATGGGGCTTGCTAAAGGGTATTTCCCCGAACTTCGGTTGACACATCTGATTCCTAAGGGACGTTTAGAATTAAAATACATGCAAGCTTTGGTGGAAGGCTCAGAGTATTCTATTACTTTGTTATCACTTATTAGAGGACTGATTCTGCCCCAAACAGTTCTCCCAAGGTGGCGTCAGCGTTTATTTGATCTAAGGCAGCAATTTAAAAACAGGAATGCAGATCCAACTCAGTTGATAGAACTTGCTAGAGAGCGGGGCAGGGCCAGTGCTCATGCGTGTTATCTAACATCCTGCTCTTCAGAGAGTCATGATAATCCCATGCTGTAAGACGGCCTGCGCGACTTCTCGATAAGTGAAACCATCGCCTGCCGGCACTTGAATTGAGATAAAATTTACTCTTAGCACCTAAAGACAGGGACAGGTGATGCACGTTCTTTATGATGGACAAGTGTACAACATGCAGGTGGCTGGAGGTATTAATCGATACTTCGCGAATCTGATCAGCCGGCTCCCAGCGAGTTTCACCCCTTCTTTACTTGTCCGTCAGAAGCGTGAGGTGAACTACCCGATTCACCCCAACTTAAAAGTGCTTACCTATAAGAGTTATCGTCTGGGATATATCTCTTACAGAGTTGAAAGTTGGCTGGCAAATAAATACTCCGAGATTGAGGAGTGTTATTTCAAGAACATTACTGCTTTGAATAATTTTGATCTTGCTCATCCGACTTACTACTCATTGCTCACGCGCCAAGAAATCAGTAAGTACAGGTGTCCCGTCGTAATCACCGTCTGGGATATGATTCATGAGCTTTTCCCTGAGCAGATAGACCCTCACGGTTTAGGGGCGGAGGAAAAACGGCGGGCCATCTTGGCCGCCGACGCGATTATCTGTATCTCTGAGAACACGAAGAGGGACTTGCTTGAGCGCTATTCGTTGCCCGAACGTAACGTGAAAGTTACGCATCTGGCTTCGGAAATTAATGAGGGCTTATCGTATGGCCCCGAGCCGGTACTTTCGCAGCCCTATTACCTTTATGTCGGCAGCCGCGCTAGATATAAGAATTTTGATGGTTTATTGGCGGCTTTCGCCCGAGTGGTATCTGTCCAACCGGAGGCTTGGCTTTGCGTTGTCGGACAGCCCTTCAGTGAAGCCGAGTTGAGTTTAATGGCCGACCTCAAACTGACCGATCAAGTTCTGAATTATGGGCACGTCGCTGATAGTTATTTGGCGAAGCTTTACCGTTGCAGCGTCGCGTTTGTGTACCCCTCATTATACGAGGGGTTTGGTATCCCGCCCTTGGAGGCTATGTCTTGCGGAACCGTTGTAGTAGCCTCTGATTGCTCCAGCATCCCCGAAGTGGTAGGTGATGCCGGGTTGCTGTTCGATCCTAACTCAACGGAGGACTTGGCCGACATTCTTCTTAGTTTGCTTAGAAGTTCTGCAGAGCGCGAGCGCCTGATCGCAAGAGGACGTGAGAGGGCGCGAGCGTTTAGCTGGGATAAAACGGTTGCCCAGACAATTGAAGTCTATCGTTCATTAGGGGCTTGAATTCAGGTAGAAAAATTTAAAGGTTCCATACAGTAAGCTCTACACTGATCGTGGATTTGCCAGCGGAGGTGAGGAACACTTGGCAACCTTTATTACTCTCGGAGGGGAATAACGTATTAGATGAAAAAGGCTCTGATAACCGGCATTACGGGGCAGGACGGTTCTTACCTAGCGGAACTCTTGCTTGCCAAAGGTTATGAGG
>Ga0136615_10000662_pt1 | contig 15995 bp, 19 predicted proteins | sample AntDrymUQ2882206_2_FD_106647 | JGI IMG/M metagenome (GOLD analysis project Ga0136615, IMG submission 106647) | Polar desert sand microbial communities from Dry Valleys, Antarctica - metaG UQ288 (22.06) | ecosystem: Environmental > Terrestrial > Soil > Desert | place: Antarctica: Dry Valley...
GACCAGACCATCGTGGGCACGGCTCTGCCGCGGATCGTGACGGACCTGGGTGGCAACGACCTCTACACCTGGGTGGTGACCATCTACCTGCTCACGGCCACCATCACGGGGCCGGTCTACGGCAAGCTCTCCGACCAGTTCGGGCGCCGGCCGCTGCTGACCATCGGCGTGGGTCTCTTCCTGGTCGGTTCCTTCCTCTCGGGCCTGTCGGGCGACATGTTCCAGCTCATCCTCTTCCGCGGTATCCAGGGACTGGGCGCGGGAGCCATCTTCCCCATCGCCCTGGCGGTCATCGGCGACCTCTTCACACCGCAGGAACGTGGCCGATACCAGGGGCTCTTCGGCGCGGTGTTCGGCCTCTCCGCGCTCATCGGGCCGGCCCTGGGCGGCCTGCTGACTGACACCATCGGCTGGCACTGGGTCTTCTTCGTCAACCTGCCCATCGGCGCCGTGGCCATGGCCATCATCTGGCGCTTGCTGCCGGGTGGCCGGCCGGACGGCGTCAGCCGCCGGATCGACTACGCGGGCGTGTTCCTCTTCTCGGCCGCATTGATCCCCATCCTGGTGGGCCTGACCAACAAGCAGACGCTCGACTGGCTCGACCCGTGTGTGGGCGGGCTGATCGGGCTGGGTCTGGCCATCGGCCTCGTGTTCCTGTGGGTGGAGTCGCGGGCGGCAGAGCCCATCGTGCCCCTCAAGCTCTTCCGCGAACGAACCTACGCGGGCTCCATGGCGGCGGTCTTCCTGGCCTCCTTCGGATTCTTCGCGGCGATCATCTTCCTGCCGCGCTGGTTCCAGGTGGTCAACGGCTCGAGCGCGACGGAGTCCGGGTACCAGGTCCTGCCGCTGCTGGCCGGCCTCATCTTCAGCTCCATCGTCTCTGGCGCGCTGGTCAGCCGTACCGGTCGATACAAGGGCATCCTGCTGGGCGCGCTCATCTGCCTGGGCGGTGGGCTGTGGCTCACCACAGGCCTCCGCGCCGACACGCAGCTGCCCGTGCTGTGGGCCTGGATGTTCCTGACCGGCGTGGGCATCGGACCGACCCTGGCGGTCTACACCATCGTGGTCCAGAACGCGGTGCCCATCGACCGCCTGGGCGTGGCGACGAGCAACCTGACCTTCTTCCGCCAGGTAGGCGGCACCGTGGGACTGGCCATCGCAGGCACGATCTTCGGCACGACGCTCAGCGCGGAGGCGCCCCGTCAGCTGCAGGGCCGCTTGCTCGAGGCAGGCCTGCCGCCCGACCGCGTCGCGGCGCTTTCGGAGCTGGCTGCCGGGCGGAACCTGGACCAGGACGATCTGGCGGGGGTGGGCGACCTCGGCGCACGCATCCTGGCGGCGGTCCCAGAAGCGGTCCGGTCGATGGTGGAGCCCTTCCTGCCGGCCGTGGTCGAGGCCATCCACCAGGCCTTCTCCCTCGCCGTGGCGGAGACATTCTGGCTGGGCGTGCTGGCCACCATCGCGGCCATCGGTGCCACGCTGGTCATCCGCGAGCAGCCGCTGCGTGGACGCGCGGAGATGCCCCAGCGTGCGGCTACCCTTACGGCGTGACGGAACCGCTGATCTGGCTGCTCACGTGACAGGACCAGGGATCCTGCCCATCCCGAGCGGCCTGCTGGCGCCGGGCGCTTCGGAGGCCCTCTTCGAGGCGGTCGCCTCCATCGACGAGGTGCCGCCCGGCCGGATGCTGCGGGTGACGCATGGTGATCTGGACCTGCTGCTCGTCCATACCGACCTGGGGCTGGTCGTGACGGACGACCGCTGCCCGCACATGGCAGCACCGCTGTCGGTCGGCGGCCTCGATGGTTGCGAGGTGGAGTGTCCGCTCCACAAGGGCCGTTTCGATCTGCGCACGGGCGCGGTGGTGCGCTTTCCCACGACCGGCGGACTCGACGCCGACGGCGTCTATCGGGCTCCCTGGTCGCCGCCGGGCGCGCCTGCCAAGCCGGAGCCGAGCGATGACAAGGCGCGGGCCAGGGCAGCCACGCGCGTGCGGCGCCTGCGCTACTACCCCGTGCGACTACGCGGCGCCACGATCGAGGTGGCCTTCCCGGCCTGACGGTGCGCGTCACTGCGCCACTTGTCGTGGCGAGGCGCGAACCGGGACACGACCCCGTCGTCGGCGTAGCGGTCGGCCACCATCAGGTCGAAGGCGTGGACCATGTCCTCCATGAGCGCGTAGCGGCCCGGGACATAGGCCCGTGAGCGGGTGCCCTGCTGCTGCAGCTCGCAGACGCGCCAGTCCTGGCGGTTGGTGAGGTCCCAGAAGTCGACCGCGTCGGAGGGGTCGAAGTCGGCCCGCGCCATCGTCTCGGGATGGAAGAGCCACTCGCACACCACCCGTGAGCGCTCCGCGTCCAGCGGCCAGACCTGGTGGGTCATGACGTAGTCGGGATGGAGGCTCAGCAGGAGGTTGGGCCAGAGCACGAAGTAGTAGATGCGGCGTTCATCCTCCGGGGAGAGGCCTGACAGCGGCGGCCGGCCGTGCGTCGCACCGTCGGTGGACATCGTGTCAGCGTCACCCACCAGCTCCATCCAGCCGCCCGCCCACGGGCCGTTCGACTCCAGGTTGCGACCCTGGTCATAGGGCGTCAATCGATTCAGCTGGGGATGGACACCGGGGCAGTGGTAGCACTCCGAGTAGTTCTCGGCGATGACCTTCCAGTTGGCGCCGACCTCGTACTCGATGCGTCTCGCTCGGCGAAGATCCTTCATCGCGAAGCGGGCCACGTGTCCGGGCAGGTCCGTCAACTGGTCGCTGAGTGAGGTCCCGCTCGGCTCGAGCGTCACGAAGATGAAGCCATCCCAGACCTGCAAGTCGACCGGGAGGAGGCCGTGGTCGTCCAGGGAGAAATCGATCAGGGCATCAGTGTGCTTGGCACGCCGCAGCCGGCCGTCGAGCTCGTAGGTCCAGGCATGGTACGGGCACTGGAAGCGGACCTGCTGACCGACCGGTTCCGTGACCAGCAGCGAACCGCGGTGACGGCACACGTTGTGAAAGGCACGCAGCTGCCCGTCGCGCCCGCGCACCACGATCACGCCCTCCCCGGCGATGGTGGCCAGGAGATAGGTCCCCGCATCCGCGGCGTCCTCCTCGCGCCCGACGCATACCCAGGAGCGTGCAAACCACGCCTCCTGCTCGTAGGTGAAGACTTCCGGATCGTGGAAGACGCGCGGCGGCAGGAGGGACGCCTCATCGACCGGGCGGCGGACAGCTGCCACCTCGGCTGCCGAGACCGGAGAGCTGAGAGCACTCATCGACCATCCTCGGCCAGCCAGCGCCGCCAGGCCGGCTCGTCCGGTCCCGCCGACGCCCGCTCCCCCATGCGCACCAACGGTAGACGCACCAGGCGCGGGTCAAAGATCAGGCGGTCGGCGACCTCCGCTTCGTTCATGCGCAGGTTGGCGAGTCCCTGCTCCTGATAGAGCCGGCCCGACGTATCGAGCAGCGCCGCCGCTCCCAGCCGCTGGATGAAGCGCCGCAGCTCCGTGGGCGCCGGCGGACGGACGGCCACATCGACCAGGCTCACTTCCACGCGACGCTCCTTGAAGAAGCGCGACGCCCGCTGCGTCTCGCGCGAATCGCGCCGGCCGAAGATCTGGACACGCTGAGGGCGCTTCGAGGCTGACCCCCCGCCGTCAGGTGTCAGGTGCTCGCGCCGGCCTTCTTGCGCCCGCGGTTGGAGCGCCGCTCCGGCGTCATGAGACCCACCACGAACCCGTTGGGAGACTTCCTCACGGCGACTTCCTTGCCTGCCTCCTGGGCCGCCTTCAAGATGCGCTGGCGGACAGTTACCGGCTTCTCTTCCTTGCCCAGTCGTACTTCGAAGACGGTCTCCGGATCGCTCAACTGATCCATCAGTCGCGTGAACTGTCGCTGCTGCTGTTGGCGCTCGCGCTGAGCGGGTGTCAGCTCCTCGGCAGCGCCTCGAGTCGGGTTGGGCCGAGCCATGGCCGACGCGTCGACCTTCCTGATCTTGACCATGCTGATGTCCTCACTGGGGTCGAAGGGGACCGGCCTGGCACACGGTTCCGACCGGTTGATACGTCCCAGAGGATACGATATACGCCAAGCCGTGACGCTCTGGGGGGCGATGATTTTCGCGTCACTCGGATCGCGCCATCGGCAGCACCACGAGATGTGCGCAACCGCGACGGGCTTCGCGCTGCATCTTGTCGATAGGAGTGTCGCGTTGAACATCGGCATCATCACGCCTCAGGGCTGGACCGGCGAATTCAACGGCTGGGATCCGGCCCGTGCCTGGAGTCGCACCGTGGACGTGGCCCGACTGGCGGAGGCGCTGGGCTTCGAGTCCGTATGGCTGTATGACCATCTGCACACCGTTCCCCGCCCTACCGAGGAGATCACCTTCGAGTCGTTCACCTCTCTGACGGCCATCGCCGCGGCGACGGATCGCGTGCGTCTGGGGCACGTCGTCATCTGTACGGCGTTTCGCAATCCGGCCCTGCTGGCGAAGATGATCAGCACGATGGATGTCATCTCCGGAGGGCGTATGGAGGTGGGCATCGGCGCTGGCTGGAAACGCGACGAGTGGCTGGCCTACGGCTATGGCTTTCCCGACACGAAAGAGCGCCTGGCCACGCTGGCCGATCACCTGGAAGTCATCAAGCGGATGCTCGCTCCGGGAAGGGCGACGTACGCCGGTGAGCATGCCAGCGTAGGGGACGCGATCAACGTGCCCAAGCCGCTGCAGGAGCACCTGCCCATCATGGTCGGTGGCAACGGACCGAAGGTGACCTGGCGACTCGCCGCGCGACACGCAGATGAGCTCAACGTGGACGGCATGCGTCCGGACGATGTGGGCGCGGCGCTGCCCGTCATCCGCTCCCGCTGTGAGGAGATCGGGCGCGATCCGGACTCATTGGCCGTCTCTGCGCACGTCTGGTGGGAGGATTGGGCGATGAGCAGCCAGGAGCGCGTGGATCGTCTGGGCGCTTATCGGGAGCTGGGTGTATCGCGCGTCATCACCATGCTGCGCGAGACGGCCGAGAGCGACGAGGCTTTGGCCAAGTTCGCCGATGAATGCCGCGCCGCTGGTGCCACGCTAGAGGCGAGCACGGCGCTGGGCGCCTGAGCGCCGCTGATGCGCATCGCGACCTGGAACGTCAATTCCCTCAAGGTGCGCCTGCCGCGGGTTGAAGAGTGGCTCGCCCTGCGTGGACCCGATGTGCTGCTGATGCAGGAGACCAAGCTCGCCGATGAGGCCGCGCCGCTCCTTCCTTTGCGCATGGCTGGATATGACCTCGCTCATCACGGCGAAGGGCGCTGGAATGGCGTGGCCATCGCCAGCCGGGTGGGCATCGAGGACGTCAGCCTCGGCTTCGACGGCGAGGGACCGGCTGCCGACGGCGCCCGCTTCATCGCCGCGACCTGCGGCGGCGTCCGCGTCATCAGCGTCTACGCCCCCAACGGCCGCGCGCTGGGCACGCCGTTCTATGCCGCGAAGCTCGACTGGTACGAACGTCTGGCGGCGTGGCTATCCGGACACGCCGATCCTCGGGCCGATCTGGTGCTGGGCGGCGACCTAAACGTCGCTCCGGAGGATGCCGATGTCTACGACCCGCGGGTCTACATCGGCACGACCCACACCTCGGGACCGGAACGCGCCGCCTTCCGAGAGTTGCTCGACTGGGGTCTGGTCGACGCCTACCGCAGGCACCATCCGGAATCCGGTCGCTTCACCTGGTGGGATTACCGTGCCGGCAATTTCCACAAGGGTCTGGGCATGCGTATCGACCATCTGCTCGTCACGCGCTCGCTGGCCGAGCGAAGCACCGGCGCGGAGATAGACCGCGATGCGCGCAAGGGCAAGCTGCCCTCGGATCACGCGCCGCTCTGGCTGGACATCGAGCGGGACGGGGAGGGTCCCGCATGATCCCGCGGCCAAGCGTTCTCGTCAGCGCCACACTGCTGGCGGCGCTCGCCCTCCTCACGGTGCAGGCACCGGTGGCGGCACACGCCGACCTCGAACGGTCGGAGCCGGCGGCAGGCACCACGGTGGAGGGCACGCCGCCAGAGGGTGGGCTCGGTCCCTTATCCCGCTCGCCTGCTCCTGCGGGTCGCAGGCCTCAGCGCCTGGCTGTGGGTCGTGGCGCAGGCCCTCGTTGGTGGCTCCAGCGACGCCGACGTGGCCTCCCTCTTCCTGTGGATCTACGGCTGGGTCGGTCTGGCCATCGTGTCGGCCCTGATCGGTCCGGCCTGGAGCTGGATCGACCCGTTCAGCACGCTGCACGACATCCTGGCCTGGTTCGGGCGACGCGTCGGATCCTCGGGCAGTGCAGGCAGCCCCGTCCCGGCTCGTTGGGGCGTCTGGCCGGCCGTGGCCGGCTTTTGTTTCTTCGTCTGGCTGGAGCTGGCCGTGGACCTGCTGGCGGGACGCTTGCTGGGCCTGGCGATGGTCGGCTACACCTTCGTCACGCTGGCGGCCATGGCCCACTTCGGCAAGGACTCCTGGCGCGAGCAGGGCGAGACGTTCAGCGTCTGGTTCCGCTTGCTGGGCCGGCTGGCACCCTTCGCGCCGGAAGGTCCGCCAGAGAGCGGAGTGGTGCGCCGCCAGGGCTTCGGCGGCGGGCTCTCGACCACCGCGTGGTCCACGGGTCAGTTGGTCATGGTGGCCCTCGGCACCGCCGCCATCATCTACGACGGCTTCTCTCAGACGGCCGTCTTCTTCGACCTCTTCGGCACCCCGGACCTCCTGGTCGACACGGCGCTCCTGGCTGCCTTCCTGGCTGTCCTGGCTGTCCTGGTGCTGCTGGTCGCCCGTGCGGTGCGCGTGGCGGCGATGGGCGCTGGCCTCCTGCCCGTGGCCGTCGGCTACCTCATCGCCCATTACCTCAGCTACCTGCTCACTAACGGCCAGCGGATCCTGATCGCGCTCTCGGACCCGCTGCAGCAGGGCTGGGACCTGTTCGGCACCGCCTTCGCCGAGCCACAGGACGCGTGGCTCTCGACCAGCGCGTCGTGGAGCATCCAGCTCGCCGCGGTGGTGGGCGGGCACATCGTGGGAGCGTGGGCCGGGCACGCCGTGGCGCAACGCTCGACCGAAGTGCGCGGACGACTGAGCCAGTTGCCGCTGGCACTGGTGATGATCGCCTTGACCACGGCCACGCTCTGGTCCCTCGGCCAGAACCTCGTCTTCCTGGATGCGCCGAGCGCGTGATCGAGACGCGGTACCGGCCCGACTTCAAGGGGGATGCGTGGCTGACCATGGCGCAGCTCCAGCATGGCCGCGGTGACCCCACCACGCGGCTGACCCCGACCGACATCTGGCGCGCGACCCGCACACCCGAGGGACCGGCGACCCTTCGGCTGAGCAGGGATGGCCCGGACCTGCGGGTGGTGGCCTGGGGTCCCGGTCGCGAGTGGGCGCTGACGGCACTGCCCCGGCTGCTGGGAGCGGACGACGAACCTGAACGATTCGAGCCCCGTCATCCGCTGCTGCGCGCCCTGCAGCTGCGCTTCGCCGGGCTGCGCTTCGGACGGACCGACGCCGTGGTCGAGGCGCTCCTGCCGGCCATCCTGGAACAGAAGGTGACGGGCGTGGAGGCGCGTGCCAGCTACCGGGCGCTCATCCGCGTTCACGGCGAGCGCGCGCCCGGCCCGGCGGCGCTCTGGCTCCCGCCCGAACCCAGCCGGCTGGCCGCCACGCCGGCCTACGCTCTCCACCGTCTCGGGCTGGAAGAGCGCCGTTCCGTGACGGTCCGCCAGGTGGGCGCCCTGGCCGGCCGGCTGGAGGCGCTGGCCACGATGCCCGGCCCTGAGGCACGCGCACGGCTTCAGACGATTCCCGGCATCGGGCCCTGGACCGCCGCCGAGGCAGGCCGCACTGCCTTCGGCGACGCGGACGCCTTGAGCGTCGGGGATTACCACGTACCCTCGCTGGTCGCCTGGGCGCTGGCTGGTGAGCGTCGCGCCGACGATGCGCGCATGCTGGCGTTGCTTGAGCCGTATGCCGGGCAGCGCGCCCGCGTGGTGCGCCTGCTCGAACTGGCCCGCATCTATCCGCCTCGGCGCGGCCCACGCATGGCGCCTCGCCAGATCAGCTCGATCTGAGCACGGTCTTCGGGGCTGGAGCGCCGATGGCCGGCGCATCGCTGGCCGGAGCGCCCATAGCCGGCGGCGGCTCTTGCGCCGCCGCGATGGCGATCTCGATGGCGGCTACCTCCTCCGACGCGTCACGGTAGGCCGCGCTGTCGAGCGGTGCCGCGTCTCGCCGGGCGCGGGCTGCCGCATGCCGTGACATCAGCACGGCTCGATCTTGATCGATCATCTCGATCTCCCAGCCGCAGGAGAAGCCGGGCGTCGACCCAGCCGGTCCAGCCAGCGCAGGCTACGACACGCGCCCAGTCGCCGCCCGAGTCGACGGCTCAGCCGCGTGGCGACCAGGAGAAGCTGCGCAGGGCGACGAACAGGCCCGCCAGACCCCACGCCCCGACCACCAGGATGCTGCTCGTGCCCTCCCCTGCGGCCAAGGCTGCCGTGGGGTCGTAGGCCGCCCTCAACGCATCGGCTAGATGGCGCACGGGGAACAGCCCGGCGATCGTGGCCAGCACTCCCTGATCGAGGGGCACGAGCACGTCGGAGATGAGCAGCAAGGGCAGGATCGTGGCATTGATGAAGGCGGGCGCAGCGCCCGCGTTGGGCACGGCCGCGGTGATGGCCAGGCCCAGCGCACTGAATGACAGCGCGCCCACGGTCAGGGCGACGAGGAGGAGCGGCAGCCGCTCCAGGGGCACGGTCAGCCCGTGGACGAGCGCGCCGTAGAGCCCGATGAGAGTCGCCAGCAGAGCCGCCACGAACAGCGGCTGCCCGATCCGCCCAGCCACGTACGCCCAGGTGGGCAGGGGCGTGCCGCGCAGACGCTTGAGAGTGCCGGCCTCGCGCGCCAGCACGACGCCCATGGCCAAGCTCGTGTAGCAGGCCGTGATGAGTCCGAAGGCCATGATGGAGGGCGTGTAGAAGCGAGCCGCCTGACCGCGGCCACCCAGCGGGCCCGCCAGGGCCACGTCGGCGACGAGCAGGAACACGAGCGGGAACACGATGGTGAAGAAGGCCGCCGTCGGGTTCCGCCAGAAGACACGGTTCTCCAAGCGCGCGCGCCCGGCCGCCAGCCTGAGGCCGCTCATTGGCGCGCCGTATCAACCAGCTCGAGATAGGCCTCCTCGAGGGATCGCGATGTCACGCTTAGTCCCCGGAGCCCTATGTCCTGCTCCAAAGCCCACTCGGTCAACTGGTGGAGCGAGCGGACCGGTTCCTCGGTGTGGAGCTCGACGAGGCCGTCGCTGCCCACCATCACGCGCGCGTGGAGGAGATCGTGGGGCAACCGGAAGGCCGGGTCACCGAGGCGAAACCTGATCACCGTCTTGCTCACCCCTCCCCCGACCACCTCGGCCGGCGTGCCCTCCGCGACCACCACTCCGTCCACCAGGATGGCCAGGCGATCGGCCAGAGCCCCTGCCTCCTCCATCACGTTGGTCGTCAGCAGGACCGTGGTGCCCTCGGCGGCCAGCTCTCGTATCCAGCGCCAGGCTGCCCGTCTCGCGGCGGGATCGAAGCCGAGCGTCGGCTCGTCCAGGAACAGCATCTCGGGCGAACCACAGACGGCCAGGGCCAGCTCCAGCCGGCGTCGCTGCCCGGCCGAGAGGCGCCGGACGGGGGTGTCGTCCTCCCCGGTCAGAGCGACGGACTGCAGCAGCCCGTCCTGGGAGCGCGGCCGACGGTAGTAGCTGCGCGTGGCAGCCAGCACCTCCCCCACGGTGAGGTACGGCTCGACGCCACCCTCCTGGAGCATGATGCCGACACGTTCCCGCCACGCGCGGTGTCCCCGAGCCGGATCCTCTCCCAGCACCTCCACCTCGCCGGAGGTCCGTTCGCGATAGCCCTCCAGGATCTCGATGGTCGAGGTCTTGCCCGCCCCGTTGGGGCCCAGCAGGGCGAAGACCGTGCCCGCCTGCACGACGAGGTCCAGGTTCCGCACGACCTCGCGGCGGCCGTACCGCTTCGTCAAGCCCTGCACCCTTATGGCGGTCATGGCTGCGCCCTGATCAGGGCAGAGAACCGACTCGACGGCGCCGACGAGCGTTCGAACGCGATCGGCCCGTCGTCAGCCGAGGCGCACGACCCCCCAGATGATCGCGCCCACGAAGGCGATGACGAAGATGGCCAGGACCACCAGCGCGATGAGCAGCCACGGTCTGGGAGAGCCCGCCGTGGTGACCGGGTCTTCACTCTCCGGGCGGCCGCTGCCGGGCAGCGCTGGATCGTCGCTGGGATCGGCGCGCTGGGACTCGGGCAGGTCAGGCGTGGGCGGCTGGTGTGCCATGGCCCCAGTCTGCGCCACCCGCGCCACTTCGGACCTCAACGGCGGCAAAGCGCGCCTTGCAGCCAGCCATCAGGTGCGTCATCGCTATCGTCGGCCTATCGGAATCGACGCTGGAGGGTTACAATGTCCGTTCCCTCGGATGTCGAGGGCTCCCCGCTTGGTCGCTGGTTCTTCTCGAGCCGACCGTGCGTCGATCGAGCTGTTCGAGAAGAAACGAGGCAGATCAATGGCTAACGGCACCGTAAAGAAGCTCGTCTCCGACCGTGGATTCGGCTTCATCACCGCCGAGGACGGCAAGGATTACTTCTTCCATCGTGATGGGCTTGACAGTTCCATCGACTTCGATCGGCTCGTCGGTGGCGAGAAGGTCGCCTTCGAGATCGAGTCCAGTCCTCGCGGCCCCCGCGCCGTCAAGGTGCAGTCCGCCTAGGCATCCGCAGTCGCTGTCATCGGAAACGGAGGTTAGATGTCTCATCCCATCAGGCCACCCGCGCCCGACCAGCCACTCAAGCATGTCATCGCGGAGTACAAGCACCGCGCCCAGACCGTGACCTGCGTGTGCGGCTGGCACGGGAGCACGGCCACGAACGACAACCGCACCTCTGAATGGAGCGGCCACGTGGCGGCGAACAGGGGCAAGCGTCCCTAGACGCTCTCCCGTCCTCTCGTACCTGATGCCCCGGCCGACTGGCCGGGGCTTCTTCTATGTCCGCGTCGGGCGGTCCGCGACGGCGGCCCAGATGAGCGGCAGCTGCAAGGGCACACGGAGCCACGCCCCGACCACCAGCCACGGTGGTGCCTGAGGGTCGGCCGCGGCGGCCAGCGCGAAGTGGATGTTGCCCGGAAGGATCGCCAGGAGCAGCGCCACGCTGGCAGGGCTGGCCCACCTGGTATTGGCGATGAGTCCGGCCGCGCACGCCAGCTCGGCGGCACCAGAGATGAGGATAAGCGCGTGGTGTGCCGGCAGGATGTCCGGCATCAGAGGCAGATAGAGCTCCGGCCGCACCAGATGCAGCGTGCCACTGGCGGCGAAGATGGCGGCCAGACCAAGACGCGCCCAGCGGCGATCAGAGATGGCGCCGCGAAAGCGCTGGAGGGCCACCGAGATGATGCCGTCGGGCGGGCCGGTCAGCGACCCTGGCGTGCCAGGCGCTCTCCGGGCAGCGCGACTCGCTGAGAGCCGATGCCCGTGCCCGACGGTCCACTACGCTGTGGCGCGCCGTTCCCACCGCGGCTTCCCAAGGGAGCGCCCCCGCGAGAGGGAGACGCGCCGCGAGTCGCCGGGGACCCGCCCCGACCGGCGGGGCGTTGGCCGTGCACGGGCCGCTGGCCCCCGCTGGCAGCATGGCCGCCGGTAGAACGTCCGCCGCCAGAGCGCTGGCCGCCCATCGCTCGCTGGCCGCCCATGGCCGGCTGGCCCATCCCGCTACGGAACCGGATGGGCTCCGCGCGGATGCTGCGGTCGGGCTCGAAGCCACCGATCGTCTCCGCGGCGATGCCCCGCCCGAGCAGCTTCTGGATGCCCTGGAGTAGCGGCGCCTCATCGATGCAGACGAGCGACACTGCATCGCCGTCGATGCCTGCGCGACCGGTCCGCCCGATGCGGTGGATGTAGTCCTCCGGCACGGTCGGCAGCTCATAGTTCACGACGTGGGGCAGGGCTTCGATGTCCAGGCCCCGAGCCGCCACGTCCGTGGCCACCAGGATGGCCACGCGGCCGCTCTTCAGATCGGACAGGGCACGCACGCGCTGCGACTGGCTCTTGTTCCCGTGGATCGCCGCGGCGTTGATGCCGTCGCGCTCGAGCTGCTGCGATAGCCGATTGGCGCCGTGCTTGGTGCGCGTGAAGACGAGCGCCTGGTCGATCCGACCGGAGCGGATCAGGTGGCTCAACAGCTCACGCTTGCGCTCCCGGTCGACCGGATGGACCACCTGGCGCACCAGCTCGGCCGTGGTGTTCTTGGGCGTCACCTGCACGAAAGCCGGATCGCGCAGCAGCCCGTCGGCTAGTTGACGGATCTCTGCCGAGAAGGTCGCCGAGAAGAGCAGGTTCTGACGCTCCACCGGCAGCAAGGCGAGGATCTTGCGGATGTCCCGGATGAAGCCCATATCCAGCATGCGATCGGCTTCGTCCAGGACCAGGATCTCGACGGTACGCAGGTCGATGGTGCGCTGAGTCACATGGTCCAACAGCCGGCCGGGCGTGGCCACCACCACGGCGGGACCGCTACGCAGCGCGCGCGCCTGCGGGTCGAAACCCACGCCGCCGTAGATGGGCACCGATCGCACAGGGCGCTGTGAGCTGTACGTGCGCACGCTCTCCTCGACCTGGAGACAGAGCTCGCGCGTGGGCGTGAGGATCAGGGTACGGATGGGACCGCGGCCGTTGGGGGCTCCGCGAGCGGCCGTCGCGGCTCCCCGGCCGGGCGAGGCGGAACCGCGGATCGGCGTGGTCGCCAGGCGTTGGAGCAGGGGCAGCACGAACGCGGCGGTCTTGCCGGTGCCGGTCTGCGCGCCGGCCAGCAGGTCCCGGCCGGCAAGCACGATGGGGATGGCTTCGGCCTGGACCGGCGTGGGTTCTGTGTAGCCCTGGGCCGCGACGGCACGAAGGAGGTCGGGCGAAAGCCCGAGACGATCGAAGGACATGGGAGAAAGCTCCTGACGAGGGCCCTCCCGCCTGGGCGGGGCCCGGTCAGGGCGTGGTGTGGATCGGGGTCGGACGGCATTGACCGGGGCGCTGACCGGAGCGCCCATCGAGCACGAGGAGTCCCGAGCATAGCGGAGTCGGTGGATCTGCGCGTCGGCGGCGGGTCATGATGGTCTCGACGCTTGCCGCATCCGCGATCTGGAGATACGCGCGCGAGCCCGGGGCCTGGACGCTCATCAGGCCGATTCCGCCCGCAGCGGGCTAGAGCGCCCGCATCCGATTGTTCCTCGGCCCGTGCTCGACCTCGGCTAGCCCGAGCGCCTCCAGCAACGGCGGCAGGTACATGCCGATTCGGCCGCGCAGGCCCTTCTTCATGCCGTACCAGCCACCGACCGGGTTGCCCGGCGAGCGGCCCCAGGCCTCGACCGTGCCCTCGGCGGCTGGCTTCTGCTCGTCAGCGCTGCCGAGCGGCATCCATTCGCCATGCTCCTTGAGCATCGTGTGCAGGTCATCGATGGCGCGCAGGTGATAGCGCAACTGCGTCTTCCCGACCTGACAGACAAGAGCCGGCGGGTCGACAGCCTCATCGCGGTACATCTGGTAGTCCGAGCTCCCACTGGGTGTCTTGAGTAGCCACGGCTGCTCCCGTGTTCCCTGCCCCTTATCCTCCATCTCGACCTCCGATCCGTTTCGTCGCCCGCCTCCAGCGTCCCATGTTGTGTCCCGCCGTACAGGTATGTGCAATCTGCCGTTGATTTCGGCACCGGCCATGGCCATACTGCGGAAATGAAAAGACCCCTCCTGCTCGCGTCCATCATAGCCACCATCAGCCTGACGCTCGTGCCGGTCGGCGCGACGTTCGGTGGCTCGGGGTCGAATCCGCGTTTCCTTACCCTGCCCTTCCCCCAAACGGAGGACATGCGCATCCAGGACGGCTGGTGGCGCGGCGACATGGACCTCCACCGGGGCCTGGACTACATCAGGGGACGCGTCGACCGCCCCGCGACCTGGCAGAGCTTCCCCGTGATCGCGGCCGCTTCGGGCAAGGTCTGCGCCGGATCGGGCAGTGAGGACAGGACCTGCATCCAGGGCGTCGGGAAGCACGTGATGATCAGGCACCGGAAGGACGGACGCACGTACTACACGTACTACGGCCACCTGCGCAAGATCGCCCCGGAGATCCCCGTAGGCACGGACGCGTACGAGACCAAGGTGAAGCGCGGTCAGATCATCGGCTGGGCGGGCAAGACGGGCAACCCGGGCACGGCGACCCACCTGCACTTCGAGATACTGACCGGCCCCGGCCAGTGGCTCGACCCCTACGACATCTACGGCTATGCCGCCGCTTACCCGGCTCCGGCCAATCCTCGGGACCGGGCATGCGGACCAGACCACTTCTGGCGCGAGTGTCCGCCCGCCCCGTACGTACCGGTAGAGGACGAGCCGCCGCCGGAAGGAGACGGTCCGTCGCGGGTGGGGAATGCCTCGGAACTCGCGATCCGCCCCGCCGCGGCAGCTCGACTCGCCATGGGCCGACGGCGGACCCCGCGACGGGCCTGACACAGGGAGCACGGAGGTTCGAGATGGGCGACAAGACACCGAAGCGACCACCCAAACCGAAGAAGCCCAAGAAGCCCGACGGCTGAGGCACCCCTCCACGCAGCTCAGAAGCTGCCGAAGCCTACGGTCCCGGATCGCGGGCCGGCTCGGCGTGAGGCGCGGGCCACGGCTTGGCCATCTCGTCCGACCACCACAAGACGGCCGGGGGAGAGGTCGCCATGACCGCCATCAAGATCCTCGTCACGGTGCTGGGCGAGATGCGCAAGGAGCTGCGGCAGATCCTGCGACGCCCCGTGTCGCTCTTCGGCCTCGTGGCGGGGCCCTTCCTGGTGATGGGCCTCTTCGGGATCGGTTTCATCGGCTCCGCCCGGCCCCTCGACGCGATCCTGGTCATATCGGAGGGGCTCCCCGTGCCACGGGACGCGGTGTACTACGAGCGCCTGAGTGGCGGCGGGCTGCGGGTCCTGGAAGTCACCTCGGAGCGGGAGCCAGCGCTGGCGCGCCTGGAGCGGGGCGAGACGGACCTCGTCGTGGTGGCACCGGCCGAGCCACGGGAGCGCTTCCTGGACAACGAGCGAAGCGTCATCCAGGTCTGGTACCGACAGGTCGATCCGACACTCGCCGCGTACGCTGAGCTGGCTGCGGCGCGCCTTGCTGACCAGGTGAACCGCGAGGTGCTCCGGCGCGCCATCGACGAGGGCTACCAGTACATCATCGATACGGAACGCGGTGAGATCGTGCGGCTCTCACCGGAGGTGGTCGCTCAGCCCGTGGCCGTGGTCACCGGGAACACGGCTCCGACGTCGCCGGGCGTGGTGCGGTTCTTCGGGCCGGCCGTCCTGGCGCTGATCGTCCAGCACCTGGCCCTGATGCTCGGCGCTCTGTCGCTCGTCGGCGAGCGCAGGCGGGGGTTCATGGAGCTCCTCCGGGTCTCACCAGCCTCGATCCTGGAGTTCGTCATGGGCAAGGTCCTGGCCTTCACGCTGATGACCGCAGCCATCGGGGCCGTGCTGACCTGGCTGCTGGTCGAGATAGTGGGCGTGCCATTCCTTGGTGATTGGCCCCTCTACGCGGCCATCATGGGCGCGCTGATCCTGGCCTCGCTCGCCTCGGGACTGCTCATCGGCTCCATCGCCGACTCCGATCTCCAGGCCGTCAACATCGCCTTGCTTACGCTTCTTCTGGCGGTCTTCTTCGGTGGGTTCGTGGTGCCCGTCCACGCGTTCGCGCCGGGCGTCCAGCTTATGGCCGAGGTCCTCCCGGCACGGAACGCCGCCCTGACCCTTCAGGAAGTGATGCTCTACGGAGAGACCGCCCAGTCCTGGCGCCTGGTGACGCTCGCGGCAGTGGGGATCGTGTTCCTGCTCCTCACGCTCATCGTGCTCAGCCGCCGTCAGCGCGCGAGCTCGTAGCTGCGTTGCCCGAGAGGCGTCGAAGCACTCCGA
>Ga0136615_10000665_pt1 | contig 15969 bp, 15 predicted proteins | sample AntDrymUQ2882206_2_FD_106647 | JGI IMG/M metagenome (GOLD analysis project Ga0136615, IMG submission 106647) | Polar desert sand microbial communities from Dry Valleys, Antarctica - metaG UQ288 (22.06) | ecosystem: Environmental > Terrestrial > Soil > Desert | place: Antarctica: Dry Valley...
CGACGCGGAGTTCGAGGCTGAGCTCGTCGGGCGTCGCCTGGGCCTCCCGGTGCGAGCCCTGAACCCCGACGAGGGCGGCTCCGGCGTGCTCTACACAGACCTGGAGGACGGCGCGATCCGCACTCTCGTCGAGCTGTGCCCCCGGGGCGTAACCGGCTCCGGAGAGGAACAGCTCTTCTCCAAAGGGAGCCTCCTGGGCAAGCTCCCGTTCCGGGGCAGGACCGGGCGTAGGACGGCCACGGAGCAGCCGGGCGCCCACCGCCCGGTCGTCCTCCTCGGCGCCCTTCCCGGCCCGCGGGAGGAGCTCACCACCGAGCTCGCGCGGGTCGGGGTCGAGGTTTCCGGCGTCCCGGGCACGGAGACGAGCCGGCTACCGGCCATCGACGAGGGGACGATCATTGCGGCGGTAGACCCGTACCTCGTCGCGGCGTGCCGGGCAGCCGAGGAGCGCGGAGCGACGGTGAGCAGCGGCCTCTTGCCGATCGGGGTGGACGGCACGGCCCGCTTTATTCAGGATGTCTCCGCGCTCGCCGGTCGCAGGGCGAGCGAGGCGGGGCGCGCCCGCCAGGTCTGGGAGAGCCTGGAGCCGCTGAGGAGCCGCATCCGGGGCAAGCGCATCTTCTTCACCGGCGACACGGGCCTAGAGATACCGCTCGCCCGTTTCCTGGCTGACGCCGGGGCGGTGGTCCTCGAGGTCGGAACGCCGCGGCTAGACAGGCGCTCGCTGGCGGCGGAGCTCTCGGCCCTGGGGGAGGACGTGGACGTGGTCGAATCTCCGGAGTGGCGGGCGCAGTTGGATCGGGTGGATGCCGTCCGGCCGGACGTGGTGGTGGCGAGCCCGGGGCTCTACGTTCCGCTCGTGGCGCGCGGGCACTTGTGCCGCTCCTCACTGGACCTCTTGTCTCTGGGGGTACACGGCTACGAGGGCGCCCGCCGAGTCCTGGAGCTCTTCGCCCGAACCTTCGAGCGGGCCGAGAAGCTGGACACCCTCAACCTTTGAGAAGCAGTTGAGAAGACTATGAAGATCCTGCGCGGCGTGTACGAGGGACCGGGGAGCCACGGCATCCTGGGGATAGCAGCGAGCATGAGCGGGGTACACGCCGTTCTGCGGGCGTACCCGGGCGAGTGGTATTTTCCGGCGCTCTACGGGGCCTGGACCCGGACAGGAGAACCGGCGCCGGTTACCCTGAGCCCGGTGCGGGACCGGCCGGGTGGGTCGTGGGCGCCGGGCGACCTGGCCCAAGACCTCTCGGGCGTGGTACGTCGCCGCCCGGAGGCGGAGACCCTCATCTTCGCGCGCTCCGAGGCAGCGCTGCTCTCGGGCGAAGGCGCGCCGATCCTGGCCCTCCCCGAGAACCCGGAGACCGGCCTCTCCCCGAAGCTCGTGACCTGCGAGTGGGAGTTCCCCGGCATCCGGGAGGCCGAGGCGGCGGACCTGGGGCTGGCGGAGCTCGTGAAGGCCCACGCCCAGCAAGTACCGAAGAGTCCCTCCCCGACGGTCAACCTTCTCGGGCCGTCCGCTTTCGGACCGAACGCGACGGCGGAGTACGACGAGGTAGAGCGCACCCTGCGCCTCGTCGGAGTCGGCGTGAACGTCCGGGCGCCGCTCGGGGCGACGGTCGAGAATCTCTCGCGATTACCGCGGGCATGGGCGAACGTCGTGCTCTGCCGGGAGGCGGCGGAGTCGGCCTCACTGTACCTGCAGGACGAGTTCGGGATGCCGCGGGTGACGACGCCCCCGGTTGGGTCGGTCGGGACGGGGGCGGTCTTGAGGGCCGTCGGCCAGCTATGCTCCCTGGATCCGAAATGGGTACGGCGGGCAGTGTGGGCGGAGCTATCCCGGACGGCTAAGCTTCCATGGTACGCCCGGCTGGCCGTGCCCGAGACCTTCCGGGGGCGCCGCGTGGCCCTCTTCGGGGACCTCACCTACACGACGGGTCTGGGCTATACCCTGACCCGGGAGGTCGGCCTGGAGGTGGCGTGGGCGGGTACGTACCTCGCGCACCTGGAGAAGGACTTCCTCTTCCACGCCCACACGTTCACCGACGAGGCGTTCGTCGAGGACGACCCCGAAGCCGTCGCCGTCCGCGTCGAGGAGACGGCCCCCGATCTCCTGATCGGGACGCACCTGGAGCGGGAGGTCGCCGACGCCCTGGACGTGCCCTTTCTACCCCTGTGTCCCCCAGTCTTAGAACGCACGTTCGTGGAGAGGCCCATCATGGGCTACGCGGGTTCCACCGTCCTGGCAGACGCTCTCGAAGGCGCCCTGCGCGAGCCGCAGACTCAGCGCGAAAAGTCCCTGCAGAGCGCGTCGCGCGCTCCCGAGTGGACCGAGGAGGCGCTGGAGGAGTTGGAGGAGATACCGGCCTTTCTGAGGGGCCGGGCGCGCAGGCTCGCGGAGGAGCACGCGCGGACCCTGGACTCGCCCGCGGTCACGCCGGAGATCCTCGAAGAATCCCGTTCCTGAGCCGGTATAATCCGGCGCGGGCTAGAGAAAGAACTCTTTGGGCATCAGGGACTTTATCGAATATCTGCGGGAGCATCGGCTTGTGGCGGAGCAGCCGGAGGCGCTCTCGGACGCCGAGCGCGAGGAGATCCTGCGCCAGGCGGAGGTGATGGTCGGGATGGCGGACGCGGCGGTCAAAGAGCTGGAATCGGTCGTCAACAACCGGCGCGTCAACCTCCCGGAGGAGCACGCCGTCCGCTTCGCCCAGGACGTCTTCCTCTACCTCAGGGACGAGGAAGAAGGGATCAAGGAGAAGCTCCGCTAAGGTCTACCTGCGACGCCTCCGCCGACGCCCTCCGTCGTCGTCGTCATCGTCATCGTCCCCCTCGTCTTCCTCGCCGGCGCAACCGGCGGCGACGAGCAGCACGGCTGCGGAGATGCTCGCCAGTCCCATCTTGAGAAAGCCGCGGCGGCTCATCTTCTCTCTGTCCTTCCCCTTCTCCATCGACGCTCCTCCTTTTTCGGGTCTCGCCGAACGCTTGCGCGTCTTCGGGCATTATCTCAGAGAGCGGCGGCCCGGGTACACCGGCCGTTAGAGTTGCTTGAAGAGCACCGCTTCGGTCGGGGAGAGCCGGTACCCATCGAGGTACTGCTCCATGATGCCTTCGAGGCCGGTCATGCGACGCCCGTGCATCTCCGGGTGGCGCAGGGTTAGCTCGAAGGTGTCTCCATTGGTTCCGGACTCCACCTCGAGCGCACCTTCCTCGACGGAGAGGAGGACGTCTGTGAGGAGGGCATCGGCGGCGACGGCGAGGTCGCTCAGGGAGCCGCCGCGCAGACCGGCGACGGCGCCCGTCCAGGCTATGAACTGGCGGGTCTCGCCGGCGCGAGCCAGCTCCGCCGGGAACTCTCTCTTGTGCGCTGTGGGGCTCACTACGTCGTAAGGGTACAACGTTCGGGACCCGTTCGGGACCTTTAGGGGCGTCTTGGTATACTCGGAGGGTCAGTTTTTGTCCGCGTGGGAACTTCTACGGCCGCCGGCCGTACCTGCTTCTACCGGCGCTTCGAGGACCTACGGGAGGTAGAGAGGTTGAAACGCAAAGCGGCTCTTTTGCCGATACTGGCTATGGCACTCGTCCTGGCGGTGCTCGCGGCGGGCTGCTCATTCGGCGGGAACGAGAAGTCAGAGCAGAGAGCCCAGAACGTGGCGCAAAAGGCCCCCGAGGTATCTGAGGACGTCCCCGAGGACGAGCCCGTGGCGCGGGTAGCGGCGCAGGTTAGCCCGTCGGTCGTGCAGGTCAACGTACAGGCTGTGCAAGAGACGCCCATCGGCCCCCAGGAAGGCCAGGGGGTGGGGAGTGGTGTGATCTACCGTAGCGACGGCTACATCATCACCAACAACCACGTCGTCGCCCCGCCGGGTAGCTCGCCCTCCGAAGAGGTGAACATCGCCTTCGCCGACGGCTCCACGGAGCAGGGAGAGGTGGTCGGGAGAGACCCCTCGACCGAGATCGCGGTGGTCAGGGTGAACCGCGACGACCTGCCCGCGGCGAGGTTCAAGGAGGGCTCGGACCTCCTCGTCGGCCAGCTCGCGGTCGCCATCGGCAGCCCTTCGGGCTTCCAGTCCACCGTCACCTCGGGGATCATAAGCGGCCTCAATCGCGAGGTGCCGGCCGAGTATACCGGCGGCCGGCAGGAAGCGGCGCTGGTAGACCTGATCCAGACGGACGCCCCGATCTCGCCGGGCAACTCCGGCGGCGCCCTCGTCGACCGGGACGGCGAGGTCGTCGGCGTCAACGTCGCCTACCTGCCCCCCGAAACCCGGGCCGAGAGCATCGGCTTCGCCATCCCCTCGGACACGGTGATCTCGGTCGCCGACCAGCTGATCGAGAACGGACGCGTCTCGAGCCCGTTCCTCGGGATCCGCAACGCGGACCTCACCCCGGAGATCGCCGAGCAGTTCGGCCTCTCAGACCAGACCGGTGTAATAGTAGTCGAGGTCGAACCGGGCGGCCCCGCTGCCGATGCCGGGCTGCAACGCGAGGACGTGATAACCGCCCTGGACTCCACCGGGATCGAGAACTCCGGCGACCTGCTCGGCGCCTTGCGCGACTACCGGCCCGGCGATACGGTCACCCTGACCATCTTGCGCGGTGGGTCGGGCGCGGAAGAGACGGTAGAGGTCGATCTAGGAGAGCGCCCACAACAGTGAGGGATGCGAAAGGAGTCACCGTGTGGCCGAGGAGGCTTAAAGAGACCTTCGCCGTGATAACCATCGGCGACGGAGCCATAGAACTCATCGCCCCCAGGGAGCACTCGCTCCTCTGGGAATCCGGTCCCGAAGGCGCCCGTAAAGTGGCGCGGTTCTTCGCCGACAACCCAAACTACATGCGCCTCCTCGGCCTGGCCCAGATCGGCTTCGGGGTCTGGCTGGCCCTGAGACAGTACCGGGAAGAGTAACCGGTGGCCCACCCGCATCACGACGACCACGGGCACGGGGACCACGACCACGGACGGGGGGCAGACCGGCGCGCGCTAGCCATCGTCTTCGCCCTGACCAGCGCGTTTGTGGTGGCCGAGGTCATCGGCGGCCTCGTCACGGGCAGCCTCGCGCTGCTCGCGGACGCGGGGCACATGCTCTCCGACGCTCTCTCCCTGGGGATCGCGCTCTTCGCCGTCTGGCTGGCGGGGAGGCCCGCGACCCCGAACCGCTCCTTCGGCTACAAGCGGGCCGAGATCCTGGCCGCCCTCTTCAACGGCGCGACGCTCGTGGCGATCTCTATCTGGATCTTCGTCGAGGCCTACCGGCGCTTCTTCGATCCGCCGGAGATCCTGGGCGGCTGGATGCTGGCGGTCGCCACACTGGGCCTGGTCGTGAACGTCGCAGGCGCAATGATCCTCTGGCGGTCTGGCGGCGAGAGCCTGAACCTCCAGGGCGCCTTGAGGCACGTCCTGGCCGACGTCCTCGGCTCGGTCGGCGCGATAGCGGCCGCACTGGTGATCCTGGCTACGGGATGGCGATACGCTGACCCGATCATCAGCGTCCTCATCGGCCTGCTGGTCCTGGGAAGCTCCTGGAGGCTCGTGCGCGACTCGATCAACATCCTACTCGAAGGCACGCCTCCCGGTATCGACGCCGGCGAGGTCGGCAGAAGCATGGCCGGCGTCCCGGGCGTATCGGAGGTCCACGACCTGCACGTCTGGACCATCACCTCCGGCTTTCCGGCGCTAGCGGCCCACGTGCTCGTCGGCCGAGATGAGGACTGCCACGCCCGGCGACGCGACCTCGAAGAGGTCCTCGCCCACGAGTACGGCATCGAGCACACCACCCTCCAGGTCGACCACGTCGGCGACCACACGGCCGAAGGGCCGCGCTTGCGATTCCTCTCACGCCGCGAAAGATCCCGTAACCCACAATAAGCAAGACGAGCAACACTCAGGGACCGGCCTTGTACGCGGCAGCGGCGTTGCCCCTGGCGGCGCCGGGCCACCTTTCTAACGGCACTAAAGGGAGACCATCCTTACTACCCTCCCGCCCACAGAGAGACCCCTCGGCTTGCACTAACGTATCAACATACGTTAGAATGTCGCTATGAACGACGAACGCTGCGACTTACTTTGCATCGACGCTCCCCGCGCGGAGGACATCCGCGGGGTGCTGCCTGGCGACGAGGCCGCGCGGGAGGCCGCGGATCGGGCGCGGGCGCTCTCGGATCCGACGAGGCTGGTGGTGGCAGTGGCCCTGCGGGAGGGCGGGGAGCTCTGCGTGTGCGACCTCGCCTGGATCTCCGGGCGGGCCCAGAACCTGGTCTCGCACCACCTGCGCGTCTTGCGCTCGCACGGTCTCGTCTCCAGTAGGCGAGACGGCAAGATGGTTATGTATTCGCTGACAGGGACGGGACTCGCGCTTCTCGGCGCGGTGCTCGGCGGGTACGCGGAGCCGGCGGAGGCGAAGGTGTGAGCCGCCCGAAGAAGATGCTCCCGGTCATCGGGCAGGATACCGCCCCCGCGTCCGTTGCTCCGTCCACCCGAGAGCAGCACGCCGACCCATCCCCCGTCGATGGGACCGAGCGCACCGTCGTACGCGTCGAGGGGATGGACTGCGCGAGTTGTGCCACGACTGTGGAGAAACGGGTGGCCCAGCTACCCGGCGTGCATCGGGCCGTCGTCAACTTCGCCGCGGGGAGGCTCGACGCGGAGCACGGTCCCGGCCTGACGGTAGAGGAGATCGAGAAAGCCGTCGAGGAGGCCGGCTTCGGAGTCGGACGAACCGAAGAGGTGGACAGACCGCCGTTCTGGCGTACGCCGAGGGCCCTTCTGACGCTCGCCTCCGCCTTTTTGTTCGCGCTCGGCCTCACGTTGGGGCTGGTTGGTGCGCCGGATGTCGTGCGCGTTGGGGCTTACGCCCTCGCGATCTTAGTCGGGGGGTTACCGATCTTCCGAGCGGCGCTCGCGGGGCTGCGAGCCCGGCACCTGGATATGAACGTACTCATGAGCGCGGCCACTATAGGCGCGGCTGGGATCGGCGAGTGGGCGGAGGCCGCCTCGGTTGTGGTCCTCTTCGCCGCCGGCAACGCCCTGCAGGTCTACGCCATAGATCGCACGCGCGGCGCCGTGCGATCTATGGCGCGGCTCGCCCCCGACGAGGTTCTGGTACGCAGGGATGACGCCGAGCGCATGGTCCCGATAGACGAGGTTGGTGTCGGGGAGATCGTCGTGGTGCGTCCCGGGGAGCGTCTGGCCCTCGACGGGGAGATCGTCGATGGCCAGACCACGGTGAACGAGGCGCCCGTCACGGGTGAGAGCGTGCCAGTGGAGAAGGGTCCTGGCGATACGGTCTTCTCCGGAAGCCTCAACGGCTCCGGCGGGTTGCTGGTTCGCGTCTCCCGAAAGGCAGAGGACTCGACGTTGCAGAGAATCGCGCGCCTGGTCGAGGAGGCGCAGGCCAAAAAGGCCCCCGCCGAGCAGTTCGTGGACCGCTTCTCGCGCGTCTACACGCCCGTGGTGGTGGGCGCGGCGGTCGCGCTAGCCGTGGTTCCGCCCGTGCTCGGGGCTTCCTTCGGGGAGTGGTTCTACAGGGCGCTCGCCCTGCTCATCATCGCCTGCCCGTGCGCACTCGTGATCTCGACGCCCGTCACGGTAGTCTCCGGCATCGGCGCCGCCTCACGCCGGGGCATCCTGGTCAAGGGCGGGGCGGCGCTCGAGGCGGCGGGCCGGCTCAAAGCGCTCGCCTTCGACAAGACCGGTACCCTCACAGAGGGGCGCCCCACCGTCTCGCGCGTGGTGGCGCTGGGCGGACTCAGCGAGGCCGAGGCGGTAAGGCTCGCGGCGGCCCTCGAAAGGCGCTCGGAGCACCCCCTGGCGCACGCGATCCTGGCCGCCACCGAGGGCTACGAGGCCGGTTCCGATCTCCCGCCGGTCACGAGCTTCCGGTCGATCGCCGGCCGGGGCGCCGAGGGCGAGGTCGGCGGCAAGCGTTACCTGATCGGCAGCCCCCGCCTCTTCGCCGAGAGGGGCTTGCCCCTCGACGGGGCGGAGAAAGCGCTCGAAACGGTCGAGCGAGCGGGCGAGACGCCGGTCGTCCTCGGTGACGCGGCCGGCCCCCTGGCCGTCTTCGGGCTCGCCGACACCGTACGCCCGGACGCCAGGGTTACCCTCGAGGCGCTCCGTTCGGCCGGGGTGGAGGAGCTCGTGATGCTCACCGGGGACGCGGAGGCACCGGCCCGCCGAACGGCGGAGGCTCTGGGAGTCGGCTACAAGGCGCAGCTCCTCCCCGAACAGAAGGTCGAGGCGGTGCGGGATCTAGTCGAGAAGACGGGCTCAGCGGGCATGGTCGGCGACGGCGTGAACGACGCGCCGGCGCTCGCGGCCTCCTCGGTCGGGTTCGCCATGGGCGCGGCAGGCACGGACGTGGTGCTGGAGACCGCCGACGTCGCCCTCATGCAAGACGACCTGCCCAAGCTCGCCGAGGCGGTCCTTCTCTCGCGCTCGGCCGAGCGGATCATCCGACAGAACGTCGCTGTCTCGATCCTCATAAAGGGACTCTTCGTCCTGCTCGCTCCCTTCGGTTTGGTAGCGCTGTGGCTCGCCGTGCTCGCCGACATGGGCACCTCCATAGCCGTCACCCTCAACGGCCTGCGCCTCTTCAAAAATGGACACGGCTGATAGCAGCGCCCGCACTCACGCTCCTTGTCCTCTACCTCGCGCGGCGGTAGAAATTTTTTCGGGTCCTGCCCCTCGGTAGCTCATCCCGCTTGTGCTAGGATTTAGGAACCTGTGCGAGGCGGAAGGTGCTAATTCTGAGGCGTCCGTTGTTCGTGCAGTGGATCTGGAGGATGGCAAAGTGAGGTACCGAGTTGGGCAAGAGCAGGGCTGATGGGGGCGGGTTGAACAAGACCACAATCTTGATCGGTGCGATCGTCCTGGCCTTTATCGTGGGCTTCGGCGCGCTGGTCTGGATCGACAGCGGCCAGCGCCAGGAGCAGGGGCCGGTAGAAGGGGTCGAGGAGTTCGAGGTGGCGAGCGGGGTCAACAATCACACCCCGGACACCGTCGACTACGAGCAGGACCCGCCTGCCGGCGGCGAGCACAACCCCGTGTGGCAGAACGCCGCCTTTTACGAGGAACCGGTGCGCAACGAAAATGCGGTGCATACTCAGGAGCACGGGGGTGTTTGGATCACCTACAGCCCTGACCTCCCCCAGGAACAGATAGACACGATCCAGCAGATCGTAGAAGGCCAGGACTGCATGCTCGCGAGCCCCTACCCGGGCCTGCCGGAAGACACGCCGATAGTGGCCTCCGCCTGGGGCGCCCAGCTGCGGCTAGAGAGCGCCGACGACCCCAACCTCGAGCGGTTCATAAGCTCCTACCGCAAAGGTCCTCAAACCCCCGAGCCCGGCGCTACCTGCTCCGGCGGGACCAGCGACATCGTCGCCGCGTAGATGAAAGGAACTCTGAGACGCGCCGGCGCCGAACGTCGCCGCAAGGAAGCTTCTTCGCGACGCGGATGGGTCCCTCAGGGTCCTGTACTCACCGCGGTTCTCGTGGTCGGCGCGATCCTCCTGAGCGCTGTGGCGGGCGCGGGGCTTGCCTCGCTCCTCTCCAGCGGCGCTTCTCCCGGTGACGGTTCGGCGGAGATAGGGCTCGCGGCGCCCGCCGAAGACTCGGCGGAGGCGGGGTTCGCCCGGGACATGATGGTCCACCACGCCCAGGCCGTCCAGATGGCCGAGATCGTGCGCGACAAAACCGAGCGCGAGGAGATACGGACCATGTCTGCCGACATCGCCCTGACCCAGCAGGCCCAGATCGGGCAGATGCAGGGCTGGCTCGCCGTCTGGGGCCTCCCCGCGACCGGTAGGGAGCCCGCCATGACCTGGATGGGCCACCCGACCGAGGGCCGGATGCCGGGCATGGCGTCTCCCGAGGAGTTGAACGATCTCCAGCAAGCATCGCCCGAGGAGGCCGACACGCTCTTCCTCCAGCTCATGATCTCCCACCACGAGGCCGCTCTGCCGATGGCCGAGGCCGTCCTCGAGGAGACCGACCGCCCAGAGGTCGAGCGCCTCGCCGGGGCCATCGCCGCCTCCCAGCGGGGCGAGATCGAGATGATGAAAGGCCTCCTGAACCAGCGTGGCGTCCCGGTCGAAGAAGACTCGGCGGCCCCCGACGATCATTCCCGCGGCGCCGACGGGCATTCCCACGGCGGCGAGTAGCACCACTGCCGGCCCGTGAGCCGCGCCACGAGCACCGGCCTCGCCCTCGCGCTCGCCCTCTCGGTCTTTCTCGCCGACCAGTTCTCGAAGAGGCTCATCCAGGCTTCGTTGCGGCCCGGGGAGAGCATCCCGGCGGTCCCGGACGTACTACGTATCTCGTACACGCGCAACGACGGCGGGGCGTTCGGGGTGCTCGGCGGACAGAGCGGGCTGCTGCTGATCGGGAGCGCCGTCGCGGTCGCGTTCGTCTTGTGGATGCTCCTGCAGGGACCGCCCGCCCGCACCACGGCGCTGGGATGCGGTCTCATCCTCGGCGGCGCCGCCGGCAACCTCCTCGACCGCCTGATCGCGGGCGACGTCGTCGACTTCCTGGATCTCGAGTTCTGGCCCCTCCGGCAGTGGCCCGTCTTCAACGCCGCCGACGTCGCCATCGTCCTCGGCGTAGCCGTGCTCTTCCTCGCCGCCCTCCGCCCAGAGAGAGCCGGGCAGCAGTCAACGGCCGCCAGCGATCGGGGAAAAGCCGAAAGCTGACGGCCGATGCCGATTAGCCAAGCGGCATCGGGGTTGGATTATTAGGGGCCTGATTCCTCGTCGCTGCCGTACTCCCCGGGCGCTTCGGGGGCCTCGGTCCCCGGCGCATCGGGTTTCTATTCCTCCTGCTCCTCGCGGAGCTGGCGCCTGAATCCGCCGTGGACTAGCATGTTCCGCTCCCGTTCCGAAAACTGCGCCAGGAGCGTAATCTCCGTACCGTTGCTCTGGGCCGTTACCTCTGTGTCGCCATTGTTCAAGCGCTCACGGATGTCCGGCAGCGTCCACTCCTGGCCCTGCTCGAACTGATCGTAGTCCTCCTCGTTCTTGAAGAGCAGAGGCAGGATACCCTGGGCGACGAGGTTTCGCCGGTGGATACGGGCAAATCCCTTGGTGATGACGGCTCTAATCCCGAGGTGCAGCGGCGCGAGCGCGGCGTGCTCCCGGCTGGACCCCTGCCCGTAGTTCTCGCCCCCAACGATGATGCCCGGCGCCATCTCTTGAGCCTTTTCGGGGAACTCCGGGTCGAAGCGCCGCAACGTGAATTTTGCAAGCTCCGGTACGTTCGAGCGGAACGACATCACCTCGACCCCATCGGGCGTGAGATCCCCGGTCGAGATGTCGTCGGGAAGGACTATGGTCACCGTGCCCGTAAAATCATCGGGCATCTCCTCGGCCTCGGGCGGCTCGTGTATGTTCGGGCCGCGGTGTATCTCGATCTTGTCTGCCTCGTCCTCAGAGGCCGGCGGGAGGATCTGGGCATCGTCTACCGCCGGGTACATCGACGCCTTGGGGAGGTCCGGGTAATCACCAAGCTCGCGCGGGTCGGTGATCACACCGTATAGAGCCGTCGCCGCCGCGATGGTTGGAGTCACCAGGTACACCTGATCCGATTGCGTCCCGGACCTGCCGGGGAAGTTTCTGTTGAACGTCCTCACGCTTACCGCATCCGATGGCGGCGCATAGCCCATCCCCACGCACGGCCCGCATATCGGCTCGAGCATCCGGGCCCCAGCCCGCACCAGGTCCGCGTACACACCCGACTCGGCAATGGAGTTCAGGATCTGACGGCTCCCTGGTGTCACGGTCATCACGAGGTCCGTGGCCACCGACTTGTCCCTCAGGACAGCCGCCGCGATCGCTAAATCTTCGAAGCCCGAGTTCGCCGAGCTCCCGATGCAGACCTGGTACACCTTGGTGCCGGCGACCTCGCTCACCGGCACCACGTTGCCCGGCGAGTGCGGCTGGGCAACCATGGGCTCGAGCTCGTCGAGCGCTATGTGCTCGTACTCGTCGTATTCCGCGCCCTCGTCGGCGCCGAGCTCTACAAAGTCGTCGGGGCGCTGCTGGGCCTCGAGCCACTCGCGCGTCCGGTCATCGGAGGGGAATATGGCGGTGGTAGCGCCGGTCTCGGTGCTCATGTTGCAGATGGAAGTGCGTCCCGTTACGTCTATGGTCGCTACTCCCGGCCCATAGAACTCGAAGATACTATTGGTCGCGCCGCTAACACCACGACGCCTCAAGAGCTCCAGGATGACATCCTTCGGCGTCACCCAATCCTGCAATTCGCCCGTCAGCTCTACTCCGATTACCGTCGGGAACCCCGTCTCGAAGGGCCTACCCGCCAGAACGAGAGCCACGTCCAGGCCCCCGACCCCGATGGCGATAGACCCCACGGAGCCTGAGGAGGTCGTATGGGAGTCGGCTCCGACCATGGTCGCACCGGGCTTGGCGAACCTTTCCACGTGCACGTAGTGGCAGATACCGTTGCCAGGCTTGGAGTAGTACATGCCGTACTTGGCGGCAAACCCTTGCAGAAAGAGATGGTCGTCTGGGTTCTTGTGGTCGAGCTGGATGACGTTGTGGTCTATGTACTGAACCGCCAGGGGAACCTGAACCCTGCCTACGCCTATCTGCTCCAACTGCATGCAGGCCATCGTGCCGGTAGCATCCTGGAGCAGGGTTTGATCTATCTGGATGCCCACCTCCTCGCCCGGCTCAACGTTGTTGCCGTTCTGCATATGTTCCTTGAAAATCTTGGTCACCAAGTTATCTGCCAATACGGCTCACCCCTTACTAGTTTCCCTGCCTGACAATCCCATTCTACACACATGATTACCCGCGGCGCCCTACTCCTACACGCGGGCGCGCCGCGGCTCTCTAAGAGGGCCTCGGGAACGTTGTTCGAGAACACGGCGACCACCATCTAGGATTCACCGCACCACTTCCGATCGGGCCGATCCCGATAGCCGCCGACTCTGTCTGAGACCCTGTCAATGAGGGCGCCTACGGCGATGGCCCCGGCAAGCCTCCTGCACGAGCTCGAACGCGACCAAGGAGATGAGAACCCTCGCCCCGAACGTCATGACGAGCCCGATCGTTCGCCGGGAGACCCGGAGGTAGAGCCCTACGAGAGCACAACCAACAGCGAAAGTCCGCCAAGAAGCCCCAGAGAGCCGCCGCCAGGGCCGCCAAACTCGTCCCTACTCCCCCAGCACGGTTTGTCTCCCGCCGCGCTAATCCCGCGCGAGCCGCTCATAGACGACGCGGTACTTGCGGACGACCTGCCGCAGGTCCTCCGTGGTCTCCTCGTCCGGACCTTCGCCGGATTCCGGGTCACGAGCGGAGCGGGCGACGACGTCGGCGCGGGCGCGCCTCGCTTCCCGGTAGTCGCCGGCGATCTCCGGGTACATAACGGCCAGGCCCTCCTCCGTTTCCCGGTCGTCCTGGGCTGCGTCGGCGACGAAGTTGCGCTCCACGAGGAGGTCCGAGACAGTCCGGTCGGCCATCTCGACGGCGCGCTCGGGGTTGTCCACGAAGATTATCTCCACCTCCCGCATGCGCTCCTCGTAGAGTTGGCGACTCTCGTCAGAGAGGGGCGACACCTGTCGCTCCACGCGTCCCCGGCGCTGCCGAAGCTCCTTCTCCGCCTCCTCTTCCGAGCCACGCTCTTGCGCGGTGCGCTCGTACTCCTCCCCGAACTCCTCGCGCGTCCGCTCCCGCTGCTCCTCCCGCCGGCGTGTCCGGCTCCGGCGCGAGAACAGCAGAGCCGCTACCAGGGCAAGCAGGATCACGGCTGCCACGATTATGATTATCACCAGCGTCGTAGTCGTCACGGGTCCTCCTCCCGTCAAGTTACTCGCATAGCATTTGTTCCCCGGAACATCGTGCGCGTAACGTCCCGCCAGCGACCGCAGGCACAGAAAGAGGCCGGGCAGACAACCCGCCTGGCCTTACCGCTCTGGCCTCGTCGAGCGTCGGCTTCGGACGACCTCGCGGAGCTCTCCGCTCCCCACGTCGTAGGGGATTAGACATCGCACATGGTCGTAAGGGTTTCAGGTAAATATAATGTGCCTTGATGAGTCATGAGCCGCTGACGCAAGAGGATTTGGACGTTTTCGCCTATTATGGAAGAACTATGGCGAGTGTTCAGCAGTTCGAACTGGCGGTGACGCAGCTCGCACGGTTAATCCACCCGCAGCTCTCCGAAGACGTTCCCTTTGCGCACGCATGGAACCGCATGAAGAGGCACCTGAGAAATTCGGATACCCCACTCGCGGAGCAGCTCGGCGAAGTAGGGAACACACCGCAAGAGATGCTAGAGCGCGTCAATTACCTCCTGACGGGGCGCGAAAACTTGGCGCACGAGTTCTTGCTAACCTACATGTTCGAGAGGAACGTGGGCGCGGTGAGCCTGGCAGAGCGGATCTCTATACTCCAAGGAGCGGAAGCGGATTTCCTTGAGTGGCGAAATTTCGTCAACGCTCTCCATGGTGACGTCGCCCGCAAACTCGGCGTGGCCTCGGAGGTCCAAGACCTCCCGCTGGAAGATACACGCGACGATTTCGAGCAAGAATACGTTCGCACTCTGCTGTCTACTTACGGCGCCACGATGCACGCCGTCCAGCTTTGGGAGTTGTCGCTCAAGGGGCTGCTGACCTACTTCGATCTACAGGGGGACGACGAGGACGCAGCCTTCGACGATATCTGGGAGACCGTGGAGCGCACTCTCACAACAGCGGCCGGACCGCTCAGGAGACGGCTTGAGGAGCAGGGGTGCGCCCCTGAGGGCTTGCACGAGGACCTTGAGACTTTCAGGGAGCGCCGCAACGAGATGGCGCACGAGTTCTTCCTCGATTACGCTCGTATTCGAAGGAGCGGAGATCCGGAAGCACACGGCGCGGCGTTGGCGCTACTCGAAGGCATGGAATACTTGTTTCTCGAACAATACGCTAAGCTAGGTGCGCTGTCGGACGACAAGGCGGCCGAGCGCGGCTGGGATCCGAAGGATCTTGGCGGTCTCACGGAGGAGGAACTGCGGCGGATCGCGCTCGGAGAAGACGAACCTAGCCAGGATAAATAACTCGTCTTTACCCTCAACCTCGTTCGCGAACTTAACAGCCTAGCTGGAGGAGCTTCGGAGGTGGAGCTGGCGCTGAGCCAGGAATAGTTAGGCAACCTCGCGGAGCTCTCCGCTCCGTACGTCGTAGATCGCGCCGGAGACGAGGATGTCGTCGGGTTTAGATCCGAGTTTCGGACACCTGCACTCTGGATCGGCAAGCCCGACGAAGCCCGGGGATCGTTGGTAATGTGGACCGCAATCGGCGAAGGCAGAGTACTAGCTGATGACCCCATCATAGAGTCGTGGAGGCCGAAAAGCTTGCGAAGGAGGGCGTCCCGCCGCGTCTCCTTTACCGAGGCGCACACCAGTTCTAGAGAAATATGCGCGCTTGCCCTCGGCGTACGCTCCGGTCTTCTTCTGGAGCGCCTCCCGGCGTTCCTCCTGGTTCGCCGGCGTCTGCCGGCGGCTTACTCCGCGTTCCGGCGCCGCCATGGTATTTTTTCGCGAGGGCTACGAGCATGGCGGCCCGGCCCCTGCTGGCCCAGCCCTTGGCCGTCCCGACCGGGACGCCGAGCACCTCGGCTACCTCTGCGTAGGAGAGGCCCTCCATATGCCTGAGGACCAATGCGGCCCCATGCTCCGCTCGCACGTGGCGGAGGGCCGCCCATATTTCGTTCCGGCGCTCCGAGCCGAGAGCCGCTTCCTCGGGGTCGGCATCGCCCCCGGGGGTCTCCGGAAGGTACGCCATTTCTTCGGCGAGCTCTCGCCCCTCCCGGGTTCGCTTTTTCCGCAGGGCTCCCAGGCAGGTGTTCATCGTGATCCTGTAAAGCCAGGTGCTGAAGGCGCTTTCGCCCCTGAAGTTCTTTATGTTTGCCCAGACCCGGATCCAGACCTCTTGGCTCGCGTCCTGGGCATCTTCGGCCCCGAGTACGCGGAGC
>Ga0136615_10000666_pt1 | contig 15950 bp, 18 predicted proteins | sample AntDrymUQ2882206_2_FD_106647 | JGI IMG/M metagenome (GOLD analysis project Ga0136615, IMG submission 106647) | Polar desert sand microbial communities from Dry Valleys, Antarctica - metaG UQ288 (22.06) | ecosystem: Environmental > Terrestrial > Soil > Desert | place: Antarctica: Dry Valley...
AACCGCGACGCCGTACTCAAGACCTTACGCCAGACGCTCGACGAGGACCGCACCAAGACGTTCACCGCCGAGATCTCCAAGCTCGGCCTCGTCGAGATGACGCGCCAGAACGTCACCGAGGGCGTGCGCGAGATCATCTCGCGGCCCTGCCCGATGTGCGACGGCGACGGCGTGATCAAGTCCGAGGAGACGATCGCGATCGAGTTCGAGCGGCGCCTGCGGGTGCTCGCCAAGAAGGCGCCCAAGAAGCACGAGGCGTTCCTCGTGCAGATGAACCCGCGCGTCAGCCAGGTCTTCACCGGCAACGGCAAGCGCGTGCTGCACGCGCTCGAGGAGGAGACCGGGCGCCGCTTTCACTTCACCGGCTCCGAGGGCCTGCCGGTCGATCACTTCGACGTGGTCATGGAGGGCTCGCGCGACGAGGTCATGGAGCGCGCGGTGCCCTTTCGCGAGGGCGACGAGGTGCTCGTGCACATCGTCGAGCCGCACATGTACGACGTCGACGACGCGGTCGCCAAGATCGACGGCTACATCATCTCCGTCGCCGGCGGCGGTCGCTTCGTCGGGGCCAAGCGGCTCGTGCGCATCGACCACGCCGGACGCACCTCGGCGACGGCGACGCTGCTCGACGTGCCCGCGGAGCCCGACGCGCCCGACGAGCCCACGCCGGACGCCGAGAACGACGACGGTGACGATGGCGTAGAATCGACGGCTCGGCGCCGCGGCCGCAGAGGCGGACGGCGCCGTTCGCGCGCCGCGGCCGAGCCCAGCGCGACCCCTGCTCCGGAAAGCTGAACCACCCCTCACCATGCCCTACGCAATCGTCAAGACCGGCGGCAAGCAGTACCGCGTCGAGGAGGGCCAGACCCTGCTCGTCGAGCGGCTCGCCGACGAGGAGGGCGCGACCGTCGCGCTCCAGCCGCTGCTGTATGCCGCCGACGACGCGATCTTCGACGCCGACGGCCTGAAGAAGGTCTCCGTCAAGGCGCGCATCGTCGGTCACGAGCGCGGCGAGAAGCTGCGCGTGTTCAAGTTCAAGCCCAAGCGCGGCTACAAGCGGACGACGGGACACCGTCAGGAGCTCACGCGTCTGGAAATTACGGAGGTGAAGGGCTAGTGGCACATAAGAAGGGCCTCGGCTCCTCGCGCAACGGGCGCGACTCCAACGCACAGCGCCTCGGCGTCAAGACTTTCGCCGGCCAGACCGTCACCGGCGGCGAGATCATCGTGCGCCAGCGCGGCACGCGCTTTCGCCCCGGCGAGGGCGTCGGCATCGGCAAGGACGACACGCTCTACGCCCGCGCCGCGGGCACGGTGGTGTTCGGCCAGCAGCGCGGCAAGCGCGTCGTCTCGATCGCTCCGCCCGACGCCGGGTAGGGCAATGCGGGCACGCCGTCGCTCGCTGGCGCCCTAGGCCGGGTTCTGCTCGAGCCACGCGCGCGCCGCGGCGCTGGCCTGCTGGGCGATCGCCGCCACGCTGGCGTCCCGCGCGGGAGGGGCCATCACGCCGAGCCCGACGAGCGTGCGGACGATCGACTCGCGCGGGTCGCGCGCGCTCGACCACGGCTCCGGGAACGGGTCGCCAACCTTGGCGTGCGCGACCCACTCGACGAGCAGCCGCTCGCTGAGCCGCACGCGCGGCGGCCCGTCCAGCGGCCGGACGGTCTCGGGCTGCGGGCGCCGCTCATCCACGCTGCGAGGATCGCACAGTCGCCGGTGCGGCTCAGGTCGGCTGGCCGACCGGTCGGATCAGGATCTCGTTGACGTCGACGTGCGGCGGCTGCGAGACGACGAACATGACCGCGCGGGCGATGTCGTCGGCCGCGAGCGCGTCGGACACCGGGTTGTCGAAGAACGGCGTGTCGACCATGCCCGGCTCGATCGACGTGACGCGCACGCCCGTGTCGTTGAGCTCCTGGCGCACGGACTCCGCCATCGCCGTGACAGCGTGCTTCGTCGCGCTGTAGAGCGAGCCCTGCAGCGCGCGCCGCCCCGCCACCGAGCTCGTCAGCAGCAGGTGGCCGCGCGTCTGCTTCAGCGCGGGGATCGTCGCGCGGATCGTGAACGCGCAGCCGAGGACGTTCGTGAGCACCATGTCGCGCCAGTGCTCGGGGGTCTCCTCGAGAAATCCGCGGGCGGCGCCAAAGCCGGCGTTGGCGAACGCCACGTCGACCCGGCCGAAGGCGTCCAGCGCGGCCTGCACCATCGCCTCCTGCTGATCGTAGTCCGTGACGTCGCAGGTCACGGCGATCGCGCGCTCGGCCCCGCCGAGCTCCTCGGCGAGCTCCGACAGCTTGTCGCTCGAGCGGGCCGCGAGCACGAGCCGGTAGCCGCCGTCCGCCGCATGGCGCGCCGTGGCGGCGCCGATGCCGCTCGAGGCGCCGGTGATCAGGAAGACGGGGTCGTCGGCCATGGATGCTCCTTCTCAGGTCAAGGGCGGGGGGACTGCTACCGCCCCCAGCTCCTACTCCGAGACGCGCCGCGTGGGGTCGGATCCGGTTTGGGCGCCTGGGCCGGGTGCTGTTGGAGCCAGAGCTTCGCCGCGGAGGTGGCCTCGCGCGCGATCGTGGCCACCGCTGTGTCCGGTGCCGGCGGCCGCAGCACGCCGAGCTGGACGAGGTGACTGACCATCGACTGCAGCGGCGAGTGCGCCTGCGACCACGGCTCGGGAAACGGATCGCCGGGCGAGGCGCGCGCGACCCACTCGACGAGCAGCCGGTCGCTCAGGCGGAGGCCATCCGGCGCGCTGGCGAACTGCGGCGTCATGCACCGCTCGATCCGCCGCTGACGAACAGGATGGGGTCGGCCATCGGGCCTAGATCATGCCAGCCGATCGCCCGACACCCGCTGGTGACCTACCGTCCATACGCAACATGCTCTACGACAAGGCGCGCATCTGGGTGCAGGCAGGTGGTGGCGGCGACGGCTGCCTGAGCTTCCGCCGCGAGGCGCACGTCCCGCACGGCGGGCCCGACGGCGGCGACGGCGGGCACGGCGGCGAGGCCGTGGTCATCTGCGACGACTCGCTGCGCGACCTGCAGTCCTTCAAGCGCCGCGCGCACTACAAGGCCAAGCGCGCGGCGCACGGCGAGGGCGCGCTGCGCCACGGCGCCGACGGTGCGCCGCTCGAGATCCGCGTGCCGCCCGGCACACAGGTCACGTCGTGGGACGGCAGCACGCACGACCTCGTCGTCCCCGGCCAGCGCGTCGTCGTCGCCCGCGGCGGCGCGGGCGGGCGCGGCAACAAGCGCTTTGCCACCTCGACGCGCCAGGCGCCGCGGCTCGCCGAGAAGGGCCTGCCCGGCGAGGAGGGCTGGATCGACCTGCGCCTGAAGCTGCTGGCGGACGTCGGCCTCGTCGGCCTGCCCAACGCGGGCAAGTCGTCGCTGCTGGCGCGCATGACGCGCGCCGCGCCGAAGGTCGCCGCCTACCCGTTCACGACCCTCGAGCCGGTGCTCGGGACGCTCGAGGGTGCCGAGCGCCAGCTCGTGATCGCCGACATCCCGGGGCTGATCGAGGGCGCCAGCAAGGGCGCCGGCCTCGGCCATGACTTCCTCGCCCACGTCGAGCGCACGCGGCTGCTCGTGCACGTCCTCGACCTCGCGCCTGTCGACGGCTCCGACCCGCTGGACAACCACGCGACGATCGAGGCCGAGCTGCGCGCGCACGATCCCCGACTGGCCGCGCTGCCGCGCCTGCTCGCCCTGTCGAAGGCCGACCTCGTGCGCGCCGAGGAGGCCGAGCGCACGGCGGACGAGTGGCGCGAGCGGCTCGGCGACGAGGTCGATGTCTTCGTCACGTCGTCGGCCACGGGGCAGGGCCTTGACGAGCTGGCGGTCGAGCTCACGCGCCGCGTGCCGCTGCTGCCCGGTACGGCGGATGCGATCGCCTTCGACGACGTCCCCGCGGTCGATCACCGCGTGTTCCGCCCTGCCGCGGGACGCAACTTCAGCGTCGAGCGCGCCGAGGACGGCGTCTTCCGCGTCGCCGGTGACGGCGTCGAGCGGCTGCTGCTGCGCCATGATCTGGACAACGACGAGGCGCTGGCCCACGTCGAGAACCGCCTGCGCCGGATGGGCGTCATCAGCGCGCTGGAGGCGCAGGGCTTCGAGCCCGGCGACGACGTCGAGATCGCCGGCGTGCTGTTCGAGCTGCACCCCAACTAGAAACCAGCGCGCGGGCGCAACCTTTGCGGCCCTGGCCGTGTTGTCGCGAGGGCGCGGTCAACGACCAGGGGAGGATCTGTGCGGCAAATGCGGGGAGCATCACGATGTGCCGGCGACGCGCGGGGCGGGCCGACCCATTACCGTTGCGCGCCGATGAGGCTCCGAACGACCGCGATCGCCGCGCTCATGCTCCTGACGCTGTCCGTGCCGGCGGCGCAGGCATCACCCGATCAGGTCTCGGTGATGATGGACGACGACCAGCTGCTGTACCGCACCGATGCGCTGCGCGGGCGCGCGCTCGTGCAGATGCGCTCCCTCGGGGTCGACATCGTGCGCGCGACGGTGCTGTGGAAGAACGTCGCCGAGGGCGCGTCGCTGACCGACAAGGAGATCAGCCGCCTGAAGGGCGACAAGCTCAAGGCGGGCGCGCGGGCGCAGCGCAAGCGCTTCCGGGCCAAGAACCCGCGCACGTACCCGACGCGCAACTGGGATCGCTACGACAACCTCGTCAAGGACGCCGCGAAGTTCGGCATCCGCGTGTACTTCACGATCACCGGCCCCGGCCCGTCCTACGCGCATCGCAAGGCGCCGCCGAGCCAGCGCAGCAACGCCGGCACCTACAAGCCGATCCCGACCCGCTTCAGGGACTTCGTGGAGGCGGTCGGTCGTCGCTACAACGGCAACACGCGTGACGAGAACGGCGTCAAGGCCAAGCTGCCGCGCGTCTCGCAGTGGTCGATCTGGAACGAGCCCAACCAGCCGGGCTGGCTGACGCCGCAGTTCGAGAAGCGCGACGGCCAGATCGTGCCGGCGGCGCCCGCGCTCTATCGCAAGCTCTACCAAGCCGGCGTGCAGGGTCTCGAGCGATCAGGTCACAACCTCACCGCCGACGGCATCTTCGTCGGTGAGACGGCGCCGCTCGGATCGGTCAAGCAGGGGCCGCGCAACGGCATGCGGCCGGTGCCGTTCCTGCGCGAGCTGCTGTGCCTCAAGCCCGACGGCACGACCTACGAGGGGCCCGACGCCACGCGCCGTGATTGCGACGACTTCGCCAAGAACGGGCCGCTGAAGGCGACGGCGTTCGCCCACCATCCCTACACGAAGAAGGTCGCCCCGACGGTGGCCCCGGGGAGCCCCGACGAGATCACGATCGCGAACATCGGCACGCTCGGGCCGCTGCTGGACACGATGTCGACGCAGTCAGGCGGCAAGCTGCCGGCCGGCATGCCGGTGCTGCTGACCGAGTTCGGCTACGAGTCAAGCCCACCCGATCCCCGCAACGGGATCCCGTACCTGCGCCAGGCGCAGTTCAACCAGCTGGCCGAGTTCCTGGCCTACAACGAGCCGCGCGTGCAGGCGACGACGCACTTCCTGCTGCGCGACGTGGCGCCGCTGAGGCGCTACCCGAAGGGCTCGCGGATGTACTGGTTCACCTACCAGTCGGGACTGCTCACGAACGCCGGGCGCTCCAAGCCGGCGGCGTTTGCGTACGCGCTGCCGCTCGTGCTGTATCCGGCCGGTGACGGCATCGTCGGGTTCTGGGGTCAGCTGCGCTTCCGTCCCAACGGTGCGCAGGACATCGCCGTGCTGATGTGGCGGCCCACCAGCAAGGCGCCATGGCAGCAGGTCGGCGAGCCCGTGGCGACCTCGACGGGCGGGTACTTCGGCGGCTCGGTCGCGGCGCCCGGGGCCGGCGGCGAGTACCGCGCCGTCTACGTCAACCCCGAGAACGGCAAGATCACCCACTCGTCGCTGCCGAGCACGCTCTGAGCGACGGGCGCCCGGGCGCCTGACGCTCGGGCGCATAAGCTGGGCGGCGCGATGGCCCGCTACGTCATCAAGCTCGGATCGAGCATCGTCGCCGAGGACGACGGCGGGCTGCGGGCGTCGGTCATCGAGCGCATCTGCGCCGAGGCGGCGACGCGCCACGCGGCGGGCGACGACGTCGTGCTCGTGACGAGCGGGGCGATCGCCCGCGGCATGCGCGTCATGGACCTGACGGTGCGCCCGCGCGCGATCGAGGACTTGCAGGCCGCGAGCGCCGTCGGCCAGGGCAAGCTCTACCGCGTCTACGACGAGCTGCTGCGCGAGCACGGGATCACGTCAGCCCAGGTGCTGCTGACGTTCTTCGACATGAGCGCGCGGACGCACTACCTCAACGCGCGCCAGACGCTCGGCAAGCTGCTGGAGTGGCGCGTCCTGCCGGTCATCAACGAGAACGACACGACGACGACCGACGAGATCTCCTTCGGCGACAACGACTTCCTCGCGGCGCAGGTCGCGCTGCTCGTCGGCGCCGACCTGCTCGTGCTGCTGACCGACGTCGAGGGGCTCTACACCGCCAGCCCGCGCAACGACCCGACCGCCGAGCTCGTCCCGTCCGTCACGGACTTCGAGGCGCTCGGTGCACTGTCGATCGGGCACACGACCTCGCCGCTGGGGACGGGCGGGATGCGCTCGAAGGTCGTCGCCGCCGAGATGGCGACCGCGGGCGGCGTGGAGACGGTGATCTGCAGCGGGCTGCGTCACGGCGCGCTGGGGGCGGCGCTCGACGGAGACGCGGCCGGCACGCGCTTCGCGGCGCGCGCGACGCGCTACTCCTCGTTCAAGCTCTGGCTGAAGTACGCCAAGCCCTCGCACGGGACGATCGTCGTCGACGCCGGCGCCGCCCGCGCGCTGCGCGAAGGAGGCACCTCGCTGCTGCCCGTCGGCATCACCGAGGTGCGCGGCTCGTTTGACGCCGGCGATGCCGTCCAGGTCGCGCACGGGGCGATCGTCATCGGCAAGGGAATCTGCAACTACGCCGCGGACGAGCTCGTCCAGGTCAAGGGGATGAAGTCCGTGGCCGTCCGTGAGGTGCTGCCCCGCGCGACCGACGAGGCGATCCACCGCGACTACTTCGTGCTGAGCTGATCGGGCGCCGTGACGTACCCTTCGCCCATGGTGACTGCGACCCGCACGGTCTCCGACATCTGCCTCGTGGCGCGGGCCGCGGCGCGGATGCTCGCGGCGCTGGACACCGACACGAAGAACGCGGCGCTGCACGCGATCGCCGACGCGCTGATCGCGCGCACCGACGAGATCCTCGAGGCCAACGCGCGCGACATGCAGGACGGTCGCTCCGGCGGCCTGGAAGCGGCGCTGCTCGACCGCCTCGCGCTGGACCCGGCGCGGATCGCCGACATCGCGGCCGGCACGCGCGCGATCGCGGCGCTGCCCGATCCCGTCGGCGAGGTGGTCGAGGGCAAGCGGCTGCCCAACGGGCTGGACGTGCGCAAGCTGCGGGTCCCGTTCGGGGTCGTCGCCGTCGTCTACGAGGCGCGGCCGAACGTCACGATCGACGCCGCCTCGCTGTGCCTGAAGTCCGGCAACTCGGTCGTCCTGCGCGGCTCGTCGTCGGCGACGCACTCCAACGCCATGCTCGCGACGATCGCCGCCGAGGCCGCGTCCGGGGCCGGCGTGCCGGACGGCGCGATCGGGCTCGTCGCCGGCGGCGGCCGCGAGGAGCTCGTCGAGCTCGCCACCCAGGACGGCGTCGTCGACCTGATCTTCCCGCGCGGCGGCGAGGGACTGAAGGCGGCGCTGAAGGCCGTTGCGACCGTTCCGGTGATCTACGCCGCATCGGGCAACTGCCACGTGTACGTCGACGCGACCGCCGACCTCGACGACGCCGAGGCGATCATCGTCAACGCCAAGGTGCAGCGTCCGGGCGTCTGCAACGCGGCCGAGACGCTGCTCGTGCACGCCGCCGCGGCGCCGGGGTTCCTGCCGCGCGCGCTGCGGGCGCTGCGGGCGGCCGGCGTCGAGCTGCGCGTCGACGGGCGCGCGCGAGCGCTCGCGGGGGAGACGCTGGCCGCGGCGCTCGCCGACGCGACCGACGAGGACTGGGACACGGAGTTCCTCGCGCCGGTGCTGGCGGTCGCGGTCGTCGACTCGATCGACGAGGCGATCGAGCACGTCAACGTGCACGGCTCGGGCCACTCGGAGGCGATCGTGACCAACGACGTGCGCTCGGCGCGGCGCTTCGAGCGCGAGGTCGACGCGGCCTGCGTGTACATCAACGCCTCGACGCGCTTCACCGATGGCGGCGAGTTCGGCATGGGCGCCGAGATCGGCAACTCGACGCAGAAGCTCCACGCGCGCGGGCCGATCGGCGTGCGCGAGCTGTGCACGTCGAAGTACGTGGTCGCCGGCGACGGTCACGTGCGCCCGTAACCCCTGCGGTGGCGCGCATCGGCATCCTCGGCGGGTCGTTCAACCCGCCGCACCTCGCGCATCTCGTCTGCGCCTCGGAGGCCGCGGCACAGCTCGGCCTGGACCGCGTGCTGCTCACGCCGGTCGCCGCGCCGCCACACAAGGACGCCGAGCGCGACCCCGGGCCGCGGGAGCGCCTGGAGCTCTGCCGTCTGGCGATCGCCGGCGACGAGCGCCTGGACGTGTGCGATCTGGAGGTCAACCGGGGCGGCCCGTCGTACACGGTCGATACCCTGAGGGAGCTTCATGCGCGCACGCCGGAGGATCATCTGACCTTCATCGCCGGGGGTGACATCGCTCTCGGACTGCCGAGCTGGCACGAGCCCGAGGCGGTCCTCGGTCTCGCACGGCTCGCGGTCGCGGAGCGGTCGGGGACCGGCCGGACGCAGGTCGCGGCGCTGATCGCGCAGCGCTTCCCGGACGCGCCGCCGCCGCTGTTCTTCGACATGCCGCGCCTGGACATCTCCTCTTCGCAGATACGGGGGCGTATCGCGGAAGGACGCCCGATCCGCTACCTCGTACCTGATCCCGTTGCCGAGCACATCGCTCGGGGAAGGCTGTATCGATGACGCCAGAACAGCTCGCAGAGACGATCGCCGCGCAGGCCGCCGACAAGAAGGCGGTCGACGTCGTCGAGCTCGACGTGCGCGGGGTGCTGAGCTATACGGACTTCTTCCTCATCTGCTCGGGCAACACGGCGCGCCAGACGAAGGCGATCCACGACGGGATCCATCAGGCGCTGAAGGACGAGCACGGGATCCTGCCGCGGCGCGTCGAGGGCGCGCGCGAGGCGAGCTGGATCCTCATGGACTACCTCGACGTCGTCGTCCACATCTTCACGCCCGAGGCGCGCGACTTCTACCGCCTCGAGCAGCTGTGGGGCGAGGTGCCGGCGCGCGCGATGGAGACCGCCGGGGCGTAGCGGTCAAACGCCGCGCGTGGCCTCGGCGGCGATCCGCAGGTCCTTCGTGAACAGCTCGCGCTGCGCCTCGCGCGCGTCGCTGTCGGAGCCGCGCAGGACCATGGCGTTCCCGCTCGCGCGCCCCGGCAACCGCGACGCAACTTCAAGTGGGCCTAACCGGCGCCAGGGCGAGAACGACCGTGTCGGATCTCGGTGCGTTAGAGCAGCTTGGGTGCGGCCTGTAGCGCTAGCGCGCAGCCCAGGCCCACGATCGCGAGTGCCGAGGCTGCGGGGAGTGCGGTGACGAGGCGCTGGGGAACGTTGAATCTTGTCGTCAGGCGGCGAGCGCCGTATACCCGAGGCGGTCTGGATAGGTGGCGTCGTGCACGTGTACGACCCGGGCACCGGTCGCGGCCGCTCGTAACGAAAGCTCGATGCGAGTCGTGCTCAGGCCACCTTGCCCGCGCGGGAACGACAGCAGCGCAATGCCGGCGCTGCGTACGGCGACGCGGCGCCCGTCGACGGTTACGACGAGCCGGCGGGCGACCTCCTGGCGCGCGCGCTGCAGGGTCTGGGTGCGTGGCTGATGGCGAGCCTGAAAGGTTGGGATCTCGGCGATGTCGAGGATGTAGCGCAGCTGGACACGGTCGTCGGTGACCGCGACCTGGGTGAGGTGGTTGACGGTGAAGTTGCCCAGCGGATGAGCGGTCGCCTCCGCGGCCGGCAGCGCGATGGCGACAAAGGCCACCAGAGCGAGGAGACGCGTCATGGCAGGCTTCGCAGCGCCTTGCGGGCGCGTGGCGCCCAGACGACGGAGAAGCGCGGGTTGGCCTGCAGCGCCCTCCGCAGGTAGCGGCGCGCCGTGCGGTCATGTCCGGCCGCTCGCGCGGTGAGGCCCGCTCGCGTGAGGATCAGCGGATCACGCGACCCCAGCTTCAGTGCTCGTCGCGCCCAGGCTAGCCCGTCGCCTGAATGTCCGGACCGGGTCAGCGCCCAGCTGACGGCGTCGGCCGAGCGCACGCTCGGCGCGGCCCGCCACGCGCGCCGGGCGAGATCGAGCGCGCGGGCGCGGTCGCCGTGATCGGCCTCGAACAACGCGATCTCGATATCGGTGTTCACGCCGTTGGCGGCTAGCAGCTTTCGCTCGGCGTCAACGAGGGCGAAGGTTTCGCGGGCGCCTGCGTGGCGCCCGGCGGCCTGCTGGGTCTCGCCCAGCGCGATCACATACTGCGGCAGCGGGCGGCAGCCGGCGATGTCCTCGTAGCCGCGGATCGCTGGCTGCAGGCGTCCGTTGGCGGCATCGAGCTGCGCCCGGCTGAACAGCGCGGGGACGTAGCCGGGGGCGCTCGCCAGGGCGGCTGCGTACGTGCGGCGGGCGGCCCGCGTTCGTCCGCGCATGGCCTGCAGGTCACCGAGCAGCGTCTGGACAGAGGCGATGTTCTCGGGCGCGCCGCCGCCGGCGGAGACAGCGAGGCTCATCGCCCGTGTCGCACCGACCAGGTCACCGTGCAGTTCGCGAAAGTACGAGACGCGGGCGTAGGAGGCCAGGTTGGGTCGTCGGTCGATCATCTGCTGCAGCGATCGGCCTGCCTGCGCATAGCGGCCGAGCTCCATTTGGGCGTCGACGAGGACCGAGAACGGGCGCGCCAGCTCGGGTCCCAGGCGGCGCGCGCTGCGCGTAGCGCAGGCCGTCACGGAACTCGTGGCGGGCGAGCGCAAGGGTGGCCATGCCGATGGTCGCGTCGACCGAACGTGGGTCGCGTCGCAGCGCCTGGCCAAACGCCGCCTCGGCCCGGGCGTAGTGCGCGGGATCGGCGGTCTCGCGGGCGCGCTGCACGTCGTCGTTGCCACGCCGGATCAGCGCATCGGCGTTCGCAGGGGGCGTGCGGATGGGCTGCGCCGTGCCGTTGAGCGCCGAGAAGGCGCCCACCGACATGACGAAGGCCACCGCGCACGCCGCAAGGACACGCGTCCTGGGCACATGTCGAGTCACCGTGGCTCAGGGCAGCGTTGGCCCGATCGGCAGCCGGGGACCGACCGGCAGACGCAGGGGTGGCAGCTGGGGGACGATCGGCAGCTTGGGATCGTTCCCCGCCGGTGTCGGCAGGTGCGGCGGCTCGACGCGCCGGCCGACGGCCTGCTCGAAGCCGGATGTCGGCATGGCCTGATAGGGAAACGTGTCCAGCAACGGCTTGTCGTTCTGGTCGACGCCATCACCGGCCGAGAGCTTCTTGCCCTTCAGAAAGCCGCCGACGAGCTGGACGAAGATGTCGACCGTGTCATCCTCGAGCCGGCGGCCGTTGGGAAAGCCGGCCCGGTCGTTCCCGATGACGCCGAAGCGGTTGGGCGTCCGAGCGGGCGGGACACCCATGTTGATCTTCAGCGTGTCGGCCCCCACCGGATTGCTCTTGTCGATCTGGTTGAGGCCCGGCATCCCCGTCAGGAACACCTCGACAAGGTCCTGGCGATCGATCTCCGGCGCATTGAGTTTGATCGGCAGCTTGATCGGCACGCCGAGCTCGTTGGTAAGCAGCTCGGCGGGCAGGGCGTTGATCTGCTTGGCGAACTCGGGCGTCAGCATGAACTTCTTGATTCGCGCGTCGTCGGTGTCCGGGCGAGACTTGTTGTAGGCGTCCTTCAGCCCGGCGGGCGTGAACAGCTCGTTGACCAGCGGGTTGGCCAGGCGCGAGACCTGCACCCAGCTGCCACGCGATCCGCTGTTGCTGTCAAAGCGGGCGTTGGTGACCTGCAGCTTGCGCCGCTCGGTCGACGCCCACACGCCGACGGTGGCGTTCTCGGCGTCCGGTCCGGACACCGGCTTCTGGTCACGGGTGACGTCGGACTCGGGCACCTGCATCGTGATCGTCTGAATCGACGTGTCCGCCTGGGTGTCGCTCCCGGCCCCGGTGCTGCCCGTCAGAAGTCGCAGATTGACATTGTCAAACGCCGCGCCCAGATCTACGAAGAACGCGTCGTCGCGCTGGCCGGCGAAGTACTTGGAGTTACCAATGACCCGAATCGCTGCGCCGGCAACCTTGCTGTACGCGGGAAACGACTTCGGCCCGCTGTTGCTGGGCGCGACCGGCAGATCGGTCGCGATCGTGCGCTCGCCGGCCAGCTTGCCCTCGGCGAAGTCCTCCCGCAGGATCGAATAGCGCTGCGACTGGCAGCAAGCGGGGGTCCTCGAAGGACTGCGTCCCCACGAGAGAGTGACGGTAGGAGCTGTTGCTCACCTTCGTCTTGAACACGTACCGGTAGCGAATGTCGGCCTTGCCGTCACCCGTGTTGTCGATGTTGATGTAGTAGCGCGCGCGGTCGTCGAAGCGAAAGAAGTTCGGCCCGTTGGCCGGGTTGCCGCCCGGCACCCAGTTAGCGACCACCGTCAAGGATGCCTGTGCATCGTTGGCCGTGAACGCGTACGTATCGGTGGTATCCGCCGAGGGATCGAGCATGATGTTCGGCGCCTCGCGATGACTCGAACCCGAACTTAACGATACCGCGATCAACGCCGCGAGACACGCGGCTCCGAGTGCTGCGGCCATGGACAGCTTCTTCACGAGATCTCCTCTGCTGATGTGTATGCGCACGGCATGGGCCGGCTTACGACATGACGGCGGGTCACGTCGGTCTGCGTGCCGGCATCTCGTTGCGGATGCCTACACGGTCAAACTGGCGCGCGGACGCTCACGGTGATCTCGCAGACCACTCACAGTGATCTGTTTCACGAGCACGCGGCGAATGTCGTGCAGATGACCATTCGCGCGAAGCTGTTGAGTGCGCTGGCGACGATCGCTGTTCCCGCGATCGTCCTCCTCGTCGTCCTCTCCGGCGGGGACGCTTCCGACGAACCGTCGCACGCACGACGCGCGCCTACGAACATCGGCTCTCCGATCAAGGTTGGCATCGGCCCGGTCGCGGTGGCAGCCGGAGCCGGCGCCATCTGGGTCATCGACGCCGCACGCCAGACCCTCATCAAGGTCGACCCCACACTCGAGCCGTCGTCGGCAACCCGCGACGCGTTCCCGGCGGCCCGTTCGCCGTTGCCGTCGGCACCGGCGCCGTATGGGTCGCCGCCGGAGACGGCACAGTGCGGGCCTACGACCCACGCAGCATCCGGCCGACCGGCCCGACCGCCACAGTCCCCGGCGCCAACGGGCTGGCAGTCGGCAGCGGCGGCGTCTGGGTCTCAAGCCGGCGCGCCGGAACCGTCACCCGCATCGACCCGCGCACACACCACACCGACCAACCAATCCGCGTCGGCCGCGGCCCCGCCGACATCGCCGTCGGCCTCGGCGCCGTCTGGATCGCCAACGCCGACGGTGGAAGCGTCAGCCGCATCGACCCGCGCCGCCAACGCGCCGACGCCCCCATCGCCATCGGCGCCCGGCAGATCCTCGCCATAGCCGTGGGAGACGGGGATGTATGGGTCGCCCGCGCCACAGGCCCCAACGCCGACCGCACGCAACTCGTGCAGATCGACCCGAAGACCCACAAGGTCGTCGGCGAGCCCATCCGCGTACCCGGTGCCGTTCCACTGGACCTCGTCGCCGAAGGCGGCGTCTGGATAACCAACAGCGGCGGCGCGCTCCCACGCACATCCGGTAGCCGCGGCGGCGTGACGCACGTGGACCCCGCAACCCGAAAGGTCACCAGCCCACCTCTCAACGTCGGCGAACGGCCCTCCGCGATCGCCCTCGGCGAAGGCGGCCTATGGGTCACCAACGAGGACGCCGGCACGCTCACCCCGATCACGACCGCCAGACAACGCTGAACACCGCGAGCAACGCCCCGATATCGGTACCCCATGGGATGCTCGATCGCTGGCTGGGCCAGCGGTTTGAACGTCGCCATTCGGGTTCCGGCGAAATGGGCCTAACCGGCGCATGTTCCAACCAAGCGACCTGGCGGGTGCTCGCCGCGGCCAACCGCGTTCGCAAAGATCTCGTTGTTCTACCGGGCCCCGTCGGGCCGACGCTGAAGATCGCGCCGCGTCTCGCGCCGACTACCACGGCGATCATCGAGGTGCTGCGCTCGAGCGACGTGCCGCTGACCATCCCCGATGTGTCTCGGCGCGTGGAGCAGACGCTGGGTCGCTGCGTCAGTCGTGCATCGGTCAAGGCGGCTCTGTCCGACATGGCGGCGGCGCAGAAGAGCCCGGTCCGGCGCGTGAGCCGTGGACGCTACGAGTCGACATCTTGACCGATGCCTGAGCACGACGACGCCAGCGCCGCGAGTGGTGTCTCCGTCAGCCATGAAGTCACTCGCCGATGTCGACGGTTGGGTCGTCTCAACAGCCGCCGACGTCGCACAACGAACGCCGCAAGCGCACGAGCCAGAGCGCCCAGTTCGTCGAATTGCAGCGCTCTCGATCGCACCGGCCGAATTCTTGAACCTGACCGGTAGAGGATCCTGGTCCGGATGCAGCGGACCGTGCCCGACGACAGCTTGCGTGGCGTGACAACCAGTACCAGTTCTGATAACCGGCACCGTTGAAGCTCGGTGACGGACAAGCGTCGTGCTCACGTCGCCGTGACGGCGCATCGCAGCCAGACGCGAGGCGCTTTGGCGAATCAGCGGGTACCGGTGACCATCGCGCCGATGTGCCCGTCGCTTTCGAGGCGAAAGGTTCGATTTGGATCGACCGCCGCGACCACATCGAAGGTCCCGTCGCTGTGGGTGCGTGGTTGGGCGATCGCGCGCCAGGTCCCGTCGGACTCGAGCACGCTGATCGTGGCCTGGCGGCTGCCTGATCCTGCTCGGACGAGACCCCAGAAAGCGACCTCTGCAGCACCGGAGCGGCGTGCCACGAGCGGCAGCGCGAACGCCGCGTACGCCGGCTTCGGGTGGCCGTCGGCGAAGCGCAGGCCGGTCTGGTAGTCGTCCCAGCGCTCGCGCAGGGTGCGTCCCGGCCGCTCGGACAGGTCGCGGACGAGGAACTGCGCGACGCTGCGCACCGACGGCTGGGCACGACCGATCCGCTCGGCTTCGGGCAGCCAGCGCGCCTGCTCGCCGAGGGTGGTCTGGGACGTGGGATCGGGCGGCGTCGTCTGGTAACCCGCTTCGGTGAGGTACAGCGGGAGGTCGCTGCGGGTGCGTCCCGTCTCGTGCAGGCGCTGCAGCAGCGTTGCGAGCCGGTCGAGGTCGGCCATGCGAGCATTGTCGGGACGTGGATCCGCCTGCCAGGGCGCGAGATCCAGCGAGTACGGATGATGCGACCAGCCATCTCCGGCGATCGGCTGAAATGAGCTGCACTGCGACGTTCGTCGCGGGCGTAGCTGCTCGTCGACGCACGCCATCTCGCGCAGGAACGTCAGTGGCGCCATCCGGTTATCTGGCCCGGTGCCGTGGTCGTCGCCCACGGAGGAGGTGGCTCCGATCAGCACGAGCGCGTTCGGTGCTGCCGCTTTGATGCGGGGGATCGACGCCTGCACCATCGCGCGGTAGGCGTGCGGCGAGCTTGGTTGCCAGCCGGCGCCCGTGCGCTCCCATTGGGGTAGCAGGAAGGCGTTGGAATTCCCCCGATTTTGCGGAGTCCTGAGTGCTTGCGGCGAAAGCCGCTGGAAGGATGGACTGAGAGATGCCAAAGACAAGGTCTGCCTATCCGGAGCAGTTCCGGCGGGAGGCGCTGG
>Ga0136615_10000667_pt1 | contig 15944 bp, 12 predicted proteins | sample AntDrymUQ2882206_2_FD_106647 | JGI IMG/M metagenome (GOLD analysis project Ga0136615, IMG submission 106647) | Polar desert sand microbial communities from Dry Valleys, Antarctica - metaG UQ288 (22.06) | ecosystem: Environmental > Terrestrial > Soil > Desert | place: Antarctica: Dry Valley...
CGACCAGCTCCGCTTCCTGCTGTCGGACCGTTGGCAGCAGCCGGACGGACACGTGCCCTGCGCCGAGTGGGTCATGGACGTCGAGTGCCCGCCCATCTTCGCCTGGGCGGCATGGCGAGTCTTTCAGGCCGGCGCCGATCGCTCCTTCCTCGAGGAGCTCTACCCGAGCCTCCAGCGACAATACGACTACTGGTGGAAGACGCTGGCCATCGGACCGCGCGGCCTCTTCACGGGCGGCTTCATGGGTATGGACAACCTCCCCCGGCCGAATGCCGCGGCGCAGGCCGACGCCTCTGCCTGGATGGCGCTCTTCGCCGCGGACCTGGCACGGATGGCCGATGAGCTGGGCGATCCGGCCGCCGCGCAGCGCTACCGCGCCGACCGCGCGGTGATCGCCGAGGCCGTCAACGCATACCTGTGGGACGAGGAGCTTGGTTTCTACTTCGATCTGGACACGAGCGCGGAGCGTCTCTTCACCGTCCGCTCCTACTCCGGCCTGATCCCGCTGGTGGCCGGGATCGTGCCGGCGGATCGCCTGCCTCGGATCCTGGACGCGTTGCGTGACGAGGACGCCTTCCTATCCCTGGGCGGGATCCGCAGCCTGGATGCCTCGAGCCCCGTCTACGAACCAGGCTACGCGGCCCGAGGCGTCAACTCCAACTGGCTGGGCCCGGTCTGGGTGCCCCTGCAACTGCTGTTGGTCGACGCGCTCACGGAGGTTGACCCGACGCTGGCCACGGACATCCGGCAGCGCGTCGTCACGAACGTGGAGCGGGAGTGGCTCGAGACGGGCCGGCTCTGGGAGTACTACGACGGTGACACAGGCGCGGGCCTGGGCGCCGACGCTCAGGCCGGTTGGACGGCGGCGGTGGCCAACCTGATCGCAGATGGGTGGCCTAGGGCGAGGTGACCCTCGTTACCGCTCGGTGGCCGCGAGGCGGTAGACACCCCCGGCGAAGTCGACCAGGTAAAGCTCGCCCGCCTCGTCCTGGCCCATCGAGACGCCGAGGTGGTCGGTGCGCAGCAGCCGACGGTACTCGGTCTGCCCGTTCTCCAGCCCGCTGGCGGCGTCGAGGCCCCAGATCTCGCCGCTGCAGTAGTCCGTGAAGAGATAGCCGCCGGTCAGCACCGGGCTCGCCGTACCGCGGTAGACGTAACCCCCGGTGATGGCGCAGCCCTCGTCGCGCGTGCCGTAGGTCGTCACCGGCAGGACGTAGTCGGCCGGATCGCAGTCCGGCTCGAGATGACAACGCGTGCCCTCCATGTCCGACCAGCCGAAGTTGAGGCCTCCTTCCCCGGCCGGGATGACGTTGATCTCCTCCGATGTGTCCTGACCCACGTCGCCGATCCACAGCGCGCCGGTCTCCGTGTCGAAGCTGGCCCGCCACGGGTTGCGCAGCCCGTAGGCCCAGATCTCCGGCTGGCGTCCCTCGCCGCCGTCTGCGTACGGATTGTCGTCCGGGATGCCGTAGGGCGGCTCGCCGTCCAGGTCGATACGCAGGATGTTGCCCATCAGCTCGCTGCGCTTCTGGCCGTTGCCGAAGGGATCGCCCGGCGTGTTGCCGCCGCCATCGCCGACCGCGATGTAGAGCATGCCGTCCGGGCCGAAGCCCATCCAGCCGCCCTTGTGGTTCCACTCGGGATGATCGATGCGCAGGATGTCCCGGCCGGAGTCGCGCGGGACCGCGCCCTGCCCTTCCGCGGTGTACTCCTGGATGAAGGAGCGATCGTTGGCGTCCGTCCAGTGGACGAAGAACCGCCCGTTCGACTCGAACTCGGGGTGGAAGGCGACGTAGTGGAGCCCGCGCTCACCCTGGGTGTCGACTCGATCGCGGATATCCAGCAGCGGGTCGGGGGCGAGCGAGCCGTCGGGTTCCAGCACGCGGATACGGCCTGCTCGCTCGACGATGTAGAGGGTGCCCGTGCCGTCGCCGGCGTGCGTCACCGCGACCGGCGAGTCCAGCCCCGTGACGACCTCTTCCAGAGCCAGCTCCACCCGGCGCGGATCGAAGCCCGTGACCGGCGTGTCGCTTGGGCCGATGGAGGGATCGCTGGTCCCCTCGTCAGAGGGATCAGGGCTCGTCGGGTCGGACGAGGAGGTCGGGACAGAAGGGATGGAGCCGATCGGGCTGGTCGACGGTTCCGGACCGGTCGACGGCGACACGTCGGGAGCTGGGGAGAGCCCGGCCGGCGAGCCGCTGGCGGTCGGGGTGCCGGAGGCGGACGGCCCGCTGGCGCAGGCAGTGGCCAAGAGAAGCCCGCACAGGGCGAGGGCGGAAACGGTCAGGCGAGGCATGGTGTGCATGGTACGGGCGACGGCGTCAGCGGGCAGCGATGCGGCCCTCACCTCGCTCGCGCGACGCTGCGCGCTACGCCCGGTCAGCGACCAATCGATGGATGGCTCCGCCCAGGTCGACGGCATACAGCTCGCCATCCTCGTCCTCCCCGAACGAGGAAAGCAGGATCCCGGCCTGCAGAAGGTCTACCGGTTCGGCGCTGCCACCGGAGATGGCCATCGCCGCATCGAGCCCCCAGAATCGACCGCTGCAGTAGTCGCCGTAGACGTACCGGCCCTGCATCTCCGGGTACGCCTCGCCTCGGTAGACGTAACCGCCCACAACGGTGCAGTCGCCCTGGCCGTGCTCGTAGGCAGTCACGGGCAGCGTGAGGCCCGTCTGGTCGCACGAGTCGGCCTCGAAGCAGGCAGGTCCCTCCATGATGCTCCAGCCGTAGTTCCGGCCGCCCAGGCCGGCCGGCTCCGCATCGACTTCCTCCCACTGGCCCTGACCGACATCCGCTATCCAGAGGTCGCCGGTCTCGCGGTCGAAGGTGAAGCGCCACGGATTGCGCATGCCGATGGCCCACACCTCGGGCGCGGCCAACGCACCATCGGCGAAGGGGTTGTCGGCGGGGATGGCATAGGGTCGCTCGCCGTCGGGCTGTCCATCCACGTCGATTCGCAGGATCTTGCCCAACAGTGCGAAGGGGTCCTGGCCGTTGCCCTGCGGATCGCCGCCACCACCACCGTCGCCGGTACCCGCATAGAGATAGCCATCCGGCCCGAAGGCGACCATCCCGCCGTTGTGGTTGACGGCGAAGTCGGGGATGGCCAGGAGCACGCGTTCGGAGTCGGGGTCCGCGACGCCACCCGTGGCACGGAGCTCGGAGATCGTGTTGGCGCCATCCGCGGCTGCCGTGTACATCACGTAGAAGCGGTCATCGTCCGGGTAGTCCGGATGGAAGGCGAGTCCTAGGAGGCCCTGTTCACCGCCCGCCACCACACGCTCGCTCATATCCAGGAAGGGCACCTCCGCGACGGCGCCCTCGGGGTCCACCGTGCGGATGCGACCCTCCTGCTCGACCACGTAGAGCAGCCCCGAGCCGTCACCCGCGTGCGTGATGAACGTCGGGCTCGCCAGTCCCTCAGCGAAGGGCTCGAGCCGAAGCACCGCCTCGGTGGTCGGCGATCCACTGGCAGGCGGCGGCGTTTCGTCCGTGGCTAGCGCTGGCGCGGGCGATGCCGACGGCGGTGGTATCGAGGATGAGCGCTTGCCCTGCCCGTCGGCACAGGCAGCGACGATGGATACGAGCACCAGCAGGGAGCGGCTGGATAGAAGAGTGCGAGAAGCGATACTCATGCGTGCAGTGTCGCAGCAGAGCGCACCGTCCTCAGAAGAGCAAGCCCACGCCAGGATGTGCGCTGCCTGCCATGCACCATTCACTCTGGAGTCCGCGGACGACGCGGCGACCGCGCGATCCCTGTCATCTACGGATGGGAGCGGAATTGCGCGAAACCTCACACGGCGCTGGCGCGTCCGCAGTCGGTCGAGCGGGGTTCCTGAGCGTGAAGGGCGGCCCACGGCAGGCGAGCCGGCATGTGCCGAAGCGTCCCAGGGCATCACGTCATCACTTATCACCGCCCGGAACCGTAAACGGATAAGTCGTCAGGGTGCTGCCCAGGATGGGGCAAGCGGAGGAATGGCCGCTGGCGCGCCGGGCCACTGCTCATCGTGCCCTTCCTGGTCCGGCTGCCCGACGTGCCGCCGGAATGGGCCGTCGGCCCGCCGGCTCAGTGGGTGAGCGAGAACGGCGCCTCGGAGTCGAGTCCCAGTTCCTGTGCAGCGGCGGCGGCTCGCTCGGGTGCGATGCGGCCGCACCTTGCCAGCTCTGCCATGACGGCCATGGCCACCGACTCCGCATCCACCTCGAAGAAGCGGCGCAGGGCCTCGCGAGTGTCACTGCGCCCGAAGCCGTCGGTGCCCAGCGAACGCCACGAGCCGCCCGGGACCCAGCGCGAGATGAGGTCAGGCCACGCTCGGACGTAGTCGCTCACGGCCACGATGGGACCGCGCCCGCCGGGCTCGTTCAGCAGATGCGTCACGGCCGGCACACGCGGCTCCTCGGCCGGATGAAGCCGATTCCACCGTTCCGCCTCCAGCGCCTCGTTGCGGAGCATCTGATAGGAGGTGGCGCTCCAGACCTCTGCCGCGACCCCGAAGCGTTCCGCGAGAAGCTGTTGTGCGTCCAGAGCCTGCTTCATGATCGAGCCACTGCCCAGGATGGTGGCCGCCGGCGTCGACGCGGCGTCGGCCCCGACCCCCGGAGCGGCACGGAAGCGGTAGAGGCCGCGCAGGATGTCGTCGTCGGACGATCCCTCGGGCCGCTCCGGCATGCGCAGGTTCTCGTTGTAGAGCGTCAGGTAGTAGAAGACGTCCTCGGGACTCTCGCCGAACATGCGCGCGATCCCGTCGCGCACCACGACCGCCGTCTCGTAGGCGAAGGCCGGGTCGTAGACCCGGATATTGGGGATGACCGACGCGACCAGCGGGCTGTGTCCGTCCTCGTGCTGGAGCCCCTCCCCGTTGAGCGTCGTGCGGCCCGCCGTTGCTCCCAGCAGGAAACCGCGTCCGCGTGCGTCGGCGAACTGCCAGAACATGTCGCCGGTCCGCTGGAAGCCGAACATGGAATAGAAGATGTAGAAGGGGATCATCGGTTCGGCGTGGGTCGCATAGCTGGTGCCGGCCGCCTGGAAGGAGGCCGACGAACCCGCCTCCGTGATCCCCTCCTCGAGCACCTGGCCGTCCTTCGCCTCGCGGTAGGACAGCACCAGGTTGGAGTCGACCGGGTCGTAGAGCTGGCCCAGGGCGGCGTAGATGCCGACCTCCTTGAAGAGGGGGTCCATGCCGAAGGTGCGTGCCTCGTCCGGGATGATGGGCACGATGCGCCGGCCGATCTGCTTGTCGCGCAGCAGGTTCCTCAGAAGCTTGGCCAAGGCCATCGTGGTGGAGGCCTCCTGGGACCCTGAGCCCTTCATGAACTCGCCGTACACCGCATCGCCGGGCAGCTCGTAGGTCTTGGGCAGGACCACGCGGCGCGGGATGGGGCCGCCAAGTGCTGCCCGACGTTCCTGCACGTAGCGGATCTCTGGCGAGTCGGGACCCGGGTGGTAGTAAGGCGCGTCCTTGAGCTTCGCGTCCGCGATGGGCAACTCCAGGCGGTCGCGGAAGACCTTGAGCTCCTGTTCGGTCAGCTTCTTGGCCTGGTGCGTGATATTGCGCGCCTCGACCGCCGTGCCCAGCGTCCAGCCCTTGACGGTCTGGGCCAGGATCACCGTGGGGCTGCCGCGATGATCCAGCGCCGCGCGGTACGCAGCGTAGACCTTGCGGTAGTCGTGGCCGCCGCGCCGCAGCGCCTTCAACTCCTCATCGCTCTTGTCCGCCACAAGGGCCGTGAGTCGGGGATCCCCGCCGAAGAAGTGGTCACGGATGTAGGCGCCGGTCTCGACGGAGTACTTCTGTGAGTCGCCGTCCAGGATCTCGCCCATGCGGTTCACCAGCACGCCATCGACATCCTTGGCCAACAGGTCGTCCCACTCGCGCGCCCAGATGACCTTGATGACGTTCCAGCCGGCGCCGCGGAAGATGGCCTCCAGCTCCTGGATGATCTTGCCGTTGCCGCGCACGGGGCCATCCAGACGCTGCAGATTGCAGTTGATGACGAAGGTCAGGTTGTCCAGTCCCTCGCGCGCGGCGATGGAGATGGAGCCGAGGGACTCGGGCTCGTCCGTCTCGCCGTCACCCAGGTAGGCCCACACGTGGTTGTGGCTGGTGTCCTTGATGCCACGGGCGTGGAGGTAGCGGTTGAAGCGGGCCTGGTAGATGGCCGACAGCGGGCCGAGGCCCATCGACACCGTGGGGAACTCCCAGAAGTCGGGCATCAGGCGGGGGTGCGGGTAGGAGCTGAGTCCCTTGCCGGAGACCTCTCGGCGGAAGTCGTCGAGCTGCTCCTCGCTGAGTCGCCCCTCCAGGAAGGCGCGGGCGTAGATGCCTGGCGCGGCATGTCCCTGGAAGTAGACATGGTCGCCCATGCCCGTGGCGTCCTTGCCCCGGAAGAAGTGGTTGAAGCCGACTTCGTACAGCGTCGCCGCGGAGGCATACGTGGCCAGGTGCCCGCCGATGCCCGCGGAGGCGGTGTTGCCCCGGAGGACCATGGCCACGGCGTTCCAGCGGACCATGCGCCGGATGCGCAGCTCCATCGCCTCGTCACCGGGGAACGGCGGCTCCTGCTCCGGCGAGATCGTGTTGATGTAGCGCGTCTGGGTCAGCGGCGGCAGGCCGATGTTGCGCTGGCGCGCCCGCTTCAGCAGCCGATAGAGGATGAACCGCGCACGGTCTGGCCCGGCGGAGTCCACGACCGAGTCGAGCGAATCGGTCCAGTCTTCGGTCTCGCCTGGGTCGCGGTCCGGGAGCTGGCGCTTGAACTCGCCGTACTGATCGAACGTCACGACGCCAAGTGTAGGCGGGCGTCGGCCGCGGTGCCGCGGAGCGGGTGCTACTCGATGACGATGACGAAGGTGCCGCCCCAGGGCCCGTAGTCCAGCGTGGTGATGCCGTTCTGCGTCGATCCCTCATAGCTGTCCTGGGCCGGCGCGATCTCGTACGTCACGGGGCCGCCCGACTCCAGGGTGATCGCGCCACGGTGGACGGCCGCCGTACAGATCGATGAGTCGTCCGTGTAGAAGGTCGTGCCCCAGACGGTCCGTGGCGTGCCGCCGGCCGGGCACTGGATCGTGAACCGCATGTTCATTGAGGCGCGCTGAGAACCGGCGTTGAGCGCCCACGGATCCTGGGTCGGCGCCGGGCCGGCCGACTGGGTGGGGGCGTCGGTGGGAGCGGCGGTCGGCGGCTGCGTGGCCACTCCCGCCGTGGGTAGCTCCGACGTCGCGGTGACCACGGTCGGGCCGGCTGTCCGAACGGCGGCCGCCGAGGCGGTCGGAGCCGCTGGCGCGGTGGAGACGCAGGCCGCGGACAAGAGACCGACCAGGATCAGTGACAGAGGGACGCCGGCTCGGAACGTGCGCATCGCAGCTACCCCTTGTGGTCTGGTGACGGCCAGAGGATAACGGCACGACGCACGCTCTACGAGCATCGCTCGTCGTATCCTGCGCGACATGGCACGATCGACGCACGAAGACCCGCCCATCCCCCTCCCCGGCACTCGCCTCAAGGGGATAGCCCTGGGCATCGACGTGGGCGGGACCGGCGTCAAGGCTGCTCTGGTGGACCTCGCCACGGGCAAGCTGGCTTCCGACCGCGTGCGGGAGAAGACCCCCCAGCCGGCCACGCCCGAAGCCGTCTCAGAGACCGTCGCGTCGGTGGTCGGGCAGATCCTCGACGGAGAGAAGGTCCCGGCCGACCTGCCAGTAGGCTGCGGCCTGCCCGGCGTGGTCACGGAGGGCACCGTGCGGAGTGCCGCCAACATCGACAAGGGCTGGGTCGGGGTCAATGCGGAGGATCTCATCGGCGGCGTCATCGGTCGGCGCGTGCTGGCCATCAACGACGCCGATGCGGCGGGCCTCGCGGAGCTGACCTACGGCGCGGCGGAGGGCGTGACGGGCACCGTCCTGATCCTGACCCTGGGGACCGGCATCGGATCGGCGCTCTTCATCGACGGCCGGCTCGTGCCTAACACGGAGCTCGGCCACCTTGAGTTCCATGGCAAGGGAGCCGAGACACAGGTCAGCGGCGCCGCGCGCAGCCGACGTGGCCTGGGCTGGAAACGCTGGGCCCGCGAGTTCGATGAGTATCTGGACCGCCTGGAGCTCTATCTCTGGCCGGACCTGATCATCCTGGGTGGCGGCGTCAGCAAGGACATGGCCAAGTTCGGCCACCTTCTGACCACGCGCGCACCGGTCAAGGCGGCCGAGCACCTCAACGTGGCGGGCATCATCGGCGCCGCCTATGCGGGGGCCGCAGCGCTCGGCGTGGCGAAGCCCAAAGCGGCGCCTCGACGCGCCCGCAAGGGCGTGGAAGCTCCCGCCCGGCGCCACAGCTGACCGCCGCGGGAGCCCAGCGCCGATGCAGTTGCACCTGCTTGACGCCACCTACGAGCTGTTCCGCTCCCACTTCGGCCGGCCCCCGCACGCCGACCCGGCCGGGGTGGCCGTGGGCGCGACGGTCGGGCTGATCGAGAGCACCCTCTCCCTGCTCCGCGAGGACGGCGTCACCCACCTGGGCGCCGCAGCGGACCACGTCATCCGCTCCTGGCGCAACGAGCGCTATCCCGGCTACAAGACGGACGCGGGCATGCCCGCCGAGCTGCTGGCCCAGTTCCCGCTGGCGGAGGAGGCGCTGGAGTCGATCGGGGTGGTGGTCTGGCGCATGGTCGAGTTCGAGGCAGACGATGCCCTGGGCGCGGCGGCGGCTCGTTGGGCAGACGAGCCCGGGGTCGAGCGGGTCGTGGTCCTCACGCCGGACAAGGACATGGCCCAATGCGTGCGCGAGGACGGGCGCGTCCAGTGCTACGACCGGCGGAAGCGGGCCTTCATGGACGCGGACGGCGTGCGCGCGAAGTTCGGGGTGAGCCCGCCGAGCATCCCCGACTACCTGGCGCTGGTGGGCGACTCATCGGACGGGTATCCGGGACTGCCGGGCTGGGGTTCCAAGTCGGCCGCCGCGGTCCTCACGCGATATCCGCGACTCGAAGACATCCCGCACTCCGTGCGCCGCTGGGACCTCAGCGTCCGCGGCGGGGCGATGCTGGCGCAGGTGCTGCGCGAGCGCTGGGACGAGGCACTTCTCTACCGGGAACTGGCCACGCTGCGCCTGGATGCGCCGCTCCCTCAGCGATCGCCCGCCGAGCTGGAGTGGCGGGGCGTGCCGCGGGGACCGTTCGAGGCGATGATCGAGCGGCTGGGAGCGCCGAAGCTGATGGACCGCGTCCACCGCTGGGTGTGACCTGGCTGGCCACGGCTGGCCACCGCTGTCCTCGGCTGTCCTGCACTCAGCCGAAGCGGGCGACTTCCTTCTCGATGTCCAGCGTCGCGATGATGCCCCGGTCCTCGTACTCGCCCCACTGCTCGCGCGGCACCATCCACATGACCTCGAACTCGTTGTGGTCGGGATCGCGGCCGTAGAGCGACTTGGTGGCGCCGTGGTCGCTGGCGCCAGTCAAAGCGCTCAGCTCGGAGAGGACACGCGCCGACGCGGCGAGATCCTGGATGGTGGGCACTTCCCAGGCCAGGTGATAGAGCCCGGTCGAGCCCCGCGGCGGGCGCGGCGCCTCCGGGCCCACGGCGAGCAGCCCCAGGTCGTGGTGGTTGGTCGAGCCGGAGGCTCGAAGGAAGGCCATCATGCCGCCTTCGCGGGCGATCTCCTGGAAGCCGAAGGCGCGCCGGTAGAAGTCGACCGAGCGGTCGAGCTCCCGCACATACAGGACGGCGTGGTTGAGGCGGGCGACCGGCACGGAGGTCGGGGTCGTAGAGGCGGACGCTTGGGCAGCGGTGATCTGGTCGGTCATCGAAGCAACTCCAGGAATGTGGCGTGATGGTCGGGCGGTGCGGCCACGATGCCGACACCGCGCGATTGTCGGGCCAGGTCGAACCAATCATGCCCCTCCCCGTCCGTGACCCGCGATCCCCCCTCGGCGGCGATGAGCCCCGCCGCCGCCACGTCCCAGACTGAGAGGCCGCGCGGCTGCACGAACGCATCGAAGCGGCCGTTGCCCACCCAGGCCAGCGCCAGCGCCGCGCTGCCGGTGACGCGCGCGACGCGGATCCGTTTGCGGACGCGGTTCTCGCGCCGAGCGAAGCCGTAGGGTGGCAGGGCCATGTGCACCACCAGGTCGGACAGCTTCTCCTTGAGCGGTGATCTGATCCGTATGTCGTTGAGGAAGGCGCCTCCGTCCGCCACGGCGCAGTAGAGATCCTCGCGTGCGGGGTCCAGGACGACGCCGATGGTCGGCCTTCCATCGACTACCAGGGCGATGCTGACGCAGAAGATGGGGATGCCGTTGGCGTAGTTCACGGTGCCGTCGAGGGGATCGATGATCCAGATCCGGTCGCCCGGCCCGGTGGGCTGACGGCTCCGGCCGGCGGGCACGGCCTCGGCCGACGGGGCATCCGAGGATCCGGGGAAGCTCGCCCGCTCCTGGTGGGAGTGGCCGGACTCTTCGGCCAGGAACCGATCGGCCGGGAAGGCGCCCCGGATGGTCTCGATGATGAGCTGCTCCGAGAGCGTGTCGACCTCCGTCACCACGTCGTGAACGCTCTTGTGGATGATGCGTTCCAGGCGCTCGTAGCGCTCGATCTGGAGCGCGCCAGCCAGCCGCGCGGCCTCCAGCGCGACGCTCAGCTCACGCTCGACGCCAGCGGCGCGTCCAGCCGCCAGCGGCGGGGCCGGATCCGAGAACCGGGTCGCGGGAAGTGCCACGTGATGATGCTACGTCAGGCGCGCTGCACGCCCGCTCGAGAGCACGAACCAACGGAGGCGTCCTCCGACGGGAAGCCTTCATCATGGCCGGGCCCCGACTGGTCGGAAACGTGACGGAGGAGGCGTGAACCCCAGGAACTGGATCCTTGCCGCGGTGGCGCTGGGATCGGGCATCGTCTTCCTCGACGGCACGATCGTGAACGTGGCCCTGCCGCGCATCGTCGAGGAGCTGCCCGCGACGTTCGTGACCACCTTCGAGGGTCAGGCGTACGTCGTCAGCGGCTATCTCGCCGTGCTCAGCGCGCTGCTCATCCTGGCCGGCGGCCTGGCTGACGTCTACGGCCGGCGGCGCATCTTCGCCATCGGTCTCGCCGGCTTCGGCGTGACGTCGGTGCTCTGCGGCCTATCGCCCACTCTGGAGCTGCTCATCGTCTTCCGCCTGGCTCAGGGTGCGACGGGCGCCCTCCTGGTGCCCGGGGCGCTGGCCATCATCACGGCCGCGTTCGAGGGACCGGAGCGAGGGCGCGCCTTCGGCGTATGGGCTGCCGCGACATCCGGCATGACGCTGATCGGACCGGTCGTGGGTGGGTCACTGGTCGACTCCATCGGCTGGCGCGCGGCCTTCTTCATCAATGTGCCGCTCGTCCTCGTGGCGCTGTACGCCACGCTGCGCCACGTGCCCGAGTCCCGCGACGAGACGCGCACCGGCGGTCTCGACTGGCTCGGATCGGCCGTAATCGCACTGGCCGTGGGCGGGCTGGCCTTCGGGGCCATCAGGGGACAGGAGCGGGCATGGCAGGACACCGTCGCCTTCATCGCGCTGGGCATGGGGGTGGTCGCGGCCATCGCCTTCCCGTTCCTGATGGTCAAGCGACGCGACCCGCTCATCCCGCTGGGCCTGTTCCGGTCGCGCGAGTTCACGGTCATCAACCTCTCGACCTTCCTGATCTACGGCGCGCTCTACGTGACCTTCACCTTCCAGGCCGTCTTCCTCCAAGGCACGCTGGGCTACACCGCCCTTGCCGCCGGGCTCCTGGGCTTGCCCACCGGGATCCTGCTGACGCTGCTCTCCACGCGGGTCGGGTCCCTGGCGGGTCGTCTGGGGCCGCGGCCATTCCTGGTCGCCGGGCCGGTGCTGATGGCCCTCGGGCTTGCCTGGCAGGTGCGCATCCCGGCCACGAGCGCGCCGTGGCAGGCCAGCCCCGCCGATCTGCGGTCGCTGCTGCCGCCGGCCGACTTCCTGGTGGACGTGCTGCCGACCCTGCTGCTCTTCGGCGTGGGCATCAGCCTGGTGGTCGCGCCACTGACGACAGCGTTGATGGATTCCATCCCGTCCCGGAATGCGGGCATCGGCTCGGCCTTCAACAACGCGGTCTCGCGCGTCGGTCAGCCGCTGGTGACGGCCGTGCTGTTCATCGCCATCACGGCCACTTTCTACGGCGCCGTGAGCGAGGCCATCCCGCGGCTGGACTTCGACTCGGCGGAGGTGCGGCGGGATGTGGCACCACTCAACTCGCCCACGGCGGAGCTTTCCGATGAGGAGGCCATGGCCATCCGCAACGCTTCTGCCGACGCGTACCGGACAGCGATGCTGGTCAACGTGGGGCTGCTGCTGGCGGGAGCCGCCGTCAACGCGTTGGGGATCCGCCGGCGCAAGCCGGAGGCAGGCCCGGAAGAGCCGGCGACGATCGGACGAGCCGCGGTCGGGGATCCATCGCCGCCGCCGGCTTAGGAAGTCCGGCCTGAGAGGCCGGGTCCGGCCACTGCCACTATCGGTATCGCCGCACTCCCGGTCAGCGGACCGGCACGCCGGTCAGGCGCCGCTGGCGGATCGAAACGGCGTGCACGTTGGCCACCGGCACTACTGGGTACCGAACCGGTTTCAGGCCCGTGCTGGAGCCCAGTCACGTCTTCCGCCACGGTGCGGTCGGGCAGCGACAAAGGCCAGGGCGATGGTCGACCGCCCGGCACTGATAGCGCTGGTACGGGCGACGCCGCAGCTCGCCATCCGTGATCACCCGGGGCATCGAGGGGATGCCCGCGTCCGGATCGGCCGCGCTCATACCGATAGTGCTGGTGGCAGGGGCGAAAGGAGAGCCGTCAGATGCAGCGGCTCGTTCCCGCGCCACAGGCAAGCGTCAGGTGCAGGTCACCGTAACGCGGCCGACGTCGAAGGCAGGGTCGCCGGACAGCGGTGTGGGCAGGGTGCGCGTCAGCTGCACCGACGCTCCGGCCGCCAGGCGCTCCGTGCGGAAGGTCAGGTCGGCCTGGCGCGGGACCCCGTCACGTGTCACTCGGCAGGTCGCCGAAGCGGAAGCGGTGCCGTTGTTCACGACGCGGACGACCAGCTCCGCGCCGCCGTCGGCACGCGCCGCGCGGCCCTGGATGCTCGCTTCGAACGGACCAGCAGCACTCACCGCGAAGCGTGCCAGGAGACCGAAGATCAGGAACCCGGCGATGACACCGACCAGGATCGTGCCGTGGACCTGTGTCGCGCTGGGCGCCTTGATGCGCGCCGGGTTGTCCGCCTCGCAGAGCGAGACGCCCGCCGGGGTGGGGCGGTCACAACGGATGCAGCGGTCCTCGGGTTCAGGCAGGACGGGCGCAGCCGTGCGCGCGATCGCGGCACTCGGACGGGGAAGATGGGACATCGTGGTCGAATCGTACCGCGCTGCGGCCAGCTCGCTCGGCAGCCGGCTCAGCCGGCAGCCCGCTCAGCCCGCCAGGCCGGCCCGTTCCGCGGCAGCCAACAGCGCGGGCACCTCCGCGGGCCGGACCCAGTGCAGCACCAACTCGTCCGCCCCTCGTTCCTGCCACCGCTCCAGCTCGCCCGCCAGATCCCGAAAGAGCGGCTGCTCCTCCGCCCCGATGCCGCGCTTGAGGTCCAGCGCCACGACCACGTCGACGTCCGACCGCGTGCGCCCGGCCGCCTCCAAGGCTCCCCGAAACACCGGCTCCAGATGATCGAACTCGCTGCCGTTCATCGTCCAGGCATCGCCGATGCGCGCCGCCAGGCGGGCGCCGGCAGGCTTCTCCCCGCCGATCACGATGCGCGGCGGCGGGTTCGGGGCCGGAAAGGCGTAAGCGTCACGCAGTCGATAGTGCCGGCCTTCGTAAGAGACCGGCCCGCCGGTCCACAGCAGGCGAAGGATCTGCACCGCTTCCTCCAGATGCTCGACCCGCTCGGGAGCCTCGGGAAAGTCGATGCCATAGGCCCGATGCTCGGCGGGGTGCCCGCCGATGCCGATGCCTAGCTCCACGCGTCCGCCCGACGCGTCGGCCAGCGACGCGACGATCCGTGCCAGCACCGCCGGGTGCCGATTCATGACGTTGGTCACGAAGCTGCCCACGCGCAGGCGCTCCGTGGCGGCGGCAGTGACGGCCAACGTGGTCCAGCATTCGAGGACCGGGTCGGTCAACCGGCCGCGGCTCACGAAGTGGTCCCAGCACCAGACCGTCGAGAAACCGACCTTCTCCAGCGACTGCGCCGTCTCGACCCACCAGGCCGACGAGACGCCGATGGCCGTGAGGTTGACCCCGATGGGGATGCGCGCCATGGGAGCTGCGCCCTCCGCCATCAGATCCTCGCGCCGGCCTCCAGGGCGACCTCGATCATGCGGTCGGTCGCCAGTTCCAAATCGTCGAGCGAAAGGTAGGTCTGCTCGCTGGTCTCCTCCTCGGCAAGCGTGTCGGACACGGTCAGGATGCAGGCCGCGCGCACGTCCTTACCAGCCGCCGAGGCCCGCGAGGCGAGCGTGAAGAGCGCCGCCGCTTCCATCTCGAAGGCCAGGATGCCGCGGCTGCGCCACTTGGTGACGTAGTCGCTGTCCGGGTTGTAGAAGACATCCACGGTCGCCACAGGCCCCACGAAGGCCGTCACGCCGCGAGCCGCGGCGCCGTCCACCAGCGCCCGGGTCAGCTCGAAGTCGGCGGCCGGCGCGTACGGGTCGCCGTGCAGGTATGTGCGCGTGGATCCATCGACCGGCGCCGCCGCCGTGGCCACCACCAGGTCGCCCGTGTGGACCCCCCGCCCGATCCCGCCGCAGGTCCCCACCCGCACCAGCCGCCGGGCACCCAGCCGCAGGAGCTCCTCCACGACGATGGACAGAGAGGGCGTGCCCATGCCGGTGGTCTGGACGCTCACCGGCTGGCCCTTGTACGTGCCTGTGTAGCCGAACATGCCGCGGTGCTCGTTCACCTTGCGGGCGCTATCCAGGCCACCATCGAAGAGGCTGGCGACGCGGGTCGCGCGGTTCGGGTCGCCGGGCAGCAGCACGAGCGATGCGTAGTCGCCCTCTTCGGCGCGCAGATGGATCTGGGGCATGGCGGTCGAGACTCCTTGGGTCGTTGGATGTCGCGCGGGCCCGGAGAGTCTACCGACTGGCCGAGCGGTCGCCCGCCCCTCGGTCGCCGCGACCCGTCCGTGTCGGCTAACGTGCGCCGATGAGCGACCCTCGCGTGAACGAGAGCCCCGCCCGCGGCGCGACCGTCCGGTTCGAGCATGTCACCAAGCGCTACGAGGCCAAGGAGAAGGGCCCCGGCGCGGTGAATGACCTGACACTGGACGTCCCCGCGGGGAAGATCTGCGTCCTCGTCGGGCCGTCGGGCTGCGGCAAGACCACCAGCCTCAAGATGGTCAACCGGCTCATCGAGCCCACGAGTGGTCGCATCCTCATCGACGGCCAGGACATCGGCCGCCAGGATCCCATCGCCCTGCGCCGCGGCATCGGCTACGTCATCCAACACACGGGGCTCTTCCCTCACCAGAAGGTGGGCGAAAACGTGGCTGTGGTCCCACGGCTGCTGGGTTGGGACCCGAAGCGACGCAGGGAGCGCACCGACGAACTGCTCACCCTGGTGGGGCTCGATCCGGCGCGCTACCGCGACCGCTACCCCAGCCAGCTCTCCGGCGGCGAGCGTCAGCGCGTCGGCGTGGCACGCGCGCTGGCGGCGGACCCGCCGGTGATGCTCATGGATGAGCCCTTCGGCGCTGTCGACCCCATCGTCCGCGAACGGCTCCAGAACGAGTTCCTCCGGCTCCAGGAGCAGCTGGCCAAGACGATCCTCTTCGTGACCCACGACATCGATGAGGCCATCAAGCTGGGCGACCTTGTCGCGGTGATGCAGCGTGGCGGCATCCTGGCTCAGTTCGGATCACCGGACGACATCCTGGCGAAACCGGCGTCCGACTTCGTGGCGCGCTTCGTGGGTGCAGACCGCGGCCTCAAGCGCCTC
>Ga0136615_10000669_pt1 | contig 15943 bp, 12 predicted proteins | sample AntDrymUQ2882206_2_FD_106647 | JGI IMG/M metagenome (GOLD analysis project Ga0136615, IMG submission 106647) | Polar desert sand microbial communities from Dry Valleys, Antarctica - metaG UQ288 (22.06) | ecosystem: Environmental > Terrestrial > Soil > Desert | place: Antarctica: Dry Valley...
GTGGCGGCAGCGGAATGAAGGCCGGTATCGTGGTGTTCCCCGGTTCGAACTGCGACCGGGATGCCCTGCACGCGGCGCGCCTGGCGGGCATGGAGGCGGAGCTGCTCTGGCACGAGGATCCGGGCCTGCATGGCAGCGAGCTGGTGATCTTGCCCGGCGGCTTCGCTTATGGCGACTACCTTCGAGCCGGCGCCCTGGCCCGCTTCAGTCCCGTCATGAGGGCGATAGAGGATCACGCCGAGCGGGGAGGCCTGGTGCTGGGCATATGCAACGGCTTCCAGGTCCTCGCCGAGGCCGGTCTGGTGCCGGGAGCGCTGCTACGCAACACGTCCCTGCGCTTCGAGCACCGCTGGGTGCGACTGTCCGTGGAGCGCCACGACACACCCTTCACGGCGGCGGTGCCCGCCGGTGCGACGCTGCGCCTGCCCATCGCGCACGGTGAGGGCTGTTACTTCCTGCCGGAGCCGGAGCTGGATGCCCTGCACGCTCGCGGCGGGATCCTCTTCCGCTACGCGGACCCGGAAGGCAACCCGAACGGATCGGCACGCGACATCGCCGGCGTGCTGAACCAGCGTGGCAACGTGTGCGGGCTGATGCCGCATCCAGAGCGCGCGTCGGAGGCGGTGCTGGGCTCCGACGACGGCCTGCTGCTCTTCCGCTCGCTGCTGGAAAGTGTCGCCGCCCATGCCAGCGGGGTGGCTGCCTGATGGGCGTAGCGGAGCCGCCCGTGCACGAGCTCGGGCCGGAGCAGGACGTGGCGGCGGCGGCAGAGCCCTCGTCCCGATCCGAGCTGCATCGCGTGCTGGGCCTGACGGACCACGAGCTGGATGACATCCGGACTCGCCTCGGCCGCGACCCGAACGCGCTGGAACTGGCCATGTTCAGCGTGATGTGGAGCGAGCACTGCTCGTACAAGAGCAGCCGATCGCTGCTCCGCACACTCCCCACGACGGGGGAGGGCGTCGTGGCGGGTCCCGGCGAGAACGCTGGCGTGGTGCGCATCGACGATGATCTGGCCGTCGCCTTCAAGCTGGAGTCGCACAACCATCCCAGCGCCGTGGAGCCGTACCAGGGCGCGGCCACCGGCGTGGGCGGCATCCTGCGCGATATCTTCACGATGGGCGCGCGGCCCATCGCGATCCTGGATGCTCTCAAGTTCGGCGACCCGGCTGATGTGCGGACGCGGCACCTCGTCCGCGGCGTGGTCCGCGGCGTGGGCAGCTACGGCAACTGCGTGGGCGTGCCCACCGTCGGGGGCGAGCTCGTCTTCCATCCCTCGTACGCCGCCAACCCGCTGGTCAATGTGATGGCCGTGGGGCTGCTGGACGAGCGTGACCTGACGCGGGCGGCGGCCCCCGGACCAGGCAACCTGGCGGTGCTGTTCGGCTCGACCACCGGCCGGGACGGCATCGGCGGTGCGTCCGTGCTGGCCAGCGCGGCCTTCGGCATCGCCGACGCGAATGGCGCCAAGCGCCCGACCGTGCAGGTCGGTGACCCCTTCGCGGAGAAGCTGCTCATCGAGGCCAGCCTGGAGCTGATACGCGAGCGCCTCGTGGAGGGGCTTCAGGATCTGGGCGCCGCGGGCATCACCTGCGCCACGGCGGAGACCGCTGACCGGGCGGGGACCGGCATCGAGGTGTACCTGGAGGCGATCCCGCGCCGGGAGGAGGGCATGGCGCCCTTCGAGTTGATGATCAGCGAGTCTCAGGAGCGGATGCTGGCCATCGTGAGCCCCGAGCGGCTTGACGCTGTGCTCGCGGTCTGCACGCGCTGGGCTCTGCCGGCGGCGGTCATCGGGCGCGTCACGGAGGATGGCGACGTAACGGTCGTGACCCGAGGCGACCGTCCGTCGGGACGGCCGGGGGGTTCGCCCGAGGGCGGCACGTGGCGAGAGCTGGCGCGGATACCGGCGCGCGCCCTCACCAGCGAGGCCATCGTCTACGAACGCGAGGCGCGCCCGCCGACGTACAGCCGCCGTGCACCCGCCCCGGGAGCGCCGGACCTGCCGCACGACGGCCTGCCCGAGCGCGGCATGGACCCGGGCGCTGTGCTCGTGGCCCTGCTGGGCGACCCGAACCTGTCGAGTCGCGCCTGGCTCACCACCCAGTACGACGCCACAGTGGGCGCCGACACGGTCGAAGCGAACGAGCGTGCCGCCGCCGTCATCCGCATCAAGGGAACCCGCAAGGCGCTGGTCATGGCCACGGACGCCAACGCCCGCGTCGGGCTGCTGGACCCTTACCTGGGCGCGCTGAGCGCCGTGGCGGAGTGCGCCCGGAACGTGGCCGTGACCGGCGCCCGGCCGCTGGGCGTCACCAACTGCCTCAACTTCGGTGATCCCGAGCGCCCCGAGGAGTCCTGGCGACTCCAGCAGGCGGTCCGCGGCCTGGGCGACGCCTGTCGGGCGCTGGGCCTGCCGGTCACGGGCGGCAACGTGAGCCTCTACAACGAGTCGCTCGAGGGAGCCATCGCGCCGACCACGCAGGTCGGTATCGTGGGGCTGCTGGAAGACGTCGAACGTCGCGTGGGTCCGGCCTTTCGGGCGGAAGGGGACTTGGTGGCGCTGCTGGGCGAAACCGTTCCGGGTCTGGCCGGGTCGATCTACGCGGAGCACGCGGGCACCACGCCGGACGATCAGACCCCTGACGTCGACCTCGCTCACGAGGCGGCCCTCCTCGCCTTCCTGCCCGAGGCGGCGGCAGATGGCCTCCTGCGCTCCGCCCAGGACGTGAGCGGCGGCGGCCTGGCCGTGGCCCTGGCCGAATGCGCCATGTGGGGTGACCTGGGGGCGGACCTGCATCTCTCGATCGGCTCGGCGCCGGCGGCGGAGCTGTTCGGTGAGGGACCGGGGCGGGTCGTCGTCTCGGTCGAGCCGGGACGCTGGCACGAACTGCATGCCCTGGCGCGCCGGCACGGCCTGCCGGTGCGGCGCCTGGGCGCGGTCGGCGGAGATCGGCTGCGCATCCAGCTCACGGGTGAGGGCGCCACCGGTGCGGCGGAAGGTCGCGGTGCAGGCGTGGCCGACGAGATCGATGAGTCGCTGACCGTTCTGCGCCATTCCTGGCAGGCGGGATTGCCGCGCGCCCTGGGCGAGGACGGCTGAGGTGTGCGGCGTGCTGGGCGTCTTCTCCGCCGGACGGGAGGCTGCGCCGCTCGCCGCGCTGGGTCTCTTCGCTCTTCAGCACCGCGGGCAGGAGTCGGCCGGTCTGGCCGTCAGCGACGGCACCGGCGTGATGGTCTACAAGGACTTGGGACTCGTCGCGCAGGTGCTGGACGATCGGCGGATGCCGTCACTTCGCGGCGACCGAGCCATCGCCCATTGCCGCTACTCCACCACCGGCTCCAGCGTCTGGGAGAACAGCCAGCCCGCCTTCCGTCTGGGGCCGCGGCGCACGGTCGCGCTGGGCCATAACGGCAACCTGGTCAACACGCGTCAGTTGCGCGACGAGCTGGACGCCGGCACTGGCGCGATGGTCGGCACGAGCGACACGGAGCTCCTTACTGCCCTGCTGGCGGGAGAGCCGGCCGCCGACCTGGTCGAGGCGCTGGCGCGGCTGCTCCCCCGGGTGAAAGGGGCTTACTCGTTGGTGGCCATGGACGAGACTCGGGTCATAGGCGTCCGCGACCCGTTCGGCATCAGGCCGCTGGTGCTGGGCCGCTTGCCGGCCGAGGCGGATGGCTCACACGGCTGGGTGCTCAGCTCGGAGACGTGCGGCCTGGAGGTCGTGGGCGCCAGCTTCGTGCGCGATGTGGAGCCCGGGGAGATGGTCGTTCTGGGCGAGCCCGGCGGGCCTCGATCCGTTCGCTTCGCACCGGGTCGCGAGCAGCTGTGCGTCTTCGAGCTGATCTACTTCGCCCGGCCGGACTCGTTCATGGTGGGACGCAACCTGTACGAGGTCCGCCGGCGGATGGGCGAGGAGCTGGCCACCGAGGCACCGGTCGAGGCCGACCTCGTGATGCCCGTGCCGGACACGGGGTCTGCGGCTGCCGCCGGTTATGCCGAACGCAGCGGGATCACGTACCGCGAGGGGATGGTCAAGAATCGCTACGCCGGTCGGACCTTCATCCAGCCCAGCCAGGCTCTGCGGCAGCGTGGCGTGACGGTGAAGTTGAGTCCGCTGCCGGACCAGGTGCGCGGTCGTCGCCTCATCGTCGTCGACGACTCGATCGTGCGCGGGACCACGACACGACGCATCGTGGAGATGCTGCGGCGGGCGGGTGCGGCCGAGGTCCACCTGCGCATCAGCGCACCGCCCATCCACCATCCTTGCTTCTACGGCATCGACACCCAGATCGAAAGGGAGCTCATCGCGGCGCGGCTGGACCGGGCTGGCATCCGCGACTTCGTGGGCGCCGATTCACTGGCCTACCTGTCCATCGGCGGGGTCCTGGACGCCATCGGACTGCCACGCGAGCGCTTCTGCTTCGCCTGCTTCGACGGTCAGTACCCGGTGCCCGTGCCGTACGACGCGGAGTCGCACAAATGGGTGCTGGAGTCGCGGTCGGAAGTGCCCGCCGGGCCGCCGGTGGCGCCCGTCGGATGAGCGTTCCGGCGCGTGACGCCTACGCCGAGGCGGGGGTGGACGTGGCGGCAGGCGATCGCGCCGTGGAGCTCCTGCGCCAGCGGGTCGGCGGGACGTCGGACCTGCTGGCGGGCAGGTCCGGTTTCGCGGCGGCCCTGCCATTGCCGATGCCCTCGGGGTCCAGCGTGGAGAGCCTCCTGGTGGCCGCCACGGACGGCGTCGGCACGAAGACCGAGATCGCCCGGCGGATGGGCCGCTACGACACCATAGGCCAGGACCTGGTGGCCATGTGCGCCGACGACGTGGTCTGCCACGGCGCCCGACCGTTCGCCTTCCTGGACTATCTCGCGCTGGGCAAGGTCGACCCGGAGCGGGTGGCCACCATCGTGGCCGGGATCGCCCACGCCTGCGAAGCCATCGATTGCGAGCTGGTGGGCGGGGAGACGGCCGAGCATCCCGGCCTGATGGCAGCCGACGCCTTCGACCTGGCCGGCTTCTGCCTGGGCATCGTCGAGCGCGACCGCCTGATCGACGGGTCGGCGGCGAGGGAGGGGGACGTCGTGGTCGGGCTCGCGTCCTCCGGCCTGCACGCCAATGGCTATTCCCTGGTCCGCTCGCTGCTGGCGGACGAGCGGCTGGGACTCGATGGCACGCTGTGGGATGGCGGCAGCGTGGGCGAGGCGCTGCTCGCCCCGACGCGACTGTACGCGTCGCACATCCTGGCACTCCTGGAGGCTGCTCAAGACGGCGGCTCCCGCATCGGCGGGCTGGCGCACGTCACGGGCGGCGGGCTGCCGGGCAACATCCCCCGGGCCGTGCCCGCCGGTCTGGGCGTCTCCCTGACCCCCGGCTTGTGGCCGGTGCCGCGGATCGTCGAGCTGGTCGCTGAGCGTGCCGGCCTCTCCGGCCCGGAGTCGCGCGCGACGTTCAACTCGGGCATAGGGATGGCCGTGATCGTGGAGCCCGATGCGGTTGACGCGACGCTGCGGTTCATGGAGGCTCGGGCCATCGAGGCCTGGCGCATCGGCCGGGTGGTGCCGGCTTCACTGACGGGACCCTCGCGCTACCGCGAGCACCCGTGAAGAACGTCGCGGTCTGCGTCTCGGGGGAGGGGAGCAACCTGCGGGCGCTGCTCGCGGCGGAGCGCCACGGCACTCTTGGCGGTGCGGTGGTGCTGGTCGCGGCCGACCGCGAGTGCCGCGGCCTCGAGACCGCTCGCTCGGCGGGCATCCCCACAGTGCTGGTGTCGCCTGACGCCTACCTCGACCGCAGCGACTGGGACGCGGCCCTGGCGGCCGCTCTGCAGGCGGCGGCGCCGGATCTCGTCGTCCTGGCCGGGTTCATGCGCGTGGTCGGCCCGGGCACGCTCGCCGCGTTCCCCGACCGGATCCTGAACGTTCATCCCAGCCTCTTGCCGGCCTTCCCCGGCACGGACGCCGTGGGTGAGGCGCTGGTCGCCGGCGTTCGCCTAACCGGCGTCACGGTACACGTGGTCGATGCCAGGCTCGACGGCGGGCCCATCCTCCTCCAGGAGTCGGAGCCGGTCCTGCCTACTGATGACCGCGAGGCGCTGCTGGGTCGGCTCCACGCCCTGGAGCATCGGCTGCTGCCGCGCGCCGCGGCCCTGATGCTGGCCGGTGCCGCGTCCGTGTCCGTGTCCGAGCCCCGCGTCGTACTGGACGCCGCCCTGGCCGCCGATCTGCCGTCGCGTCGCCGCGCCCTGATCTCCGTCTCCGACAAGCGCGGGCTGGAGGATCTGGGCAGAGGTCTCACGGCCCTCGACTTCGAGCTGGTCTCGACCGGGGGCACCGCCCGGGTCCTTCGCGAGGCAGGCCTCAGGGTCACCGATGTGAGCGTCGTCACGGGCGCGCCCGAGATGCTCGACGGACGCGTCAAGACGCTCCATCCGCGCATCGCGGCGGGCGTGCTGGCGGACCGGCGGCGGGCCGATCACCGGGCGCAGCTGGCCGCGGCGGGCATCGAGCCCTTCGAGCTCGTGGTCGTGAACCTCTATCCCTTCGAGGCGGCCTCGCAACGGGCGGACATCACCGCCGACGAGCTGATCGAGGAGATCGACATCGGCGGCCCGACGCTGGTCAGGGCCGCGGCCAAGAACCACGCCAACGTGGCCGTGGTCACGGATCCCGATCACTATCCCCGGCTGCTTGCCGCTCTGGCTGGCGGCCCGACGGTCCCCGAAGAGACGCGTCGGTCACTCGCGGTGGCGGCGTTCGCGCACACGGCGGCCTACGAAACGATTATCGCCCGCACGCTGCCCGACGTGCTGGGCACCGGCGGCGCCGCGGCCGGACCGGACGACGTGGTCGCAGCGTCCACTGTGCCCGAGACGTTCCCCGCCCACCTGAGCCTTCGCCTGGAACACGTCGAACAGCTTCGCTACGGGGAGAACCCGCATCAGGCCGCGGCGCTCTATCGCCGTCGCGACGCTGTGCCCGAGAGCGGACCCTTCGCGACCGGGATGCGCCTGCTCCAGGGCAAGCCACTCTCCTACAACAACATCCTCGACGCCTCAGCCGCGGCCGCTCTGGCGCGGGACCTGCGCGGCCCCGCCGTGGCCATCATCAAGCACCTCAACCCGTGCGGCGCCGCCGAGGCGGCCGACATCGGCACGGCTTGGCTGCGGGCCCTGGCGGGCGACCCGACGAGTGCCTTCGGTGGTGTGGTGGCGGTCCGCGGCACGGTCGATGCTTCCCTGGCGCTGGACCTCACGGACATCTTCCTCGAGGTCGTCGTCGCCGCGGCTTTCGACCCGGACGCCCGGCAGGCCCTGGCTGCCAAGCCAAACTTGCGCCTGATCGAGGACCCGACCGTCCTCTTGCCCGTTTCGCCGGGTATCGAGCTGCGCACGGCCGGCGGCGGTGTCCTGCTCGCCGAGTCGGATCACCGGGCAGAGGCCGATGACCCCGGCGCGTGGCGGACCGCAACGACACGCTCGCCATCGCCCAGCGAACTTATCGACCTGGAGCTGGCCTGGCGCGTCGCTCGACACGTCAGCTCGAATGCTATCGTGCTAACACGCGAGCAAGCTGTCGTGGGTGTGGGCGCCGGGCAGATGAGCCGGGTCGACTCATGCCGTTTAGCCGTCGAGAAAGCCGGCCCGGACCGAGCCTCCGGCGCGGCCTGTGGGTCGGACGCCTTCTTCCCGTTTCCCGATGGCGTCGAGCTGTGCCTGGCGGCGGGCGTCACCGCCTTTGTGCAGCCCGGGGGATCGCAGCGCGACGCAGAGGTCGTAGCAGTCGCGGAGCGAGCTGGCGCGACCATGCTGCTTACCGGCCGGCGGCATTTCCGGCACTGAAAGGTCCGACCCGCCACACTCGTTCATGGCGGCGCGCCCATCCCCGCGCCACGCCGCAGGAGGAACCATGGACGAGACACGAGCGACCCCCACGCCCCAGACCGACGACACGGCCAACATGACTGAAGCCGCTCCCGACCGGCCTACGGACGAGACGTTCCAGATGCCCGGCCCGGAAACCATCGAGGAGGCGGAAGGCAGCGGCGAGCCGGCCGAGACCAGCGCCGGCGACGACATCAGTGCCTTCAGCGGCACCACCGACGGATCCGGCAGTTACGGCGACGCATCGAGCGGCTTCGGCGACGCATCCAGCGGGTCACTTGATGAGGACCCGTCCAGCACGAGCGGCAGCCGTCGGCCGGATGTCCAGCAGATGGTCGGTCAGCTTCAGCACATGATCGACCAACTGGCCACGCAGGCCAGTCCGGCCCTCAAGGAAGTCGCCGCCAAGGCTGCCGAGCTGGCCGCTGCCGCCGCTGGAAAGGCGGGCCCCATCGCGCACAAGGCCGCCGGCGTGACCGAATCGGTCGGGCAGCGCGTGGCCAGCAAGAGCAGCCAAGTGGCGACGAACCTGCGCAGCTCGCGATCCTCGTCGACGGGCACCCCTGCCGAGGATCAGCCGTCGACCGAAGGGGAGGCTCTGGGCGAGTAGAGCAACGTATCTCTCGCCAAGGCATGAAGCGCCCCGCCCTGGCGGGCGGGGCGCTGCTCTTGCGGTGGCGTCAGAAGGGGCGGACGACCACCGCCACCAAAGCTGCGGAAGTGGCCAGCATCGTGGTCGCCAGGCCATGGCGCAGACGAGGCCGCGGGGTTCGTGCCGCGACGTGCTCGCTTCGGACCTTGGCGGACCAGACCAGCCGCGCCCGACGGGCCTCTGCGAGCAGATCGCTCTGGCGCTGATTCGCCAGGGACTGGAGGGTGTAAGGGTGGTTCATCTCGGTCCTCCTTCCTGCCGCCGGGGTGGCAGCCGTGTGGACCGATAGTGCAGTGTCATAGCGCGATGCAAGAGCGATCCCGCGACACTGAGGCGGTCGATCCGAAGGCTGTCCTTGCGTCGGGATGTCGCCGCTCCCGCTGTCCGAAGCCAGACAGAGTGATGACCGGGCGCTCGGCCCGGTCATCGTGTAGCTCGGATGCGAAGGGGCGGCTGATCCGTCCTGGTGAGTCATCTCCTGCAGATCAGGAGACGCGACTAGCTGAACTTCACTAACGGCCGCGAGCATCCCTCTGGCGCTGGCGGTCGCGAGCGGCTCGGTCAACGTCCTGTTCCTTCACCCGCGCATGCTGTCGAGCGGTCGTGGGATCGATCATCAAACTGTGTCCTTCGGTGTCGTCACCGTCGGGGTCGTTCAGCTTAGGATCGTCTTCGGTCGCCTTCGGATCCTTGTTCGGCATCGCTATCACGCTCCGGTCCTGTGAGGTCCCACGCAACCGCGCTGCGTGGTCGCCCGCACCATGCAGGATGCGGGTCGGTGGTGCACAGGTCAACGTCTCAGCCGACGGCCCGACTGTAAAGTGGTTGACAAGCGCCTGCCTGGCGCCAGCGCAGCGTGAGGCTTGATGCGCGTGCTCGCCGTGTACCGTCGGGTCCTCGCCAACAGGGATCTCAGCCGTCTGATGTTCGGGGAGTTCGTCTCCTCGATCGGGGACTGGCTCTACCTCGTTGCCCTCCTGATCGTCATCTATGAACAGGCTGCGGACCCGGTCGTTCTGGGCATCGTGGGGGCGGCCCGAGTGCTCCCCTACATCGTGCTGTCCATCCCGGCCGGGATCGCCGCCGATCGCCTGGACCGCCGCCTGATCCTCCTCGTCACCGATGTGGCACGCGGCCTGATCATGGTCGGCATGGCGGCCGTGGTGACCCTTGGCGGGCCGGTGGAGCTCATCGTGTTGCTGGCCATCGTCGCCACCTGTTTCTCCGCTTTCTTCTCGCCGGCCATCGGCTCCTACATCCCGGCACTGGTGCGGGACGAGTCCGAGCTCGGGCCGGCCAACAGCACCTGGTCCGGGCTCGACAACCTGGCCTTCGTCATCGGCCCCGCCGTCGCCGGGATCCTCATCGGCTTCGGCGGGCTCACCATGGCGTTCCTACTGAACGCCGCCTCGTTCGCGATCGTGGCCGTGGTCCTGTGGGGCCTTCCCTCTTCCCGCGCCGGGGACCGGAGCGCAGCACGTGCCGGGTCCAGCGCAACTGCCGAAGTAAGCGATGACCCCGCCGGAGATGCAGCACGGCTGTCGGTGCGCGCGGCGATCCGGCCCATCACCATGCCTCTGCTCGCGCTGACTGTGCTGAACGTCGTGGGGGCCTTCGTGGCCGGCGGCCTGGGCGTGTTGACCGTCGTCCTTGCCGTGGACGTTCTGCGGTCGGGTGATGCGGGCACCGGGCTGCTCAATGCCGCCGTCGGCGCCGGCGGCCTCCTGGGAGCCCTCGTATCGAGTGCCCTCGTCCTCCGTCGCCGGCTGGCCCCGCCGCTGATCATCGGCGGGCTGGCCTTCGCCGGAAGCGTCCTCATACTGGGTCAGGCTCGATCACTGGGCGCGGCGATGCTCGCGCTGGTCGTGGCTTCGGCGGGGGCTTTACTCGTCGAGGTGATCGGCACCACGCTCTTCCAGCGCATCGTGCCCGATGAGATCCGGGGCCGCGTGATCGGTGCCATGGAGACGCTCTCCGTGACAGCCTATGCCGCCGGCTCGTTCCTGATACCCGTCCTGGCCGTCACGCTCGGCCCGGACCCGGTACTCGCGGCATCCGGGCTGCTGGTGGCCGTCTCGATCGGCATAGCGGTGCCGCTGCTCGGTCGCCATGCCGTCCAGCGGCCCGCGCGGGACGCCTTGCGTGAGCGTCTGCTCCATGTTCCTGTCCTTGCCGGGATGCCTCCGGCGCGCCTGGAAGCCGCCATGGCCCAGCTTGCGGTGATCCCCATGGCGGCGGGCCAGGTCATAATCCGCCAGGGCGAGCCAGCGGATCGCTTCTACGTCATCGCGGAGGGCAGCGTCGAGGTGACGCAACACATGGTCGACGGTCGGCCGGAGCGGGTCCTGCGGCGCATGGCCACGGAGGATGTCTTCGGCGAGATCGGCCTGCTCAGCGGCGGCCGCCGCACCGCCACGGTGACAGCGCTGGGGTCCGGCACCCTGCTGGCTCTGGAAGGCGCCGCCTTCCTGGAGCTGGTCGGCTCAGGCCCGGGCTTGACGTCCCGCTTGCTCGACCTTCATCGTGGGGCCACGCCCATGGCCGCCACGGGCGCCTAGAGGACGGGGACGGATGGACGACACGTTCGCGATCGATAGCCTGCGCCGTTGCGCCCTCTTCGCCCACGCCGATGACGACACGGTGCGCAAGGTGGCCCGCGGCCTGCGTCGCCGTCGCTTCCGCCGCAACGAGGTGATCTTCCACCAAGGCGACCCTGGCGATTCGCTGCACATCGTCGCGAGCGGTACGGCCAAGGTCACCCTTCCCTCGACGGAGGGTGAGGAGGCCATCATCGCGACACTCCGTCCCGGTGACTTCTTCGGTGAGCTGGCGCTCCTCGACGGAGCGCCGAGGTCCGCGACCGCCGTCGCGCTCGAGCCGATGGAGACCATCACGCTGCCCAGAGCCGACTTTCGCGCGCTGCTGGACGGGGATACGGGACTTCGTGACGCGCTGCTGGCGGGACTTTCGCACGAGCTCCGGCGCATCACGGGACACGTCGAAGAGCTGCACTTCCTGGATCTGGCGGGGCGGCTTGCCATGCGCCTAACGCGCCTGGCTCGCGAGCAGGATGCCGCGCTGGCCGGCGAGGTCCGTCTCGATTGGCCCTACACCCAATCAGACCTGGCGTCGATGATCGGAGGCACCCGACAGAGCGTGAACAAGCTGCTCAGCGCACTGGTCGACGATGGACTCGTCCGGATCGAACGAGACACGCTCATCATCACGGACGTGGACCACCTGGCACGCAGGGCGGAACGTTGAGCGAGCCGACTGGCTCCCTGTCGGCTGTCGGACACTCGGGCTGTCACATCCAGGCTCACGGACGGCGCGCCAGCGGCGTACTGTTGCGCCAGGCCGGGTCACAGACGTGTCCCGCCAACACGGCTAGAGGACATCGAACGATGGACAACAAGATGGGCGGCGAATCGCGATCCGTGCGGCTGGGCGGCGAGGCAGCTGCCGATGACGATGTCGAGGGCCACCGGTTCTCCGTCCGCGCCACGGACGACGAGCAGGACACCGAGGGTCATGGCATCAAGGCGCCCAAGGCCGGCGACGAGGACGACACCGAGGGTCATGGCATCAAGGCGCTCAAGGCCGACGACGACGAGGATGTCGAGGGACACGCCTCGCGCCTGAGGTGAGCCGATCCTGCTAGCCCGCATCGGGCATGGCTTCGGACCACGACGAGCTCACCGCCGCGTTCCACCTCCTTCGGGAGGCAGCGCGGCGGTCGGCTGTCGCACGGCAGCTCCAGGGCGACGTCGAGCAGGCGCTGCTCCGCTCCATCGTGGAGGCGACGGCCACCCTCTTCGACGCTGAGGCGGCATCGATCGCCATCTTCGAGCGCGAGCCGGACCGGCTCGAGTTCCGTGTCGCGGCGGGCGCTCAGGGTGCGGCCGCCGTCGGACTGTCCGTTCCTCCATCGCAGGGGATCGTGGGCTACGTCTTCTCCACGGGTCAGGCGCTCGCGCTGTCCGACGTGCTGGCCGATCCTCGCTTTGATCGGCGGACCGCCGAGCGCACGGGCTACGTGCCGCGCTCCATCGCGGCCGTGCCGCTCATCGATGGGCAGCACCCGGTGGGGGTGCTCCAGGTGCTGGACAAGCGGGGTTCCGCCACGTTCTCCCTGCGCGACATGGAGCTGCTGGGCGCCTTCGCCGCGCAGGCTGCCGCTGCCATCAACGCCACCCGCGTCCAGCGTGACACGAGCCGGCTGCTGCGTGAGGTGTTCCGGGAGCTAGGGGACGTGGAGCTGGACGAGGCGGCGGTGGAGTCGCTCGTCAGCGCGGCGACCGCGGATCTGGATCGCGATGAGGAAGCACCCTTCTGGCGCCTCGTGGATCAGGTCAGCCAGCTCAACGGGATGACGGATCGTGAGCTAACGCTGGTCTCGGACATCCTTGAGGTGGTCGGGCGTCACGCCACGCGCCCCGGCCGGCGCGGTTGATCCGGCGGGATCCCGGATGACGGAGCCGCTTCTTCCCGCCTGGTCGGAGCCCTTCGCGGGGGAGGGCAGCGGCCTGTTGCGATCCGTGCGAGTGGACGCCATCGGCCGGGAGTGGGCCTGGGGTGGGTCGACGGGCGCCGGCGTCACCGTGGCCATCATCGACAGCGGCTTGGAGCGGCAGCATCAGGCCCTGCACGGGCGCGTGGTGGAGAGCGTCGCGGTGGAGATGCTAGACGGAGAGCCCAAGGTCGTTCCGGACGATGCTGGCGACCTGTTCGGTCATGGCACGGCTTGCGGCGGGATCATCCTGGGGCTGGCGCCGGACGTGGAGCTCGTGTCAGTGCGCGTGCTTGGCGCGGACCTGCGTGGCAAGGGAGCCGCGTTCCTGGCCGGCCTGGAGTGGGCCGTGGAGCGGGGCGTGCAAGTGGCCAATCTGAGCCTCTCGTCCAAGAGTGCCGCACTGTTCCCCGCCTTTCACGAGGTCGTCGACCAAGCCTACTTCCGCGGTACGGCACTGGTCAGCGCGGCTAACAACGTCACCGGTGCCAGCTATCCCTCGCTGTTCGCATCGGTCTTCTCGGTGGCGGCTCATGCGGTCGCCGACCCCTGGCGCATCTACTACAACCCGGCACCGCCGGTCGAGTTCGGGGCGTGGGGCGTCGACGTGCCCATCGCCTGGAAGGACGGCGGATCGACGGTCGCGACAGGCAACAGCTTCGCCGCGCCGCACATCGCGGGCCTCGTGGCGTTGATCGTCTCGAAGCACCCCGGCCTCAGCCCCTTCGAGCTCAAGGCGGTGCTCGCCGCGGTCGCGGACAATCCACGATCGTGATCGCCAGTGGCTCGCTACCGGGAAGAGGCGACCTCTCTGGAGACCGGCGCAGAGACCGCCGCACGCTCATCGGGGCCAGCCAAAGCCTCGTCCAGCTGCTCGATGAAGGGTCGTGCGCCCAGCCGCACGAAGATCCCTCGCGCCTCTTCCGCGAAGCCTCTGGCGTCTGAGTCGTCACGTCCCAACAGCCTGACGCTCAGCAACCCGTTGAGAGCGACGTCGAGGACCAAGCCCGCCTCGTCCAACCGTCTAGCGGTATCACGGAAGCCAGCGACGGACTCAGCACGTCGTCCTTCGAGCGCCGCGAGCCCGGCTTCCAGCGCCTTCCGCTGGAGGGCCAGCATGGGACCTCGGACGCCCGTGGCCTCCAGTCCATCCAGGGCGGCTCTTGCTCTCGCCGTGTCCCGCAGCGTCAGGGCGGCGCGCGCAGCATCTGTGTACCCGAACGGAGCATTGAATGCACTGATGGCGGCCACCTCGATCGAGGCCGCATAGGCGGCCTCCGGACGGTCGCCGGCGAATGCCGCCCAGATGCGTGCCCCGAGCACGGCAACTCGGGACTGCACTTCGCGATCGCCATCGACGAGCTTCGCCAGCTCCCCCAGTGAGTCCTCGACGGGATCACCGCGAACAGCGCGAAGCTGCAGGATCACGGCGAACATCCCGACCCGGTCGCTTCGATCGAGCTGAAGCGAGAGAGCGTCTTCGAGCTCCGCGATCGCCCAATCCCACTCCCCGGCGCCAAGCGCGATCTCCGTGGCATTGCCCAGGAGGACCCACGAGATGCTGCGCTCGCCCAGGCGACGCGCCAGCGCGTAGCCGGTGCGGGCCACCGCAAGTGCGGCGCCGGCATCGATGGCAGGTAGGACGCCCGTGAGGTTGACGGCGGCCCGCAGCGAGATCCTGGCGAGGCTGGCTCCTTCGGCCAATCGCTGACCGGTCTCCAAGAGCCCGACCCCTTCGCGGAGCCGGCCCAGGCTCGCCAGGCTCGCGCCCTTGGTGATCAACGTGTCTGCGACGATGGGCAAGAGATCGAGTCGCTCCGCGACCGACAAGGCGCGATCCGCGGAAAGCACTGCGCGCTCGTGATCCTCACTGAGCATGTACGCGCGAGCCAACTGCGCCGTCTGCTCGATGACACCGGGATCACCGCCAAGGTCGGCCGACTCCTGCAGAGCCGGCTCGAGCAGGTCGATAGCTTCTGAGGTGCGCCGTCCACTGAGCAGGGCCCGCGCGAGGTGTGCGGTCGCCCGCGCGGCCCCCGCCCCATCGCCTCGTGCCCGGTGGGACTCGATGGCACGGCCGAAGGCTGACTTGGCGCCATCGTAATCGCCGATCGCCTCCGCCGACTCGCCGATCCGCTCCAGCAGGTCAACCTGGTCCGCTTCATCGGCGGTCACGGCACGTGCCTGCTCCAGGTATGCGATGGCCTGCTCGTATGATCCCAGGCTCATCGCACGATCAGCCGCGCCGCGAAGGGCGAGTCGCGCCTGGACCGCCACGGCGTCAGCCTCCGGACCGGCGGGGGAGGCACGGTACGCGTCCAGGTAGTGGCTCGCCAGCGCACCCGCGATCTCCTCCTCGCCCAGCGACTCGAAGTATCGCGCTGCGGCCAGATGGCGAGTGCGGCGGTCTCGCTTGGCCAGCGTGGCGTAGGCGACCTCGCGGATCAAGCCCTGGCTGAAGGCGTGGTTGCCCCGCTCCGGCGAAGCGGGATCGGTGTCGATGGTCAGCACCTCGCGGCGCACGAGCGAGTGGAGACGCGGCCCAAGCTCGTCGGGTGAGTCGCCGGTGATGGCCTCCAACGCCGTCACCGAGAAGGTCTGACCGAGGACGGCACCGTTCTGTAGCAGCGCCCGTTCGGTCGGATCGAGCGCGTCGAGACGTGCGGCGATCAGCCCGCGGAGGGACTCCGGGACGGCCAGATCGGTGAGATCGCCGGTTGGCCGGTAGCTGCCGCCGCTGACCTCCAGCCGCCCCTCTGCGACAAGCATGCGCACGATCTCCACCGCGTACAGCGGAACGCCATCGGCCCGTGCCAGGACGGAGTGCACCGCGCGCTCAGGCAATCCCGGGACCAGGCCGGCCAGCATCTCGCGCATCGCCGCCTCCGCCAGCGGCTCGA
>Ga0136615_10000670_pt1 | contig 15941 bp, 16 predicted proteins | sample AntDrymUQ2882206_2_FD_106647 | JGI IMG/M metagenome (GOLD analysis project Ga0136615, IMG submission 106647) | Polar desert sand microbial communities from Dry Valleys, Antarctica - metaG UQ288 (22.06) | ecosystem: Environmental > Terrestrial > Soil > Desert | place: Antarctica: Dry Valley...
CGACAGCAGCGACGTCGCGGCCTGCCCCGCCGAGGTGAAGACCCCCAGCTCCATCCCGCCGGCCTCGTACGCCCCGGCCGCGTCCACATCGGACGGGACCTCCGCCAGCAGCGCCGCCACCGCAGCGGCGCGGTCCGCGGGCGAGGCGGCCAGCGTGCGCGGGTCGGCAGGGACCGAGCCCACCGGCGCGGCGGGCGCGAGGCCGGGGAACTCGGAGTCCTCGGGCGCGAGCCGCGCGACGGCCAGCGCGTCCGCGGCCGCGGCGGCCACCTCGTCGGGCGCCGCACCGGTCACCCCGACCACGCCGATGCGGCCGCCCGCGGCGACCACCCGGATGCTCACGTCCATGGTCTCGGTGTCGACGTGCTGGATGAGCTGGGAGTTGGCGAAGCGCGCGACGCCATGCGCCGCGCGGCGCACGACCACCTCGACGCCCTCTATCTCTCCGCCGCCGCGGCCGCGCAGCGCGAGGGCGGGCTCGGCGAGCCGGGCCAGCGCGTCGGCGCCCAGCGGCCCGTCCCCGATCACGCCGACCCCACCTCGACGTCGCGGAAGCGCGCCGGCGCCGCGCCGTGCGCGACCCGGGCGGTCTGCGGCGGCTGACCCTTGCCGCAGTTCGGGGTGCCGTACACCTGCCACGCCTCAGGTCCCGCGATGGCGTCGCACGAGCCCCAGAACTCCGTCGTCCGCCCTCCATAGGTGGGGTTGCGGTAACGCCGGCCCAGGCGCCCGCCGCGGATCTCGTAGGCGACCTCGCAGCCGAAGGCGAAGTTCACGCGCTTGTCGTCGATGGACCACGAGCGGTTCGTCGTGAGGAACACGCCCTCGCCGGTATCGGATAGCAGCTCCTCCAGCGTGCCGTCGCCGGGCTCGAGGTGGATGTTCGTCATCCGGATCAGCGGGATCGACTCCCAGGAGTCCGCGCGCATCGTGCCGTTGCTGCGCATCTCCGCGCCCAGGACCGGCGCCGTCTCGCGGCTGCTGAGGAAGCCGGCGAGCAGGCCGTCCACCACCAGCGGGTGGCGCCCGGCGGGGACTCCCTCGTCGTCGTAGCCGTAGGTCCCCAGCGCTCTCGGCGTGGTGGTATCGAGCGTGAGGTTGACCAGCGGTGAGCCGTAGCGCAGCCGCCCCGCATCGTGCGGGGTGAGGAATGAGGTGCCCGCATAGGAGGCCTCGTAGCCCAGGATGCGGTCCAGCTCGGTGGGATGGCCCACCGACTCGTGCACCTGCAGCGCCATCTGGTCACCTGCCAGCACGAGCGTCTGTGGGCCGGCGGGCAGATCGGGCGCGGTCAGCAGCGCGACCGCCTCCTCGGCGTACCCGGGGACCCGCCCGGCGAGGTCGAGCGCGATGACGTCCTCCCAGCCGCCCGTGCCGCAGTAGCCGCGGAAGGAGTTGGGGAACGAGCGCGTCTGCACCTCGGCGCCGTCCACTGCGGTGCACTCCACCCCGCCCGCGACCTGCACGATGGTCTGGGAGATATCGGCGCCGTCGCTGGACAGGAAGCGCTTCGTGGTCCGCCAGGCGTCCGTGCTGGCCTTGGCGAGGGTGAGGCCGTGCACCCGTTTCGCCGCGGCGGTGGCCGCGAACAGCAGCGCCAGCTTGTCGTCCAGCCCCACGCTGAAGGGGTCGATCCCGAACGGGGTCGCGTAGGCGCCCTGCACCGCCGCGACCGGCGCGAGGCGCACCGGGCTGCGCTGCACGGTGGCGCTCGCGCGGGCGACCTCGACGGCGCGGCGGGCAGCGTTCAGCACCGCCGGGCGGGTCAGCCGCGCCGTGGCCGCGAAGCCCCACGAGCCGTCCACCAGGACGCGGACGCCGATCCCGCGGGTCGAGCGCCGCTCCACGCCGTCCAGGCGCTGGTCCTGGACGGCCACGGACTCGGTCTCCTCGCGCACCGCGCGGACATCCGCGTACCCGGCGCCAGCGGTGATTGCCTCGTCCAGGGCCAGCCGCGCAAGCTCGTCCACGTTCCTCCCGTCCACCGCCCGCCCGCGGTTATCTCGTGAAGGACCGTACTGCAGGTGCGGCACCGGTCGTCCAGGGTCGCACCGGACGTCCGCTGCCGCGCGGGCGACGCTAGGACCGCCCCGCCCCGTCCCGCCCCGCCCCGCGTCGGCCTGGAGAGGGACCCTTGGGTCCGTCCGAAAGCCGACCGTGGCGCACCCGTCCACTCCCCGGCGGACGCCCACCGCACCGCAGGCCGTACGATCGCTGACGCGAAACGCAGACGAGCCGACAGGGGGGACGCGTGGACTTCGAGCTCACCGCCGAGCAGGAGCAGGTGCGCAAGCTGGCACGCGACTTCTGCGACGCCGAGGTCGCACCGGGGGCGCACGAGCGGGACCGCACGGAGTCCTTCGCCGACGACCTGCTGCCCAAGCTGTTCGAGGTCGGCTTCCTCGGCGCGTTCGTTCCCGAGCAGTACGGCGGCATGGGCCTGGACTACCTGTCCTACGGGCTGATCGTGGAGGAGCTCGGCCGCGCCGACGCCGCGCTGCGCTCCACCGTCAGCGTGAACACCGGCCTGGCCTGCACCATCCTGCTGCGCTGGGGCACCGAGACCCAAAAGACGGAATGGCTCCCGCGCCTGTCGACGGAGGGGCTCGGCGCGTTCGGGCTCACCGAGCCGGACCATGGCAGCGACCCGGCGAGCATGGAGACCAGCGCCCGCCGCGACGGCGGCGACTGGGTGCTCAACGGCACGAAGCTGTGGATCACCAACGGCAGCCGCGGGCTGCTCGCCATCGTGTTCGCCCAGACCGAGCCGGGCTCGGGCGCACGTGGCATCACCGCCTTTCTGGTACCGCAGGACCACCCCGGCTACGAGGGCCGGCCCATCCACGGCAAGCTCGGGCTGCGGGGCAACGACACCGCCGAGGTCGTGCTCACCGACGTGCGCCTGTCCGACACCGCCCGCATCGGCGAGGTTGGCCAGGGCATGCGGATCGCCCTGAACGCACTGGACAGCGGCCGGTACTCGCTGGCCGCCGGCGCCACGGGCATCTCGCAGGCCTGCCTTGAGGCGGCGGTGCGCTACGCGGGCGAGCGCGAGCAGTTCGGCAAGGTCATCGCCGCCCATCAGCTGGTCCAGGAGTTGCTCGCCGACATCTACCTCGACGTCGAGGCGAGCCGCGCGCTGTACTGGAAGGTGGCCTGGAAACACGAGAAGGGCGAGCGCCATACCGTGGAGTCGAGCGTGGCCAAGACCTTTTGCTCCGAGGCCGCGGTGCGCAGTGCGGACCGCGCCGTGCAGGTCCACGGCGGCTACGGCTACTCCGACGAGTACCCGGTGGGCCGGTACCTGCGCGACGCACGCGTCCTCACCCTCTACGAGGGCACCAGCCAGATTCAGCGCCTCCTGCTGGGCCGCCACCTGACCGGCGTCAGCGCATTCCACTAAACCTGCTTCCACCCAAGCCCATCCCTGCTGGGCTGCGCTGCTAGCGTGCGGGGGTGTCCATCGACCTGCACACCCACACGCTCGCTTCGGACGGGACCACCACTCCCGCTCAGAACGCGGCATTGGCCGCAGAAGCCGGATTAGTAGGCTTCGCGCTCACGGACCACGACACCCTGGCCGGCTGGGATGAGGCCGCGCACCACTGCGCGCGTCTCGGGCTGGCGTTCGTGCCGGGCGTTGAGCTGTCCACCGAGGATGCTGGCGAGTCCGTCCACGTGCTCGGCTACTGGGTGCACCGTGACGACACGGCTTTGCAGGCGGAGTGCGACCGGCTGTACGCCGAGCGCTTCCGCCGCGGCGGGGTGATCATCGGCCTGCTCGCCGGCCTGGGGGTCGGGGTGGAACCGGCGCGCGTGGCCGCGATCGCGGGGACGGCGCCGGTCGGCAGGCCCCACATCGCCCAGGCGCTGGTCGAGGCCGGTCACGTCGAGACCATCGACGAGGCCTTTGTTCGGTACCTGGCGGACGGAGGTCCCGCGCACGTCGCGAAGCGCGCGGTCTCCCCGGAGGACGGGGTGCGGCTGATCCGCGGTGCGGGCGGTGTCGCGGTGCTCGCGCACCCGGGGCTTTGCCACCTGGACCGCCCACAGACGCCCTCGCTGGTGGAGCGGCTCTGCGCGGTGGGCCTCGCGGGTGTCGAGGCCGAGCATGCGGGGCACGGTCCTGAGGCTGTCTCCTACTGGCGACAGGTCGCCGTGGAGCGCGATCTGCTGGTCACGGGCTCGAGCGACTTTCACGGAACGCGCAAGGAGACGAAGATGGGGGCGTCGACGACACCGGTCGTAGTCGTCGAGGCCCTGCGGGAGCGGGCGGACGCGGCGGTGGCCGCAGGAGGGAGGCAACCTTGGTAGGCCCGGCGAAGCGTCTGGTGCCGCTGCCGCAGTTCCTCGTGACGAGCGAGGGCCCGCTGCAGGGCAAGACCCTCATCATCAGTACTGACGAACAAGTGCTCGGCCGGCGGGAGGGGTCGCCCCTGCAGCTGGAGGACCCCCATGTCAGCCGCGCGCACGCGGTGGTGCGCAAGCAGAGCGGGGTGGTGGTCCTCGAGGACCTCGGCTCCACCGGCGGCACCTTCGTGAACGGGCAGCAGGTCACGGGCTCGCAGGCCCTGCGTCACAACGACCTCGTGCGCTTCGGGACGGTTGAGACGCGCTTCGAGGACCGCGGTTCGCTCATGGAGGCGGAGGACGCCACCGAGATGATCGAGCTGCCGCCGGCCGAGGAGAAGCCCGTCCTGTCGCCCCGCCAGCAGGAGGTGCTCAGCTACCTCAAGGAGGGGTTGACGAACCCGGAGATCGCGGTGCGGCTGGGGGTCACCGAGCGCACGGTGAAGGCGCACTGCCAGGAGGTCTTCGACCGTCTCGGGGCGCGCAACCGGACCGCGGCGGTGGCAGCGGCCATGCGCATGGGGCTGTTCGAGGACGAGCATCCCATGTCGCGCTGAGTGCTGCCGCGTCGCCGCCAGGCGCTCGCCGCTACCATGGCGGCAGCGCGTAGCCGGGCCGTCGAGGCCCCGCCCTCCTCACAACCCCTCGGAGGCTTTCATCGTAACCAGGGGGTTCGCGCGCGTACCCCTCGTCTGCCGGCCTCGGCCGGACTCGACGGGTACCGGGGACCCGAACTGGCGCCCCTGACCCGCAAGGGTCAAGCTCCGGAGTGGACGAACCGCTCTGAGTTGGGCTTGTTACAGGAGGGCGGGACCTGGACGGCTCGGCGCGTGGCGTGGTCCAGTTGTCCCTGGCGCAGGCACGCCGAATCGCGCTGGCCGCGCAGGGCTTCACCGACCCGACGCCGCTCGGCCGAGTCGACCGCCGCCACCTGCGGCGCGTGCTGGAGCGCGTGGGGCTGCTGCAGATCGACTCCGTCAACGTCCTCACCCGCGCCCACGAACTCCCCACCTTCTCGCGCCTGGGGCCGTACCCCCGCGAGTTGCTCGCCCGCCTGACCTACCGCGACCGCGAGCTGTTCGAGTACTGGGGGCACGAGGCGTCGCTGATCCCGGTCGTGCTGCACCCGCTGCTGCGCTGGCGCATGCAGCGGGCGCGCGACGAGATGTGGGGCGGGCTGCGGCGGCTGGCCGCCGAGCGGCCCGACTACATCGACGCGGTCGAGACCGAGGTGGCCGCGCGCGGGCCGCTGCGGACCGCCGATCTCGACCGCCCGCCGCGCAGAGGCGGGGGCTGGTGGAACTGGGACGAGGCGAAGCAGGCCCTGGAGTACCTGTTCTGGTGCGGGCGGGTGGCGGTGGCGGACCGCGTGAACTTCGAGCGCCTGTACGACCTGCCCGAGCGCGTCCTGCCCGCTGAGGTGCTCGCCGCGCCGACCCCCGACCACGACACGGCGCAGCGCGGGCTGCTCGCCGTCTCCGCCCGTGCCCTGGGCGTGGCGACGGCGCGCGACCTCGCCGACTACTTCCGCATCCCTATCCGCGAGGCCCGCGCGCGGGTGGCGGAGCTGGCCGAGGACGGCGGGCTCCTGCCCGCGCGGGTGGAGGGCTGGCGCGAGCCGGCGTTCCTGCACCCCGACGCCCGCCTGCCGCGCCGGGTGCGGGCCGCCGCGCTGCTGGCACCCTTCGACCCGCTGGTCTGGGAGCGCCCACGTGTCGAACGTCTGTTCGGGTTCCACCTGCGCCTGGAGATCTATGTGCCGGCCGCACGGCGGCGCCACGGGTACTACGTACTGCCCTTCCTGCTCGGCGAGCACCTGGTGGCGCGGGTCGACCTCAAGGCCGACCGCGCCGCGCGGGTCCTGCGGGTCGTCGCCGCGTACCTGGAGCCCAGCGCCCAGCCCGGCGACGTGGTCGCGCCCCTGCTCGCCGAGCTTGGGCGCATGGCGACGTGGCTGGACCTCGACGACGTGGCGGTCGCGGACCGCGGTGATCTCGCTCCCGCGCTCCGCGCCGCCACAGCCGTGTGAGCTCCGGGGGAACCCTGAGTTCTCCGGGGTAAGTCCCGATGTCGCGCGCAGCCACCCCTGCGTAGCGTGGGCACACGAACATCGGTGCGAACGCCATGACGGCGAGAAAGCCTGACCCCACCATGACCTGCGTCCACTGCGGTGCCCCGGCGAACGGCAGCGAGCTGTACTGCTCCGCATGCGGGCTCGCGTTCATCCCCGACCCCGGCGCCACCGCGCCGCCACGGGGTCGCGGGGTGTCGGGGTGGCGCGCACCCGGCGCCGCCACGCTGGCGCCGACCTCGGACGAGAGCCGGAACTGGGCGCTGGCCGCGCACCTCACGGCCCTGGCCGGCGCCGTAGCCGGCGGGATCGCCGCCTTCGTGGGCCCCCTGGTGGTCTGGCTGCTGCGCCGCGGCGCCGACCCCTTCGCGGCCGAGCACGCGAGGCAGGCGCTGAACTTCAACCTGTCGGTGCTGGTCTACGCGCTGGTCGGCCTCGTCGGCGGGCTGGTGCTGACCGTGCTGACCCTCGGGCTGGCGCTGCTGGTGCTGGCGCCCCTGGCGGGCGTCGCGCTGGTCGGCTACGCCGTGGTCTCGGTGCTGGGCGCGCTGGCGGCGTCACGCGGACGGCCGTTCACATACCCGGGCGCACTCCCGCTCGTGCGCTGACCGTCGGCCACGAACGCCTGCGCCCCGCCATCAGACCCCGGTTCGGGTTCGGATTCGGGGGAGGAGCCCTCGGGCGGACCATCCGAGCGCTCCCTGCCGGGGTCGCGCATCCGCCGGCGGGTGGCGCCGGACCGGCCGACGGGCTCGGAGGCGTCCAGTCCCTGCATCTGGCGGTACACCTCCTCACGGTGGACCGCCACCTCGCGGGGCGCGTCGATGCCCAGGCGCACCTGGTCGCTGCGCACCTCGAGCACCGTCACGACGATCTCGTCGGCGATGACGATGGAGTCACCCACCCGCCGCGTGAGGACCAGCATGCGCCTCCCAGCTACACAATAAGAATAATACGGACATCCTAGCGGTCTGCATGCCCGGCCTGGTGCAACCCACACGGCAAACACGGCGCGACGCCAGGAAAGGTTCGGTGGTCCCATACTCAGCGCCATGAGCGACAGGGGGATTGGCGACGAGCTGCTCGAGCTGGCCGTGCGGGCGGCCGAGGGGGCGGGAGCGTTGCTGGTAGCGCGCTTCGGGGCGGCGCACGACGTGCGGACGAAGAGCTCGGCGACCGATCCGGTGAGCGATGCGGACACGGCGGCCGAAGCGCTGCTGGTCAACACCCTCGTCGCGGCGCGCCCCGACGACGGGCTGCTGGGGGAGGAGGGCGCGGACCGCCTGGGCACGACCGGGTTGCGCTGGGTCCTGGATCCGCTCGACGGGACGGTGAACTACCTCTACGGGCTGCCCGGCTGGTCGGTATCGGTCGCCTGCGAGGCCTGGGAGGACGAGGCGTGGCACGCCGTGGCGGGCGCCGTGCACGACCCGCTGCGTGGCGAGACCTTCCGCGCCGCCCGCGGGTTGGGCGCACACCTCGGCGCCCGTCGGCTGGCTGTCAACGACCCTGTGCCCCTCTCACGCGCACTGGTGGGCACGGGCTTCGGCTACGCCGCGGACACCCGGCGGCGACAGGCGAAGACAGCGGCGCGGGTCCTGGGCGAGGTCCGTGACCTGCGGCGGATCGGCTCGGCGGCCATGGACCTGTGCCTGGTGGCCAGCGGGCGCGTGGACGCCTACTACGAGGATTCCTCGTCGCGCTGGGACTGGGCCGCGGGAGCGCTGATCGTGGCGGAGGCGGGTGGCGTGGTCGAGCCCCTGCCCGCGCCGGAAGGCGCCACCGGGGTGATCGCCGCGGGGCCCGCGCTGCACGGCCCGCTGCTCGCGCTGGTCCGCGAACGCTGACCAGCGGGTGCACGGGACGGGTTACGACCGGCTTACGACGACCCCGCGGCACGCCCGCGGGGGCTACGCTCTCCATCGTGGGCGGTGCTGCCAAGATCGTGTGGACCTCCGCTGATGCGGCATCGGCGGTGTCCGCAACGATCCTGCTGGTCGAGGACGACCCAACCGTCGCCGAGGTCGTCAGCCGGTACCTCACCCGCGACGGGCACCACGTGGAGGTCGCCACCGACGGGCTGCACGCGCTGGTGGCGCTGAGCGAGACCACCCCGGACCTGGTCGTGCTCGACCTCATGCTGCCCGGTGTCGACGGCCTGGAGGTCTGCCGCCGGGTGCGCGAGCACAGCGACGTGCCGATCATCATCCTGTCAGCCCGCGCCGAGGAGGGGGACCGGCTGCGCGGCCTGGACCTCGGCGCCGACGACTACCTGGCGAAGCCCTTCTCGCCGCGAGAGCTCGCCGCGCGGGTGCGCGCCGTGCTCCGCCGGGTGCCCCCGACCGAGGACGAGGCTGGACCGCTGGAGCACGGCGAACTCCACCTGGACCCGCGCAGCAGGCAGGTCACCGCGGGCGGACGGCCCCTGGCGCTCACCGTGCGCGAGTTCGACCTTCTCACCTTTCTGATGCGGCATCCCGCGCAGGTGTTCCGGCGCACCGAGCTGCTCGAACGGGTCTGGGGTTACTCCTTCGGCGACCCGTCGACGGTGACCGTGCACGTCCGCCGGCTGCGGGAGAAGATCGAGCCGGATCCCTCACAGCCGCGCTACGTTCAGACGGTCTGGGGCGTTGGCTACCGCTTCGGCGCCTGAGCGCACCATGAGCCGGGCCGCGCTGCGGACGGCGCTCATCGCTGCCGTCGGCTTGGCGCTGGCCGTCGGGGTGGCGGTGCTCAACGGCAAGAGCTCCGCGGACACCATGAGCCTCATCGGTATCGCGGCCGGCGGCGCGCTGGCGGTCGGGCTGCTCGGTGCCGGTCTGCTGCACGTGCTGCGGCGCGAATCCGTCGCCGTGAGCCTGATGGTGGTCGCACTCAGCTCGGTGACGGCGGTGATGGTCGGTGCGTGGTCGGCCGGTCGGGCCATGTTCCTCGCCCAGGAGGATCTCCACGCCCTCAGCGTGGTCGTGATCGCGGCGGGCACGGTCGGCCTGTGCGTGGCGCTGGTGCTCGCCGAGCTCGTGGCGATCGCGAGCCGCTCGCTCGACGAGGTCGCCAGCCGGCTCGGCCAGGGCGGTGAGGGCTCCGATCAGCCGAGCCCGCGCCCGCCGTCGCTGCGCGAGTTCGCCGACCTCGCCGCCCGGCTGGAGGACACGTCGCACCGGCTCGAGGCGGCGAGGGCGCACGAGCAGGCCCTCGACCGCTCGCGGCGCGAGCTGGTCTCCTGGGTGTCGCACGACCTGCGCACCCCGCTGGCCGGGATCCACGCGATCAGCGAGGCGCTCGTCGACGGGGTCGCCGACGACCCCGAGACGTTCGCCCGCTACCTGCGGATGCTGCAGGCGGAGTCGGACCGGCTCTCGGTGCTCATCGAGGACCTGTTCGAGCTGTCGCGCATCCACGCTGGAGCGGTCCGGCTGCGGCTGGAGCTGGTGTCGCTGGACGAGGCCGTGTCCGACGCCCTGGCCGCCGCCGACCCGCTGGCGGCGGCGAAGGGCGTCCAGCTCGTGGGCGAGCGCCAGGACGGCGAGCCGATCCACATCTCACCGCCCGAGATCGGCCGCGTGCTCGGCAACCTGCTGCAGAATGCGGTCCGCGAGACAGCTGCGGGGGGACGTGTCATCGTCACCACCGGCAACGACGGTGAGCAGGCATGGGTGAGCGTGGCCGACGCCTGTGGCGGCATCAGCCCCGAGGACCTCCCGCGGGTCTTCGACACCGCCTTCCGCGGAGAGCGGGCCCGCACCCCCAGTGGTCACGTCGGCGCGGGCCTCGGCCTCGCCATCGCCCGCGGCCTGGTCGAGGCCCACGGCGGTGACATCAGCGTGGCCAACACCGACACCGGCTGCCGCTTCACCGTCTGCCTGCCGGCCGACGCCGGTCGGCGGTAACGGCCGCCGCATCAGCCGGGGCGCCGCCCACCCCTACGGCAGGTGGGTGATGCCCATCGGTCGGGCGAGGGTGGGCTTGCCGGGCCCGCGGGCGGTGGTGACGTCGGGCTGCTCCGCTGGCCGCTCCCACCCGCCCGCGGAGCGGGCGGAGGAGCCGCTGCGCGAGCGGTCGGGCTCGCGACGGGTGCGGCTGCCGGTGCGGCGGGCCGCGGCCGCAGCCGGCGCCGGCGAGGAGGGCGTGCGGCGACGGGTGCGACGCTCGGGGGTGTTGGGCTCCTCCGCACGGGCGCGGCGGGTGGGAGGCTGGCTCGGTTGCTCGCGAGCGCTGGGCGTGCGGGCCGTGCGGCGCCGCACCCGTGTCCTGCGGTCGCCCTCGGAACCCTCCCCGGCCGGCGCCGGCCCGCGGGTATCACCGTCGACCGTGGCCTCGTCCGCGACCGGGACCTCGTCGTCGCCTGGCGCGTCGTAGACGACCTCGACGAGCCCGTCGACGGGCGCGACCGCGGAGGGCTGGTGCGCCACCTCGCCGCCGCCGTCGGCCGGCATGCGCCCCGCCACGGGCGCCGGGGCCTCGGCCGGCCGGCGGGAGAAGCGTTGGCGGATGCGTGAGCGCCGTCCCGCCGCCGCCACGTCCTGGCGCACCGGCGCCTCCTCGGGAGTCTCGGCCGCGACCGGCGAGGATGCCTTGTCCGCGTCGGCCATGGCGAGCGGGGGGGCGGCGGGCATGGCGCGGTCGTCGTCCGGGGTTTGCTCGGTGGCGGTGACCCCTAGCTCGGCGGGTCGGCCGCGGCCGCGGCGGCGGCGGCGGCGCTTGCGCTCCGCCTGGCCGTCCTGAGACGCCGGGGCGAGGGCCGGGGCAACGGCGGGGGCCGCCGGGGATTCGGCTTGCTCGGTCTCCTCCTCGTCCTCGGCGTCGTCGACCACGGGGCGCCGCGGGGTGCGCGCGGGGAGGTCGAACAGCTCGTCGAGGATCGGCGAGGTCGAGAAGACCTCGTGGGTCTCGATGCTGGTGATGTCGAGCGCGCGCTTGATCATCTCCAGGCGCGCGAGCTCGTTCCACACCGCTAGCGTGATGGCGACGCCCGCCGCCCCGGCCCGCCCGGTCCGGCCGATGCGATGCAGGTACATCTTCTCGTCGTCGGGGCAGTCGTAGTTCACGACGTGGGTGACGTCGATGATGTCGAGGCCGCGCGCGGCGACCTCGGTGGCTACGAGCACGTCGATCTTGCCGCTGCGGAAGCGCGCGAGCGCCTTCTCCCGCGCCTCCTGGCGCAGGTCGGAGTGGATCGGGGAGGCGGCGATGCCGCGCCCGCGCAGCTCCTCCGCGAGGATGTCCGCCATCCGCTTGGTGCGGCTGAACACCAGGCACAGGCCGCGGTTGGGCGTCTGCAGCATGCGGGCGAGCACCGCTGGCTTGTCCATGCGATGGCAGGAGAAGAAGTACTGCGTGGTCTCCGGCGCGACGTGGATCTCCTCCACGTCGGCGCGCAGGAACGTGGGCTTGCGCATGTAGCGCCGCGCCAGGGCGACCACCTGCGACGGCATCGTCGCGCTGAACAGCATCGTCTGGCGGTCCGTGGCCGTGGCCTCGATCAGCTGCTCCACGTCGGGCAGGAAGCCGAGGTCGAGCATCTCGTCGGCCTCGTCCAGCACGAGCCCCTGCACCCGGTTCAGGCGCAGGTTGCCCCGGCGCATCAGGTCCAGCAGCCGTCCCGGCGTGCCGACCACGATCGACGCGCCGCTCTCGATCGCCTCGACCTGCGGCTCGATGGCCCGGCCGCCGTACACCGCCACCACGTCGACGCCCTTGCGGACGCCGGCGGCGTTCAGGTCGCCGGTGACCTGGAGGCACAGCTCACGGGTGGGCACGATCACCAGGGCTTGGACCGCGCCGGCGTCGGGGTCGACGCGCTGCAGCAGGGGGATTCCGAAGGCGAGGGTCTTGCCGGTCCCGGTGCGGGCCTGGCCGATGATGTCGGCGCCCGTCAGCGCGAGGGGCAGGGTGAGCTCTTGGATGGGGAAGGGGGTCGAGATGCCGGCGTCGCTGAGCGCGTGGCCGATCTTCTCCTCGACCCCGAAGTCCTCGAAGGACTTGAGGTTCGTCGTCATGTGTACCTGGGAATCTCCGGGTCCAGATGTCGGGACCACTCGTCGATGCCGCCGTCGAGGTTGGCGAGGCGGTCGTAGCCGAGCCGTTCGAGCCACTGCCCGACCTGCTGGCTGCGGGCTCCGTGGTGGCACAGCAGGATAAGCTCGCGATCCCTCGGCAGTTCGCCCACGCGCGCAGGCATCTCACCCATGGGTAGGTGCAACGAGCCGGGTATGGAGGCGATCTCGCGCTCCCAGTGCTCCCGGACGTCGACGAGCAGCGGTGGGTCGTCCCCTTCCAGGCGCTCCGCGGCCTGGCGAGGATCAAGGTTGTCGATCATCCTGACCGCCACCCTACCGCAGGAGCCAACGATGCAGTTCCCGGTGCCCGACCAGGCGCTGGCCACGTTGCGCCGCGTCTTCACCACCGCCGAGGGCAGCTGCGAGCCGTGGCTGGACGATGAAGTCGTGCGCCGCACGCTGATCCGCGGCGCCATGGAGTACGCGCGCTCCGGGGGCGCACCCTTCGAGGAGGTCAGCGCCCTCGCCGCCGAGCTGCGGGCGAGCCTGCAGGGCTGACTTCCGCCCATGGCGGCCGATGCGGCGACGGCCGTGCAGTGGGATTCCAACCGAACCGCCCTCTGGGAGTTGGACCACCGCTTGCGCCACGGCACGGTTCATCGAGCTGCGTGATCGAGTAGCTCAGCCAGCCCGGCACCGAGTACTCGCGCAGCATCCGCTCCCGGTTCGAGGACGGCGGCCGCTGTCGATGCCGCGCACTGCCGAAGCCGCCGATGATGCCCTCGAGAGAGTGGTCCGCGGCGAGGCGTCGGGTGCCGAGCCTGGGAGGCGTCCGTGGCTCGGGCGCTAGAGGGTCGTCCACTCGGTGGCGAGTTCGCCGCCTGAGACGAGGCGGCAGCGCAGGCTCATGGGGCCGGTGGGCAGGCCGTCGACCACGAAGCGGCCAAGCGGGTCCGCGGTCGCGGACGTGGTCCCCTCGCGGTGGCGCACCTCCACCTGTGCGGCCTGCGCGGGTGCCAGCTGGGCGACCAGGCGGCGTCGGTTGCGCGGCGCAGGTGACACCTCCACGTCGACGGTCACCTCGGCGGTCTCGAAGCTGAGGACCTCACCCGTGGCCACCCCCCGGACCCCGCTCGTCGCCGCGTCCTCCAGCGCCGAGTCGTAGGTCAGCGCCGCGAGCTCGGCGTCGATGGTGCGCCACGTGTACGCCTCGCGCGCGGCCTGGGTGACCCAGGCGGGCGTCGGGTCGAAGCGGGCGGTCAAGCCGCGCAACTCGTCGATGAACTCGTCGTCACGTGCCTCGTCGGGGTCCGACAGGGTTCTCACCTCCTCGTCAGCCGAACAGAGCACGCAGCGGACCCACTTGATACCCGCTTCCCCTGTGGTCCCACCGTCCGCTCAGACGGGGCCCCCGTCGTTGGTGAGGTCGCTGCGGGCCAGCATCGCGCGCAGCTGGGCCAGGCAGCGGGCGCGCGTCGGGCCGATGCTGCCGATGGGCAGGCCCAGACCGGCGCTGACGGCGGCGTAGCTCGGCGGGGGGTCGGCGGCGAGCACGCGCAGCAGGGTGCGGCAGCGCTGCGGCAGCTGCGCGAGGCCGCGCCACAGCGCGCGGTCGCTGTCGGCGGCCACGGCCAGCGCCTCCGGGCCGGGGACGGGGTCGCCCACCTCCAGCCCCACGTCCTCCGTGGGCAGCTGGCGTGACCCGCGCTGCAGCACGCGCAGCGATTCCCTGCGCGCCGTGGTCACCAGCCAGGCCCCTACCCGGTCCGCGTCGCGGATGGCGTCTAGGTGCTCGACCAGCCGCAGCCAGGTCGTCTGCACGACGTCCGCCGCGTCCGCGTCGCGCAGGCGGTGCCCGCGCACGACGGCCCACACCAGCCCGCTGAACTGTTCGACCAGCGCGTTCCATGCCTGCGCGTCGCCGTCACCGGCGGCGCGTACCAGCTCCCCCACCGCGCGCTCCACGCTTTGACCCCCATCGCCCCAGCAGCGCAGAGAACGTAGCCGACCCGAGCCTCCGAAAATGCGTGGAAACACTGCGCAAAGCCCTTCCGTTCCGACGCCCGACGTATCACGATGCGTGAGCGCGGCTCTACTCGGGATCTACCCGAGCAGAAAGGTCGGTCCATGAGCAACGATGAGCTTGGCGACGTCCCGCTGCGCGAACGCCTGGAGAAGGGCGTCGACGCGTCCGGCAACGGCTATCTCGCAGTCGCGGGTGAGCTGCTGGCCGCCGCCGCCGCCGCGGACGATGTCGACGAGGCGGTGGCGCAGTTCGGGCGCTCGCGGCGGGAGGGAGACCGCGGCGTGGTCGGTCAGCCACGGCGGGTGGGCACGACCGGTCGCGTGGTACGGCTGCAGTTCGCCGAGCCCAGCGCCCTGCGCGAGGGGCGGGCCGCGCCGCTGTCGGAGGTCCTCGACGGCGTCCGCGCGCTGCTGAAGGGCCGCCGGTCCAATGGCGCGGACGCGCGCGTGGTGGCGCCGAACCACATCTTCTGTGGTGAGGGCCATTACTCCGGTGGGCCGGCCGACGTCGTGGCGCCGGCGCCGGAGATGGCGCAGCCCTCGCAGCCGGTCGGCCACGGGGTGCGCGTCGAAGTGCTCGACACCGGGCTTTTCCAGGAGCACCCCTGGTGGGACGGGGGCGGGATCACCGCGCAGTCGGTCGAGGGGATCAGCGAGGTCACCGACGACGACCTGGACGGCGCGCTCGACGCGCAGGCCGGGCACGGCACCTTCGTCGCGGGCATCGTCGCGCAGCAGGCCCCCGCCGCCGAGATCCGCACCCAGGCGGTCCTGAACAGCTACGGGGAGGGCGCCGAGCACACCATCGCCGCCGCGATCCGCGAGTCGGGCAGGGCCTTCGCCGCCGACGGCAGCGCCCGCTGGCTGGTGCTGAACCTCTCCCTGGGCGGCTACACCGAGGGCAACGCGCCGCCGCTGGACATCCTCGACGCGCTCGACACTCTGCCCCCCGAGGTCGTGGTCGTGGCGGCCGCCGGCAACGACTACCCGAACTGCGGCCGCCCGTTCTTCCCCGCCGCGCTGAAGCGGGTGCTCGCGGTCGGCGCGCTCGACGAGGCTGGCACGCCCGCAGGGTTCAGCAACCGTGGGCCGTGGGTGGATGCCTGCACGCTGGGCGTCGGGGTGGGCAGCAGCTTCTTCAGCGGGTTCGACGGGCCGCTGAGGGGTGTCCCGGACGCCGACGCCTTCGCGGGGTTCGCGCGCTGGAGCGGCACGTCCTTCGCCGCGCCGCGCGTGGCCGGCAAGGTGGCCGCGGTGCTCAGCGGCGAGTTGCCGGACAGCGCCGAGGCCGAGGTGCGCCACCTGCTGCGCCGCCACGGCCACGCGTCGGCCAGCGTCTTTTCGCCGAACGGCGGCGCCGTCACCCTCCCCGACCTCGGCCTGGTGATCCCCTAGGAGGCGCTGCGTGGAGGTGCCCCCGGCGCTGGCCGGACTGCTAGAACGGGCCAGCTCGGAGCCGCTGGCGGCGCGGGGCGAGGCCCTGGAGTTCCTGGCCG
>Ga0136615_10000671_pt1 | contig 15937 bp, 17 predicted proteins | sample AntDrymUQ2882206_2_FD_106647 | JGI IMG/M metagenome (GOLD analysis project Ga0136615, IMG submission 106647) | Polar desert sand microbial communities from Dry Valleys, Antarctica - metaG UQ288 (22.06) | ecosystem: Environmental > Terrestrial > Soil > Desert | place: Antarctica: Dry Valley...
AGCGACCTGTCCGCAGACCTCTCCACCCTGGTCCGGCAGGAGATCGCCCTGGCCAAGGTCGAGCTGGCCGCGAAGGGCAAGGAGACCGGCAAGGGCGTGGGCATGCTGGCCGGAGCCGGGGTCGTGGGGCTCGCGGTGCTCGGGGCGTTCACCACGTTCCTGATCGCGTTGCTGGCCCTGGCAATGGAGGTCTGGGTGGCCGCGCTAATCGTCACCGTGGTCTGGGCCGTCGTTGCCGCCGTCCTCGTCCAGATGGGTCGCAAGCAGCTCAAGGAAGCCGGACCGCCGAAGCCGGAGCAGACCATCGAGACCATCAAGGAGGACGTGCAATGGGCCAAGACGCAGATGCAATCCGACACGACATCGAGCTGACCCGGGAGCGCATGAGCGAGCGCGCCGACGCGTTGGCGTACAAGGCCGACGTGCCAGCCCGGACCAAGGACAAAGTTCGCGAGACAAAGGACAACCTCATGTCAGCAGTGACCGGTCGAGTCCAGGACGTCAAGTCCACGGTTTCCGGCGCGACGCCGGACAAGGGCGACGTCACCGACCAAGCCCGGCGGGCCAAGGGGATGGCCGAGTCCAACCCGCTCGGTCTCGCCATCGGCGCGGTCGCCCTCGGCTTCCTCGCGGGGCTGGCCGTGCCGTCCACCCGGATCGAGGACGAGCGACTCGGCCCTGCCGCCGACCAGTTCAAGGCCAAGGCCAAGGACCTCGGCCAGGAAGCCCTCGAGCATGGCAAGCAGGTCGCCACCGACGTCGCCCAGGCGGCCAAGGAGACAGCCCAGGAGAGCGGCCAGGAGCACGTCGCCGAGCTCAAGGACACTGCGAGCGAGCAGGTCGGCGGGTCCGGCAGCGACCCGGAGAGCCGGTCAAGCACGGACGACCTGTACGACACCTCTCCCGCCTCGTCCTCCTCCGATGCCGGCAGCACGTGGAGCGACAGTCCCGCCGCTGGACGCTCGCCCAACTTCTGAGCCGACCGGAACGGCTTCTGCACGACAGCGCCCCTCCGGCGCCGCCTCGAGCGGCGCCGAGGGGCGTCGTAGGTCCGGCGGGGTACCACACCCAACGTGACAGACAGGCGACGACTCCCGAGACCGGCCATCGAGGCAGATGCGTGCGTGATCGGCGGTGGGCCGAACGGTCTGGTCGCGGCGAACGCTCTCGCCGACGCCGGGTGGGACGTCGTGCTCGTCGAGGGCAACCGTCTCGGCGGCGCGGTCCGCTCGGAGCGGCGCCGACCGGAGACGGTCACTGATCTGTTCAGCGCGTTCTACCCGCTCGCAGCTGCGTCCCCGGTGATCAAGGCCATGGAGCTCGAGCAGCACGGGCTCTCGTGGTCGCACGCCCCGGTCGTCGTCGCCCATCCCGCCAATGGGTCGACGGGGACGGCGGCTGCGTTGCACCGCGATGTCGACGCGACAGCCCGTGGCCTCGACGACGACTGCCAGGGGGATGGTGACTCCTGGCGCGAGCTCGTCGCCCAGTACCAGGCGATACGTGACCCGCTGCTCGACGCCCTCTTCTCCCCGTTCCCGCCCCTGTCCCCCGCTGTCCGGCTGGCTCGGACGCTCCGTTTCGAAGCGGTTCGCACCGCTCGAACTCTGCTGCTGCCGGCCCACCGGATGGGCGAGGAGCTCTTCGGCGGTCAGCACGGACGGCTCCTACTTCTGGGCAACGGGCTTCACGCGGACATCCCGCCCACAGCAGCTGGCAGCGGCATGTTCGGCTGGTTGCTGTCCATGCTCGGCCAGGACGTGGGTTATCCCGTCCCGACCGGCGGTGCAGGCGAGCTCCCGGCGGCCCTCACCCGACGAGCGACATCACTCGGTGTGCAGATGCTCGAGGGGACGCCCGTCCGTCAGGTGCTCGTCAACGCATCAGGTCGCGCGGTCGGCGTCGGGCTGGTCGACGGCAGGGTGATCCGCGCTCGACGAGCGGTGATCGGCGCGATCGACGCGGTGGTCCTCCTCCGCGACCTCGTCCCGGCACCAGCTGTGCCGGCCCGCCTGCTCGACGACCTCAGGCACTTCGAGCGAGACGCGCCGACGGTGAAGGTGAACTGGACCCTCCCGGCGACGCCGCGGTGGACCTCGCACCCGACCGCCCACGCTGGGACGATCCACGTCGGTGCGGACGTCGCCATGGGAATCCGGTGGAGCGCCGATCTCGAGCGCGCAGTGCTGCCTCGTAGACCCTTCATGCTCGTCGGCCAGATGACGACTGCCGACGCGAGCCGCTCGACGGACGGGAGCGAGAGCTTCTGGGCGTACACGCACCTTCCTCGAGGTTCAACCGTCGAGCGACTCGGGGTCGCCGGGCTCGATCGGATGGTCCAGACGACCGCGGACCGCATGGCAGAGGTCCTCGACGAGCACGCCCCTGGGTTCGCAGACGACGCCCTGGACACCTTCGTGCAGGGACCGGACGACCTCTTCCGTGCCGATCCGAACCTGGTCGACGGCGGCGTCAACGGCGGCACGGCGCAGCTGCACCAGCAGCTGTTCTTCCGACCCGTGCCGGGACTCGGCCGACCTGGCACCGTGGTGCCGGGCCTGTACCTCGGTGGCGCTTCGGCACACCCCGGAGGAGGAGTCCACGGTGCCTGCGGCTGGAACGCTGCGGTCGCCTGCTTGGCTGACCACGGCGTGCTCGGCCGCCTGCGCCGTGCGGCATCGACCGCGGTCCAGGCCCGGCTCTACCGAGACCGGCCCCCGTGGTCGACCGATCAGGGCTGATCTGCTATTCGCGGACCGGTTCGGCGTAGTGAGTCGGAGTCAGCACGTTGCCCGCGTGGGGGTCGACCCGCGTCCGGGACAACCCGGCTAGCCGCATGAGCGGCCCGACCAGCAGGTCGAACACCCCTGGCAGCGCTCTGAAACCGAAGATCATGAACGGATTCGCGATCCCCACGCTGGTCCGTGACCTCGGGCGGTCGAGCCGCTCGACGATCTTGACGGCGACGCGCTCGGCGGAGACGACGGGAGGGGGCGGTCTGCCATATCGGCCGACGTAGTTGGCGGCCTGCCGAAAGACAGGGGTCGCGACGCTGCCTGGCGAGACGACGCACACGTGCACGTTGTCGAGGTCGCGCTGCTCGATGGTCAGTACCCGCCCAAGCGACTCGACCGCAGCCTTAGTGGCGACGTACGACGACATGTACGGCGTGCTGATCTTGCCCAGCAGCGAGCCCATGATCACCAAGGTGCCGCGGCGCTGAGAGCGAAAGACCTGGAGCGCAGAGCGCGAGACGTTCGCAGTGCCGAGGACCCCCGTGCGGATGACCTGGTCGAAGACCGCCGTCGGGACGTCCTCGAAGCGGCCGTAGGCCACGACCGCGGCTGCGTGGACGCATGCGTCCAGGCGGCCGAACCGCTCGACCGCCGCCTGCACAAGTGCCTTCACCGCCGCCTCGTCCGACACGTCAGTAGGCACCAAAAGGACGTCTGCACCGCGCTGTCGGCACTCCTCGGCGACCACCTCGAGCGTGGGACGTGACCGGGCGGCGAGGACGAGACGGGTACCTCGGTCGGCAAGCCGGTGCGCTGTGGCCCGGCCGATGCCGCTCGACGCACCGGTCACCAGCACGACCGGTGCCGGCTCGACCGTGGACAAAGTGTCCTGGCTAGCCGTCAAGACGACGAGTCAGCCCCCCGCCAGACCCTCGCCCGGCGCCGGGTCGTTCGGGTCGCTCGATCGCACCCGCTCCTGCGCCAAGGTCTCGAGCATGCGGTTCTGGTAGTCCTGGTCCGACCAGTCCTGGCCGGCGCCCCACTCCTCGAGCTGCGCGTGCGGGAACTCGGCTCGCTGCTCCTGCCCGCCCTCTGGATCATCGAGGGTGACCGTCACGTCGCACGGGTACCCGCTCGGTGGATCGAACGTCGCAGCGGCCATGATCGAATCCCTTCGTCAGGTGTCGACGCGGCGCCGACCGGACCCAGTCTGGCCGTTGCCGCGTCCCCTCCCGTACCCGGCGTCCGGCCGGCGAACCTTGACGGGCCGATCGAAGGGCAGACTGCAACGGTCATACCTGGGCGAGTGCATGCGAGGAGAAGCCGGTGGATCATGCACAGCAGCTCGATCTGCCGCCAACGGGCGAGGAGCTGGTCGTTCTGCTCGACGACGCGGGCCGGCCGTGCGGCAGTGCGCCGAAGCGCCAGGTCCACCACCGCCGGACACCCCTCCACCTCGCCTTCTCCTGCTGGGTCCTCGACGAGCACGGCCGGACGCTCCTGACCCGTCGGGCGGCCGGGAAGCGCACGTGGCCGGGCGTGTGGACGAACACCTTCTGCGGCCATCCGGCGCCCGAGGAGCCGATCGAGGCGGCGGTGCGCCGACGCGCGCACCAGGAGCTCGGCTTGGCCCTCGTCCGCCTGGACGTCGCGTTGCCCCGCTTCCGGTACCGCGCCGCCATGGCCGACGGCATCGTGGAGAACGAGGTCTGCCCGGTGTACGTCGCCCGGTCGGACGACCCGCCGCACCTCGACCCGGCCGAGGTGGACGCGGTCCGCTGGGCGACGCTCGGCGACGTACGGGCAGAGGTCGAGGCGTGGCCGTACGCGTTCAGCCCATGGATGGTCCTGCAGCTGCCGCAGCTGCTCGACCTTCCGCTGATGGCTGGTTCCTGATCAGCCCAGCGGCAGGGTGAGCCCATGGGTGCCATGAGCAGCGCCGAGATCTGGGGATCCGCCGAGTGGCGCGGCGCCGCAACGGCGTGGTTGGACGACGGGCTGGCCGATGCCGGGATCGAGCGCACGGGTGAGGTCGAGCAACCGCACGTCCGGCCGTGGGCGACCGTCCTCCGCGCGCCAACTACGGCGGGACCGGTCTGGCTGAAGGCGACGGCTCCGGGGACCTCGGCCGAGATCGGGCTGTACGCGCTGCTGCGCGAGGTCGTGCCGGACCAGGTGTTGCAACCGATCGCGATCGATCTCGAGCGCTCGTGGATCGTGCTGCCGGACGGCGGTCCCCGGCTGGACGACTGGCTGACGGAAGTCGACCTGGCCGAGGCGATGGCCGAGATCGTGCCTGCGTATGCACGGCTGCAGCGCGCGCTCGTCCCGCACACCGACCGGATGCTGGCGCTCGGTCTGGCCGACATGCGACCAGCGATGCTTCCGCAACGGTTCGAGGAGGCGCTCGCGGTCGTCGCCCCGGACCTCGAACGAGCCGGTGAGGAAGGACGGCGTGCGTACGAGCAGCTCCTGGCGGCGCACGACACCGTGGGGTCGTGGTGCGGCGAGCTCGCCGGGCTGCCTGGCGCGGCGAGCGTCGACCACAGCGACCTGCACCAGTGGAACGTCCTGATCGGCCGCCCGGACGGCATGGCCAGACCGCGCTTCTACGACTGGGGCGACGCTGTGGTCGCACACGCGTTCGCGAGCATGCTGGTCCCGCTGTGGTTCGTGCAGGAGCACGTCGGTGACATCAGCGACCCGAGGGTGGTCCGGGTGCGCGACGCGTACCTCGCGGAGTTCGACGACCTGGCGCCCAGGCGTGAGCTGGTTCGTGCGCTCGAGCTGGCCTGCCGGACCGGCAAGATCGTGCGCACGTTGACCTGGGCTCGAGCGGTCGAGTCACTTGCTGGAGCCGAGGTCGAGGCTGAGTTCGCGCGAGAGCCGTACATGTCGGTGGACTCGCTGCTCGACGACGCCTATCTCGGTGGTGACTGAGCTGCCAGGGAGAGCCAGATCGGAATCGGTCGGAGCAGCAGATGGTTGATCAGACGTGACGAAGAATTCACTGTCGCAGTCGACCGACCTGCGCTCGACGTTGCTGGCCGAACGGGATACGGCGGCAGCCGGAGCAGCCACGGTGGCGCGCGACCTCGATCAGGTCAAGGCTGCCTCGACGTTGGTCGCCACCGACGACGAGCACGATCCTGAGGGCGCGACGATCGCCTTCGACCGAGCGCAGCTGACCGCCGTGCTGGACCAGGCGAGGCGGCGCGTCGCCGAGCTCGACGACGCGCTCGGACGGGTGAACGACGGCACCTACGGAACGTGCACTCAGTGCGACGAGCCGATCGCGGCGGAACGGTTGGTTGCTCGCCCCGCCGCCGCCACCTGCATCGCCTGCGCATCGTCGCCGGTCAACTGACGCGCAGTCAGCGCGCGAGCCGCGTACGCAGCGACGTGCTCGGGAGATCTGGGTACGCCTGACGGATGGGCGTCGAGTCGAATGTCAGGTCGACGTGATCCATCGCCAGCGCCGCCCGGAGCTGGCGGCCGAGCTGGGGCCGAAGCCGTCCGACGGTGCTCGCCAGGAGCCGCAAGGCTGGCAGCGGCACATGCACCGGCCGGCCGGTCCGGCCGGCCTCGGTCTGGACGGCGGCGGCGAGCTCGTTCAGCGTGAAATTGTCCGGACCGCCGATCTGCAGGATCGCGCCGCGGGTCGTCCGGTCGATGACGGCCCGCTCCACCACGGCGGCAACGTCGTCGACGCCGACGAAGTTGATCGGATTGTCACCGCGGCCGAAGACGACGGGCCGACCAGGGCGCACAGACGTACGCTCCAGGAGCTCGACCCACAGCTCGAGGAACGCGGTGGCGCGGACGACTGTCGACGCCACGGCGCTGTCCCGCAGGTACCGCTCAGCCGCGTGCTTCATCTGGAAGAGCTCCATCGGGCTGTCAGCCTCTGCACCGACGATCGACAAGAGCACAACCTCGGCCTGTGCGGCTCGTGCCGCGTCGACCAGGTGCGCATTGCCGTCACGGTCGACGGTGGCCGGCGACACGCGGCCCGGCCCAGCGAATCCGTGGACGGCGGACACGACGGTTGTGGCGCCGGCGAATGCGGGCACGAGACTGCCGGCGTCGCGCACGTCGCCGATCACCACCTCGACGCCCGGCCTCACCAGATGGGCTGCGCGTGCTGCGTCGCGGGTGAGCACCCGGACTTGGAGCCCTCGGTCAGCCAGCCGATGGACCACGAGGCTGCCGAGCCGGCCTGTGCCGCCAGCGACCAAGATCATGATCTGGCCCGCGGCGCGACTTGATCGTGCACGGCAACGTCGACAGCCGTCCCGTCGTCCTGGACGGGTTCGAGGTAGAAGCGCGCCCACGTCGCGACCGAGCGAGTCACTCCGAGGATCACCACGCCTCGCATCAGGTGCGCCGAGCCGTCTGCCCGGGTGCCTCGGTGCTCCCACTCCGTCCACACCGTGTCGCCGTCCACGGAGCAGCGCAGGACCTCGGCGGTGACGTCAGGCACCGCTGCGAAGATCTGCTGCCAGTTGCGACGCACCTGATCCCGTCCGGAGAACCCGCGTGACGGATGCGCGGGCGTCTCGTTGCGGTAGTCGGTCCCGAAACAGGCGACCAGCGCGTCCAGGTCGTGGTCGTTGACGGCCCGCTGCAGCCGGCGTACCAGGTCGACCGGCTCGCTGGCCGAGTCGCGGTCAGGCATGACGCTCACCATCTTTGCTACAGTCAACTGTATCGAATATACGAGCATGGACCACCAGCGGGTACCCGTCAAGACGAGGCGTCGTTACACGTCGTCGCGCCGGGACGAGCAGGCGCGGCAGACCCGCGCTGCGATCGTGGACGCCGCGCAGCTGCTGCTCCTCCGCGACGGCTTCGCGGTCACGACGGTTGCCGCCATCGCCGCAGCCGCTGAGGTGTCGGTCGAGACGATCTACAAGACGTTCGGCGGCAAGCCGGGGATGGTCCGCGCGATCTGCGAACGAGGTCTCGCCGGCGAGGGTCCGATCCCCGCGGAGACGAGGTCGGACGAGTTGCAGAGCCGGGAGATCGACCCACGCGTCATCATCCGAGGCTGGGGAAGGCTCGCGACCGAGGTCTCTCCCCTGGTCGCCCCGATCCTCCTCCTGCTCCGGGCCGCGGCTGCCACCGATCCGGACATGCGTCGGCTGCAGTCCGAGCTGGACGACCGGCGACTCACCCGAATGCTGTCCAATGCAGGCGCCCTGGCGGCAGCCGGTCATCTGCGCGACGGCGTCGATGTGGATCACGCGGCCGAGGTGATGTGGACGTACAGCTCCGCTGAGCTCTACGAGCTGCTCGTCCTCAAGCGTGGATGGCCGATCGAGCGGTACGGCGCGTTTCTCGCCGACGCGATGATCAGTGCGCTGCTGGCCTAAACGCCACTCCAGAGACGCGGTCGCTACTCGTGGGAGATCGCCGCGAGCACGTTGAGCTTGGCGGCGCGTCTGGCCGGCCAGATCGCAAAAAGTACACCGAGCACGGCGGTCGCCAGCACCCAGACCGCGAGCGCAACCCACGGGATCACGAACGTGGTGAAGCCCTCGTCAGCCAGCGCCTGGACGATCGCCCAGCCGAAGAAGATGCCCAGTGCCACGCCGAGCAGTGCACCGAACGTCGAGATGATCGACGCCTCGAAGCGGATCATCCGCCGGGTCTGCGGGCGGTTGAGCCCGACCGCGCGGAGCAGCCCGATCTCGCGCGTACGCTCGAAGACCGCCAGCGCCATGGTGTTCGTGACGCCGATCAGCGCGACCAGAACCGTCATGCCGAGCAGCCCGGTGATCAGGCTGAGCAGGCGGTTCACCTGGTCGGCGATGGAGTCGGTCAGCTCCTCGTTGGTCTGCACGTCGGCGGTGGGGATGTCGGTGGTCACCGCGGCGACTGCGTCGCGCCCTTGCTCTGGGGAGACCCCGTCGGCGAGCTGGATGTAGACCTGGCTGTCGGCGTTGATGGCGAAGTTGGCGTCGTACGCCTCGCGGGTGATCGAGATGCCGTCGATCGCGTCGCTCGCGACGACGGCCCCGACGGCGAACTGCTGCGGTCCGGTCTCCTCGAAGACCAGCTCGACCGGGTCACCGACCGCCCACCCGAGGTCTCGTGCGGTCCGGGAGTCGACGAGCACCTCGCCGGTGGCGAGGTCGAGCGAGCCGTCCACCTCGTCGATCGTGAAGAAGTCGGCGTAGTTGGGGTCCAGCCCGGACACGAACGTCTCGTCGCCCATGAGCAGCGCAGGCCCGAACGGCACTCGGGTGACTGCGTCCACCTCGGGCAGGGCCGCGGCTCGGGCCGCGAGCTCAGGTGAGAAGCCGACGTTGCTGTCGAACCCTGCGGTCACGACGACCTCGGCGTCGACCCCGGTCGCGAAGATCTCGTCGACCGTCGCCTGGATCGAGGCGGACATGATCGAGGCCAACGTGATCAGCGCGATGCCGACCATGATCGCGGCTGCCGTCGCCGACGTCCGGCGGGGGCTGCGCCCGGCGTTTCGCTGGGCCAGCTTGCCGGCGACGCCGAAGAACCGGGCGAACGGTGCTCCGATCACCGCGGCGACCGGGCGGGCGAGGAGGGCGGAGAGCGCGTACGCGCCGAGGATCATGACGAGCGCGCCGATCCCGACCGACGACAAGGCCACCGTCGTGCTGGCGGAGTCGTTGGTGAGCCCGACGTAGATCAGCACCGCACCGGTGGCCAGGACGAGCGTGCCGAGGACGGCGCGCAGCCGGAGCGACTGGCGGCGCGGTGCCAGCTCGTCCGCTCGCATCGCCGCCACCGGCGGGATGCGTGAGGCGGCGACCGCCGGGAGGACCGCGGACGCGGTCGTCACGACGACCCCGACGACCAGCCCGGCGATGACGGTCCGCGGCACGAGCACCATCGAGCCGGACGGCAGGTCGAGACCAACCGCGTCCAGGATCGCCCGCAGCCCGACGGCGAGGCCGAAGCCGGCCGCGATCCCGACCAGTGAGGAGGCCACGCCCACCAGGACGGCCTCCAGGAGCACGGTCCGCACGACCTGTCCGCGAGTCGACCCGATCGCCCGCATGAGCGCGAGCTCGCGCATCCGTTGTGCGATCACGATGCGGAACGTGTTGTAGATGATGAAGCTGCCGACGAACAGCGCGACGAACGCGAACACCAGCAGGAAGTTGGTGAAGAAGCCGAGCTGGCCCTGGATCTCGCCGGCCTGCTCCTCGGCTGCGGACTGGGCCGACTGCACCCGGACGTCCTCGGGCAGCACGGCCTCGATGGCGGAGACGACGCCATCGACCGCGACCCCCGGCTCTGCCTGGATGTTGATGTCGCTGAGCCGCCCGACGCGGCCGGAGATCGCCTGGATGGTCGCCAGGTCGAACGCGGCAACCGTGGCCCCGGCGAGGTTGTCCGCATCACCGAAGCCGATGACACCCACCAGCTCGTACTGCTCGGCCACCGCTGTCGGGGAGACGATCCGCACCGTGTCGCCGAGCTCGAACTCGCCGGCGCGGACTGTGCTCCCGTCGATGACGACCTCGCCGGCGCCCACCGGGGCTCGCCCCTCGCGGAGGAGGAACGACGTGGCGACCTGGTCCTCGGCGGACGGGACGGACGCACCGAACTGGGGCGGGCCACCACCTCCGATCGGTTCGCCGTCCGGTCCGATCACCTGGACGCCCTCGACGGTCAGCGCCGGCTCGACCCTTTCGACCCCGGCGACGCCGGCGATGTCGTCGGCGACCGACTGGTCGAAGTAGACGCCCTGGCCGAAGGCGAACTCGCTGTCCCCGGACACGTAGACGTCCACGCCCTCGAACGCGGTGTCGAACACGTCGGCGAACGCCTCGTTCGTCGTGTCGGTGTAGATGTAGGTCCCGGCGATGAACGCCACGCCGAGGATGATCGACACTGCGGTGAGACCCAGCCGGGTCTTGTGTGCGAGCAGACTCCTGATCGCCGCCCTGAGCATGGTCACCCCCCGAGGCGCTTCATCCGATCGAGCACCCGTTCCGGTGTCGGGTCGGCCATCGTGTCGACGACGGCGCCGTCGTCGAGGAACACGATCCGCTCGGCGTAACTGGCCGAGATCGGGTCGTGGGTGACCATCACGATGGTCTGGCCGAACTCCCGTACGGCTCGCTGCATGAAGCCCAGCAGCTCGCCACCGGCCTTGGAGTCGAGGTTGCCGCTCGGCTCGTCGGCGAACACGATCTCCGGCCGTGACACGAGTGCCCGGGCCGCGGCGACGCGTTGCTGCTGGCCGCCGGAGAGCTCGGTTGGCCGGTGGTGGAGCCGGTCGTACAGCCCGACCGCCTCGATGACCTTGTCCATCCACGCCTTCTCCGGCTTGCGGCCGGCAATCGAGAGCGGCAGCAGGATGTTCTCTTCGGCGTTCAGGGTCGGGATGAGGTTGTACGACTGGAAGATGAAGCCCACGCGGTCGCGGCGCAGCTCGGTCAGCGGCCGGTCCTTGAGCGACCCGAGCTCCACGTCGCCGATGTAGACGGAGCCCGAGGTCAGCGTGTCCAGCCCGGCCAGGCAGTGCAGCAGCGTCGACTTCCCCGATCCGGACGGGCCCATGATCGCGGTGAACTGGCCTTGGCCGAACGCCGCGGTCACGCTGCGCAGCGCCGTGACCTCGGTCAGGCCCTGGCCGTAGACCTTGACCCCGTCGACGATCCTGGCGGCCGCCACCTCGGTGCGCGCAGGTGTGGTCGTCACGTGGTGAACCGTACGAGTTCCTCCGCGAGCAGATCGAGCAGGAGTCCGTCGTGCAGCGTTCCGTCGGGCGCCCGCTCGTACTGGCGCATGATGCCGACCCGCCGGAAGCCCACTCGCTCGTAGGCCCGGATGGCCGTTTCGTTGGCCAGGGCGGGGTCGATCGTCAGCCGATGGTGCCCCCGCACGTCGATCAGGTACGCCGCCAGCACCGCGACCGCCTCGGTGCCGAGCCCGCGACCCCGGAAACGGTCGGACAGGTAGATGTCGATTCCGGCGTGGCGGTAGTCCGGCTCGTTCTCCTCGAGGTACTGGATGCTGCCCGCGATCTCGCCCTCTACCTCGATGACCAACAGCACCTCGTCACTCTCGCCGCGCAGCTCGGCCGCGATCACGTCCTCCGGGTCCGGTGTCCCCCACCACTGCCTGACGGAGCCCTCGGTGCGGATCCGGTGCAGCTCCATGGCGTCGGCTGGGTCGCCCGGTCGCAGAACGAGGCGCTTGCCGAGCAACGTCGGCGTCGGGCTCGTCACGGCTGACTCCTGTCGGTTGAGGTTCTCATGCCGATCGGTGCCTGCTACGACGGTCGGTCCAACCCGACTTGGGACTCCTCGCGCCGGCCTGGTCATCATCGCTCCCGACCGGCAGCGCGTCGCCGCCAGTCACTCGGGCTCGTCCCGGCGAGGGCCTTGAACCGGGCGGCGAAGTAGAACTGGGTGCTGAAGCCGGTCGTCTCCGCGATCGCGGCGATCGGGAGCGAGGTCGACTCGAGCAAGCCTTGCGCGCGTTCGATCCGCCGCAGCTCCACGAAGCGCGCAGGTGGGATCCCGATCTGCTCCTTGAAGAGGTGGCTGAGGCGCGAGGGCGAGAGCTGGACTGCGTCCGCGATCGAGCCGACGCTGAGGGGGCGATCGAGGTGGCTCGCGATGAAGAGCACGGCGTCGTGGAGTCGGTCGTCGATCTGCCCCGGCCCGGGGTTCGCGGCGTCGAGCCAGAGCAGAGCGCGCTCGAGCGCGTTCAGCGCGAAGTCCGCCGTTCGCGACGAGGCGCCGCGAGCGGCCCGGTCCATCTCGAGCAGCGCGGCGTCGACTCGGGCGAGCACCCGTGGCTGCGGGGAGGAGATTCTCACCACACCCGGGCCGACGATCGGCCAAGCGAGCCAGTCGTGCCAGTGGCTGCGCGGGCGGAAGTGGGCCCAGACGATCTCCCACGGCTGCGCGCCGCGATGCCGGCCGAAGTCCTGCGCTGCGCCCGCGGTCCACAGCACCGTGTCTCCGGTCGCGATCACGTGCTCGACGTCAGTGCCGCTGATCCGGAGGACGGCCTGGCCGCTCCGCGTGTGGATCAGCAAGGGGGTCGGCGTGCCACGCGGGCGCCAGCACCAGTTCTCGTTGCGACGCTCATGACCCGTCAGGAGCGTCACGCCTGACGGGTACGGCGTCTCCAACGTCATCCGCTGCATCCTGGCAGCAGGATCTCGCATATGTGTGGCCAGCCGGCGCATGGACCCCGATCGGTTTTCGTACCAGCGTGAGGGACGACCAGCCACCATGATGGAGGTAGCAATGCGCAGCGGCTTCACCGAGCAGGAGATTGTGGACTACCGAGGCAACGGGTTCCTCTCCGTGCCGGACTTCCTGAGCCCCGCGGAGCTCGCGCACTGGCGCGAGGTCGTGGACGCGGCCGCGGCAGAGGCCCACCGGCAGCCGTCCGGGCGGAACAGCGAGAAGGCATTCACGCAACGCATGCACCTGCGCCGGACCAGCGCCGAGGTGCAGAAGCTGGTCGAGGACCCGGACGTCGGCCGCCTGGTGGCCGAGCTCGAGGGCGTGAGCGCAGTCCGGCTCTACCTTGATCAGGCGCTCGTCAAGGAGCCGTACGGCTCGCCCACCCAGTACCACCTCGATCTCCCGTGGTGGAGCTTCTCGTCGCCCCACGCGTGCACCATCTGGGTCGCGCTCGACGACTCGACGCTGGAGAACGGATGCCTCTACTTCGTCCCCGGCAGCCACCGACTCGGGCTCACCACCATGGGCGACCTCGGGCCAGACCTCGGGGCGCTCTTCACGGCACACCCCGAGGCAGCGATGCGGCCGACCCCCAGCCCGCTGCCCGCCGGCGGTTGCTCGTTCCACAACGGCCAGACCATCCACGGCGCGGGAGCGAACATGACGCCGGGGCGGCGGCGCGCGATGACGATCGCATTCATGCCGGCCGACGTGCGCTTCAACGGCCGCCGCGACGTCGGAGTCCTCGGCGACCAGTACCTCGACACCCTGACCGAGGGTGATCATCTCGCCAACGACGAGCTCAATCCCCTCGTCTTCGGGCGAGCATGAGCATGCGTGCGACCGACAGCCCGCCGCCGTAGAGTTCGCGGGTCGATCGGGGAAGGTGGCCTGTCAGGGCTGCACGTCGTCCCAGGTGGACAGGCAGAACGGATGCCCGACGGGGTCGGCAAACACGAGGCAGTGCTCAGGGTTGGGCTGGACGCCGTACTTGGTCGCTCCGGCTGCCAGCACCCGTGCTTCGGTGGCGGTCAGGTCATCGACGTAGAAGTCAAGGTGCATCTGGCTCGGCAAGGTCGCATCGGGCCACGTCGGCGGCATGTGGTCGGGCACGGTCTGGAAGTCGATCCGCCCGCCGGGGCCGTTGACGGTGGCCCAGGCGGGGTCGACGAAGGTGACCTGTCCGCCGGTGATCTCGGCGTAGAAGGCGGCCAGCACCCCGGCATCGGGGCAGTTGATCGCGACCGAGCTGAGCTTGATGGAGTCAGACATAGCGTCCTTTCTGCGGGCTACGACGCCCATGCCTGCCCTCATTCGTATTCCGGGACTGGGGCTGGCCGAGGTACGGATTCTCGCGGTGCTGCCTTCATGTTGAGGTAACGCTGCTCCGGGATGCTGGTGGCCAGACCAGCCCCCACGGCGTAGGCGACCCGGGCTTACTCGACCCGGCCGTCCATCTCGAGGAGGTGGCCGCGAACGGCGTGCAGCCGGTGGTGCCGACGCATCTGAGGGTCTTGAAGCAGCGGCCCAAGCCGGTCCAGTCCGGCGGTCGGCCGGCCAGGTGTTCTCGACATTCCAGAAGGTCGAGCCGGCGAGGGTGTCAAAGTTCACGACATAGTTCGCAGGTGTCTCGCGACATCGTTCACACCCTGACAGATGGGGTGATGAACGGTGTCGATGGCCCGGGTCGTGATCACAGCGGTAGTCCTCGAAGAGTCGTGACGGCGCCCAACACCTGGGACCGGCCACCAGTGGACGCCCCCGAGGCGTCCGCCTGTTCGTTGCTCAATGACGACAGTCGTTCCTTGGCAACCCATACAGGTCAACATGACTGCCTGTTCAGCCCAGCCGTTGCTAAAGAGCAGGGGGAAGGTATTGGGATGGATCGTGAAGTTTGATATCCGACCGCACCGCGGGCACGGTCCTGACGGATCGCTGCTGTCAGGCAGCGTGTCGGGGTCAGCGGGAGGAGTCGTACCGCGAATGGTAAGTGCGCTGCGGTGCATGTGCGACCGCCCCGACAGGTAGGCCGGGGCGGTGGCGGGTCATGCAGCGGCGGCGGGCTAGTCGATGACCCCACAGCCTATACGCGAGCCGGCGTCGCCCGTGGCGAGCGTCGTGGCATCGGGGCCAGCTACGCCGCCGGCTGAGTAGCGCTCAGGAATGTTGGCGAAGTTGTCCCTGCCTGCGTGCACCATCACCGCGGCACCGTCCCCGGCACGCAACTCCGCGAGCGTGAAGCGATCGGTGGGGAACGCCAGCCGCGCCCTGCCGCTCTCCGTCACCAGGAGGGAAGGCATGTCTCCTGCATGGTCGCCATGGGTTGTGTCACCTCCGGTGTAATGCCCGCCGGCGGTGGTGAACGGTCCACCTGCGGCATCGGGATCGCAGATGCCAATGTCGTGCACGTGGAACCCGTGGAATCCAGGTACCACCGTGCGCGAAGTAGCCAAGACCTGGACGAAGTCGCCGTTCTGGCGCATTAGGACCGTGCCGATCCGGTCACCCTCGACGTCGCGGATCACAACTAACTCCACCGCGTCGCTCTGGAAGCCCTGATTCAGGTCCGGCTCGGGGCTCCGGTCCACTCCCCACGCCGTCGCCGTGGTGAAAAGCATGGCTGTGCTTACCAGTGCCACGATCTCGCGTCGCATCGCCTGCTCCAAGCCCGTCGGGGTTTGAAAATTACTGTACGTCGTCAGATGTCCCCGCAGTGTCGCGTTGTTTGAAATCTTCTTCCGGTTCGCGACTTAGTTGGGGGCCGTTTGCTGGCGACCGGGGCAGCCTTGGTGGCGGGTAGGGCGACCCGCTCGCCGGTGACGCGCTCGACCTTGCCCGCGACGATCGCGGCGCAGGTCGAGCAGTAGCCCTGCGGGTGGCTCCCGGCGATCCACGCCGCCGAGCGGTTCGGCGCGGTTGTCGTCGCGCCGTGGGACAGGCACTCGATCGTCCAGCCGTCACCGAGCTTCCGGGCGAGAATGGTCGCGCCGGTCGTGCGGGCGA
>Ga0136615_10000673_pt1 | contig 15931 bp, 18 predicted proteins | sample AntDrymUQ2882206_2_FD_106647 | JGI IMG/M metagenome (GOLD analysis project Ga0136615, IMG submission 106647) | Polar desert sand microbial communities from Dry Valleys, Antarctica - metaG UQ288 (22.06) | ecosystem: Environmental > Terrestrial > Soil > Desert | place: Antarctica: Dry Valley...
TCGACTCGGCCGTCAGCAGGTAGTGCGGCTCGTCGCCGCCGAACCGCGACGTGCCGAACGCGGGCAGCCCGATCGTCGCGGCGTAGGCCGCGAACAGGACGAACCAGAGCGCGACCGTGCGGCGCATCAGATGCAGGATCTACGACGAGCGGCGCCCGGCGCCGTCGAACCTCAGCGGTCCGTCGATCGGGTGCACCTGCGGTGCGCTGCCGCGCGGCTCGAAGCGGGCGCGGTCCGCCGGGCGGCCCTCGTAGCGCCAGTCGTGGCCGACCTTGTCGACGCCCAGCGGGTAGAGGGTCAAGCTGCCGTCGGCCGCGAAGCGCATCCGCACGAGGTTCTTGTAGTCGGCGATCGACTGTCCGGTGAAGACCTGGTTGGCGGCCTCCGGCGCCTTGCTGCCACGGATCCTGTGGATCGCCAGGAGGAAGACGCCGAACACCGTCGCGCCGATCATCCAGCCCGCGCCGAACAGCAGCACGATGGCCAGCAGCCAGGCGAGGATCGGCGCGCCGTGCGGGGCCACCCACACCGCGAGGTACACGATCGCGGTGACCAGCAGCAGGTGGATCAGCGTGTGCGCGAGTGCGACGAGCACCCTGGCAAGTCGCGTCGCCCGGCGCCCCGCGCCATGTGTCTGCAGCGCGTCGGGCGTGATGTCGGTGCCAGCGAAGAGCGCGCCGAGCAGCAGCACCGCAAGCGCGATGCTCATCCCGCCGGCCGCGGCCGAGAGGAAGTCGGAGAGCACGTTCGTCACGTCGGGCAGCGGACCCGCGACGGCGTTGAGCGTCCCGAGCATCGCCAGGCCGAGCAGGACGTAGAGCGCCCCGATCAACGCCGCGAACGACGGGTTGAGCCGCGCGAGCCGCAGGATCCCGTTGGACAGCCGGCGCGAGTCCGCGTCGCGCGGATAGATCTCCGCCCGCTCGTAGATCACCGAGGCGTCGCGGTCCAGCGAGCGCAGGTCAAGCGACTCCTTCAGGGTGTGCGTGCCCGACAGGTACGCGCCGCCGCCGCCCGCGGTGATCCGCGTCGGCGCGTCGTCGGCGCCCGCGCCCGTCGGCTCGTAGCGCGCGTAGTGGTGCAGGTCGCCGGTCAGCACGATCGCCAGCCAGGCGTCCTTCGCGCGCACCACGCGCTCCTCGAAGTAGGACAGGTAGCGCCAGGACGCCGGCTCGGCGCGCTCCGGGACGGCCTTGACCCACGCCGGCTTCGCGGTCATGAGGATCACCTTGTCGCCGGCCGCGAGCTGCTGTTCGAGAAAGTAGTCCAGCTGGATGTCGTCGATGTACGTGTCGAGCTGGATGTCGATCGCCCAGATCCACCAGCCGTTGGGCAGCTTGATCGCGAAGTAGCTGCGCCGCTGGCGCGTGTTCCAGTCGCCGACGCCCCCGTCGCGCGCGCAGAAGACGCGCAGGAAGCTCACGAGCCCGTCGTACCAGTCGTGGTTGCCGGGCAGTGCGTACAGGTCCGGCTTGTCGGGATGCTCGGACCGTGGCAGGGCCGCCTCGAACGGGCCGATGAAGCGATCCTCGTACTGCTCCGGCGACGCGGACGGATAGACCTGGTCGCCGCCGAGCAGCAGGATCCGCCCGCGCGGCAGCGTCTCGTCGCCGGCCTCGAGCGCGGGCTGGGCGAGCAGCCACGCCAGCGTGTACGTCGCCTCCCAGCCGTCGCCGGTGTCCGAGAGGTAGTCGACCCACAGGTCGCCGGTGCTGGTCGAGTAGTCCAGGCCGTCCTGCGGCTCGCGCTGCAGCTCGCGCTTGTCGGCGAACTTCCCGAACGTGCCCGAGAGGATCACCTCGACACCCGAGCGGGCGAGCAGCGCGGGGCTCAGCCAGCGCACCGCGGGCTGGCGCACGAAGCCCAGCTCGTCGCGCTCGGAGCGCAGGTCGGCCGGCCGGCGGCTTCGCAGCTTGTCCTTCAGCACGGGCGCACGCTAGTGCGCCCGCGCGGCAAAGTGAAGCCGCCAGCGGTGGTGTGCACGTTCGGGCGAAGCCGGGTTACGGAAAGAGCTGCTCGCCTGTCGCGTCGTCGACGAGCGTGATCGCGACCGCGGGGCATGCCTGCGCGGCGGCGAGCAGCGTCGCGTGGGGCGCCGTGCCGACCACGACGGCCGTGTCGTCGAGCGCGAAGGCCTGCGGTGCGAGATCGACGCAGTCGCCGTGGGCGGCGCAGGCGTGCTCGTCGATGCGGGCGATGATCGTCATGCGGGGTTCCTCTCCTCGTGGGGATGTCCGAGCTGGGCACGCAGTGCCGGCAGGGCGCGGGGGCGACCGGCCAGCAGCGCCGCGACGACGATGCCGGCGCGCATGTACAGGGCAGTGAAGTCGCGGCTCGACGGGTCGCCGTCGATGCGCAGCTCGGTGGCGCCGCGCGGGTCGCCGAGCAGCTGGATGCGGGTCGCGTACTGGTCGCTCCAGAAGCTCGCCGGACCCGGCGCGGGCGGCGCGAGGCCGAGCATCGCGTGCGCCGCGGCGGCGCCCTGGCGGGCCGCGGCCTCCCAGTGCGCGCCGCGTGCCGCGTCGCCGGCGGCGAAGATGCCCGCGACGGCGCTGCGGGCGCCGCCGTCGACGGCGACCCCGGGGCCCTCCAGCGGCGAGCCCGCGAGCCAGTCGGTGGCGGGGTGCACGCCGATGCCGACGAGCACCGCGTCGCACTCCACACGCGTGCCGTCGGTCAGCCGCACGGCGCGCACGCTGTCGCCGGCGGCATCGAAGCCCGCGACGCCGCGGCGCAACAGCAGGCGCACGCCTTCGTCGCGGTGCAGCTCGGCCAACCAGGCCGCCAGTCGCCGGCCGACGATCGCCTCGAGCGGCGCGCCGGCAGCGTCGAGCACCGTCACGTCGGCGCCGAGCGCACGGGCGGTCGCGGCCGCCTCCAGCCCGATGAAGCCCGCGCCGACGACCACGAACCGCGCGCCCGGGCGCAGCCGCGCCCGCAGGGCGCGGGCATCGGCCGCCGAGCGCAGGACGCCGATGTTCTCGTAGTGCTCGGTTCCCGGCAGCGTCCGCGCCCGGGCGCCGGTGGCGATCAGCAGGCGGTCGTAGCGCAGCTCCTCACCGCCGGCCAGGCGCAGCTGTCGCGACGTCGCATGCAGCTGCGCGACCCGTGCCTGCAGCCGCACGTCGACGGCGTGCTCGGCGTACCAGCTCGCCGGGCGCAGCAGCAGCGCCGTCTCGTGACTCCGCCGGTGAGCCATTCCTTCGACAGCGGCGGGCGGTCGTAGGGCAGCAGCGGCTCGTCGCCGACGAGCGTGATCGGGCCGTCGTGCCCGAGCCGGCGCAGAGCGCCGCAGCAGCGCTGGGCGGCCAGACCGCCTCCGGCGATCACGATCCTCATGTCCTCGCCTCCGCGGAGCGCGCCTGCCGTGCGGGCGGCGCGGGCTCGGGCCGCGGTTGCGGTCTGGGCGCGACGTCGGGCAGCCAGCGCAGCAGCGCCAGGAACAGGATCGGCGCTCCGGTGAGCAGCATGATCGCCTGCAGCCACACGGTGGACGCGTCGGTCCCGGCGCCGAGCGTGTGCAGCACGCCGAGCACGTAGACGAGCAGCGTAAGCCGGTGCAGCGAGCGCCAGCGCTTCGTGCCGATCCGGCGGCGCACGTAGAACGACAGGCCGAGCAGCGCGGCAAGGTAGGCCGCGATGACGCCGAAGCCGGTGAAGAGCGGCTCGTGGTCCATCGTGAACGGCACGAGCACGCCGATCGGGCCGGGCCGCAGCCAGGCGTCGCCGAGCAGCGTGATCGCGTGCACGGCGATCGCGACGAGCCCGGCGAGCGCGAGGTGCTCGTGCAGCTTGACGAGCATCGGCGCCTTGACGCGGCCGCGCAGGATCTTCGTCGCCATCGCGAGGCCGATCAGGACCGAGCAGGCGACCAGCAGAAACGCGGTGACGCCCGAGGCGCGGCTGACCAGCCACCAGGCGTGGTCGGTGGGATCGGGTGCCGTCATGCGGCCACCTCCTCGCGGACGATCTGCAGTGCTCGACGGCGCGCAGGGCGCCCGACCGCTTCGACGGTCGCGTCGTCGTGCACGAGCACGCCGCCGCCCGTGGCGAGCAGCCTGCGCGCCGCGAGCGGGCCCGAGAGCAGGGCCGTCTTCGCGAGCGTCTCCGCCTCCAGGGCGGTGGGCGCCAGCGCGGTCGCCTGCACCAGACCCGTCCAGGCCGGCGCGCCGGTGGCCGGGTCGAGCAGGTGGTGGGCGAAGCCGCCTGTGGGGCGGCGCCACAGGCGGCGCCCCACGCCCGACGTCGCGACCGCGCCCGACGCGATCCGCAGCGTGTGCGCGACCGCGCCCGTCAGCGGGTGCTCGACATGGACGTCGATCGGACGCGGCGAGCGTATGCGCAGGTCGCCGCCGCAGTCGACGACGTAGCTCGTGTGCTCGTCGAGCAGCTGTGCGACGGCGTCCGCCGCGAGCCCCTTCGTGCTGCCGCCGGTGTCGAGCTGCCGGCCCGGTGGCCGCGTGATCGTGGCACGGGCGTCGTCGATCATGATCTGCCGCCGCCAGCCGCTGGGGCGCGGCCGCGCCGGCCGCCGCGCTGGCGCGGCGGCAAGCGCGCCGCGCAGCGACGCCGGCGCGACGGCGCTGAGCGAGTCGCCGTAGCCCTGCTCGACGAGCGCGGGCAGCAGCGTGGGGTCGACGAGGCCGCCCGAGCGCTCCTGCGCCCAGAGCGCTGCCGCGACCGCGCTGCGCAGGAGCGCCGAGGCGGGCACGGTGGCGCGCCAGTCGCCGTTGAGCCGGCTCAGCTCGCTCGCGGGATCAAAGCGCGACAGGCAGGCGTCGAAGCGCTCGAGCAGGCACCGTGCGCGGCGCGTGTCGTCGTCGCCGCCGGGGGGGAGCCGCAGCTCGATCGCGCAGCCCATGCAGGTGAAGCCGCTGCGGATCATGAGGATCGGGTCACGGGCGCGGGGGCCGGGGCGGTGGCGGCCGGCGCCGGAGCGGCGCTGACGCGGGTGGGCGGTGGGCCGGCCGTCGCCGCGCTGCCGGTGGCGGATGCGCCGCCGCCGGCCGCCGGCCCAGCGCTCGTCACGACGATCGTGCGCCTGATGATCCGTCGCACGATCACGCGCTGGGCGGGCGCCGCCGCTGCCGGCCCGGCCTGCGGCGCGCCGAGCGCCGGGTCGTCTCCGCCGAGCATGCGCCAGGCCAGCAGGATGAGCACGACGGCGAAGACGGTCAGCGCGGCCAGCCCGGTGAGGGCGGGGACGCTGCCGGCGCCGGGCCTGCGCGGCGTCGCGGTGGCGTCAGTCATGGTCGTCGCTGCCGCGGCCACGTCCCCGACCGTCGTCGTCGTCGCTGCCGCGGCCGCGGTCGCCGCCGTGGTCGTCGCGGGCGTCGTGCCGCGGCCCGTCGTCGCTGTCGCGCCCGCGGTCGTGGTCGTCGTCGTCGTCGCTGTCGCGCCCGCGGTCGCCGCCGTGGTCGTCGCGGGCGTCGTGGCCCGGCCCGTCGTCGCTGCCGCGCCCGCGTCCTGCGCGGCGCGAGCGCTGCCCCGCCGCCACGCTGACCGGCGCAGCAGCGGCGGGCGGGGCGGACCCGCTGGACCGACCTGCCGGAACCGCGCGTGGGACGCCGTGTGCGGCGGACGGTCTGCTCGATGACCTGCGTGCGCTCGACGGTCGTCGTCGGCGTGCTGCTCGTCGGCGCGGTGGTGCTCGCCGGCTCGGCCGTACCCGCGCTCAGCGCGGCCGCGCTCAGCCCGCCGAGCGCCAGCAGCGTCACGCCGGCTGCGGTCATGGTCTTCAAGCTGCGCATGTCGGTCTCCTGAACGTCGTTGATAGGGCGACGCCGATCATGCGCGGCGACCCTGCAACACCCGGGCAAGCGCGGGTAAAGCTTCGTCCAAATCGCGGGCCCGGAGGCGCCGGCGGGTTACCTTCTGCCTGCATGGACCGCCCAAGCGTGCTGCTCGTCGAGGACGAGGCGTCGATCGCCGAGCCGTTTGCCCGCGCGCTCGGGCGCGAGGGCTTCGACGCCGAGGTCGCGGCGACGGCCGCCGCCGCGCGCGAGCTGTTCGCCCGGCGCCCGCCGAGCATCGTCCTGCTCGACCTCACGCTGCCCGACGGCGACGGCCGCGAGCTGTGCCGCGAATGGCGTCGCGAGTCGAGCGTGCCGATCATCATGCTGACCGCCCGCGGCACCGAGACCGATCGCGTCGTCGGCCTCGAGCTTGGGGCCGACGACTATGTCGTCAAGCCGTTCAGCGTCGCCGAGGTCGCCGCCCGCATCCGTGCCGTGCTGCGCCGTGCGCAGCAGCCGTCGCTCGCTGCGCGCCAGCCCGCCACGGTCGGCGGGCTGCAGATCGACCCTGCGACCCGCAGCGCGACGCTCGACGGCGCTGACCTCGGGCTCACGCGCAAGGAGGAGTTCGACCTGCTCGAGCGGCTCGCGCGCGACGCCGGTCGCGTCGTCTCCCGCGAGGACCTCATGTCCGACGTGTGGGACGAGAACTGGTTCGGCTCGACGAAGACGCTCGACGTCCACATCGGCTTCCTGCGGCGCAAGCTCGGCGACGACGCGGCCGACCCGCGCTACCTGCGCACCGTGCGCGGCGTCGGCTTCCTGCTCGCCGCGCCCGGCGCGCCATGAGCCTGCGCACGCGGCTGCTGCTCGCGCTCGGCTATCTCGTGGTGCTCGTCATGATCGCGTTCGCCGTCCCGCTGGCGCTCAGCATCCGCGACCACACGGGGGACGAGGTGCGCGAGAACGCCCGCACCCAGATCGGCGTGCTCGCCGCGGGCGCCTCCGAGCCGGCCGCCGCGCGGCGTGTGGGCGATCTGCGGGAGCTCACCCGCAAAGCTGCCGTGGCCGCCCGCGGCCGCGTCGTGATCGTCGACCGACGCGGCGGCGTGCTCGCCGACAGCGCGGACGCCGCCGCGCGCGGGGCTGCCTACGCGACGCCCGCGCGCCCGGAGCTGCAGGCCGCGCTGCGCGGCCGCCGCGTGCAGGACGAGCGCGCCAGCGAGACGCTCGGTGAGCCGATCCTCGCGAGCGCCGAGGCCATCTACCGCGGCGGGCGCGTGGTCGGCGCGGTGCGCCTGACGCAGAGCGTCGACGCCGTCAACGACCGCGTGAACCGCACGATGCTCGCGATCCTCGCCGTCGGTCTCGCCGTGCTGCTCGTCGCGCTCCTCGTGGCGTTCCTGCTGGCGCGCGGGATCGCGCTGCCGATCACGCGCCTGGAGGACGTCGCCCAGCGCGTCGCCGGCGGCGACCTCGATGCCCGCGCGCCCGCGCAGGGCAGCCGCGAGCAGCGCTCGCTGGCCGCGTCGTTCAACGCGATGACCGACCGCCTCGGGCGCACGGTGCGCGCGCAGAAGGAGTTCGCCGCCGACGCCTCGCACCAGCTGCGCACCCCGCTCACCGGGCTGCGGCTGCGCCTGGAGGAGGCGCGCGCCACCCCCGATCGCGCGGCGCTCGAGCGGGAGCTCGACGCCGGCCTGCGCGAGGTCGACCGGATCGCGCAGACGGTCGATGAGCTGCTCGTGCTCAGCCGCACCGGCGAGCGCGACGCGCCCGGCGAGCTGCTCGACCTCGTGCAGATCGCGCAGGCCGCCGGTCGCCGCTGGGAGGCGACCGCGGCCGCCCACGACCTCGCGCTGCACGTCGACGCAGGCGCGCCCACGCAGGCCGTCTGGTGCGCGCGCGCCGACCTCGACCGCGCACTCGACGCTGTCGTCGAGAACGCGATCCTCTACGGCACCGGCGGCCGCGCGGTCACGATCAGCGCTGCGGGCAGCGCGCTGGAGGTGCTCGACGAGGGCGCCGGCCTCGCGCCGGGCGAGGCGTCGGCCCTCTTCGAGCGCTTCCGGCGCGGCAGCGCCGCTGCACACGCGCCGAACGGGACCGGGTTGGGTCTCGCGATCGCGCGCGAGCTGATGCGCTGCTGGAACGGCGACGCCGAGCTGGACAACCGCGCCGGTGGTGGCGCGCGAGCCCGGCTGGTGCTGCCGGCCTTTACCGGCTCTTTGCCGAGCATCTGAGAGCGTGGGCGCCAGGATGCGCGAACGCACGATCTGGATCTCCGCCGGCCTGCTGGGCCTTGCTGTCGCGGTCGCCCTCGCGCTGCTGACCAGCCGCGTCGCCCAGCCGCCCGTCGGCCTGCCCGGCGAGCCGGTATCGGCCGGAAAGGCGCTTGCCCCGGCGCGCACGAGCACGAGCACGAGCACGACCACGACCGCGACGGCCCGGACTCAGCCGCGGTGGCCGGCCCCGCGGACGTCGACCCAGCCGCGTCCGCCGGCCGTCGCGCAACCGCCGCAGGGTGACGACGACGACCACGACGGCGACAGCTCCGGCTCGGGCTCGGGCGACGGCGACAGCTCCGGCTCGGGCGCCAGCGACGGCGACAGCTCCGGCGCGGGGGCGGGCGACGACGGCTCCGGCCAGGGGCGCGGCCGCGGAGGCGGCCGCGGCGGTGACGACGACTGAGGCCCGCGCAGAGCGTTGTTAGGCTCGATCGATGACCGTCGCCGCAGGCCCGCTGTTCGCATTCGACAACTCCTATGTCCGAGACCTCGAGGGCCTGTACGAGCCCTGGCAGGGGGCGCCGGTGCCCGCGCCCCGGCTGCTGGCGCTCAACGAAGACCTCGCCGCAGAGCTGGGTCTCGACGCCCAGGCGCTGCGCGCACCCGGCGGCGTTGCCGTTCTCGCGGGCAGCGCCGTGGCCGAGGGCGCGTCGCCGGTGGCGCAGGCCTATGCGGGCCACCAGTTCGGCGGGTTCTCGCCGCGCCTGGGTGACGGCCGGGCGCTCCTGCTCGGCGAGGTGCTCGACGTCCACGGACGCCGGCGCGATCTACATCTGAAGGGTTCGGGGCGCACGCCGTTTGCACGAGGTGGCGACGGGAAGGCCGCCGTCGGCCCGATGCTGCGCGAATACGTGATCGGCGAGGCGATGCACGCCCTGGGTATTGCGACCACACGGGCGCTGGCCGTCGTGGCGACCGGCGAGGACGTGGTGCGGGAGACGATGCTGCCCGGCGCGGTGCTCACGCGCGTCGCGGCGAGCCACCTGCGTGTCGGCACGTTCGAGTACGCGGCGCGCAACGGCGGGGCAGAGCTCGTGCAGCGACTCGCCGACTACGCGATCGCCCGCCACCACCCCTGTGCGCTCGATGCTGAGAGCCCCTACCTCGCGTTGCTGGACAGCGTCGTCGACGCGCAGGCGTCGCTGATCGCCCGCTGGATGCGCGTCGGGTTCATCCACGGCGTCATGAACACCGACAACATGACGATCTCCGGTGAGACGATCGACTACGGGCCCTGCGCGTTCATGGACGCGTTCGACCCCGCGACAGTGTTCAGCTCGATCGACCACGGCGGCCGCTACGCGTACGCCAACCAGCCGGTCATCGCGCAGTGGAACCTCGCGCGGCTCGCCGAGACGTTGCTGCCCCTGTTGGACGCCGACGGCGACACCGCGATCACGCTGGCCAGCGACGTGCTGCGGTCGTTGGGCCCGCGCTACGACGAGCGCATGGGCGCCGGGATGTGCGCCAAGCTCGGCCTGGCCGACGGCCTGGGGGAGGATGAGGCGCTCGCCGAAGACCTGCTGGCGCTGATGCACGCGCAGCGCGTCGACTTCACGTCGTGCTTCCGCGCGCTGTCCGGCGCGCTGCGCGGAGATGGCGCTCGCGCTCGCGCGCTCTTCCCGGAGCCCGCGACCTTCGACGCGTGGTGTGACCGCTGGCGCACACAGCTGTCAGCGCAGGGTGGCGATCCGGCCGCGATCGCCCCCGCGATGGACCGCGTCAACCCCGTCTACATCCCGCGCAACCACCTGGTGGAGGAGGCGCTGGCCGCGGCGACTGCTGGCGACCTCGCACCGTTCGAACGACTCGTCGACGTGCTGGCCGAGCCGTTTCGCGAACGCCCGGGCCTGGAGCGTTACGCGGCGCCCGCACCGCCGGACTTCGGCGAGTACGTCACGTTCTGCGGTACGTGACGGCGGCGCGCTCCGCCGTCGCTGCCGCCACCACCACCGGCGCTACCGCGCCAGCGAGCGCGCGAGCTCGACGAACAGCCGCACGCCCCAGCCGGAGCCGCCCTTGGCGGCGTACGGCTTGGCGGCGCCCCAGGCCGTGCCGGCGATGTCGAGGTGCGCCCAGGGCACGTCGCCCGTGAAGCGCTGCAGGAACTGCGCCGCGACGATCGAGCCCGCCTTGCGGGTCTCGTTGACGTTCACCACGTCGGCCGTGTCGCTGTCCAGCGCCTTGGCGTAGTCGGCGTGCAGCGGCAGCCGCCAGACGAGCTCGCCGGTCGCCGCCGCGGCGGCGACCACCTGCGCGGCCCAGTCGTCGTCGGAGGCGAACAGGCCGGCGTGCGTGTGGCCCAGCGCGCCGACGATCGAGCCGGTCAGCGTCGCGATGTCGACGAGCCGCTCGGCGCCCTGGTTGACCGCGTGCGTCATGCAGTCGCCCAGCACCAGTCGCCCCTCGGCGTCGGTGTTGATGACCTCGATCGTCGTGCCGTTGGCCGCGGTCACGACGTCGCCGGGCTTGACCGCATGACCCGACGGCATGTTCTCCGTCGCGCCGACGACCGCCACGACGCGTACGGGCAGCGCCAGTTCGGCGATCGCCTCGATCGCGCCGAGCACCGCTGCGCCGCCCGACATGTCGAACTTCATCTCGGACATCTTGTTGGCGTTCTTGATCGAGATCCCGCCGGTGTCGAAGGTCACGGCCTTGCCGACGAGGCCGAGCACGGGCCCGCTGGCGCCCGGCCCGTCGTAGCGCAGCGTGATCAGCGCCGGCTCCTCGTGCGACCCGCGGGCGACCGCCGCGAAGGCGCCCATCCCGAGCCGCTCGAGGCCCTCGCGGTCCTCGACCTCGACGGTCACGCCGTCGAGCTCGCCGAGCACCCGCGCCGCGTCGGCGAGGTGGCGCGGCGTCATCTCGTTGGCGGGCGTGTTCTGCAGGTTGCGGGCCGCGTTGACCGCGCGGGCGATGGTCTCTGCCTCGCCGACGACCTCGGCGAGGTCGTCGTGGGCGCTGATCACCAGTGCCTGCAGCGCGTCGCTCTCGTTGGACGGCTTGCTCTTGAAGCGCTCGAAGCGATAGCTCGTCAGCAGCGCGGCCTCGACGATCGCGGCGGCGATCTGCGGGCCCACCTTGTGCGGCACCTCGACGCACAGCCGCTTGGTGCCGAGCTCGCGCGCGCGTCCGAGCGCCGCCGCGGTCGCGACGCGCACGCGCTCGCCGTCGAGCTCGTCACGCGACCCCAGCCCGACGAGCACCCAGCGCCGGCCGCCCGCGTGGGCGACGGCGAGGTGGCGGTGCTTGGCCTTTGCCTCGCCGGCGGCGACGAGCCCGTTGAGGACGCCGTCGACGTCGTGGTGGACCTGCTCGCCCTCGAGCACACCGATCACGACGGTGTCGGCGTCGGCGTCCTGGGGCAGTGCGGTGGTGCTTTCGACGATCACAGGGCGTGAATCTACCCAGGCACCGGCGGACGCTCCCGGCCCGCGCCGCAGCGGCCCCTGATTAGACTCCCCTCACTCCTGCGTCGCCGACCAAAAGAGAGCCCGCTTATGCCCAAGACCGTCATCCTCGGCTCCGCCAGAACCCCGATCGGGAAGATGGGCGGCGGCCTGTCAACGATCGACGCGACAGAGCTCGGCGGGATCGCGATCAAGGCCGCGCTGGAGCGCGCCAACGTGGACGGCGGTGAGGTGCAGCACGTGATCATGGGCCAGGTGCTGCAGGCCGGGCAGGGCCAGATCCCGTCGCGCCAGGCGCAGATCAAGGGCGGGATCCCCAAGGAGGTCTCCTCGGAGACGATCAACAAGGTCTGCGCCTCCAGCGTGCGCGCCGTCGGCCTGCTGGACTCCCAGATCCGCGCCGGCGACGTGGAGATCGGCGTCGCGGGTGGCATGGAGTCGATGTCCGGTGCGCCGTACATGCTGCCCAACGCGCGGTTCGGCATGCGCATGGGCGACGCCAAGGCGCTGGACGCGATGGTCCACGACGGGCTGACGAACCCGTTCAGCGGACGCCAGATGTTCGACGAGGCGACGGAGGTCGGCGACGAACTCGAGATCTCCCGGCCCGACCTGGACCGCTGGGCGCTGCGCAGCCACGAGCGCGCGATCGAGGCCACCGACTCGGGGCGGCTGCCCGAGGAGATCGTCGCCGTGACGGTCAAGGGTCGCAAGGGCGACACGGTCGTCGAGGTCGACGAGGCGCCGCGCCGCGGCAGCACGCTCGAGACGCTCGCCAAGCTGCCGGGTCTCGTCAGCAAGGATGGCTCGCACACCGCCGGCAACTCGCCTGGCGTCAACGACGGCGCGGGCGCGATCGTCGTCGCCTCCGATGAGTGGGCGCAGGCCAACGGCCGTGAGGTCCTCGCCACGATCCTCGCCCAGGCGCAGACCGCCGAGGACTTCGCCTACCTCGCGCGCACGCCGGCCGCGGCAGCGAAGATCGCGCTCGAGAAGGCCGGGCTGAGCGCCGACGACATCGACCTGTGGGAGATCAACGAGGCGTTCGCCTCCGTCACGCTGAACTCGATGCGGATGCTCGGCATCGACGAGGACAAGGTCAACGTCAACGGCGGCGCCGTCGCGCTCGGCCATCCGATCGGCGCCTCCGGCGCGCGCATCATCGGCACGCTCGTGCACGAGCTGCGCCTGCGCGGCGGCGGCCTCGGCTGCGCGGCGATCTGCTCGGGCGGCGGGCAGGGCGACGCGATCATCCTGAGGGTCTGAGACCGCTGCCGGCAGGCGAGGAATTGGGGCGCGCCGGCGGCGACGCCGGCGGGGCGAGCGGGGCGGGCGGGGTGGTATCGGCGGCGTTCTTCGACCTCGACCGCACGCTGATGGCCGGCTCGTCGGGATGGTACTTCGTCCGCGCCGCCTACGAACGGGGGATGATCGACCGCCGCCGGCTCGCGGGCGACCTGCTCGACGCGGTGCGGTTTCGCCTCTGGGGCTCGACCGACGCCGGCACCGCGAAGGTCCGCGCGCGGATCGGCACGTACCTCACCGGCGTCCGGGAGCGCGACCTGCGCCGCATGGCGCCGAGCGTGCTCTGCGGCGTGTTGCCGCGTCTGTACCCGCAGATGCTCGAGGTCGCCTACGCCCATCAGGACGCGGGCCGGCCGATCTACATCTGCACCGCCGCGTCGCAGGAGATGGCGAGCCTGCTGTCGCTCGTGCTGAGCTTCGACGGCGGGGTCGGCTCGCGCTCGGAGGTGCTCGACGGCGTCTACACCGGCCGCGAGGGCGGGCTGTTCGCCTACCGCGAGGGCAAGGCGCAGGCGATCCGCGAGCTCGCCGAGCGCAAGAACCTCGACCTCGCCGGCAGCTATGCCTACTCGGACTCCGAGTCCGACCTGCCGATGCTGCGCGCCGTCGGCCACCCGGTCGCGGTCAACCCCGACAGCACGCTCGCGCGCGTCGCCGCGCAGGAGGGCTGGGAGGTGCTGCGCTTCGATCGGCTGCACCGGCGGCTGAAGATCGCCGCGGCCGCGCTGGCGGCGGCCGCCGCCGGTGGCGCCGGCCGCGCCGTCGTGCGCCGCACCGCGCCCGCTGCGGCGCCGCCGCCGCGTCGGCTGTCGCGGCTGCGCGCCGCGCAGGGCCCGGCGCCGCGCCGCGTGCAGCGCCGGTGACCCGGCGCGCAAAAGACTACGGTGGAGTGCGATGAACACGCACGGCCTGACCGATGACCAGAAGGACATCCGTGCGCTGGCAGCGCGCTTCGCCGACGAGGTCGTCGCGCCGCAGGCGATGCAGTGGGACAAGGAGCACCGCTTCCCCAAGGAGGTCGTCCAGCAGCTCGGCGAGCTCGGCCTGATGGGGGTCTGCGTCTCGCAGGAGCTCGGCGGCGCCGGCGCCGACTATCTCACCTACACGCTCGTGATCGAGGAGCTTTCGCGCGGCGATGCCGGCCTCGGCGTGACGCTCGCCGTCCACACCGGCGCGGGCACGCTGCCGATCATCGCCCGCGGGACGCGCCAGCAGATCGAGCGCCTCGTCCCGCCGCTCGCGCAGGGCCACGAGCTCGCGGCGTTCGCGCTGACCGAGTCCAACGCCGGCTCGGATCCCGCCGCGCTGGCGACGCGATCGGAAAACGGCAACCTGACCGGCATGAAGCAGTGGGTGACCAACGGCTCGGTCGCACACGTGTACATCGTCTTCGCGAAGGACCCCGAACGACCCAGCGCGTTCATCGTGCGCCGCGGCGCGCACGGCTTCAAGCCGGTGCGCGAGGAGGACAAGCTCGGGCTGAACTCGTCGAGCACCGCCGACCTGCAGTTCCAGGACACGCCCGCCGAGCGGCTCGGCCTGCCCGGCGCCGGATTGCGGATCGCGCTGGCGACGCTCGACGGCGGGCGGATCGGCATCGCCGCGCAGGCGACCGGGATCGCGCAGGCCGCGCTCGACCTCGCCGTCAAGCACGCCAAGGAGCGGCGCACGTTCGGCAAGCCGATCGGCGCCCACCAGGCGATCCAGCAGAAGCTCGCCGACATGCAGACCGAGATCGAGGCCGCCCGCGCGCTGACCTGGCGCGCCGCGCGGCTGAAGGACGCCGACCGCCCGCACACGATCGAGGGCGCGCAGGCCAAGCTGTTCGCGTCGAGCGTCGCCCGGCGTGTGACCGGCGAGGCGATCCAGGTGCTGGGCGGCTACGGCTACACGCGTGAGCTTCCCGCCGAGCGCTACTACCGCGACGCGAAGGTCACCGAGATCTACGAGGGTACCTCCGAAATCCAGCGTCTCGTCATCGCCAGGGCGCTGCTCGGCGAGGCTGCGCGCGACTGACGTGACATAGGCTGAGCAGCGCACTGTGACCACCAAGCCGCTCAACATCGACCCGATCGCCGAGGCACGACGCCACTGGACCGAGCGCTGGGGCGGTGAGCCGGCCCGCCCGATGGCGGCGATCACGTCGATCATGCGCGCGCAGCAGATCCTGCTGGCGCGACTCAACGAGCTGCTCGGCCCGCTCGGTCTGACCTTTCCGCGCTACGAGGCGCTGATGCTGCTGTCCTTCACCCGCCAGGGCACGCTGCCGCTGGGCAAGATCGGCGAGCGCCTGCAGGTTCACCGCACGAGCGTCACGAACATCGTCGACAAGCTCGAGGCCGACGGGCTCGTGCGCCGCATCGCCCACGAGTCCGACCGGCGCACGACGCTCGCGGAGATCACCGAGACCGGCCGCGACGTCGCCGAGCGCGCGACCGAGCTGCTCAACGCCGACGGCTTCGGCCTCGCCGCGCTGGCCGAGGACGAGCAGGAGCGTGTCACCGAGCTGCTGCGCACGCTGCGCCAGGAGGCCGGCGACTTCGAGTAGCGGGGCCGGCGGGCCGGCTCAGGCGGCGCGCAGCTCGCCGTACCAGCCGGCGTAGGCGACGAGCTCCGCCGGCTCGAGCAGGGGGATGCCGTAGGCGGCGGCGGCCTTGGCCGCCCGCCGGCCCCCCTCGCCGTAGTCGTCCGGGTTGGGACGGTCCAGCAGCGCGATCGGACGGGCGAACTGCGCGCGGAAGCCGCGCTCGCACTCGATGACCAGCCCCCAGGCCGCGATCGCGCCCCAGATCGCCTCCGGTGCCGGCAGCTCGGGCTCCACGGGCAGCTCGTAGTACGCCGAGAAGCCGCAGTTGCAGTCGCGCTGCGGGGCGTCGTGGCCGCGCAGCGCAAAGCATTTGGCGACGCGATCCTGGTCGGTCGGCCACGGCACCGGCCGGACGCGCGGGGCGATCATCCCGAGCGCCGGGTTGGGCACGAAGCGCCCCGCCACGAAGATGCCCGAGTACAGCGCCCCGCGCCTGCACCCCCAGCGCCGGAACCCGATCAGCGGCTGGGCGACCAGCTCGGCGCTCATTGGTCATCCTCGTGGTGCCTCGGCCCCCGCCGGGTGAGAGCCCTCGGCGCTTGCCCGGTGCAGGGCCATCGTGAGACCTGCTCCTCCCGGCGGGGCGAGGTGCCGCAAGCGGCA
>Ga0136615_10000678_pt1 | contig 15886 bp, 19 predicted proteins | sample AntDrymUQ2882206_2_FD_106647 | JGI IMG/M metagenome (GOLD analysis project Ga0136615, IMG submission 106647) | Polar desert sand microbial communities from Dry Valleys, Antarctica - metaG UQ288 (22.06) | ecosystem: Environmental > Terrestrial > Soil > Desert | place: Antarctica: Dry Valley...
GCCGAGCACCGTCTCGCCGGCGATCGCGCGCTGGCCGAGCCAGCACAGGTCGTAGGCGCCGAGGATCCGCTCGAGCTCGTCCGGGTCCTTCTGCGCGCGGATCGCCGCCAGCACCGGCCTGGCGTCCTGCGGGGCGGGATCGAGGCGTGCGGCGACCGGGCCCGCGGCGGCGATGCGGGCAGCCGCGCCCAGGTGGGCGGCGACCGCGGCGGCCAGGGCGCCCTCGGGGTCGGGGTCGAGGCCGAAGCCCGGCTGGCCGTAGCCGACGGCGTCGGGCGTCCCGTCGGCGTCGGCCTCGGAGGACGGGAGGAACAGCGTGCTCCGGCCCTCGCGCTCCACCACGACGGCCGCCGGCCCCGAGTAGTAGCGCGCGTAGCCGCCGAGGTGCGCGACGTGCCCGGTGCCGGAGGCGGCGACCGCGTCCCAGCCGTGCTCCGCCATCGCCGCGCGCAGGCGCTCGAGCCGGTGCACGGGCGCCCCGCCCGTCACGCCGGCTGCGCCTCGAGCAGGATCTTCGTCGCCCGCGGCGGCGACTCCGACAACCGGGCGAACGCCTCGGCGCCGGCGCCGAGCGGCATCACCTCGACCCAGCCGCCCGCCGGCGGGTGCTCGGAGAGCATGCGCAGCGCGGCCGCGAAGTCCGCGCGCGTGTAGGCGAAGTGGCCGCGCACGACGATCGCGCGGCGGACGAGGTCCGCGATCGGCATCGGCCCGGTCGCCTGGCCGAGGCCGACGAGGACAAGCTCGCCGCCCGGGCGCAGGCCGCCGATGGCGGCGTCCCACGTCGCCTGGACGCCCACCGCGTCGACGGCGACGTCGGCCGCCTCGGGCTTGATCGCGTCGACCGTCTCGAGCACGGCCGGAGCCCCGAGCGCCCGGGCCGCCTCCCGCCGCTCCGCCACCGGCTCGACGGCGACCACGTCGGCCCCCTGCGCGAGCGCCGCGTGGATCGTCAGCAGCCCGATCGGCCCGCAGCCGACCACGAGGAGGCGCCGTCCAGGGCCGAGCGCGTGCGGCCGCAGGGCGCTCAGGCACACTGCGAGCGGCTCGACCAGCGCGGCGTCGGCGTCGCGCAGGCCGTCCGGGACGGCCAGCAGCGCGTCGCGCGGGACGGCCGTGCGCTCGGCGAACACGCCCGCGCGGTGCATGCCGAGCAGCTGGCGCCGCTCGCACAGGTGCTCCTCGCCGCGGCGGCAGGCGGCGCACGCGCCGCAGACCACGAGCGGGAAGACGACGTAGCGGCCGGGCAGCCCGTCGACCGTGCCGATCGCCTCGTGGCCCAGGACCAGCGGGGGCTGCCGTGGGCCGGGATGCCCCCGGTACGCGTGCAGGTCGGAGCCGCAGATGCCGGCCAGCCGGATGTCGATGAGCACCTCTTCCGCGGCCGGGACCGGATCGGGCAGCGCCTCGAGCGCCAGGTCGGCGCCGCCGTGCCAGACGAGTGCCCTCATGCGACGCCGGCCTCCCAGCGGTAGCGGTCGACGACGTCCTCGACGAGCTCGACGCCGAGCCCGGGCGCGTCCGGCAGCGGAAGCGTCCCCTGCTCCAGCACCGGCTCGGGCCGCACCAGCTCGCGCCGCAGCGGCGCGTCGAACAGCGCCGGCGGCAGCACCTCGATCAGCGGCACGGCTGGCGCGGCGGCGTGCAGGTGACGGGCGGCCGCCGCGTTGATCCCCGTCTTCCAGTTGTGCGGCACGACGCTCGCCCCGTGCAGCGCGGCCAGGTCGGCGACGCGCCGCATCTCGGTCAGGCCGCCGCAGCGCGCGACGTCGGGCTGGAGCACGTCGACGTGCCCCTTCTCCAGCCACGCGCGGCACTCCGCCAGCGTGGAGGCGAGCTCGGCGCCGCCGATCCGGGTCTCGGCGCGGGCGGCGAGCCGGGCGTGGCTGTCGAGGTCGCCGTCGGGCAGGGTCGCCTCCGCGAGCCACAGGCGCGCGGGCTCCAGGCGGTTGAGCGTCCACAGCGCGTCGCGCCAGTCGCGCCAGCGATAGCCGAAGTCGACCAGCAGCTCGATCTCGTCGCCCACCGTCGCCCGCGCCCGCAGGACCAGCCGTACCAGCTCGGCGTCGGACACCGGGCCGGGGTAGATCGCCTCGTACTTGACGGCGCGGTAGCCGTCCGCGACGGCCTGGGCCAGCAGCACTTCGAGCTCGCCGTGCAGCTCCGCGGCGCTCGCGTATCCCGACGCCGCGCGATAGAGCGTCGCGTAGACGGCCAGCCGCTCGCGCCGCGCGCCGCCGAGCAGGGCGTGCGCCGGGCGCTCGAGCTGCTTGCCCGCGAGGTCGTGCAGGGCGATGTCGACCGCGGCCAGCGCGTGCCGGGAGAGGCCCGCGTTGCCGTCGTAGACGGTCGCCGCCGCGAGCTCGTCCCAGCGCGCCCCGACCTCGACCGGATCCCGCCCGACCAACACGCCGGCCACGCCCCGGCTCCACGCGTGCGCGTCGTCGCGCAGCACGAGCGACGCGACGGCCCGCGCCGGCGCGTCGGCTTCTCCGATGCCCGTGCGCCCGTCGGCGTCCGTGACGCGGACGACCACGGTGTCGTTGGCGCCGTCGAGGTCCTCGCCGGAGCGGGCGACCCGCAGCGGGATTGCCTCGACGTGGGTGATCAGGGATGGCATTCCGATCAACGGAACGCTAGCGGGGGCTGGCACCATGAAGCGACGCGCATCATGCTGCGCCCTTGACGCGCGGTCAAGGCTGGTGTTGCATTCTCCGCGTCGGTCTATTTCTGGACCGACGTTCCGTATAGAGGAACAGCGTCTCGAGGAGGAAGTCATGCGGAGGATGCTCGCCCTGGCCGGGTGCCTGGCGCTGCTCGCCGGCTGCGGCGGGGATGACGACGAGCAGGAGCCGGCCGGCGCCGCTGCCGCGGCCACACCGACCGCGGGCACGCTCGACCTGTGGGTGGGCGGCAACTTCGCCGGCGCCACGCCGGGCACGCCGTACCGCGAGTGGCTGGACGCGCAGATCGACCGCTTCAAGTCGGCCAACGCGGGCTCGGACGTGAAGATCACGCTCCTCTCGACCGACAACGAGCAGGTCGCGGCCAAGCTCCAGGCCGCCTTCCAGGCCCGCCAAGGGCCCGACATGATGCTCTTCTACTCCGGCGGCTACACGACGCCGTACGAGCCGCAGCTGCTCCCCTTGAACGAGTACTTCGACGCCACGCCCGGGTTCTTCGACTCGCTCAGCGGCATGGACCTGTCGTGCGCCGGGCTCGACTGCCAGGGCGGCGAGAGCACGATCATCGCCGTGCCGCACGACTTCGGGACCTATGGCCTCTTCTACAACAAGCGCATGTTCCAGCGGGCCGGCGTGGAGGCGCCGCTGGCGACCTGGGACGACCTGCTGGCGGCCTGCGACGCGCTGAAGGCCTCGGGCGTCACCCCGATCACGTTCGGCGACCGGGACGGCTACTCCACCGACAACTGGATCACGCTCATGTTCGGCTCGACGTTCGCGGAGGGCGACGTGGCCAAGGTCAACGCCGGCGAGCTGCCCTACGCGGACCCGAAGGTGGTCGGGCCGCTCCAACAGCTGGTCGACCTGCGCGAGCGCGGCTGCGTGAACGAGGACGCCTCGACGCGCGAGAACTTCGACGCCAACACCGACTTCACGTCCAAGAAGAGCGCGATGGTCCTGATGTACCCGGCGGTGATCCCCGACTTCGAGGACAAGCTCGGCCAGGACCTGGGCATCATGCCGCTGCCGCCCTCCGGCGACGGGCCGCTGGCCGGCCGCTCCGTCGGCAACGCGTTCTACAACTGGGTCGTCACCAAGACCTCGGACAACCCGGGGCTCGCGTGGGAGTTCATCAAGCTCGCGAGCGACGAGGAGGCCGGCGGCCAGCTGCTGACGATCCTCGGCACTCCGCCGGCGGTCAAGGGCGTCGATCCCTCGCTGATCGAGGACGAGTTCGTGCAGTTCTTTGTCGACGCTGCGGAGGACCCCGCGATGCCCGTGCTCGACAGCGTGATCCCGGTGCCCGTCGCGCTGACCTTCTACAAGCAGCTGCAGCAGGCGTTCGCCGGCAAGGCGACGCCGCAGGCGGCGATGGAGGAGCTCGACGAGCAGCTGCCGGCGCTCCAGGCGGGCGGGTAGCCCGGCGAGCGGGAAGGCGGGACGTGGCCGACCGGGACCGCCTCTGGGGCGTCGTCTACGCGCTGCCGGCGCTGGCGCTCGTCCTCGCGTTCATCGCCTATCCGCTCGCAAGCGTCGTCTACCACGCGTTCACCGCGTGGGACGGCATCAACCCGCCCGAGTGGGTCGGGCTGGAGAACTTCGCGACGCTGTTCGAGGATCCGCTGTTCCGCACGTCGCTGCGCAACAACCTCTTGTTCGCGCTGTCCGTCCCGATCCAGGTGACGGTCCCGATGGTGCTGGCCTGGCTGATCTACGAGCGCGTCCCGGGCTGGCGCTTCTTCCGCTCGACGTTCTTCCTGCCCGCGGTCGTCTCCACGGTGGTCGTCGGGATCGTTGCGCAGGTCGTGTTCCGGCTCGACGGGCCGCTCAACGCCCTCCTGGGCAGCGTCGGCCTCGGAGCGCTGCAGACGGAGTGGCTCGGCAGCGCCGGCACCTCGATCCCCGCCGTGCTGCTCGTCGTGGTGTGGGCGAACTTCGGTTACAACACGCTGATCTACCTGGCGGGGATGAGCGCGCTCGACCCCGCGCTGCGCGAGGCCGCCCGGATGGACGGCGCGCGCCCGCTGCGGGTGCTGTTCTCGGTCGTCGCGCCGAACCTCAGGCGGGTGATGGAGCTCGTGCTCGTGACCAGCACCGTCACGGCGTTCGCGTTCATGTTCGCCTACATCTATGTGATCACGAACGGCGGTCCCGGCTTCGACACGTACGTGACGGAGTTCATGATCTACAAGCAGGCGTTCGCGTTCGGCCGCGTCGGCTACGCGTGCGCGGTCGGCGTCGTGCTCGTCGTCATCACGGCGGCGATCGGGCTGGTGCAGATCCGCGTCCTCACCCGCGGCACGGGGGCCTGAGTGGGCGCCGCCGTCGTCGTGCGCCGGCGCGAGCGCTGGAAGTGGCCCGTGGTGGCGGGCATGGCGCTGATCTCGGCCTCGGCGCTCTTCCCGCTCTACTTCCTGGCCTCCAACGCGCTGCGCACGAACGCCGACTACGCCGGCGCGAAGGTGGGGCTGCCGACGATCCTCTCCGCCGACGCGCTGCAGCGTGCCTGGGAGGGGGCGAGCGTGCCGACCTACCTGCGCAACTCGCTCGTCGTCGTGGTCGGGACCGTGGCGCTCTCGGTGGTCGTCGCCACCTGCGCCGCGTACTCGTTCTCCAAGCTGCGCTGGACGCTGCGGGGCAAGGCGTACCTGCTCGTGCTCGTGTGGATCGCCGTCCCGCCGCTGATCCTGCTCGTGCCGCTGTATGTGCAGATGGTCGACCTCGGTCTGTTCGACACCTACTGGTCGGTGATCCTGATCTACACCGCGCTGAACCTGCCGTTCAACACGTACCTCATGACCGCCTTCTTCCGCTCGCTGCCCGACGAGCTGGCCGAGGCCGCGCGGATGGAGGGCGCCTCGGTGCACCAGATCCTCTGGCGGGTGCTGCTGCCGCTCGCCCGCCCGGCGCTCGCCACGCTGGTGATCTTCAACTTCCTCTGGGTCTGGAACGAGTTCATCTTCGCCCTGCTGCTGCTGCCCAGCGAGACGAAGACGCTCACGGTCGGCGTTCTGCAGCTGCAGGGCCGGTTCAACCTCGATCCGACCGCGCTGATGGCCGGGCTGCTGATCGCCACGCTGCCCGTCGTGGGCGTGTACCTGATCTTCCAGCGGCACCTCGTCCGTGCCGTCGCGGCCGGGATCGGGCGCTGACGATGGCGACCGGGTCGGACCGGCTGCTGCTGGCGCTCAAGACGCTGGCCCACCACTCGGAGGGCGCCTCGCTCGACGAGCTGACGCGTGAGCTCGAGGCGCCGAAGTCGAGCCTGCATCGCGCGCTGGCCACGCTGCGCCGGGCGGGCTTGGCCGAGCAGGACGAGCGGGGCCGCTACCGCCTCGGCACCGAGTTCGTGCGCATCGCGTTCGAGTACCACGAGCGGCGCGACGAGGTCGACCTCGTCCGCCCGGTGCTGCTGTCGCTGGCCGGCTGGTTCTCCGAAACCGCCCACTACGCCAAGCTGGACGGCGCGGAGGTCGTCTACCTGGGCAAGATCGAGCCGGCAGGGCAGGCGATCAAGCTCACCTCGCGCATCGGCGGTCGCAACCCGGCGCACGCGACCGGCATCGGCAAGGCGCTGCTGGCCCACACGCTGCCCGACGCGGAGGCGGTCGGCGCGTACGTGGCGCGCCACGGCCCGCTGGCGCGGCGCACCGAGCGCAGCCTGATCGCGCCGCACGAGCTCGCGGACGACCTCGCGCGCACGCGCGAGCGCGGCTACGCGCTCGACCGCGAGGAGAGCGAGACCGGCGTCAACTGCATCGCGTTCCCGCTGTTCCTGGACTCGCCGACGCGGCCGACGGGCGCGGTGAGCGTGTCCGCGGTCGCGCTGCGCACGGGCATCGAGCGGCTGGAGGGCGCCGCGACCGGCATCCGCACGATCATCGAGGAGCGCTTCGGGCCCGTCACGCGGCCGCGGACCGGCGGCGATGGCTGAGGCCGGCCGGCTCGCGGGGCGGCGCGCCCTCGTCACCGGCGCGTCGGGCGGGCTCGGGCGCGCGATCGTCGCCGCGATGCGCGCGGAGGGAGCCGCCTGTGCGCTGCTCGGGCGTGGCGACGGCGACGGCAGCGCGCTCGCGCTGCGCGCGGACGTCGCCGACGCCGCCGCCGTCGCGCCGGCCGTGGCCGACGCGGCGGCGCGGCTCGGCGGACTCGACGCGGTCGTGTGCGCCGCCGGGGTCGACTGCACGTGGGCGCCGACGGGCGAGATGGAGCCGGCCGAGTGGGACCGCACGATCGCGGTCAACCTGTCGGGCACCTTCTACGTCTGCCGTGCCGCCCTCCCCCATCTCGTCGCAGCCGGCGGCGGCGCGATCGTGAACGTCACCTCGGTGGCCGGCCTGCGCGCGTGGCCGGAGGACGTCGCGTACAACGCCTCCAAGGCGGGTGTCGAGCTGCTCACGCGGACGATCGCCGTCGAGTACGGCGCGCGCGGCGTCCGCGCCAACTGCGTGGCGCCCGGCGTGATCGACGCCGGCATGACCGACGCCGTCTCCGATCCGGCCGAGCGGGCGCGGATGACCGCCCAGCACCCGCTCGGTCGCATGGGCCGCGCCGAGGAGGTCGCCGAGGCCGTCGTCTGGCTGCTGTCCCCCGCCGCCGGGTTCACGACCGGCACCACGCTCGCGGTCGACGGCGGCTTCCTCGCCTAGCGGGGCCTGCGCTTGACACCCGCTCCGCCGCGTGATCGGGTAGCCGGCGAGCGGCGGTCCGCCGCCCTGATGACGCTCCCACCGCAGGAGGCGCCGCATATCGCCATCGGCCCGCGTTCGACGAGTACGCGCCGACGGGATGAAGGTCCGCCACGCGGCGCCGATGACCTGACCGAGGTGTGACGCGACCTACCCACCGAGCTCGCCGCCGCCGCCGACCATCGGCACGCGTGCCGCGTCGTCGTCGAGCACCTCGCTGCACGCAGGCGGAGAGCGCCCTCCACGTCGACGACCTGCGCCAGCAGGCGGCCACCGACTCGCTCACCGGCCTCGGCCACCACGAGGCCTTCCACCGCGCGCCTGGCCGCGAGAGGCCGGCGCGACACCGCCGTGCTGGTGATCCACCTGCGGGCCATCGAGGTGGCGCGACGCCTGGTCGAGACGGTGCGCCGCCAGACCGGAGTCAACGTGTCGGTCGGGCTCAGCGTGGCGGGCGAGGGCGAGCCGCTCACGCAGGCGTTCGCGCGGGCCGACGAGGCGGTCTACGCGGCCAAGGCGGGCGGCCGCGACGGCGCCATGCTCGTGCGCGGAGCGGCCCCCGGCGCCGCTACCCTCACGGGCGGAGCATGAGCCTCTGGTCGCAGAACGCACTGGACACGCTCGCCGCCGCCGGCCTGCGGCGCGGCGGTGCCCGGCGCGCGGTGATCGAGCGGCTCGACGCCCAGCCGTGTGCCCTCACCGCCTTCGAGGTCGAGGCGGCCGTCCGAGGCGACGGCCGCGGCGCCTCGCGCGCGAGCGTGTACCGAGTGCTCGACGAGCTCGTGGAGCACGGCCTCGTCCACCGCATCGAGGTCGGCCAGGGCATTGCGCGGTTCGAGCCGGTGCGGGCCGAGGGCCACCACCACCACCTCGTGTGCGAGGACTGCGGCACGGTGCAGCCGTTCCACGACGACGACCTCGAGCGGGCCATCGGGCGTGTCGCCGGCCGCGTGGCGTTCGCGGTCGCCGAGCACGACATCACGCTGCACGGGCGCTGTGGGGCGTGCCCGCCGGCGTCGGCCGCCTGACCGCCGTGCGCAGGCCGCGCAGCGCGAGCGCGGCGGGGAACGACGCGGCGAGCGCCGCAGCGATCGCGGCGCCCGCGGCGACCTCGAGGTGGTACGAGGCGTAGAGCCCGGCCATGCCGGCCGCCGTCGCGAAGGCCGCGGAGGCGGCCATCATCCGCGGCATCCGGCGCGTCAGCAGCCGGGCCGCCGCCGCAGGGCCGACGAGCAGCGCGACCACGAGCAGGTTTCCGAGCTGCTGCACGCCGACGAGCAGCGTGCCGGCCAGCAGGAGCGCGAGGGCCAGGTCGGCCGCCAGCGGACGGCGCCCGAGCGCCCGCGCAACGCCGGGGTCGAAGCCGGCGACGAGCAGCGTCGGATGGGCGAGCGCGAGCGCCGCCAGCACGACGACGACGAGCCCGCCCGCCAGCCACAGGTCGGCGCCGGACACGGCGAGCACGTCGCCGAACAGGAGGCTGCCGAGCCCCGCGGGGGTGTCGCGCGCGAGGGCCAGGAGCACCCCGAGCCCGAACAGCGTCGTGACCCCCACCGCGACGCCGGTGTCGCGCCCGATGCCCGGCAGCCGGCCGGCGAGGGCGACGGCGGTCGCGGCGACGAGGAGGCCCCCCGTCGCGCCCAGCAGCAGCGGCGCCCCGGCGAGCGCGGCGAGGACGAGCCCCGGCAGCATCGCGTGCGACAGCGACTCGGCGCTGTAGCTCAGCCCCGCCAGCACGACCCAGCAGCCCAGCGGGCCGCCGGCGAGGCCGAGCAGGACGACCTCCAGCAGGGCGCGGCGCGTGGTGGGATCCACCCACGGGTCGGCGAGCAGCCCCCACATCAGCAGCCGTGGTGCTGCTGGACCGCGACGTCGCCGCGCCCGGGCAGGGTCACGAGGTCGGAGCCGTAGGTGCGCTCGAGCACGGCGCGCGTGAGCGTCGCCTGCGGCGGCCCGAAGGCGACCTGTGAGCGGTTCAGGCAGAGCACGAGCGGCCAGGCGCGCGCCTGCCCGACGTCGTGGGTGGCGACCAGCAGCGCGCCTCCCTCGCCAGCCAGCTCGCCGAGGAGCCGCTGCAGCAGCGCGGCGCTCGTCGCGTCCAGGCCGCTGAAGGGCTCGTCGAGCACGACGAGCGGCGCGTCCTGCACGAGCGCGCGCGCCACGAGGACGCGCTGGCGCTGACCGCCGGAGAGCTCGCCGAAGGTCGCGTCGCGCAGCTCGTCCAGGCCGACGCGGGCGAGCGCCGCGCGCGCGGCGGCGCGGTCGGCGCGCGCGGGCCGGCGCCACCACGGCAGCCGCGACACCGCGCCCATGAGCGCCACGTCGAGCGCGCTGACCGGGAAGTCGAGCCGTGAGCGCTCGGTCTGCGGCACCACGCCGACGAGCGGCGGTCGTGTGACCTGCCCGCCGCGCGGCGCGAGCTCGCCGGTCAGGACGCGCAGGAGCGTGCTCTTGCCGCCGCCGTTGGGCCCGAGGACCGCGCACACCTCGCCGGGCCGGACGGCGAAGGTCACGTCGTGCAGCACGGTTGGCGCGGTCCCGTAGCCGGCGCTGAGGCCGTCGGCGGCCACGAGCGGGGGCGCCGACATCATGGCCATGCGCGCACCAGCGCCGTGGCCGCGAAGATGGCGCCGGCGAGCACGGCGATCGTGGCCCCCGGCGGCGCGTTGGCCTCCACGGCGAGCAGGAGGCCGCCGGCGCCCTCGAGCGTCGCGAGCGCCACCGTGGCGAGCTGCCACGTCCTCATGCGGCTCGTCACGAGGCGCGTGGTCGCGGCGGGGACGACGAGCAGCGCGCCGGCGAGCAGTGCTCCCACGACCGAGAGCGTGGCCACCGCCACGACCGCCACGAGCACGAGCAGCAGCGCGTCGGGCGCGCCCGAGCGCAGGCCCGCCGCGCGCGCCGCACCGGGGTCGAAGCCGGTGGCCAGCCAGCGCGACCCGCCGACCACCGTGGCCGCCAGGACGAGGCCCGCGGCCAGCCACGCGAACGCGATGTCGGCCCCGTCGACGGCCAGCAGGCTCCCGAACAGCAGCGTGTCGACACGCGCCTGCGAGCCGAAGACGTCGCTCGCGAGGATCACCCCGGCCGCCAGCGCGCCCGCGAGCACGAGCGCGGTGAGCGAGTCCTCGGCCTGCGGCTGGCGGCGCGCGAGCCATGCGACCGCCCCCGCGACCAGGAGCGCCATGCCGATCGCCCCGAGCGCCGCGGCGAAGCCGAGGCCGTCGGCCAGCACGAGGCCCGGGAAGGCGGCGGTGCCCACCGCGTGGGAGAAGAAGGCCAGGCCGCGCAGGACGATCCAGGTGCCGAGCACGCCGGCGGCGACCGCGAGCGCGAGCACGGTCCACAGGCCGCGCTGCACGAACGGGAGGCTCAGGTCCTCGAGCAGCGGGCTCACGGACTGATCGGGCACGTCCGCTCGCCGCCGGTGAAGCCCCTGACGAGCGTGTCGGCGTTGGCGGCGGCCGCGCCCAGTACCGTGCCGGCGGGCCCGCCCGGCTCGCCGAGCGCATCGGCGTACAGGGCGCCGCCGACCTCGGCCCCGGTGCGCTGCGCGAGCGCCTCGGCCAGGTCGGGGCTCAGCCCGGCCTCGGGGAAGACGACCGCGACGGCCTCGCGCTCGATCGTCGCGGCGAGCCGGCTGAGCTCGCCCGCCGAGGCCTGGGCCTGTGAGGTCGTGGACGGGATCACGGCGCCGACGACCTCGACGTCATAGGCCGCGGCGAAGTAGGCGAAGGCGTCGTGGTCGGTGACGAGCCGGCGGCGGGCGGCGGGCACCGCGCCGAGGCAGCGCCGGATCCCGGCGCTGACGCGCTCGACCTCGCGACGGTAGGCGCCGGCGAGCGGCGCGTCTCCGAGCGCAGCGGCCACCTGCGTCGCGGCCGCCGCGACGTTGCGCGGCTCGTGCCACCAGTGCGGGTCGGTGGCGCCGTCGTCGTGCTCGACGGCCTCGAGCTTCACCGGCGCGCCGTCGCCGAGCCGCACGACCTGCGCGTCGCTGCCGGCGCTCTCGACCACCTCGTCGATCCAGGCGTCGAGCCCGAGGCCCGAGGCCAGCACGAGGTCGGCGCCGGCGACCGCCTTGACGTCGTCGGGGCGCGGCTCGTAGTCGTGCGGGTCCGAGCCGGGGGCCAGGAGCTGCGTGACCGCGACGCGCTCGCCGCCCACCTGCCGGGCGAGGTCGGCGACCTGCGCCGTGGTGGCCACGACCTGCGCCGCGCCGGCGGCGGCCGTCTCGTCTTCGTTGCCGCAGCCGGCGGCGAACGAGGCGAGGACGGCGAGCGTGACGGTGGCGGCGCGGAGCGGCATCGGGCGCAGCCTACCGGAACGAGACTCATTCCCATCTACACCTTCCCCAGCCGCCGCGGTCGCCGGCACGGGCGCCGGCTTCGGCAGCGCGCAGCCGGGCGAGGTAGACGGCGCCCGATCCGCGCGGCGGCTCGTAGACGGTGACGCGCGCCCAGCCGCGACCGACGACGGCCAGGCCGTAGTCGCTTCCCGTGGCGCCCACGACGCGTCCGAGTCGCCGGTCGTAGCGATCCTCGCGCGGCAGGCCCCGCACTGCGCGCACGCGCACGGAGCCGTGCCGGTCCGCCCACGCCTCGGCGAAGCGCTTGGCCTCGGCGCCGCCGCAGGTCGGCCGCCCGTAGCGGCTCGCGGAGGACTCGCCGGCGTCGACGAGCGCGACGCGCACCGTCACGCCCGCACCCGCGAGGGCGAACGTGTCGCCGTCGACGACGCGCGGCCGTGCCGCCGCCCCCGGATCGCCGGCGCCGCCCAGCAGGCGCTCCTCGAGCCGCTCGAGGCCGTCCGTGAACGCCGGTCCCGCGACGAGCAGGACCGCCACGGCGATGCCGAGCGCCAGCACGTGCTTTCGCTTGACAGACCTCATTCCGTTACCAGGACCGCTTCGGCGCCGACTCGCGGATCCTGCTGCTCGACCCGCTCGACGACTTCGGCGGCCACGCGACCCGCAACGAGTTCCACGTCCCGAACGCCACCGCGAGCGGCGCGGACCTGACGATCCTGCGCAACGGCGGCGCCGTGAACCTCGACTCGATCGGGACCTGGGACCAGCCCGCCGGCCCGCTGCTCGACATTCCCGGCACCTACCAGCAGCCCGCGCTGGACCTGCTCGCGTGGGCGGGGGTGGACGCCGACACGTTCCCGGAGAGCAGCACGCCCGGGATCCCGAGCTCCCACGGGCTGCGCCAGATGCTGCTCTTCCCCCGGGAGGACTGGGGCAGCGACGCGCTCGTCCAGAACCGGTTCGAGCCGGCGACCCCCGAGGGCTGGGCCGCGTTCGCGGCGCGCGGGCCGTGGTCGCCGGAGGCCCAGGCGGTGTCGGCCGCGGACTGCTGGCTGCTCGGGCTGCCCGGCTTCGACGGCCTCGGCCTCGGCGACCCGACCGACATCACGTTCCCGGGAATCGGCCGCACCCCGCAGATGGGCGTGCGCTCGGAGGTCGATCCGACGCTGGCCTGGCCCGACGGCAACTCCTCGCTGATGCGGCTCGTCGTGAGCAAGCTGATCCCGGCGGCGGTACCCGACGTGGGCGGGGCGCGGCCGACCCAGGAGACCGTCGTGAACGCGAAGACGGACTACTCCCAGCTCGACCGGCGCCAGAACCTCGTCCGGATCCGGCTCAAGTCGTTCGTCAGCGCAGTCCGTCCGGGGCGCCGCGGGCGCCCCGCGAGCGTCGAGTACGTCCGCATCGGCGAGGGCCGCCGCACCGGCCACCGGGTGCGCGCCGATCACGTGATCATGGCCTGCTGGAACCGGGTCACCGCCCAGATCGTGCACGGGCTGCCGGACGAGCAGGTCGAGGGCTCTGCTACGCCCGCAAGGTGCCGCTGATCTACGGCCGCGCGGCGCTGCGCAACTGGCAGGCGTGGGCCGACGCGAAGATCTCCTCGATCTCGCCGCGCGGGAGGGGGTTGTTCTGGGACACGACGTCGATCAGCGCCGGAGCGCGCTTCGGCTCGGCCTACGGTCCGACGCCCAACCAGCCGCCGAGCGCGCCGGCGACGCTCAACTTCACGGTCGTGCCCAACGACCCCGACGCGACGCCGCAGCTCGCGGCCTACGAGACCGGCCGCCAGCAGCTGCTCGAGCTGAGCTTCCGCGACCTCGAGGACGCGCTGTGGGACGTGATCGACCGCAGCGTGAACCGGTCGGGCGGCGACTTCGACCCGGAGCGCGACGTCGACTCGATCATGATCAACCGCTGGAACTACGGCTACGCGCACGAGCTGACGTCGGTCTGGGACCCGTCGACCTACGGCCCGGACGCGAACCACCCGCACGTGCGCGGGCGCGTGCCGTACCGCAACGTCGCGATCGCCAACTCCGACTCGGGCGCCTTTGCGTACGCCCACAGCGCGTTCGCGGAAGCCCATCGCTCCGTGCAGGACCTCCGGGCGGCTAGATGAGTGATTCCACGACTCGCACCCGCGAGGAATCAATCATCTAAACGCGCGGCTCCTTCGCGCATAGCGGTGGTGCAGGGCGAGCGCGTTGCCGTCCGGGTCGCGGAAGAACGCCTGGTGGCAGACGCCCGAGTCGAGCGTGTCGGCCGCGAAGGCGACGCCGCGTGACTCGAGCTCGCCCCGGGCGGCCGCGACGTCCTCGACCTGCAGGGCGAGCGGGACCTTGTTGGCCTGGAACTCGATGCCCAGGCGCTGGCAGGCGAGCAGCGCGAGGGTGACGGTGCCCGTCTCGAACTCCGCGCCGACGGCCTCCTCCCCGGGGCGCTGCCAGACGCTGGATCGCTCCAGGCCGAGGACGTCGCCGTAGAAGTCCATCGCCGCGGCGAGGTCGCGGCTCGGGATCGAGACGAAGTCCACGCCGGTGACGATCGAGGTGGCGGTGCTCATGGTCGGGCTCCTTGGTTCGTGGTGGGTCGCGGACCTGCGAGGTGCTCCCCGAGGCGGTCGAACGCGCTCGCCAGGCCGTTGGCGGCCGCTTCGCGGATCGCGTCGCTCGCGTGCGTCGTCATGCGGAACCGCATCGCGGTTCGTCCGCCGCCGAGGTCGGAGAAGGTGACGGTGCCATGCGCGAAGGCGCGACCGTCGGCGCGCGCGTCCTGGGTGAACACGAGCCGCTCGGGCGGGACGACCTCCCGGTAGGTCGCGTCCTGCGTCATCTCCTGACCGTCCTGGTCGCGGACGCTCGTCAGGCGGAACGCGCCGCCGGGCCGCACGTCCATCGTGATCGACGCCAGCGGCGTGCTCCACCCGCGCTTGCCCCACCACCGGCTCAGCCGCTCGGGCTCCGTCCACGCCCTCCACACCAGCTCGCGCGGAGCGTCGTAGATCCGCGTGATCTCGATCTCGCCGGCCGTCACCGTCTCACGCATCGCGGCGGTCCCGGTGGGCGTCTCCCAGGTGCTCGCCGAGGCGGTCGAAGCTCTCCTCCCAGAACGGTCGATAGTCCGCCAGCCACTCAGCGGCCGCCTTGAGCGCCTCGCCCTGCAGCCGCGACGGCCGCAGCTGGGCGCTGCGGCCGCGCGCGATCAGCCCGGCGCGCTCGAGCACCTTGAGGTGGCGGGAGACGGCCTGCAGGGTGATCGGGAAGGGCTCCGCGAGCTGGTTGACCGTCGCCTCGCCCTCGGCGAGGCGCGCCAGGATCGCCCGCCGGGTGGGATCGGCGAGGGCCGCGAAGGTGGTGTCGAGGGCGACGGCGGACACGGCCTATTTGTTGAAAGTGTTTATAAACACGTCGGTTGACTTTAGACCGTCGGACCGGCAGGTGTCAACACGGTCACCACGTTCCGGCGCCGGCTACGTATGGTTCAAGCCTCGACCACAGGTCAGGCGATCGGGGGCGGGCGAGATGAGCGAGGTCGTGGCAGCGGGAACGGGGAACGGCCGGCGCCGCCTGCGCGTGGCGGGGGCCCTGGTGGCCACCGTCGCACTCGCGGCCCTCGTGCCCTGGGGCGGCGCCGATGCGGCGCGGTCGACGGCCGCGGCCACCGGCAACGCCGGCACCGACAAGCTGCTCTTCTTCGCCGCCGACGGCCTGACCCAGAACCGGGTCGGCCGCTACGCCGCCCAGGGCAGCGTTCCCGGCTTCCGCGACCTGCTCCGCAACGGCGTCCGGGCGTCCGGCAACGGGCTCCTGACCCAGGCGCCGCCCAACACCGGCGCCGGCTGGTTCACGCTTGCCACGGGCGCATGGCCGGGCGTCGCCGGGTCGACGAACAACACGTTCCACGTGAACGGCCAGCCGTTCGCCAACCGGACGGGCGCCTTCGATCCGGGCGTGCTCCAGGCCGAGACGATCGCCCAGGCGGCCGAGCGCGGGGGCAAGAAGGTCGCCCAGATCGAGTGGGCGGGCGGGCGCAGCGGCACGATCGCCGGCCCGACGCTCGACTTCCGCAACTTCCGCTCCGGCCGCGGCGTGGCGACGAACTACGTCGCGCCCGCCGACTCGGCGTCGTTCACGGCGTCGTTCGGGCTGCAGTTCGACCATCCCGCCGGGTTCGCCGGCCAGGCCGGGTTCCCGCAGGCCGCC
>Ga0136615_10000679_pt1 | contig 15884 bp, 13 predicted proteins | sample AntDrymUQ2882206_2_FD_106647 | JGI IMG/M metagenome (GOLD analysis project Ga0136615, IMG submission 106647) | Polar desert sand microbial communities from Dry Valleys, Antarctica - metaG UQ288 (22.06) | ecosystem: Environmental > Terrestrial > Soil > Desert | place: Antarctica: Dry Valley...
ATGTTGAACGGGGTCTCCGTGACGCCGCGGACGAGCCGAGCCCGCCCCGGCTAGCACGGCACGGGGCGGGCTCGGAGTTCCTCAGGACGGGCAGCGCCGGGTAACCGGGGACTCAGTGCAAGATCGGCATCTGCCTAGTGATAGATCGCCTTCTCGGCGCCGACCCCGGTCAGCGAGCGGACCTCGAGTTCGCCGTACTTCTCCACGTTCGGCCGCTCCTTGGACAGCTTCGTTCCCAGCCAGCCGAAGAAGAACGACGCCGGGATCGAGACGATCCCCGGGTTGCGCAGCGGGAAGAAGTCGAAGTCGGCATCTGGGAACAGGGAGATGCTGGGACCCTCGGACACCCCGGAAACCACCGGCGAGAAGATGATCAGCCCGACACAGACGATCAGACCGCCGTAGATGCTCCACACCGCGCCCTGGGTGGTGAAGTTCTTCCAGAACAGCGTGTAGAGGATCGTCGGCAGGTTCGCCGAGGCAGCGATCGCGAAGGCCAGCGCCACCAGGAAGGCGATGTTCAAGCCCGCCTGCAACGCCAGGATGCCCAGCACGATTGCCACCGAGCCGATCACCACCGCGGTGATCCGGGCAACCTTGACCTCGTCGACACCGCTGGTCTCGTGCTTGACCCCCTTCTTGATCACCGACGCGTAGATGTCGTGGGCGAAGGAAGCCGAGGCGGTGATGGTCAGCCCGGCCACCACGGCGAGGATCGTCGCGAAGGCGACCGCCGAGATGATGCCGAGCAGCGCAGTGCCACCGAGTTCGAAGGCCAGCAGCGGAGCCGCGGAGTTGACCGCCCCAGGCGAGGCCAGGATCCGGTCGGCACCGACCAGCGCGCCCGCTCCGTAGCCGAGGATGAGGCTGAACAGGTAGAACACCCCGATCAGCCAGATCGCCCAGACCACGGACTTGCGCGCATCCTTGGCGGTCGGAACGGTGTAGAACCGCATGAGTACGTGCGGTAGCCCGGCGGTGCCGAGAACCAGCGCCAGGCCCAGCGAGACGAAATCGAACTGCGAGAGTGCCGTAGCGCCGTACTGCGCGCCGGGGCCCAGCACATCGCGTGGGGTCTCGGCGGCCGCGGAAACATCAGCGGCCTGCCCGAACAGGCTGGACAGGTTGAAACCGAACTCTCCGAGCACCCAGACGGTCATGATCAGCGCGCCGACCATGAGCAGCGAGGCCTTGATGATCTGCACCCAGGTCGTGCCGCGCATGCCCCCGACGAGGACGTAGACGATCATGAGTCCGCCGATGACGATAACCACCGCAGCTTCGGCACCTCGGCCGCTCACACCCAGGAGCAGCGCGACCAGGCCACCGGCGCCGGCCATCTGGGCCAGCAGGTAGAACAGCGAGACGACCAGCGTCGACACCGCGGCAGCCGTACGAACCGGACCTTGACGCATCCGAAAGGCCAGGACGTCGGCCATCGTGTACTTGCCGGTGTTCCGCAGTAGCTCGGCGACCAGCAGCAGGGCGACCAGCCAGGCCACCAGGAAGCCGATCGAGTACAGGAAGCCGTCGTACCCGAACACCGCGATCGCACCTGCGATGCCGAGGAATGAGGCCGCCGACAGGTAGTCACCGGCGATGGCCAACCCGTTCTGGCTGCCAGTGATGGTCCGTCCGGCCGCGTAGTAGTCGGCCGCGGTCTTGTTGTTGCGGCTGGCTCGGAAGGTGATGTACAGCGTCACGACCACGAAGGCCAGGAAGATCGAGATGTTGACGATCGGCTCGCCGACCGTTTCGGTTGCTTCCACGGCGAGCAGGGCGCGCTCAGGCATTCTGGCCGCCTTCCAGCTCGTCACGGATCTTGTCCGCGATCGGGTCGGTGTTCTTGTTGGCGTGCCGTACGTACAACGTGGTGATCAGGAACGTCGACACGAACTGCAGCAGTCCGAGCACGATCCCGAGGTTCACGTTGCCGAAGACCTCCGTGCTCATCAAGTCCGATGCGTAGGTCGAGAGCAGGACGTAGAGCAGGTACCAGCTCAGGAAGACGACGGTCATCGGGAACGCGAATCGCCGGAACCGGCGCCGCAACTCGGTGAACTCAGGGGAGTTCTGCGCCTCCACATACTGCTCGGGGGTGAGCGTCAGACGCTCTGCTTGCTCGGTCACCAGGGGCACTCCAGAGGCAAGGACCCGGTCGACCGCCCGACCGGGTGATGGCGGTCACGGTAGAGACCGCGCCTGTGCGACGCATGCGGTCGGTCGTACGGCGCGCCAAGAGGGCGCTGCTCTTCGCCGGACGGGCCCGCCGGTACGACGAGCGGTCGGCGTTGGTCCGAGGAGTTCGGCATGGGCTAGCCGACGGTGCGCGCTGCTATCGGACCGATTCAGTCAGACCTTTCGGCGACGGTCAGTCGGGTGTGCCTCGGCCCAGGCCCAGGGATTCCGGGGCATGCAGGAGCAGCATCGTGCGGCCGATGTTCGGTGGAACTCGCGAGGCGGTGGCCCTGGAGACCACGACCATCACCGCGAAGGCCACCGGAACCGTCCAGGCCGCCGGTTGGGCCAACAGAACACCCGGCCAGCCATCGAGCTCACCACCGAGAACGGTGATCAGCACCGCCGACAGAGACAACGCGCCTCCAGCCAGCACTCCGGCCAGCGCACCGATGTCGGTGAGCCCGCGCCACCAGATCCCCAGCACCAGCAATGGACAGAACGTCGACGCGGCCACCGCGAAGGCCAGACCGACCACCTGGGACACGTCCAGCCGGTCGATCTGGGCCGCGACGACCAGCGGCACCACGCCGGCCACGGTTGCCGCGCGCCGGAAGTCCCGTACCGTGCCCCTGCCCATGACGTCGGTGGACAGCACGCCGGACACCGAGACCAGCAGCCCCGAGGCGGTCGACAGGAACGCCGCGAACGCGCCAGCGGCGACCAGCGCTCCGAGGAGCTGGCCGAGCAGCCCACCGATTGCCGCGCCGGGAAGCAACAACACCACGGCGTCGGTCTGACCGGTGATCAGCAACTGCGGGGTATAGAGCCGGCCGAGCGCCCCGTACAAGGTCGGAAAGAGGTAGAAGACTCCGAGCAGAGCCAACACGATCAGCGTCGTACGACGCGCCGCCCGTCCGTCCGGGTTCGTATAGAAGCGGACCAGCACGTGCGGTAGGCCCATCGTGCCCAGGAAAGTCGCCAGGATCAGCGAGTACGTCGCGAAGATCGGATGGTCCGGGCTGGCGCCTCCACTGCCCAGCGGCGTTGCCCAGGTCTGGCCGGACAGCGCGGGCAATCCGCTGACGTGCGGGACCGCAGCGCCATCCGGGAAGACCAGCACCGTGCCAGCTGCGATCTGGTGCTCCCCGGCGCCCCACGTGGCTGGCCCGTCGATGTCACCTCCATCGACATTCCCATCGGCGGACAGGGTCAACGACTCCGCCACGACCACCGTGACCGCGGTGTCGACGCGCACCTCGGTCTGCTCGTCGAAGGTCGGAGACTGGGCGCCGGAGAGATCGGCGAACCCGCCGGACTGCCAGACGATGAGCAGGAAGAACGCGGGAATCGCGATCGCGGTGAGCTTGAGCCAGTACTGGAAGGCCTGCACGAAGGTGATCGAGCGCATTCCGCCGTTGGCCACATTGACCGTGACGACTACGCCGACGACGACTGCGCCGACCCAGTACGGGGCACCGGTCAGGGTACGCAACGTCAAACCCGCGCCCTGCAACTGCGGCAGGAGATAGAGCCAGCCGATCACCACGACGAAGAACACCGACCATCGGCGCAAGGTCCGCGACCCCAGCCGTGCCTCGGCGAAGTCGGGAAGCGTGAAGGCACCCGACCGGCGCAGCGGGGCAGCCACGAACAGCAACAACGCCAGATAGCCGGCCGCGAACCCGACCGGGTACCACAGCATGTCGGCCCCGTACTTCATTACCAGACCGGCGACCCCCAGAAAGGAAGCGGCAGAAAGGTATTCACCGCTGATCGCTGAGGCGTTCCAGCCCGGACTGATCGAGCGGCTGGCGACCAGGAAGTCCGACGTCGTACGAGAGAAGCGCAAGCCGTACGCACCGATACCGATGGTGGCAACGGTGACCACGATGATCGCGGGCAGCGCGTACGGACTTCCGCTCACGATTGCCCGTTCCTCGCTGCGATGCTCACTCGCTCTCGGCTCACGACCCCGCCTCGTTGCCGCTCATGAGTCGGTCCCGACGGCCTTGCTGAAGTCGTCCTCGATCCGCTCCGCCTGGCGTACGTGCAGGCGGCCGACGGCGTACAGCAGCGGATAGGCCAGCACGCCGAGCAGCAGCCACGGCAACCTCAGCCCGAACACGTACACCTCCGACAGCGCGGGGAACAGCGCGAAGGCGATCGGCAGGCTGCCCAGGAGCAGGATCACCACTCCGGCCAGGCTCAGCGCGAGCCAGAGCTGGGCCCGGACCAGGCCGCGGATCAGCACCTCACCGACCTGGGTCTGTTCCTCGAGTTCCTGGCGGGAGTACGCCGCCCGACGTACCGCCCGACCGGCGAGATCGACCCGGACCCGACGCGGAGGTTGCCCTTCTCGAGCCTCTACCGGATCCATTCGGCTAACGGGTCCAGCCGGCCTTGGCGGCCCGGACGAGGCGATCCTTGAGTTCGCGGGTGTGCCGGCGGCTGACCGGAAGTTCGCGGCCGTCGACGATCACGACGTACCCGCTCGGGGTCAACCGGAGTTGAGTGATCAGCCGCAGCGCAACGAGATACGAGCGGTGGATCCGGACGAAGCCGGCCTCTGACCAGCGACCCTCCAATGTGGACAGCGGAATGCGTACGAGATGGCTGTCGTCGATGGTGTGCAGCCGGGCGTAGTCACCTTGGGCCTCCACCCAGCGCACCGACGAACGCGGCAGCATCGTGGTGATGCCAGCCAGTTCGACCGGAATCACCTCGTCCTCGGGTGCACTCGACCCAGCATCTCTGAGCAGCATGACCCGGCGCAGGGACTCGTCGAGCCGATCGGCCCGCACGGGCTTGAGCAGGTAGTCCACTGCTCCGAGGTCGTACGCGTCGACGGCCCGGTCGTCATGGGCGGTCACGAACACCACGGCCGGCGGACGGGCGAAGTTGACCAGCACCTTGGCCAGCTCCAGCCCGTCCAGGCCGGGCATCCGGATGTCGAGCAGGACGACGTCGAAACCGGGCTCGTTCGGGCCACCGTCCTGCATGGCGCGTAGTGCGTCGCTGGCGTTGTTGGCCGTGACCACCTCGATGACCGACGCATGTGATCTGAGCAAAAAGGCGAGCTCGTCCAGGGCCGGCGGCTCGTCGTCCACCGCAAGGACCCGCATGGTCGTCACCCTCGCATCCTCGACCTAATTCTTAGCGGTTTGCGTCAAAACCGCCAACGTTGTCAGCCGGCTCGTACGCCGGCGTGGAACTTGGGGATTCGCAGGCTGACCTTGGTACCGGCGCCGGGTGCAGTTTCGACGACCAGGCCATAGTCGTCGCCGAAGACCGAGCGCAATCGATCGTCGACATTGCCCAGTCCCACGTGCTCCCGGCCGTCCGAGCTGTTCTCCGGCGTCAGGTCCCGCAGCCGGGCCGGATCCATCCCGACGCCGTCATCCTCGACGGTGATCAAGCACTGGGCGCCGGCGTCCTGCGCCTGGATGGAGATCGTGCCGATGCCGGGCTTGCCGGCCAAGCCGTGGCGTACGGCGTTCTCGACCAGTGGCTGCAGAGTCAGGAACGGTACGGCGACCGGCAGCACTTCTGGCGCGATCCGGAGAGTCACCTGGAGCCGTTCGCCGAAGCGTGCCCGCTCGATCAGCAGATACCGCTCGATGTTGCCCAATTCCTCTGCGAGAGTCGTGAATTCGCCGTACTGACGGAAGCTGTACCGGGTGAACTCGGCGAACTCCAGCAACAGCTCGCGGGCCCGGCCCGGATCGGTACGGATGAACGAGCCGATCGCACCGAGCGCGTTGTACATGAAGTGCGGACTGATCTGAGCGCGTAGGGCCCGAATCTCGGCGCGGGCCACCCGCGCTCGGGATTGGTCGAGTTCGGCGAGCTCGAGCTGGGTGCCGACCCAACGCGCGGTTTCCAAGGTGGCCCGGACCAGGCCCGCTCCCGGCTCATGCCAGGTGAAGGCGACCAGGGCTCCGGCGACGCCGTCCTCCAACGTCACCGGGGCGATCACCGCGCCCCGGATCGGGCAATCCGGCTGACCGCAGGCCAGCTCGTCGGCCTTGGCGACGGCTGGACGGGCACTGTCCAGCGAGTCGGCGGCCACCTTCATGATCGTGTCCCGGTGATGCGTGCCGATCCCCTCCCAGGCCAGCACCTCGTGCACGCTCGTGATGGCCAGCGCCGGCGTACCCAGGAGTTGGCGCAGGTACCGGATCGACTTGCCAGCCGATGCCTCGGTCAGACCCAGTCGCAGCGGCGGGGCGGCCTGGCTGGCGGCGTGCAGGGCATCGAAGGTCAACCGCTGTTCGGTACTGGAGAACCCGTGCGTGGAGCGGTAACGCACGACGGCCCAGAGCAGGCTGGCGGCAACGAGCACCAATCCGATCCCCACCAGAGCCGTCTCCACGCGTGGATAGTCCCCCAGCGCCGCCGCCGTAGCCACCCCGGCTCCGCCCTCGACCGCCCACCCTCCGCGGTGATCTTGACGTTGTTGTCGGTTGGGAGGGCACAACCGAGCGCTGAAGTGACAACAACGTCAAGATCACGGGGGCTGTGGTGGTCGGCTGAGCGCGGCGACGGAGTGGGACGCTGGTGCGGTGAGCATTGTCAGCGGTCCGGCGAGGACGGTCGTTCGTACGGGTGGCGCGGTCGCCTTGGGCGCGGCTGCCACCTGGGTGACCCGGGCCGCCTGGGGTCTTCCGGTGGCCCTCGGGGCTCGGCCGGCGGCGTTACGAGCAGCCGCCAGCGGATCCCCGCAGTTCCAGGACGGCAAATTCGTCAATCTCGAGCGGAGCCCGGTTTTGCCACCGGGTACGGCCGTCACGATCCTGCGCCAGGTACTGAGCCGCGGCGATCGTGGCCGGCCCCATGGACCGGTGCCGCTTGCCCGGTGCGGCCGGTTGCCTGAGGCAGCCGCCGACCTGGCTGCCACCTGGTACGGCCATTCCAGCGCTCTGGTCGAGGTCGATGGCCAACGGGTCCTGCTCGACCCGGTCTGGGGGGATCGGGTTTCCCCGTCACCGCTGGTCGGTCCGCGCCGGATGCATCCCGCACCGGTTCCGATCGCAGAGCTGCCCGCCGTGGATGCGATTCTTATCTCGCACGATCACTACGACCATCTGGACCTTCCCACGGTCCGCAGCCTGGTCCGTACGCAGACCGCGCCGTTCGTCGTACCGCTGGGAATCGGCGCGCACTTCCGCCGGTGGGGCATCCCGGGTGACCGGGTGATCGAGCTGGACTGGGGGCAGCACACGACCGTTGGGTCGCTGCAGCTGACCTGCACGCAGGCCCGGCACTTCTCCGGGCGACTGTTCACCCGCGACAACACGCTCTGGGCGTCCTGGGTGATCCGCGGACCACAGCATCGGGTGTACTTCGGCGGGGATACCGGCTACACGGCGGGCTTCGCCGAAATCAGTCGGGAGCACGGTCCGTTCGGCCTCACGCTGCTGCCGATCGGCGCGTACGGGGAGCAGTGGCCACACATCCACATGACTCCTGAAGAAGCGGTCTTGGCGCACCGCGACCTCGGGGCCGACGTCCTGCTGCCCATCCACTGGGCGACGTTCAACCTGGGCTTCCATACCTGGGCCGAGCCGGTGCAGCGGTTGGCTGTTGCTGCTGCAGCGGCCGGCATCCCGCTGGCGTTACCGCGGCCGGGTCAGCGGATCACGAACGCCGAGCCGCCGCCCATCGAGGATTGGTGGACCGCCCTCACCCGCGCATGACGAACTCCCAGCGACCTCAGGCGCACGTTATGCGCATAACGTGCCGGAAAGGGGCTCCGCATTCGCACGTTATGCGCATAACGTCCCGGAAAGGGACTCCGCATTCGCACGTTATGCGCATAACGTGCGGGATTGGGTCAGCGGAGAAGTTTGGACATCCGCCGGTCGGCCAGGGGTTTGCCACCGGTCTGGCAGGTCGGACAGTACTGCAGCGAGTTGTCGGCGAATGACACCTCACGAATGGTGTCCTCGCAGACCGGACAGGGGAGGCCGGTACGCGCGTGCACCCGCAGACCGGAGCGCTTCTCGGATTTCAGCGTCGCTGCGCCTTGTCCGATCGAGCGGTTCACGGCATCAGTGAGTTCCTCCTGGATCGCCGCGTGCAGCCGGGACACCTCTGCGTCGTCGAGCCGGTCGGTCATCTTGAACGGCGACAGCTTCGCGGTGTGCAGGATCTCGTCGGAGTACGCGTTGCCGATGCCGGCCATCACCCGCTGGTCGGTCAGCGCACCCTTCAGTTGCACCCGCCGCTTTCCTAACAGCGCCGCGAGTTCGCTGTCGCCCAACGACAGAGCGTCGGGGCCGAGCCGGGCGATGCCCGGCACGTGAGCCGGGTCTCGTACGACATAGATGGACAAGCCCTTCCGCGTCCCGGCTTCGGTCAGGTCGAAGCCCGCTCCCGCCGAGGGTCGTTCGTCGGAATCCTCCCGCTCGGCGAGATGAACTCGCATCGCCAGTGGCCCCTTCCCCGGACGCGGCGGAGCAGCAGGCATGTCCTTGCGCCAGTGCAGCCAGCCGCCTCGGGCCAGGTGCACGATCAGATGCAGACCGCTGACGTCGAGGTCGAGGAACTTGCCGTGCCGCGCTGCTCCGATGATCTCCAGACCGGCCAGCGAGGTGTGTGGTGGGTCGAACGTCTTAATCGCCGCGATCTCGGCGAGATCCAGGCGCGTGACGACTCGGCCCACGGCCTCGGTGCGGAGGTGATGGGCGAGCGCTTCGACCTCGGGCAGTTCGGGCATCGGCTCGATTGTGCCCGACCCTTGTGCGCATAACGGCGACGAGGGCGGCGGCTCAGGCGTTCGGGTCAGCGGGGGCCGGCGACCACTGCCGCGGTAGCGCGGGCCGCTTCGGCGACGGCACCGGCTACGGCCTTGTGAACGGCGGAGTCGAACACGCTCGGAACGATGTAGCTGGCGTTGAGCTGGTCGTCGGTCACGACAGCGGCCAGGGCATGAGCGGCCGACAGCAGCATCCGCGAGCTGATCTCGGTGGCCCGCGCGTCGAGCAGCCCGCGGAAAACCCCCGGAAAGGCGAGCACGTTGTTGATCTGGTTCGGCAGGTCCGATCGGCCGGAGGCGATCACCGAGGCGTACGGCCGCGCGGCAACGGGATCGATGTCCGGTGTCGGGTTGGCCAGCGGGAACACCACCGCCCCCGGAGCCATCACCTCCAAAGCCGTTGCCGGCAGAACGTTTCCGGCACTGACCCCGATGAACACGTCGGACCCGACCAGTGCATCGGCCAGTTCGCCCCGCTGGCTGGCCGGGTTCGTCCGCTGTGCCAGCTCCAGCATGGCCGGGGAGAGCCGGTCGTCGTCTCGGCACAAGATCCCGGTGCGATCCCACACGAGTACGTCGGTAACTCCAGCCGCCAGCAGCAGCGTGACGATCGCAGTACCCGCCGCTCCTGCACCGGCAACCACGATCTTCACCGAGCCGAGTTCCTTGCCCACCACCCGAAGTGCGTTGGTCAGCGCGGCGAGGACGACGATCGCTGTACCGTGCTGGTCGTCGTGGAAGACCGGAATGGACAGAGACGCGCGCAGGCGCCGTTCGATCTCGAAACATCTTGGCGCAGCGATGTCTTCGAGGTTGATCCCACCGAAGACCGGCGCGATGATCTCGACCGTACGTACGATCTCGTCGGTGTCTTGGGTGTCCAAGCAGATCGGCCAGGCGTCGATGTCGGCAAACCGCTTGAACAGCGCCGCTTTTCCCTCCATCACCGGCAGCGCTGGCCCGGGTCCCAGATTGCCGAGCCCGAGTACGGCGCTGCCGTCGGTCACCACGGCCACACTGTTGCCCTTGATGGTCAATCGCGCTACGTCGTCCGGGTTCTCGGCCAGCGCCAGGCAGACTCGGGCGACACCGGGCGTGTAGGCCATCGACATGTCGTCGCGGGTCTTGAGCGGAACGCGGGAGGCCACGGCCAGCTTGCCGCCGAGGTGCAACAGGAACGTACGGTCGCTGACCTTGCCGACCGTCACGCCCTCGACGGTGCCCAGGAAGCCCACGATCTCCTGGGCGTGGGTGCCGTCGGCTGCCGAACAGGTGACATCGACGACCAAGCCGTCGGGACGGGAATCGACCACGTCGATCGCGGTGACCGCTCCCCCGGAGGTCCCGACTGCGGTGGCGATCCGGCCGATGCTCGCCGGATCGCCGTCAGCGGTGAGCCGGACGGTGATCGAGTACGACGCACCGGTGACCAGGCCGCGAGCCGCAGACGGGACCGGCGCTGCCTCGGGCGCGGGCACCGGGACGGCGGCGGGCTGGGGCGCTGGGTCGGGCACGGGCACGGCGCGGGGTTGAGGCGCCGTGTCCGGTATCGAGGGATCACTCACAGCGTGGGAGTCTGCCGCACCGAGTCCCGCAGGTTCGATCAGGCGCCGGTTCGCTACCCAACCGGCCAAATCAGGTTTGGTCAGGCCTCGAGCCGACGGGGCCCGCGGATCGGAGCGCCAGGCGGGTGGATCGGTCGCCGGTGCTGACTGAGCTACGGGAAAGGGGTGGCCAACTGCACCGCGATCCATCGCCGAGCGACCCCCGAGGGAACTCCCGTCTGAGCGCCTGCCCGAACTACGGTGGACGTCGTGAAGCTGGGACTGTTCGGAATCAACATGGGTGCGCTGGGTCAGGAACCGCAGCGTGCCGTCGAGGTGGCCAAGGCGGCCGAGTCCGCGGGCTGGGAAAGCGTCTGGACCGGCGAACACTTCGCCCTTCCTGACCCGGCAATCCCCGGCTCGCCGGTCTCCCCCGACACCCCGATACTGGAGCCGTTCGTGGCGTTGGCGCACATCGCGGCGCAGACGACGACTCTGCGACTGGGCACTGGCGTGACGGTGCTCCCGCTCTACCAACCGCTGGCCCTGGCCAAGCAGGTTGCCTCGCTGGACCGGGTCTCGGGTGGTCGCGTGCTGTTCGGAGTCGGCGCTGGGTACTTCGAACCGGAGTTCGCTGCTTTCGGAATCGCGCTGGACTCACGCGCCTCCCGGGTGGACGAGATGCTCGAGGCGCTGCCCGCTCTGTGGTCCGACCAGGCAACAAGCATCGAATTTCAGGGCCGCACGATTCCCGGCCTGCGCGCCGAACCTCGGCCGATCCGGTCGAGCGGCCCCCCGCTGCACATCGGTGGACACGGCGCTGCTGCCACCCGCCGAGCGGTCACCCACGGCGCGGGCTGGTACGGGTGGTCGATGAGCCCCGACAAGGCCGCGGCCGCGATCGCCGGACTTCAGGAGGCGCAGACGAAGTACCAGCGACCGAACGGCCTCGGAACTCTGGAGATTTCGATCACGCCGCCGCATCGGATGCCGCTGGATGCCGAACTCATCGCCCGGTACGCCGAACTCGGAGTGACCCGGCTGATCCTGCTCGCGCCCGGCGAGAGCCACGAGCATCAGGACGAACTGCTGGCCTTTGTCACCGCCGCACCACCGACGTTGCTCGGCTGAAACGCAGCAGATACGGCCAGCCGGGCGGGCGCAGACCGTACGATCACGCGACGATGACTCAGGCCATGGCGCCGATCCGAGTGCTGCTCGCAGAGGACAGCTACGTCGTACGCGAGGGTGTCCGCGCACTCATCGAGACCCAGGACAGCGTGGAGTTGGTCGGGACCTGCGGTGACCTGCCGAGCCTGATGGCCGCCGTCGAGGAGCAACGGCCGGACGTGGTCCTCACTGACATCCGGATGCCGCCGAGCCAGACCGACGAAGGCGTCCGTGCAGCCCAGTGGATGCGGCGCGCCCATCCTGGGATCGGGGTGGTCGTGCTGTCGCAGTACGTCGAAGCTGACTACGCCGTACGGCTTTTCGAGCAGGGTTCCGGTGGGCGTGCCTATCTGCTGAAGGAGCGGATCGGTGACGTCGAGGATCTGGTCGAGGCGATCCAACAGGTACATCGCGGTGGCTCGGTCGTGGATCGATCCGTGGTCGATGCCCTGATCACAGCTCGGGCACGGGAGCACTCACCGGTCGACGACCTCACCCCGCGCGAGCAGGAGGTGCTCTCACACATCGCCCGAGGCAGCAACAACAAGGCGATCGCTGAGCAACTCGTACTGTCCCCCCGGGCCATCGAGAAGCACATCAACGTGATCTTCGCCAAGCTCGGCCTGGCCGACGAACCGGACAGCCATCACCGGGTACGCGCGGTTCTGCTCTACATCGCGGCGACGAGCGCGGACCAGCCATGAGGCCGTTGGTGTGCAGACACCACCCGGGCCGACATGCCCGCACGGTTTCGCCGCAACCCTCGTCGGGGAATGATCGTCCGTGATGCCTGTGACCGTGCTCATCGTCGATGACCAGATCCCCTTCCGGGACGTGGCCCGAATGGTGGTGGACATGACTGACGGGTTCGAGGTGGTGGGCGAGGCCAGCGGTGGTACGAGCGGCGTCGCCGCAGCCTCCGAGCTACACCCCGCACTGGTGCTGATGGACATGAACATGCCCGACATCGACGGGTTCGAGGCCACCCGCAGGATCCGGGCCGATCAGCCTGACACCTGTGTGTTGATGCTGTCGACGCACGACCCGGCCGACTACCGGGCCCAGGCCCTGGAAGCCGGCGCCTTCGACTTCATGACGAAGTCCGATTTCGACCCCTTCGTGCTGGAAGAAGCCTGGGCGGCCAACGCAGCCGAGAGCTGACCCACCCCGCCAGTCACAATCCCTGGCGGTTTTGACGGAAACCACCAGGTCGGCTCAGCCGGGCTGCTGCTGCTCGAGCCCCCCGGTCGGCAGCGGGAGGGCAAGTCGAATGGTGGTGCCGTGGTCAGGTTTCGAGTCGACGGTCAGGGAGCCGCCGGCGGCGTCGGCACGGTCGGTCATGTGGGTCAGCCCGGCGCCGTACACCGCGGAGGCGGCATCGAACCCTCGGCCGTCGTCGGTGATGGTGACCGTCAGCGTCGACTCGGTGCCGTCGAGTTCGACGTGCGCATGCCTCGCATGGGCGTGCCGTACGGCGTTGTGCAGCGCCTCGACGGCGCAGAAGTAGGCGGTGGCCTCGACCTCACGCGGATACCGTCCGGAAGCGCGGTCCAACACCGTGACGGCCAGGTCGGTGCGGCGGGCATGCGCCCACAGGGCCGCGGCCAGCCCCTCGGATTCCAGCAATGGTGGGTAGATCCCGCGGGCCACATCGCGCAACGTGTCGACTGCCTGGTCGGCGACGGTGGCCGTGTCGGCTAGCCGCGCGGCCAGGTCGGTGGCGCCCTCCCGGGTCGCGATCGTGCGGGCCAGCCCGAGCTTGACCTTCAGTGCGACCAGTTCCTGTTGGGCGCCGTCATGCAGATCACGTTCCAGCGCTCGCCGAGCGCGGTCCTGGGCCGTGAGCATCCGCCGGCGGGAGGCGCGTAACTCATCCAGCCGTTCGCTCAACCGGGATCGGAGCCGGGTGTTGACCAGCAACAGCGCCGCCTGCCCGGCGAGTTCTGCGACCAGCCGCCGGTCGGCTGTGCTGACCCCCTCACCGGGACGTTTGGCGAGGGACAACGCCCCGACCAACTCCCCGTCCCGACGCACGGGCTGCGCTAGATCGGTAGCTGGCAGGCTCGGCAGCTCCGGACCGTTCAGCGGAATCGGTGTCGACACGAACGCAATGGAGCCCGCCGTCGCCCGGGGCTCGAGCATGCCCTCCTGAGCAACCCAGATGACTGCCTGGGCCGCGCCGGTTCCCTCGGCGAGCAACCGGGCCGCCTCAGCCAGGGCGGCACCGGGGTCAGCTGAGTCACCCAACCTCGCTGTCATCGCCGCCAACGCCTCGTACGGCGTGGCCCGTCGGCCGTAGACCAGCCGGTTGGCCCAATGCTGCACCCGTACCCGGACCGGTTCGAAGGCCACCGCAACCAGCGCTGTGGCCGCGATCGCCAGGCCGAGGTTGCCTTCACCGAGGGGCAGCAGCTGACCGAGCCCGACCACGATCCCCGCATATACAGCAGTGATGAATCCCGCCAGCACGACGAAGACCACCGTCTTGTTGATCACAAGGTCGATGTCGTAGAGCCGGTAACGCAGAATCGCGATCCCCGCAGCCAGCGGTAGGCCGAGGACGCTGAGCATGATCAACGCGTTCGAAGTCCACTCGCCCAGCTGTTCGTAGGCAACGAAGCCGACGACCGGAACGGTGACGGCCGCTATGGCTCCGGCGAAGGCGAGCCACTTGATCTGCTGGCGCTGCTGTCCCCGCGCGCGTCGGAACCTGAGGATCAGCGATACCGAGGACCCGACGATCCCTACGACGAGCAACAGCGCCGCAAGCCCCTCGAGGGGACCGAGCAGAGGGCTCTGCACACCGTACGGGTTGTCCAGCTGTGGATAGTCCGAACTGCGGCCGGGAGTCAGTCCGGAGAGCACGAAGGTCCCGGCGATGCCCAGCGTCGCGCACCAGGCCACCGGTCGCCAGCGCCGCGACAGCAGGTGACCGTCGGGAAAGAGCAACAGCAGAAAGGTGGACGGGACCAGGATCCAGGGGATCCAGGAAAGCTCGCCGTACCAGGCCGCTGTCTTACCCACTGCGTCCGGGCCGGCTCCGGTCTCGATCCAATAATCTGCGTACGCGCCAGCCAACGACGAGATGCCGACGGTCACAGCCGCGCTCAGGAACAGCCAGCCGATGGCGTTGTCCGGGTGCCGCGAGGCGATCAGCGCACCCACCACGGCGAACACGAGCGCCATCGCCCACAACGTGGCCTCGACGCCGATGTCGACGCCGATCCCGGCCACCAACAGGAGCGCCACAGCGGCCACGAGCAGCACAATCGCGAGTGCCACCAGGCCCCAGACCAGCCACGGGCGCCGTTGGCCGGTGGACGGCTCGCCACCGACGTCCGCCGCGGCCGCGTCCGAGCGGGCTGCAGGGGCTCCCGCACGAGGTCGGGGAGCGGGTCTGTCTCTTGCTTCCGCCGATTGCTCGGTTGCGGAGGCGCTGGCCATCAAGGAACTTCTGCTGGGATCGGTTCGGTGGTCCTGACCGGACTGATGGGGTCCGTGGGAACGGGGAGGGTGAGCACAATGGTGGTGCCATGGCCAGGACGGGAGGTGACGCTCAGCGCGCCTCCGGCTGCGTCGGCGCGGTCGGTCATGTGGGCAAGCCCGGCGCCGTACACCGTGGAGTCAGCATCGAACCCGTGGCCATCGTCTGTCACGGTGACCGTCAACGTTGAGTCGATGCCGTCGAGTTCGATGTGCGCGTTCTTCGCACGGGCGTGCCGGACGGTGTTCTGCAGCGCCTCGACGGCGCAGAAGTAGGCCGTGGACTCGACTTCGCGCGGATACCGCCGGGCGGCACGGTCCAGCACTGTGACGGAGAGGTCGGCGCGCCGGGCCTGAGCCGACAACGCGGCCGGCAGTCCCTCGGATTCCAACAGTGGCGGGTAGATCCCGCGGGCCACATCGCGCAGCGTGTCGACCGCCTGGTCGGCGACGGTGGCCGTGTCGGCCAGCTGGGTAGCCAGTTCGGTGGCGCCTTCCCGGGTCGCGATCGTGCGGGCCAGCCCGAGCTTGACCTTCAGTGCGACCAGTTCCTGCTGAGCTCCGTCATGCAGGTCACGCTCCAGCGCGCGCCGCGCGCGGTCCTGGGCAGCGAGCATCCGCCGCCGGGAGCCACGCAACTCCTCGACCCGATCGTTCAGCCGGGATCGAAGCCGGGTGTTGACCAGCAACAGCGCCGCCTGCCCGGCGAGTTCCTCGACCAGCCTCCGGTCGGCGGTGCTCACCCCCTC
>Ga0136615_10000680_pt1 | contig 15860 bp, 11 predicted proteins | sample AntDrymUQ2882206_2_FD_106647 | JGI IMG/M metagenome (GOLD analysis project Ga0136615, IMG submission 106647) | Polar desert sand microbial communities from Dry Valleys, Antarctica - metaG UQ288 (22.06) | ecosystem: Environmental > Terrestrial > Soil > Desert | place: Antarctica: Dry Valley...
CCGGCAGGGCGAGCAGGGCGCACGGAAGGCATCGATCCTGCCCGCACGATGGCAATCAGCTGAAAGCTCGACGGACGCACCCTCTATTGTTGAGATCGGTACCGAGATCCGATCCAGCCTGGAAGGTTACCTGGCGGCGATCGCGGCTGTCCACCCGACAGCTCGTGCCTTCGTGTGCTGCTCTGGGGGCCTGGATAGCTCCGGCATCGTCGCGCTCGTGGCACAGCACTTCGCGGACGTCGTAGCGGTGAGTTTCGACCTCGATCGCGCCGACGGTGGCGTAAGCCAGGACCGCCGGATGGCCGAGCGCCTCTGCAACGATCTCGGCCTTCCGCTACTGGATGTCACCGTGTCGCCGGAGCAGCTGCTCGGGCATCTGGACACCGTGTTGGTGGAGGGGATCGACTGGCGGGACTTCAACGTACACGCGGGACTTGTAAACGCTGTTCTCGCCGAAGCCATCGCCGATGCACATGCTGGGCAGACGATCGTCTTCACGGGTGACCTGGCGAACGAATTTCTCGCTGATTATCACGAAGAGTCGTACCTCGGGGAGAGCTTTTACCGACTACCTCAACTGCCACTCGACGAGCTCCGTGCTTCGCTTGTCCAAGGATTGGACACATCAAACCGAGAGATCGGCGTATTCGCCGCTCGGGGGCTGCCGGTCGTCCAGCCGTACGCTGTCGCGGTAGATTCCTACCTGCGCCTGCCCAGCTCGTTTCTCGGTCTTCGAGACGCCAAGCAACGGCTGTGCAGGTCCATCTTTGGCGAGCTCGTTCCCGGCGTCATCTACGACCGCCCCAAAGTGCGGGCGCAGATCGGCGACACGAACGCGGACGGCGGTGTTCTCGCGACGTGTATCGACCGTGGCCTGAACCAAGACCGGCTGCGAGAGCGCTTCGCGCAGCTTCATGGGGTATCCGACCCTCGAGAGCTCAACCGCTTTATGCGTGCTGGTCGTTACCGTTCGGCCGTGCCGACCCCGGAGGAAGGGCTACTGTGACGCACGATGAGATCGCTGAACGCCTCGAGGCGTTCATCCGCACCCAGTACTCCATCAGTGCGGACGACCCAGGATTCACCCGGGACGTGGACCTCTTCGATTTGGGGTACGTCGACTCCATCGGACTCGTCGAGCTGCTTGCGTTCATCAGCACCAGCTTCGAAGTGGAGATCGAGGACGACGACTTGCTGTCGGACGAGTTTTCGAACATCGACGGTATGGCCAAGATCGTCTGTCGGCAAGCTGAATGGTAACCCGGCGGGCCCGCCCGGTGAGCCGGTGGACCGGCCGGACGAATAGCTTCACCGCCCACGCCGACGCCACAGCAGATGGTGGCCCATCCACCACTCGCCGTCGAGTCGGGTGAGGAGCGCCTTCGGGGAGCCCAGCAGGCCCAGCAGGTGCTGATCGTCAGTGTGCGCGAGTGCCCCACTCGAGCGCCGCAGCAGGGAGCGACGGCCGCCCAGCGGGCCGAACAGGGCGGGCTCGAGCCGACCCTGCACGGCCGCTGCCCCCCTGCACGCGGCGTCCCAGAAAAGGTGGTCGAGCACCAGGTCCGGGTCGCCTCCCGGCGCCGCCACCTGCAGCGCCGAAGCTACGCCGGCTGGCGGGAGATGGTAGATGTACCAGCCGGCGACGCGCCCGCGCCGATCGCGCACGAGGTGGCGAACCGGTGCGCCGTCTATGGCAGAAAGCTCCTGGAACAGCCACCGCACGAACTCGGCGTCGTAATCGGGGTACAGGCGCAGGAACCGCGCGGCAGCGCGGATCTGATCCAGTAGCGCATCGACTGTCAACGGCTCAGCCGTCGCATCCGGAGGTGTCAACCGGATGTCCGCTCGGCGCGCCACGATCTGTGCCGCCGCGTCGAGCGGCGGGGCGACGAACCTGAGCGAGCGGGCGAGGGTCGGGACCACGGAACGCGCCGACTGGGACATCATGGCGGCAGTCATTGCAGCGGGTCTCAGGACCTTGGTCCACCCGATCGAGGCGTGAACGAGTGCCTGACCCCCAAGGCCCGTCCACATCTGCCGGACAGTTTCCGTGGCGCCGTCGGTGATGGCGAGCTCCTGGGGACCGGCGAGGAAGTGCCGCATCAGGAGGGCCCCGACGCCGCGTTGCCGGGTTGTGGGATCGGCGACCAGCTGACCGCTGGCGGCCATCCGGACCGGACGACCGTCCACCCGGAGCCGACGCACGTGCGAGCCGAGGAAGCCGACGATCTCGCCGTCTGCTCCCTCGTACACCAGCGAGGGGATCTCCGGGTCGTACCACGGGTGGTCGAGCACCGTCCGCTCGAAGTATCCGGCCAGCTGGGGTGGCGGGTCGGGCGAACCGGATCGTGCGACGCGTTCGTACAGTCGGCACACGCGGGGCACGTCCGCCCGCTCCAGCGGCCGTATCCGTCTCACCGGCACACGCCCCTAGGGCCCGGCCGGGCGGGGTGCTCCACCACACCCGGCCGATCTTGCCGTTGACGTTCTCGGGCAGTCTGCGCGCGCTGCACGACGAGCCGCAGAGCCTGGACACCGGCGGCTTCCTGGGCCACCAGGGCAATGTTCATGTCAACCGTCACTGGTCAGATCGATGAGGGACCCGGGGAGCGGGCGGGTCCGGAGTCTAGTCGCGCCGTCACGGTGTCTGCGCGGCAGCTTCGCGGTGGGTGTCGACGGCGGTGAGGTGGGCATGGAGCCGGTGTAACGAAGGTGGGTCTGCACCAGATAGGGCCGGGTAGGAGAAAGCGGTTCTGCGAGCGTGACGGATCATGGGCGCGGCGATGTCAATGATCGCCGGGCGGAGCGCGGAGGTGGGTGCGCGATGGGCTCAGCGGTCCCGGATCCAGTCCAGCGTCCGGCGCAGGCCATCAGTGAGCGCCACGGGCCGCGGCAGCTGCAGGTCGCGGCGGGCCCGGCTGACGTCCAGGCAGCTGCGCGCCAACTCACCCGGTCGGGGAGGAGCGAACTCCGGCTCGAAGTCGGTGGGCGCGAGGCCGGCAGCGGCTGCCACCGCCTCCGCGAGCTGCAGTACGCTGATCTCGGTCCCCGTCCCGACGTTGTACTCGCCATGGGGCAGGGTGGCGGCATCGGCCGCGGCCAGATTGGCCGCGGCGACGTCGGCGACGAAGACGTAGTCACGGGTCTGCGTCCCGTTGCCGTACACCGTGGGCCGGCGATCGGACAGTGCCCGGTCGCAGAAGAGGGCGATCACCCCGGCGTCTCCACTCGGGTCCTGGCGTGGTCCATAGACGTTGCCGTAACGGAGTGTGATGACATCCAGCCCACAGGCGTGACGAAACCACGCCGCGTACTGCTCAGCCGCGCGCTTGCTGACGCCGTACGCGGAGACCGGTTCCGTCGGCTCGGTCTCTGCGGTGGGCACCAGAGCTCCATCGCCGTAGATCGCCCCTCCGGTGGAGGTGTTCACGACGCGGGTGGCGCCTGCGGCGTGCGCGGCGGCGAACACGGTGATCGAGCCGAGGACGTTGATACTCGCGTCGTGCACCGGATCGGACACCGACGCCCGGACGTCGATCTGCGCCGCCAGGTGGAAGACCACATCCGGCCGGAAGGCGCGGAACTCCGACGAAACGGAGTCGCCGTCGCGGACGTCTACCTCAACGAACCGCGCCCCGCGGGTCAGTGCGAACTCGAGGTTACCGCGCCGGCCACGGCTGAGGTCATCCATGATCAGTACGTCGGCGCCGCGCTCCACGAGGCCATCCACGACGTGGGACCCGATGAAGCCTGCACCGCCCGTGACTATCGCGCGCATAATCGTCAGGTTAGAGGACTTGGTCCGGCGGGCGCCCACACATGAGTGCTCCGCATCCCCCTGACCCGGCAGCGGCGGGGACCGAGCCCAGCGCTCCCCCGCCGGGTTCGCTCGCGCCCACGCTGCGTCATGGAGCGGCCATCTCGGCCGGCACACTCGTCGTCGTCCAGGTGATCTCGATCGTCAGCACGCTGCTGCTGGCCCGGCTGCTGAGCCCGGCTGAGGTCGGGGTCTACGCGGCCGGCACCGTGCTGACGGGCTTTCTTGTGATCGCCTCCGAGAGTGGCCTGCGCGCAGCGTTGGTGCAACGCGAGGGCAACGTCGAGGATGTCGCCGACACGGTGTTCTGGGTGACGGCGGGCATCGGCGTGTTGACGAGTCTTGCGGCACTCGCGGCCGCACCCCTGGTGGCGATGGTGTTCCGCAGTGAGCAGGCCGGCCAAGTCGCCGCGGTCACCTCCGGCATGCTCCTGATGTACGCGCTGACCAACGTGCCTGACGGTCTGATGCAGCGCCGCTTCAACTTCAAGCGGCGGCTGATCATCGATCCCAGCAAGGCGGTCGCGTTCGCTGCGGTATCGATCGCGTTGGCGGCGTCCGGTTTCGGTGTGTGGTCGCTCGTCATCGGCAACTACGTGTGCCTGGCGGTCTGGTTGGTCGGCACGTGGCTGCTCGCCCGCTGGCGACCGGGGCACGGGCGTCCCTCGGTGCGGCTGTGGCGACAGCTGGCCCGGTTCGCGTTCCCGCTGTTCATCGACCTACTGGTCGAGCAGGTCCGGGACACCGCGGAAGCGGTCCTGGTGGGACGGCGGCTCGGCGAGACCTCGCTCGGCCACTACCGGTACGGGCGTCGGCTCGGCATGCTCCCGGGGCTCGCGGTCATCGAAATCGGCTCATACGTGCTGTTCCCGGCCTTCTCCCGGCTCGCAGGGGAGCCCGAGCGGCTGAAGCGGGCGTTCCTCCGCGCGCTGCAGTGGATCTCAGCCGCCGCAGTGCCCTTGGCCGCGTTGGTGGTGGCACTGGGCGAACCGGCTGTCGTGGTGCTGTTCGGTGAGCGGTGGCGAGAAGCCGGGGTGTTCCTGATGTCGATGGCGGGCTATGGCCTCGGCGTCGCGCTGCAACAATCGGGCAGCGAGGTCATCAAGGGTGCCGGGCGGGCGCGGCTGCTCAACTGGACCTCGGCCGCGAACCTGCTGCTCGGGATCGGGCTGGTCGTCGTGCTACTCCCATTTGGCCTGGTGGGGGTCGGCATCGCGATCTCGGCGACCGAGCTCGCGCTCGGAATGCTGATGCTGTACCTGGCCCGCAAGGTCGTCGGGTTCAGCGGGGGCGAGTTGCTGCGCCGGCTGGTCCCGCCCGTGGTCGCGGCGCTGGCGGCGCTGGCGGTGATCGCACCGGTCGAACACGCCGTCGTGCAGTCCGACCAGGCAGGATTCGTCGCCGGTTTCGTTCTGCTCGGCCTGCAGACGATCGCCTTCGCCGGGATCTACCTCGCGACGTTGCGCCTGGTGGATCCACCGATCGTCGCTGAGCTCACCGGGGCGGTCCGGGCTCTGGTGACGCGCAGACGCCCCTCGTTCACACTATCCAGTCGCAGTAACCACTGATATGGATGGGCAGAGTCCGGTTATGTTGCAGCAAGTAACAGATCGGGACGAAGCCGCGATGTACTGGAACGGATGGGGTGTGCGGGCGATCGAGCCGGAGGCGTCATGACGCGGGAGGGCAGGCTATGAGCGGGCTGCACACTCAGCTGGAGCGGATCAAGCGGCGTCGCTGGTTTGTCCTGTTCGTCGTGGCCGTCGCCGTGGCCGCTGCGATGCTCTTCTCCGCCATCCAGGGGACGGTCTACACTGCCAAGGCGACTCTGGCGGTGACCTCGGAGGAGCGTGCACCGGAACAGGACGCGGTACTGGCGCAAGGGTACGCCGAGTACTTCAGCCAGGACTCCTCCCAGCAGGCCCTGCGGGCCGCGGCGGGCGTGCCGGATGATGTGTCATTCCGCGCGCGGACGTCGGCGGCGAGCCCGATCCTCTACATCGAGGCGGACGCCAGGAACGCCGACCTCGCCGCGACCTCCGCTGAGGCACTGGCCCGGACCTTCCTCGAAGACGTCAACGCGGGGGTGCGGCAGGGCACAGAGTTCGTGGTCGCCGACTTCCGCGAGCAGATCGCGGTGATCGAGGCGCGGCTCGCGGATCCCGAGATCACCCCCGAGGAGCGGTTGCCGCTCACCGAGCAGCGGGCGGCGCGCGAGGGCGGCATCAACGACCTGCTCTATGACACCACGAACCAGATGGTGAACCTCGAGCTCGATGACGGCGTGGCCCGTACGTCGCCGAACGTCGCGCTGAACGGACTCATGGCACTGTTCGGCGGGCTTGCCCTCGGCGTGGTGGCCGCGCTGGCGCTGGCGGGACTCGCCAACCGCCTGGACACGGCCAACGACGTGCGCGAGCGACTCGGGATGGACCCGTTGGCGGTGGTCCCAGCCGCCAGGAGCGCGAGCGCCAGGCGGATGCGCGCGAAGCACCTCAAGAATCTTGCGACGGCCGTGAGCCTGAGCGACATGAACCGCCCCGCGGTGCTCGCGGTCACCGCTCCCCGGTCCAGCCAGGTCACCTCGCAGCTCGCGGGGGAGCTGGCGGCCTACCGCGCGCAGCAGGGGGAGCGCACGCTGTTCGTCCGCGCAGATCTGGACGCCACCCGGCGGAACAACGACCACGACGGCCGTCCGGGAGTCGCTGACTTCCTCGCCAGCGGTCCCGGCACCGGGCTGCAGTCCATGGTCGTGCCCTATGGTCCTGGCGGGATCCTGGTGCTGCCGGCGGGCAACGGGCCGGCTGATCCCTACGCGCTCTTCGCACCGGAGCGGTTCGTCAACCTCGTGCAGCAGGCCGGTCGGCTCGCGGACTTGGTCGTGATCGACGCTCCACCGCTCCTCGACGCTGCTGAGGGCCAGGTGGTCTGCGCCGCGGCCGACCGCACGCTCATGGTCATCGAGCAGGAAGTCACCCGCACCCCGGATGCGATCGACGCTCGCGAGCAACTGCGACGGGTCGACGCCACATTGCTGGGCGTCGTGATCGCAGAGGCGGGGCCCGGCGGTGAGAGCCTTCCGCCCGCCCCGGCCGCGGCCGCGCGGGTGCCTGTGCCGCAACAGGCCAGCTCGGCGAGCGGCGTGACTACCGCAACCTCGACGAACGCACGGGGCGCAGGCGCGTGACCGTCGCCAGGCGGGCGCGCTCGATTCCGTCCCTCGGCTCGGTGATTGCAGGCGGGCTCGTGGTCCTCATGGTCACCGCGTCCTTGCTGGTGGGAGGAGCCGGTGGCGGCCCCGGTATGGTCCTGGTCGCCGTCGGCCTGGGGACAGTGCTGCTGTTCAGCGGGTTGAACAGCCCGGTGCTGGCCGTGGTGCTGCTGCTCCTCACCCTGTGCTTCCGGGTGGCGCTGGCGGACGTGTTGCCGGTCGAGCCGTTCATCCTCGTGTTCGGCGTCGTCATCGCTGCGGCCTGGATCGCCGTCGCACGTGGCAGCAGCTGGTCGCCGAAGCTCGGTCCGGTGGAGGTCGTGATGACCTTCTATGCGGCGTGGAACATCGGCTCGGCGATCGCCCCGCACCCCTACCCCGCCATCGATCCGGTCACCGGCACGGGGACCTCGGTGTACCACTACATACTTACCGGGACGCTGCTGCCGTTCACGCTCTACCTGCTCGGTCGCTTCCTGTTTCACCACACGTCCGCCGTGCGGACGCTGCTGTGGACGGTGGTCGGCATCGCCGGCTACTCGACCCTGGTGAGCATCGCGCAGTTCCACGCCCCGGCGCTGGTGTGGCCGCGGTACATCGTCGAGGACTCCCCGGACCAGTGGGTCGGCCGGGCGATCGGGGTCTTCGGGCAGCCCGTCCTCAACGGCTTGGTCCTCGTCGTCGGCTTCGCGGTCGCCCAGTACCTGGCGCACCAGCCGCGAACCCCGAGGTGGCAGCGCGTCACCCTCTGGGTGATCGCGATCACCTCGGTCTACGCGATCTATCTCACTTATACCCGGGTTGCGTGGCTGGCCTTCGCGATCACGCTGGTCCTCGGTGCGGTGCTGCTGCCCCGCAGCCGCCGCGCGTTCGTGGCCGCGATCGTCGCCGTGATCGTGGCGATCGGCGTGAACTGGTCGACCTTCATCAGCGAGGACCGCACTGCGGGAGGAGTGGGTTCGCCGGACGAGGTCAGCGACCGGCTGAACATGATCGCCACGGCATGGTGGGCGCTGCAGGAACGACCTCTCGCAGGTTGGGGCATCGGCCGCTTCACCGCAGTCAACACCTATCATCACCAGCGGTGGTCCCAGGAGGTCGACTGGCGGCGCGGCTACGCCGGCAGCGCGCACTTCAACGAGCTGGGCATCGCCGCCGAGCTCGGCGTCGTGGGTCTCGTGCTGTGGCTCGCGGTCCTGGTCCTCGTCGGCCGGCGACTGGTGCAGGGCGTGGCTACCGTGCCGCGTGACTGGTTGTGCGGGCATGGCCTGGTCGTCCTCGGGCTCATCGCCTTCGTCGGGTGGATCCTCACGGGGCTTACCGTGGACCTGCGCTTCCTCGACTTCGGTAATGCGCTGGTCATGCTGCTGGCCGGCCTCGCGGTCGGTCAGGCCGACCGGCACGCGGCCGCCCGCGATCCCGGATCCGACGCGGAGACCGGTCCTGCACCCCAACTCCGGCACACGGAACCAGCAGCGGTCGGGCAGCCGTGATGGGGGACGAGGGAGAGGCCGTGGACCTGACCGGAACTGCGACACCGCCAGGGGCAAGCGGGCGCGTGCTGTGGGCATCCAGCAGCCTGGCGACACGGGGCGGGATGACGACATTCGTGCGCACCATGCTGGACACCCCACTCTCGGCCAGATGGACCATCGACCGTGTCGAAACTCACTGTGAAGGGTCTGCGCCCGCCCGCGCGGCGACGTTCGCTCGCGGTGCCCTCGCCTTCCTGCGGCTGCTCCTGGGCCGGAGGCCGGATGTGGTGCACCTGCATACCTCGCGCTACGGCAGCGTCGCACGCAAGGCGGCGCTGCTGTGGACGGCGCGAGCCGCCCGGGTGCCGGTGGTGCTACATGTCCATGCCGGCGAGTTCGCCGACTTCTATCACCGCATGCCACTACCGATCCGCTGGCTCATCCGCCGCACGCTCATCGCGGCGAGCACGGTCGTCGCGCTGGGGAACCACCTCGCGTGCCAGCTGACCAGCATCGCCCCCCGTGCGCGTGTCGTCGTGATCCCGAACGGGATCCGAGTGGTAGGCACGGTTCACCGTGCCGGTGCGGGCGAGTGCGTACACGTCGTCTTCCTGGGTCAGATCGGTGCCGGTAAGGGCACCTTCACGCTGCTCGAGGCATGGGCGGCACTCGCCACCGGCACCCCGGCACAGCTCACCATCGCAGGCGACGGTGAAGTCCAGCGCGCGCGGGACATGGCCGCTCGCCTCGGGCTGAGCGGGTCCGTCGACGTGCGTTCGTGGCTCTCGCCCGCGGAAGTCGCAGACTTGCTCGGGTCAGCGGACGTGCTCACGCTGCCGTCCCGTTACGAAGGGCAGCCGATGGCGGTCCTGGAAGCGATGGCGCGCGGGATCTGCGTCGTAGCCAGCCGGGTCGGTGGCATTCCCGACCTGATCGAGAACGGGATCAGCGGCCTGCTCGTCCCGCCGGACGACGTTCCCGCGCTCGCCGGTGCGTTGCGCCACGTGCTCGAGGACCATGAGGCACGCCGGCGGATCGGTGACACCGCACTGGCCCGCGCCCGCGATGAGTTCGACGTCGATGTCCTCTGGCGTCGCTTCGACGCCCTGTATCGAGAGTTGCAGCACCGGGAGCTGCAGGCATCACCGGCGAGCCCGGTGCGCCCCGCCGGAACGGGAGAATGACGTGCGCCGCCACGGAGTACCGCCGGCCGGTCCGCTACGGGTGATGTTCATCGTCCCGGACCTTACGGTCGGGGGCGCCGAGCGGCACGTCGCCACCCTCCTACCCGCGCTCGATCGTTCGCGGTTCGCGCCATCAGTGGTCTGCATCGGGGAGCCGGGGGGGTTTTTCGACGATCTGGTGGCAGCCGGCGTGCCCGCCCGTGCACTGTGCCGGACGAAGCGCCAGGCATTGCATGCGCTGGTGGAGTTGGTGGGCCAGATGCGCAGGACGCGGCCCGACGTGGTTGTGATGCGGTGCTTCAACGCCGAGTTTCTCGGCCGGGTCGCCGCTGTGCTCTGCGGAGTGCCCCGGACCGTGATCTGGCTGCACCACTGTTCCGACATCACGCCGCGGGGACGCATCCAGCGGCTTGCCGAGCGGCTGCTGGGGCCGGTGACGAGTGCCTACTACGGGGTCGCGTTCGGCCAGCTGCCCTACTTCACCGACGAGCTCGGATACCCACCATCCAAGGTACGGGTGATCCACAACGGAACTGACCCCACCCTGTTCCGGTACGTGCCCGTCCCGCCTCGCGACTCGGCGCTCGCCGGATCCCTGGGGCTGCGGCCCGAGCACGCGGTGGTCGGGATCGTCGCGGTCATGCGCCCGGAGAAGGACCACGTCACGTTCCTCCACGCGGCCCGCCTGGTGCGCGAGCAGGTCCCGCAGTCCCGGTTCCTGATGGTGGGTGACGGGCCGCTGCGTCCCGAGCTGGCCAGGATCGCCGGCGAGCTCGGCATCGCGGACAGCGTCATTCTCGCCGGCTCCCGCAGCGACGTCGCCGACCTGCTCGCCCTCATCGACGTCTTCGCGCTCACCTCCACGACCGAGTGCTTCCCGATGGCGTTGCTCGAGGCCATGGCCATCGGCCGGCCCGCAGTGTGCACCGCCGTCGGCGGGGTCCCCGAGATCCTCGACGAGGGCGTCACCGGGCACACGGTGGCTCCGCGTGACCCCCGCGCCCTCGCTGAGCGGCTGGTTGCCCTGCTCCTCGACCCAGCGGCCGCGCGGACCATGGGCGCCGCGGCGCGGGCACGCGTGGAGTCGGAGTTCACCCTGATGCGCTCGGTACACGACGCCGAGCGGACGCTCGAGGAGACCGCCGGGCGCGTTCGGCACCGGGCACGGACATCGAAGGGATCGGGATCATGACCTACCAGCGGGGGCGGCCGATCCGGTTGAGCCTCCTCCTCGACTACGTCGCCGTCGGCGGGGCCGAGGTGCTGCTGCTCAACCTCTTCCGGAACTTCGACCCGGCCGTGGTGCGACCTAAACTGCTCTGCCTCAAGGAGGCGGGCTCGATAGCTCCAGATTTCGAGGCCGCGGGTGTCGCCGTGGACGTCATCGGCCGCAGCGGGCGCTACGACATGCGCACTGTTCCACGCCTGGTCCGGTGGCTGCGGCGCGATCGCACCGACGTCCTCCTCGTCACGCACCTCCACCTGGCGGCGCTGACCCTCGGCCGCATCGCGGCGCGGCTTGCCGGCGTGCCGAGCGTGGTGGCACCGCACGGCATGGACAACCTCGCGTTCACCGGCGTGCGATGCCTACCCCGCCACGACGTCGAGACGCTCTTCCTCTCCGATGCGCTCGTGCTCGTGGCCCCCAGCCAGGGCAGCTACCTGCGGCGCGAGGAAGGGGTAGGGCGGTTCCCCTGGCGCCGGATCCGGGAAGTGGTGATCCCGAACGGGATCCCGCTCCCACCGGTGGCCACCGCGGCTGACCGGGGCTGGGCGCGCGCCGAGCTGGGACTCGACGAGCAGGACCTCGTGGTGGGAATCGTGGCGAGGCTCGAGCCGGAGAAGGCGCACGAGGTCCTGTTCCACGTGATCGCCGAGCTGGCGCCGGCCATTCCACGGCTGCGACTGGTCGTGGTCGGGGACGGTGCACGGTCAGCGGAGCTGCGGGCGCTGGCCGAACATCTGGACCTCTCCAGCCAGGTGCGCTTCACCGGCTTGCGGCGCGATGTGCAGCGGCTGCTCCCGGGGTTCGACGTCGCATGCCTGACGTCGCGTTACGAGTGCTCTCCGCTGGCCGTGATCGAGGCGATGGCGGCCGGCGTCCCGGTGGTCACGGCCGACGTGGGAGCGGTCCGCGACATGGTGACCGACGGCGTCGAGGGATACGTCGTCCCGCCCGGAGATGTGGGCGCGTTCGCCGACCGGATCGCGCGGCTGGCGCAGGACGCGGGTCTCCGCAGGCGGCTGGGTGCCCACGGCCGGGACCGCGCGGAGCGCGACTTCGACATCGAGCACACCGTGGCGGGGTTCCAGCGCCTGCTGTCGTCGCTCGTCGGGGTCGACGGCCCCGGACCATGCGAGGGACGTGACAGCACCGCCAGGAGAGGCGCGAGACCATGAGGATCAGTGTGTTCGGCCTGGGGTACGTCGGCTGCGTCTCGGCGGCCTGCCTGGCCGCCCGCGGTCACGAGGTCGTGGGTGTCGACGTCGACGCGGACAAGGTGCAGATGGTGTCGACGGGTCGGGCGCCGGTAGTCGAGGAGGCCATCGGGGAGCTCACCGCCGACGTGGTCGCCCGCGGTCGACTGAACGCGACGACCGACGTGGACGAGGCCATCCGGGCCAGCGAGCTGTCGCTCGTCTGCGTCGGAACGCCGTCCGCGCGCAACGGTAGCCCCGCTACGAGGTACCTGGAGCGCGTCGCGGCGGACATCGGTGCGGCGCTGGTCCGGCACCGGCACCGGCACACCGTCGTCTTCCGTAGCACCATGCTGCCGGGAACCTGCGAGGACCTGCTGATCCCCATCCTGGAGCGGTCCTCCGGGCTGCGCGCGGGCACGGACTTCGGCGTCGCGGTGAATCCGGAGTTCCTCCGCGAGGGCAGCAGTGTCAGGGACTTCCACGACCCGCCGAAGACCGTGGTGGGTGAGTTCGACGCGGAGAGCGGCGACCGCGTCGTGGCGCTCTACGAGGACCTGCCGGGGCCGGTCTTCCGGGTCCCGCTCCGCGTCGCGGAGATGACCAAGTACGTGGACAACGCATTCCACGGCCTCAAGATCGGCTTCGCCAACGAGATCGGCGCACTGTGTGCGGCCCTCGGTCTCGACTCCCACCCCGTGATGGAGATCTTCTGCTCCGACCGCAAGCTCAACATCAGCCCCGCTTACCTGCGGCCCGGCTTCGCGTTCGGCGGCTCATGCCTGCCCAAGGACCTGCGGAGCCTGGTTCACTGCGCCCGCAGGTCCGACGTCGCCGTTCCGATCCTCGAGCACGTGCTGCCCTCCAACGACGAGCACCTGCGGCGGGCGTTCGATCTTGTGGCCGCGACCGGCCGCAGGCGCGTCGGCCTGTTCGGCCTGTCCTTCAAGCCCGGCACGGACGATCTGCGGGAGAGCCCGCTGGTGGAACTGTGCGAACGGCTGGTGGGCAAGGGATACGACGTCCGCATCTATGACGGGTGCGTCTCGCTGTCCCGGCTGGTGGGCGCGAACCGCGCATACATCGAGGACCGCCTTCCGCACCTGCAGGACCTGCTCTGCGACACGGTCGCGGAGGTGATGGACCACGCCGAGGTGTGCCTGATCGGATCCACCGCGCCTGAGGTCGTTGCCGCGCTCGACGGGGCCGGCGGCCGTACGGTGATCGATCTCGTCCGCATCCCGGACGCGCAGCGCCGCCGCGAGGACGAGGAGTACATCGGTCTTGCCTGGTAGAGCCCTCATCCTGGTCGAGAACCTGTCCGTCCCCTTTGACCGGCGGGTCTGGCAGGAGTGCACCACCCTCCGGGACGCCGGCTGGGTGGTGCACGTCATCTGCCCGCAGGGAGGGAAACGGGACACCGAGCGTGAGATCGAGATCGACGGGATTCATATCCACCGCTACCCGCTGCGTGCGGCCACCGGCGGCCCGCTCGGGTTCGTCCAGGAGTACAGCGCCGCGCTGTTGCACACCTGCCGGCTCGCGCTGCGGGTAGGTCCGGTCGACGTGGTGCACGCGTGCAACCCCCCCGACCTACTGTTCCTCGTCGCCTGCTGGATGAAGTTGCGGGGCACACACTTCATCTTCGACCAGCACGACCTCGTCCCCGAGCTGTACCTCTCCCGCTTCGGACGGGGTAAGGATCTGCTCTACCGGATGGTCTGCCTGCTCGAACGCCTCACCTACCGCAGCGCAGACGTCGTGATCGCCACGAACGAGAGTTACCGCGATGTCGCCCTCTCCCGGGGCGGCGTGTCCCCCGAGCGAGTCTTCGTGGTCCGTAGCGCACCTGCTGTGAATCGGTTTCACGAGGTGCCAGTTGATCCGGAGCTCCGGCACGGCAAGCCGCACCTGCTCTGCTACCTCGGCGTGATGGGACCGCAGGACGGCGTCGACTACGCGCTACGGGCGCTGGCCGTGCTACGCGACGAGGTGGGTCGGGACGACTGGCATGCCATCTTCGTCGGATCCGGTGACTCCTTTGCGGACATGGTGCGGCTGGCCCGCACGCTCGGGCTGGACGGCCAGGTCAGCTTCCCTGGCCGCGTCACCGACGCTGACCTGCTCCGTCACCTGTCGACGGCGGACGTGTGCCTCGCTCCTGACCCGCTCAACCCACTGAACGACGTCTCCACCATGAACAAGATCATGGAGTACATGGCGATGGGGCGACCGATCGTGTCCTTCGACCTGCGCGAGGCCCGCGTGTCCGCGGGTGACGCGGCGCTCTACGCCACTCCCAACTCCGAGCCGGCGTTCGCCGGCCTGATTGCCCGGTTGCTCGACGCCCCCGAGCTGCGCAGCCGGATGGGTGCCCTCGGGAAGGCCCGCGTGGCCGGCGCGCTGTCCTGGCGCCACTCCGCTGATGCGCTGCTCGAGGCGTACGGCGCGGCCTCGGTCTGACCGGCTGGACCCGCGCGGTCAGGTGCTCGACTGCGTCCCGATCGCCTGTTGCGCACCGAACCCCGCACCGCGGAAGAACACGTCGTGCCACACCTCGAGGCACAGCAACGTCCAGATCCGCATCTCCTCGTTCGCCCGGCCGGACCGGTGCCGCTCGAGAAGCTGCCGGACCGGCCGGCTGTCCATGAGCGACGACACGATCGAGTTCGACGAGGTGAGCAGGTCCCACGCCATGCTCTCCAGCTCGCCTCGAAACCATGCGTCGAGCGGCACCCGGAACCCGACCTTGCGGCGGTCGACGATCTCCGGCGGGAGGTGCCGGCGGGCAACCTCCTTGACGACCCACTTCGTGGTCCGGCCCCGCACCTTGAGCCGGGACGGCAGCGAGAACGCCAGCTCGACGAGCCGGTGGTCGAGGAATGGGGGTCGCAGCTCGAGCGACGCGGCCATCGACATCCGGTCCCCCCGCTCGAGAAGGTTGTCCGGCAGCCACTCCTGACAGTCGGCGGCGAGCATCCGGCGCACCACGTCGCCGGCCATCCCGGTGACCGGCGGATGCTCATGCCGCCCCCACCGGCCGACGAGCTGCGCCCGCTCACCCGCGGTGAAGGGCGCGAACCAGGCGCGCCTGCGCTCGTCGGCGGTGCGTCCGCCGAGCACCCGCACCGCGATGCGCGCCCGGGACGCGGCCGGGGGCAGGCGGCTTTCGACGGCACGGGCCAGCGGCCCGCGCAGCGCTGCCGGCACCCGCCCGACGGGTTCGAGCCAGGGGGCCACGACGTACTTCGGGTAGCCGGCGAACAGCTCGTCGCTCCCCTCGCCGGAGAGGATGACCGTGACGCGGCGCCGGGCTGACGCGGCCAGCCGGTACACGGCGAAGTCCGCCGGTTCCGACATCGGGGCGTCCCGGTGCCACGTCAGGCGCGGCCACAGATCCAGGAAGTCGGCGGGCTCCACGGCGACCTCGTGGTGCCTGGTCCCGAGCAGCTCACTCACCCGGCGCGCGAAGGGCAGCTCATCGTGCCGAGGGTCACCGAACCCGGCGGCGAAGGTCTCCACATCCGCACCGCCACGCAGCCTTTTCATCAGCGCCACGATCAGGCTGGAATCAACGCCGCCGCTGAGGTAGGCGCCGACGGGCACGTCGGAGACCAGCGCGGCTGCGACGGCGCGTTCCAGCGCGTCCGATACCTCCTCGACAGCCTCCTCTGGCGTCCACGATCGCGAGTGACCGGCTTCCGGAATTCCCCAGTAGCGCTCGATGCGTACCTGTCCCGCGCTGCTCACCTGGA
>Ga0136615_10000681_pt1 | contig 15860 bp, 12 predicted proteins | sample AntDrymUQ2882206_2_FD_106647 | JGI IMG/M metagenome (GOLD analysis project Ga0136615, IMG submission 106647) | Polar desert sand microbial communities from Dry Valleys, Antarctica - metaG UQ288 (22.06) | ecosystem: Environmental > Terrestrial > Soil > Desert | place: Antarctica: Dry Valley...
ACGCGATGACCTTGGCCTTGGGCGTCACGGGCGCCTCCGGTTGCGCTGGCACGGGAGTGGAAGTCTGGTCTGCCATTACGAAGTGCCTATTCGCATGCACCGGGGCGATTCCTTCAAGCTGCCCCGGCGGCTGTGCGCGATAGGGTCGAGCGGCGTGGGAACCGCCGACATCCTCAATGCGCGCGCCACTGTCCGGCGTGCGTGATCCCGGTCGCGCCGTCGCCTTGTGACTCTCCGTCTGCTTGACAAGCGTCTGCTGTTCGTGACCGGCAAGGGCGGGGTCGGCCGGACCACGGTCTCCGCGGCGCTCGGCGTGCTCGCCGCGCAGCATGGCAAGCGGACGATGGTTTGCGAGGTCGCGGAGCAGGAGCGCATCACTCAGACCTTCGGGGTCCCCGCGGCCGGGTTTGAGGAGCGCGAGGTGTCGCCCGGGCTGTTCGCCCTCTCGGTCTCTCCGCAGCGCGCTCAGGACGAATGGCTCGAGCTGCAGCTGCGCTCCAGCACGCTCGCCGGCCTGCTTGGCCACAGCCGTGTCTTCCAGTACTTGACGGCCGCCGCGCCCGGCCTGCGCGAGCTGGTCACGATGGGCAAGGTCTGGGAGCTTGCGCAGCTCCAGCGGCGCACCGCTAGGAGCTCGCCTTACGACCTCGTGATCGTCGACGCCCCCGCGACCGGCCATGGCCTGGCGATGCTGCGTTCTCCGCGCACATATCGCGACATCGCGCGCACCGGCCCGATCGCCCGCCACGCCGGACTGGTCCGCTCGTTCATCACCGACCCCGGCCAGTCGAGCGTGATCGCGATCGCACGCGCAGAGGAGATGCCCGTCAATGAGACGCTCGACTTCGAGCGCCGCCTGCGCGAGGAAGAGGGGATAGAGCTCGACCACGTGGTCGTCAACGGCCTCTTCCCGGAGCGTTTCAACAGTGCCGACGTTAGGCGGATCGAGGCCGTCGACGGCCGCGTCTCCGCGCCCGTCGACGCAGCACTCGCCGCCGCGCTGTCAGAGCACCACCGCGCCCGCTCCCAGCGCTCGCAGCTGCGGCGGCTGCGCAAGGAGACTGCCGCGCCGGTCACGACGCTCCCCTACGTCTTCGAGCCCGAGCTCGGCCCCGACGAGCTCGAGCGCCTCGCCTCGGAGCTGGAGCGGCGTTCGTGAGCCTCGCCCCCGTCGACAAGCTGCTCGCGCGCAAGGAGATCTGCGTCTGTGCGGGGTCGGGCGGAGTCGGCAAGACGACCGCCTCGGCCGCGATCGCGCTCGGCATGGCCGCGCGCGGCAGCAAGGTCGCGGTGCTCACGATCGACCCGGCCCGCCGCCTCGCCGACGCGCTCGGCCTGCCGGAGATCGGCAACGAGGAGCGGCTCGTCGACCGGGCCCGCTTCGACGCAGCCGGAATCGAGATGAAGGGGGAGCTGTGGGCGATGATGCTCGACGCCAAGCGAACCTTCGACGAGGTCGTCCACTGGCACGCGCCGGACGCACGCACGCGCGACGCCGTCCTCTCCAACCGCATCTACCAGGAGCTATCGAGTGCGGTAGCCGGCTCCCAGGAGTACATGGCGATGGAGAAGCTGCACGAGCTGCACAACGAGGGCCGCTACGACCTGCTCGTGCTGGACACGCCGCCGTCGCGCAATGCACTCGACTTCATCGACGCCCCCGAGCGCCTGTCGCGCTTCATCGACTCGCGCTCGCTGCAGCTCTTCACCGCTCCCGGTCGCGGCGCGCTGAAGCTCTTCGGTCGCGGCACAGGGGTCGTCTTCTCGCTGATGCGCAAGGTGACCGGGATCGACCTGCTGCGCGACCTGTCGGAGTTCTTCACCAGCTTCGGGTCGATGACGAGCGGCTTCCGCGACCGCGCCGACCGCGTGACGGCGATGCTTGGCGACAGCCGCACCGCGTTCCTGCTGGTCACCTCGCCCCGGGCGGACGCGATCGAGGAGGCCGTCTTCTTCCACGATCGGCTGCTCGATGCCGGCTTGCCGTTCGCCGGCGCGATCGTCAACCGGATGAACGAGTCGCGACCCGAAGCGCCGGCCGACCTCACCGACCGGCTCGAGGAGCTGCTGGGAAGCCGGCTCGGTCCACGCGTGGCGCACAACCTCGAGGATCTACGCCGGCTCGCCGAACGCGACCGAGGCAACGTCGAGCGGCTGGCCGAGCGCCTCGGACGCAGTCCCATACTGACCGTGCCCCAGCTCGACGAGGACGTGCACGACCTCCTCGGACTCGCCCACGTCAACCGGCACCTGTTCGAGATCTGACCGCCGCGCAGCGGCGCGCATCACTACGCTGCCGAGCGTGATCGATCTCCAGTGTCACTCCACGGTATCCGACGGCGAGCTGCCCCCTGAGGAGGTCGTCGGCCACGCCGCCGCCGCGGGCGTGACGACGATGTCGCTGACCGACCACGACGCCATCGATGGCATCGCCATCGCGGTTCAGACCGGGCGCGAGCTTGGCATCGAGTGCATCCCCGCCATCGAGATGTCATGCGTGCACGCCGGCGCCGACGACCTGCACATGCTCGGCTACGGCATCGAGCCGTCACTGCTCGCCAACGCCTGCTCGCGCGCCCAGGACGAGCGGCGCCACCGCGCCGCCGAGCTGATCTCCAACCTCAACGCGGTGGGGGTCGAGGTCACCCTCGAGGACGCGATCGCCCGGGCTGGCGACGCAAGCTCGGTCGGGCGCCCCCACATCGCCAAGGCCGCCGGCGTCCAGCCCGAGGGCATGGGCGAGTTCTTCGAGAAGTACCTCGTCCCCGGCGCGCCGACGTTCGTCTCGCGCCGCTGGCCGGCGGCGACGGAGGCGATCAAGCTGATCCACTCGGCGGGCGGCGCCGCGGTCATCGCCCATCCATTCTGGGATATATCGGATCCCGCCGAGGTGGGGACGCTAATCGAGGATCTCGTGGCGGCGGGCGTCGACGGGATCGAGAGCTACTACCCCGTCCACGACCGCGAGCAGACGCGGTTCCTGCTCGACCGGTGCGCCGAGCACGACCTGTGCGCAACCGCGTCGGCCGACTTCCACGGCCCCGGCCACAAGCACTTCTCCCGCTTCGGCGCATACGAGACCTTCGGGCTGGGCGAGCCCGAGCTACCGCGGCGTCGCGGCGCCCTCTCCCAGCGCAGTCGGCAGGTGACGAGAGGCGCCTAGTGGCCCGTCCGGACCATTAGATCGGCGCCGAGAAGCTCGACGGGTCGTCGTCGAGCTCGAGCTGGGGCTGGTCGACCCCGACCTCGGTCGCCGCTCGCTCGAGCGCATCGAGCTCGCTCGAGACCGAGTCGACCTCCGCGCGCATCGGGATCGTGACCTCGCGCGGGGACTCCTCCTCGGGTATGTCGGTCTCGTCCTGCGCGCACTCGGCCGGCTCGGACTCGAAAACCACCGGCGGACTGCGCTTCAAGCGCCCCGTCGCGTCCCGCACGGGCCGCGAGGACGCGGGACAGGGCTCGCTCGGGGCCGGACTCGCCGCCGCGTCCGGAGTCGGCTCAGCCGCCCGGGCCTTGACTCGGAACGGCTCGGTCTGCTCGAGCAGGAGGTCGTCGGCGACGCTGCGCAGGTCGGGGCGCAGGTAGCCGCAGAGGACGTCGCGCAGCAGCGCTCGCAGGTGGCGCTCGGCCTCGTCGACCAGCGTCGCGGGGGTGTCCGCGCCGACCGCGTCGAGATAGTCGTCACCGGCGCCATCGCCGATCACGAAGCGTTCGAGCGCCTGAGCGAGCTCGAGCCGACGTTGAACCCGCTTGCGCTCTCCGTCGGTGGCGCACAGCACGGCGACGCGCAGCGCGAGGCTCGACCGTCCTGTGTCCGGCCCGCCGTCGACGAGCGCGCGCAGCGCGAGCAGGTAGTCGGTCAGCGCCTCGGTCTCCTGGTGGCGCCCGCAGCCCATCTCGAAGCGACCGAGAGCCCAGCCGACCGGGCCGCCGTGGCGGCCGGGATCGATCGCGTCGACGAACTCACGCAGCAGGGAGTCCTCGTGCTCGACGAGGATCCAGGACGCCCCGCGGGGCGCGCCTGTCGGCTCGAGCTCGAACGGCTGCCAGCGGCCGTCGTTGGTCCGCCGCCAAGCGACGGCGGCGAGCGCGACGCCGCCGGGCTTGAACAAGCGCATGCCGGTCAGCAGGGTGCGGAAGCGCCCGCGCGCCTCCTCGATCGGCAGCGGATCCTCGGGCTCGATGTCGCGACGCAACACGAGCAGCGAGTTCGGGCTCTCGCTCCCGTTGGCGCGCTCGGGATCGCTGGGGTCGCCCCACACGGCTTCGTCGGGGGCGTCGGTGCAGTCGCCGCGAACCAGGTCGAGGCCGTCGCCGAGCTCCACCCGCTCGCCGCGCATGACCAGCCCGTGGACGGGCACGAGCACGGTCGCCTGCTGGCGACGCTCGTAGAGCGTCTGCTCGACCTCCGCGTAGACGGCGTCGAAGCGCGGCTCGGGGAAGTGGAAGTCGGTCGCCTCGTCGTAAAGCCGCTCGAGCATCGCCTGCAGCGCCGGATACGAGCCGCCACCGTGCAGGCCGTTACGACGCAGGTAGGCGCCCGCGCCGCCCTCGAGCACCGCGGCCGCCGGCTCGCAGGTCGGCAGCGCGCACAAGCTCGGCCACCGCTCGTCGATGAACTTCGAGCTGAGCGGTCGGTAGTGGTAGAGCGTCGGCCCTCCGAAGCCGCCTTCCTCGAGCTCGAACTCGACCTCGGCGCCGGCGTTCTGCTCGGAGCGCAACAGGTGCGCGGCCTCGAGCGCAAAGGCCCTCAGGGCGTCGTGCAGCTGACGATTGCGCATACGGGCCGATTCGCCAGCCACGATGCGGGTCCTGCTTACACTATGGTGGCCGCGAGTCACCGGCGTCTGCGAGAGTGAGCGCGATCGCGTTCCACGTCAGGATCCCAAGCATGACTTCGGAGCTCCGATCCTCCTACGCAGCCTGCGCGCGGGTCCAGCGCCGCCACGACCCGACCTTCTACCTCGCCACGCGGGGCCTGCCCGCGGAAGTCCGCCCGGCCGTGCACGCCGTCTACGCGTTCGTGCGCACCGCCGACGAGCTGGTCGACGGCCGCCGGCGCCCGAAGCGGCCCGAAGCTCGCCGCGCCGCTCTCGACCGCCTCGAGGCCGACCTCATGCGCGCGCTCGCCGGCAAGCCCTCCAGCTCCCCAGCGATCGCGGCGCTGCGCGACGCAGGCGAGCGGCACGGCCTGCCGCTCGATGAGCTGCACGTCTACATGGACTCGATGCGCCGTGACTGCGGGCCGGTGAGGATCGCCTCGCAGGCCGAGCTCGACGATTACATGGACGGCAGCGCGGCCACCGTCGGGCGGATCATGGCACCGCTGCTCGGCGCCGCCCCACCGGCGCACGAGAGCTTCGCCCGCCTGGGCGTCGCGTTTCAGCTGACGAACTTCCTGCGCGACGTGCGCGAGGACTACGGCCTCGATCGGATCTATCTGCCGGCCGACGTGCGCTCGCGGTACGCGGTCGGCGAAGACCAGATCGCGCGGCGCGAGGCGACTCCCGGCTTCCGCGCCGTGCTCGCTGTCGAGGTCGACCGCGCACGCGAGCTGTTCGGGGAGGCTGCCCCGGCGCTCGATGCGGTCGAGCCCCGCGTGCGGCGCGGAATGCGGATCGCACGCGCGGTCTACGTCGGCGTGCTCGATCGGATCGAGGGAATCGGCTACGACGTGCTCCGCCGACGCGCCGGCCTGCCGCCGTGGGAGCTGTGCTCGACGGCGCTGCGTTCGGTCCGGGAGCCGTCGTGACCCGCCGCGCAACCCTGCGCGGCGAGGACCGTGTTTCGATCGCCGCGACGTCGGCCGACGTGCTGGTCTGCGGCGCGAGCTTTGCGGGCCTCGCCGTCGCGCGTGGGCTCGCGGGCTCAGGCGCCGACGTCCTGCTCGTCGACCGCTACGAGATCGGCGAGCGCCAGACCTCCGCTTGCGCCGCGCCGACGCCGTGGCTCGAAGCGATGGGCGTCGCGGGGTCCATCCGACAGGAGATTCCCTGCATGTCCTTCCACACGCCGCACGGCACGACGCGCTATCGGCTGCCGTGGTCGTGGTCGGCGTTCGACTACCCCGAGCTGTGCCGCCTGCTGTTCGCCCAGTGCGACGCGCGCTTCGAAGTCGCCACGGTGCAGCGGCGCGTGCCAGGGGGTGTGTTGACCGACCGCGGTGAGCTTAACGCCGCGCTCGTCGTCGACGCGCTCGGCTGGCGCCGTGTGCTTGGCGCCGAGCACTGCCAGCCGCCCGACGCACCGCTCTCACGCGGTCTCGAGGTCCACCCCGACGGGGGTGGCACCGACCTCGACGTCTGGGTCGACCGTTCGCTGCTTCGCGCGGGATACTGCTGGAGCGTGCCCGCCGGGCGCGAGCAGCGCGTTGGGTCCGGCTCGTATGAGCCGCGCGACCACGTCCGCCGCCCGACCGTCGAGCTGGCAGAACGGCTCGGGCGTACGGCCGAGCGCTACCAGGGCAACTGGTTTCCCCACCGCCTGCGCCGGTCGGCCCAGGACGCCACCTTCTTCTGCGGTGACTCGGCCGGGCAGTGTCTCCCGCTCTCGGGCGAGGGGATCCGCACCGCCTTCTACTTCGGCGGGGCGTGCGCGCGAGCGCTGCGCGCCGTCCTCGCCGGCGAGCGTACGCGCGAGCAGGCGCTGACGTCCTACGCTCGCTTCAATGCCCGCCACCGCCATGCATTCGGGTTCGCGCTCGCCGTCCAGCGGTTGCTGCCGCGGATCCCGCCGCGGACCCTGACGGTCGCGCTACGGGCGCTCGGGCACCAGGCGGTCGTCGACCGGATGTTCTCGTGGTACCTCGAGCTGGCCCACCCGCGCACGGCGGGACGGGGCCGGGGGAGGAGCTACGCCACGGCGGTCGCTGCCCGCTCGGGCACGCAGGCACCCAGCCACTCCCTGCCGTAGGCGCGCATGTCCTCGATCAGCGGCAGCAGCGCCTGTCCCTTGGGCGTGAGCGAGTACTCCACCCGCGGGGGCACCTCGGCGAAGGTGTGACGCTCGACGATGCCCCCGTCCTCGAGCGCCCGCAGCCGCAGCGACAGGGTGCGCGGCGAGATACCCGCGAGCGAACGCTCGAGCTCGCAGAAGCGCGAGCGCCCCTCGGCCAGATCGCGAATCACCAACAGGGTCCACTTGCCACAGATGACGTCCGCCGTCGCACAGACCGGGCAGGTCTCCTCCGCCTCCCGCACCTCGACAGACTTGTCCATCAAAGCCCAGTCTAACGCAGCGCTTCACGAACTGAAGTAGGCGGCCAACGACGGCGAGCGAAGGCGGGAACCGATCGGCCAGATCCTTCCGTCGCGTGGGTCAGCTGCTGAGGTTGCCGAGCAGGCCACCGCCACTGTTGGCCGAAGCGACCGCCGGTCGGCCCTCGCTCGGCTGCACAAGTACCCAGCCGTCGCCTTGGAACGCCATCTGCAAGGACTCGCCCGAGCCACGGCCAATGAGGTTCTTCAGCTTCACGTCGGTCTTGATCGACGTCGCCACGCCGCTGGACCAGGTGATCGCCGCCTGGGGGTCGGCGTAGGTCGGGGCGTCGCCGGTATTCAGCAGCACGGGCGGGCCGTCGGAGAGGATCGCCACCCAGCCGGTGCCTTGGAGCGCCATGTTGAATAGCCCGCCCGCCAATGCACCGGCCGCGCCGCCCGAGACCTTCTGGATGTCCCAGTCGATGCCGGCGTCGAACGCCAGCACGTTGGCGCCGTTGCACGTGATCGCGTCGCTCTCGAGCTTGATCAGGTGGATTTCCTGCGCCGTGTCGGCGAGGAAGACCTCACCGGTGCCGGTGATCTTCATCAGCGACGTGCCTTCGCCCGAGACCGCCTTCTTGAGCATCCGTCCCATGCCACCTGAGCCGGCGTGCTCGAAGGTGACCTGGCCCTGGTAGGCGACCATCGCACCGAGCTTTGACTGCACGGTGACCTGATCCAGGCGCACCTTCAGCAGCTTCGAGTTCTGCAGCGCGAACGATTCAGCCGACTGCGTCTCCTGATACTCCCCGAGCGTGCTCTGCACCACTCCTCCTCTGATCGATGGTCTTAGGACCTTTCCTTTGCGGCGCTCACTCTGGGTGCTGCGCACGCCTCCGTCAAGGGGCTCAACGAACTTTCCGGGCCCTACCGAGCCCCCCTCCGCGCCGGCCGTTGCGTCCGTTGCGGCGCGCGGCGCGGACAAAGGCCGCCATCCGCGCGCGCGACTCCGCCGTCGTCCCGAGCACGCGGAACAGCGCCTCGGCTCGGGCGGCCCTGAGGGCGAGCTCGGCCTGCGCGCCCCCCTCGTCGACCCGCTCGACCGCCTCCGCGAGTCGTCCTCGGAAGGCGGACCTCACGTCTTCGGGCAGCTGTCGGCTCACGGCCGCCGCGCTGCGCTCGATCTCGCGCAGCCGGCGCTGCGTCAGCCAACGCAGGTCGTCGATCCTGCCACGCTCCGCACGCCCGCCGGTCCCGATCTCCTCGTTGATGACGTCCGAGTCGCGGCGCAGCTCGGCGGCCATCTGCCGGTAGCGGCTGGCCAGGCGCAGCTCGGCGGGGACGTCTTGCTGCCGCGCCGGTCGGCTCCGCCTGGCGGTCTCTGTAGCGAGCTCCTCGAGCACGTCGGCCGCCCCGCGCGCCCGCGCGACTGAGGCGGTGGCGTACGCGGCGAGCTCGGGCAGCGCCGCGGCCGCGTTGTCGGCCTCGTGCGCGGCTAGGTCGGCGAGCCAGCTGGCCTGTCGCTGCAGCAGGTCGTCGCCGTAGATCTTCGGCGGTGCGACCGCCTTGCGCAGCCGTCGGGCGGCGCGCTGCTCGAGGAAGATGAGCGCGTTGATGCGCCGGCCCAGTCTCGCGTACTCGCGCCGCTGCGCCGGCGGTCAGCTCTGACCCGCGCCGCGGCAGACTGTCGCGCACGGCCCGCGCGTGGCGCAGCTCAGCCTCATGGAGGTCGCGTTCGCGGGACAGCATCTCGCGCTTGGCGAGACGATCGGCCTGCTGGGCTTCGTTCCAGGCGGCCACCGGATCGGCCGGCGCTCCATCGAGCTGGCTCATCGCGAGCGCGATGCCCGGGTCGCGCTCGAGCGCGCGCTCAGCCGTTTCGATCAGCCGGGCCGCGAGCTCGGCCCGCCGCCGCCTGCCACCGGCTGAGCTTGCGGCCTCCTCATGACGCGCCTGCGCTGCCGCGGCCAGCTCGGCGCCGGCACCGGCCAGCCCGAAGCTCACGAGACGGTGCAGCTCGGCCAGCGTGTGCTGGCGCCGCTCGAAGGCGGCGTTCGCGGCAGCACGCTCGGCCGCGACCGGATCCGGGCCGTGCTCGACCTGACGCAGGTGGCGCGGCCGTCGCAGGTCGGTCTGCTCGGCGACGTGGTTGTCGAGCGTGAACGCCTCCGGCGGCTCTTCGAGCAGCGGGCGCGCCTGCGCGAGTGCGCGCTCGCGCAGCTTCTCTGACGCGGCAAACCGCTGGGCCGCGGCGCCCAGCGTCGACGAGCGCAGCTCCGACGGGTAGCGCTCGCGGTACTCGGCGTCGCCCGGAAACCGCGGCTCACGACGGTCACGGACGACGATCGACGGGATCAACACAACGGGGATCAGGGCGAACTTCGCTATCTGCCACCACAGCGAGCCGCCCGGCCAGTCCGCCGCAGCGATCCAGGCGAGTGGACCGCTGGTGAGGGGATTGCGCAGCTTGCGACCCATCACATACAGGTCGGCACCCGCCGAGCGCGTGAACTGAGCCATCAAGTCGAGCCGCTGCGCCAGCGGGACCGGGAGCTCGAGCTCGCCCGTGAGGTCTACCTTGACCAGCGTCGCGCGCTCGTCCTCGAGCCGCCGCCGGTAGACGCCCCGCAGCAGCGCTGCGATCCACTCCAGCGTCGCGTCCTGGGCGAGCTGCTGGGTCAGCCCCAGCGTTAGTAGGAGCCCGAGGCCCTGAAACCACGAGGCCCAGTCGCCTGAAGTTGGGTCGGGGGAGCCGATCAAGCCGAATGACAGCGACGCGAGCCCGGCTGCGACCACGGCCCGGACGAAGCGGTTGGCGCCGCGCTTGTCCGCCTCGACGAAGATCCCCGCGAAGGCCATGCCGGCGACCGCACTCCACGCGATGGCCGCTCCGAGGGCACCGAGCTGCGGGAACAGGAAGGGCACCTGGGCGCCTGCGAACTGGGTCAGGACGACAACGAACTCGAGCAGGCCCGTGCGCGCCGCCGCGCGCTGATTCCTTCGGCGCTGGCGCTCGTCCTCGGCGCGCGGCGCGAGGGGGTCGCGCTTGACGTCCAGACGGGCGAGCGTCCAGCGACGGCTGAGGGTGGCGGCGATCGTGGCGACGGTGACGGCCAGCAGCGCACGCTGGAGCGCGTTGTCGACCGCGAGCCCGCCCCGCTCCTCTTGGAAGGGCGGGGGCTCCGGAGATGACGGCGGCGCGGGCGAGCTCGGCTGCGGGGGCTCGGGCTGGGGCGCGGGTGGCGCAAACGGTGCGGAGGGCGCCGGCAGCGGCTCGGCGAATACGAACCGCTGACCGGGGAAGGCCGGATCCACCCGGCCGTTGATCTGCTCGTCGATCGCGACACGACGGGCGACCTCGGGCTGAAACCTCGCGTTGTCGTTGACACGCACGGGAGCGCGACCCTCGGCGGTGGCACGGGCGTCCTCTTCGAGCTGGAGCCGGTCCTCCTCGGCCTGCCAGACGGTGTCGCCGGGCTCGATGATCCCGAGGCGCGAATCGTTCGGGTCGGGAACGACCACGGCCGGGGCGGGCGCGGCCGGGGCCTGGACGGCGAGCGGCTGCGGCGTCGAGACCGTCTGGATGGCGGCGACCGGAACAGGGGCCGTTTGTGCCCGTGCGCCGAACGCGCCGAAGACGGGGGCGACCAGGACGGCGAATACGAGCAGCGAGCCGGCCGTAGCGCCGATCGCATGTCCCGCGCGCGCCAAACGGCGGCGGACGCGGTTGGCCGGAGCATCGGTGACCTGCCCTGCGGGCCGTCCGCGCGTGGGCGCAACGCCCCGGTTCAGCCACCCGCGGCGACTCACGTAGTGGGTGTCTTGCACGCGCTCGCCGCTCGGAGGCGAGGTGCCCGAGCTGCGCTTGTGATCGGCGTTGTCGATCCGGACCGCCTCCTCGCCGGGCAGGCTCTCGCTCTGCGCCATGTCGTCGGCGCCGCCAGCAGTGGGGGTTCGCCGGCCGAGGCCGCCGCCGCCCGCTCCGCCGCGGCCGCCCGGCGCCGCGCCGCCGACGCCGAGAACGGCCGCGGTGACCAGCCCGGCGATCGTCCGCGGGCCAGAGCCGTTGGGGGCTGGGGGCTTCGGTGACGGGCTGAAGCGCGCGATCTCCCGACGGGCATCGATCGGCTCGGTGTCGCGTAGGCGCAGGCCGACGACTCCAGCGGTTCGCCGCGTCGCGCGCCATTCATGCTCGAACGGCCGCGGTGCGAAGCGCCGCACGCCCGCGACATTGATCATCTCGTCGGTCATCAGACGCGCTGCGGCTTGACGCAACGCGCGCGTGACGCGCTCGGCAGTCAGGCGCTCGGTGTCGAGCTCAACGGGCTTGATGCCCTCACCGACGGCCCGGCGCCGGACCGGTATGAACCATTCGCCCGCCATCTCGACGGTCTCGGCGACAGCGAGGTCCTGTCCACGGGCCGCACGGGTCGCGCTTTGGCCGGCCACCTTGACGGCGGCGCCGGTCGTCCTCAAGAGCGCCCACTCACCGGGCGCCAGCTCCCGCGCCAAGCGCCCGATCGCCCCGTCCACGCGTACCGGCGTGCCGTTCCCGATATCTGCCACCGGGGCGTTGCCGAGGGCGGACTCGGCCGGCGTGCTCACGGCGAGCGGCCCGGAGGCCAGGGCGTTGAGGGCGTCGTAGCCGAGCGTGCTGAGAATCGGCTCCGCACCGAACGGCGCACGGTCGAGCAGGCGCAGCCGAGCCAGCCGCTGGTTGCCGCGCAGGCTTTCGATGGCGGTCCGCTCGGCCCGCGCCCACTGGGGCGCGGTGAGGCCAAGGGCCCGCGCGACCCGAGCCGGGTCAAGGCCGCGTGAGATGGCGAACAGGACGGTCGCCTCGGTTGCGCGTGAGTGTGCTGGCGACAATGGCGCTGAGAGCCGCCTGGTCGGTGCTGAGTAGCGAGAGCTCGCCGTCCCTGGTCGCCGTCCGCTGCCGCTGCACGGGCGTCTGGACCGCGCGGCGGATCCGCTCTGCGGGAGCCGCGCGCATAAGCGCGGCCGCGTCGGCTTCCCCCACCGCGTTCAAGCGCGCGGCGAGCCAATTCCGAACTTGGGCATCGTCGAGCGCCTGCGTAAGGGCCGTGACGCCCGACATCGGCGCGTCGAGCAGGAGCGCGAGGCGCTCACGACCAGCTCGGGCGGCGCGCCGCTCGGCGCGGCGCTGGACTTCGGTCACCCAGCCGGTGACCGCCTTCTCGACCGCGGCGGCACCGCCTTCAGGCAGCGATTCAAGCCAGGACCGGCGGGCCTCGGACGCAAGCTCGGTCAACGAGTAGTAGACGCCCTCGATGGCCTTCCCATCCCGCACGGACTCCAAATCAACGAGCCACCGCTCGCGCTCATCCTGCCACCACTGCCGTTGCTGTCGGGGCAGGGCGTTCTCCCAAGCCTTGCGCTGGCCAGGTGACATTCCCATTAGTTTGCGCTCGATGCCGGCGATCGCGTCGGCGGCCGTGGCGCCGGCGGCGCTCAGGCCCTCCAGCCAGTCAGCCCGCTGGCCATCGACACTGGCCGCGAACTTGCGGGCGCCATCGTCCCAACGCTTGAGCATCTCTCCGAGGGGGGTAAGACGCCGGACCATGTCAAAGCGCCAGAAGACGTCGCTGGGCTCAGTGCCGTTCGGGGTGCCCTTCTCGGTGCCGGGCGGATCGATCGCGTCACACTCGGCGAGGCTGCGGCAGGCGACCCAGGTGCCCGGCTACCTGGCGGTAGCCGGCGCCGTTGTGGTTGGCCGGGTTGACGGGGCGCCACTGGCCCGGGCGTACGGCAGGAGTACCGGCCGCGGACTGTCCCGACCACTCCGAGAGCGGCGGCGGGTCCTGGCCGGGTGGTGTGGCGCCGGGAGGCAGGGTGAAGCGTTGCTGGTTGGGGTTGCCGCCGTTCTGGCCGGGCAAGCGGCCCGGGGCGCCATCAGCGCCGGCCGGGATCGGGCAAGGTTGCTGAAGGGGTTGCTGGCGGGCGGGGGATCGCCGATGACCGGCCGGGCCGGGTCGGCGACGGGCGTGGTGGCGCCGTTGTTCGGATCGCCGATCATGGGCAGCACGGGGTCGGCGGCGTCTATGGGCGGGGTGTCGGTCGCGTCGATCGGGCGCGCCGGATTGGCGGAGAGGTCACTGGGAAGATCGCCGATCCACGGCTGGCCGCCGATCGTCTTGGGGGACCCCCTGGACGCACCGCTCCCTTCGCCCTGGTCCCCCGCGAAGGCCCCAGGTTCCGGGAGCGTCTTCCGCAGCGGCGGATCCCCCGGGCTAGACAAGCGTCGTCTGCCGGGCGGGTCGCCGAGGCGACGGGCTGGTTCGATAGACCGGCTCGGGAAGCCCACCGTCTCCACGGGTGGGTCGACCGGCGTCAGCGGGACGGCACCAGGACGGTCGCCCGGCCGACGCGACGGATCCGAGGCTGGGCTCGGGTCGCCGGTGGTGCGCAGCGGCGGATCGCCAGGCAGAGCAAAACCGGCCGCCGAAGCGGGTGCCGTGTCCAAAGCGGCGCGGGGGTCGATGCCCAGAGAGGCCCTCTCTTGGGCGACGTCGAGCTCGCGTCCGCCGCGCGTGACGCGCGTCGGGGGGGGATGATTTCCATCGGGCGTACCGTCGGCTGAGCACCGCCGGGTTGGCCCTCAGGCACAGCCCGCTCACCGGGCCGGATGCTCGTCGGGCGCTGGGCGGCGCCGCCGACGATCTCCTTGAACTGTGCGTCGATCGTCGCTTGGTCGCGCGTGAGCATCTCGACGCTACCCTGGCCCTGGCCAACGGTCGCTTCGGGGTCGAGGCCGGTCGGGCGTTCGGGCGGGCGGAACTCGTTTAGGGAGGCGGTCGCAGGTCCGCCCGTGCCGGGGGGGGGGCTAGCGGGTCTAGTGTCGGGGCCGCGCTCGAGGTGCCCGAGCGGCTGGGTTCCTCCGCCCCCAGAGGCAGGGTCAGAAGACGGTCCGCCAGCCCGACCGGATGGTCCACCTGGGGGTGGCGCGCCCCTACCGCCGCCAGCGGGCACACCACCACCTCCGCCGCCGCTTGGGATCCCGCTGCCGCCGGGCGGTGGAGGAGTAGGCGCACCGCCACCAGAGCCCCCCGAGGACGGTTGGGGGCCGGTCCACTCGGGCATGTCAAGCGGCGAGGGCCGCGGCGGTGGCGTACCTCCACCCCCCGGCGACCCACCGCCAGGGCCCTGACCTCGAGCGGGATCGGGAATGACGTCCATCCGCGTGATCGAGTTCGGTGGGGCGACCGTCGGATGTGGGGCGACCGTCGGATGCGGGCTTCGGAACTGCGTCGCTGCCTTCGCGCCCGCTCCTACCGGGGACCGCGTGGGGATCGCCAGCACGAGCGGGCCGGCGTCGTGAAGCGCGGTCGAGACCGGGGTAGCGTGGTACTCCCGCCCTGTCTGGGCCGCACTGACGTCCCCATCGAGGCGGTTTCCGACCTTTCTCCAAGCCGGCTCGAAGGGGCCCGTGAAGTGCTGGCCGGTGCGGGCGAAGTAGGCCGGCTCGCTCTCACCGGGCAGCCTCGCCGGCGTGGCATAGCGCCCCGGTGACATGCCGAAGTTGTCGGCCACAGTCTTGGCCGGCTCCCACACGGCGCCCATGACGCGTCCAGGAACGCGCTTGACGGGATCCACGAAGAACTGCTGCTCGGCGGCCTCGACCAGGTCAGCCATGGCCCACGGGGCCTCAGCGGCGGTATGCGCGATGTCGTTCGCGAGGTTCTCGCGGAAGCTGTCAGTCGGCGGCGGGCGCTCCGGAGTGAGAAAGTCGCGGACGATCTCGTTACCCGGCCGTATCGACCGCTCGGCAGGCCGCGCGACCGAGAGCGCATCCGCTCTGGCCTGCAACTCGCCGACGCTCAGCGCGTAGTGGCGGTCACCGGCCTCCAGCGCCGCGTACCGCGCCTGGAAGGCCTCCTGCTCGCGTGTTGAGGGCGGCGGCGGAGGTGTTCCCGCCGGTGAGGGTGGAGCGCGCTCCATCTGAATGTGGCCGGGAACTATCTGTGGTGGGGGCCCGGGATCGCCGCCGTCGGGCAGGCGCGTCTCCTCATAAGCCTGCTGGCGCGCCAGGGTCGCGAGCGCCATCCTCTCCGTCGGCGACACGTCGGTCTGGGGCCCGCCACCGCCCGTCGGGGCGAGCGCGAGATCGTCGGGGCTACCCACAAACCACGTCCCGTCGGGCGCGAGATTGGGATCCCTCTCGGCGAGCGCACCAGCCAACATCGCGTTGCTGTTCTGGCGCACCGCCAACGGATCCTCCGTATAGGCCTCCCCCGGCGAGCGGGCGCGATTGATCTACCTCCGGGGGTGTGGAGTCGGGTTTCTAGAGTCCCGTGGCAGATACGGAGACTGGAATGCCTCGCAGGTACCCGCCGGAGATGTGTCGTCAGGTCGTCGAGCTCGCTCGATCTGGGACGCGTGTCAAACAGCTGGCCGTGACCTTCGCGATCAGCGAAGCGACGGTCTGCAACTGGACTAAGCAGGACGAGATCGATCGTGGTGAGAGGGAGGGACTGAGCACCGACCAGGCGATCGAGTTGATGGCGGCCAAGCGCCGGATCAGGCAGCTCGAGACAGAGCTCGCGGTCGCCAGGAAGGTCAACGAGGTCTTCCTGCGTCAGGACCTGGCCCCAAAAGCCTCTACCCGGTGATCGATGCTCTGACCGGGCAGGGAACCGACGT
>Ga0136615_10000683_pt1 | contig 15848 bp, 13 predicted proteins | sample AntDrymUQ2882206_2_FD_106647 | JGI IMG/M metagenome (GOLD analysis project Ga0136615, IMG submission 106647) | Polar desert sand microbial communities from Dry Valleys, Antarctica - metaG UQ288 (22.06) | ecosystem: Environmental > Terrestrial > Soil > Desert | place: Antarctica: Dry Valley...
CAGCCGCTTCGGCTCGACCGCTTGCAAGTCGCTGTGGGCGTGCCAGACGTGCACCGAACCCTTCGATCACTTCAAGGCGATCTGATGACCGCGGAGGTCGCTGTCACCGACCGTGGGACCGATCACCGCCACGCCGAGTTCCACTCGTTGCGCGTCAGCGAGATCGAGCTGCTGACCGACGACGCCGTCGCGATCTCGTTCGACGTCCCACCCGAGCTCGCCGAGGCGTACGACTTCGAGGCCGGGCAGCACCTGACGATCCGGTCACCGGTGGTCGGTGACGACGTCCGGCGCAACTACTCGATCTGCGCACCGGCGGGTGCGGGCCTCCTCCGGGTCGCGGTGAAGCGGTTGAGCGGTGGCGCGTTCTCCAGGTTCGTCGCCGGGACGCTCCGGGTGGGCGACGAGCTCGAGGTCATGACACCGACCGGCCGGTTCACCACGACGTTCGACCGGACCCAGCGCAAGCACTACGTGGCAGTCGCGGCGGGGAGCGGCATCACGCCGGTGCTCTCGATCCTCGCCACCGCCCTGCGGGTCGAGCCCGAGAGCCGGTTCACGTTGCTCTACGGGAACCGGACCACGAAGTCGATCATGTTCCTCGAGGAGCTCGAGGATCTGAAGAACACCTACCCGGGTCGGCTCCACCTCGTGCACGTGCTGTCCCGCGAGGAACCTGACGTCGAGCTGTTCGGTGGGCGGCTCGATGCTGACCGGCTCGGGCGGATCTTGGCGGCGTTGGTGCCGGTTGACGAGGTCGACGCGTGGTTCCTCTGCGGCCCCTACGAGATGGTGGTGGCCGGCCGGCGGCTGCTGGTCGATCTCGGGGTGGCGAAGCGCAAGATCCACGCCGAGCTGTTCTTCGTCGGTGACGTGCCGCCGCCCCAATCGCGGACCGAGATCGCGCCCGACGCCACGGCCAGCGCGGTGACGGTCGTGCTCGACGGTCGTCGTACGACGTTTGACCTCGCGCCCGACGGCGGCAGCGTCCTCGACGCAGTGCTTCGGGAGCGCACCGACGCACCGTTCGCCTGCAAGGGCGGCGTCTGCGGCACCTGCCGTGCCAAGATCATCGAGGGCAACGTCGAGATGGACCAGAACTGGGCGCTCGAGGACGACGAGGTCGAGCGCGGTTACGTGCTGACCTGCCAGTCCCACCCGACGACGCCGAGGGTCGTGCTCGACTACGACGCCTGACCGGTGCGGTCAGCCGGGGGTTCGAGCGTCGCCGTCGCAAGCTTGGCCTCGCGGCCGTGGTGCCGGACTGCGCGTGCGAACAGCACGATCGAGGGCGCGAGCAGGACCGCCCCGGTCGCGAGCGCCGTTCGCACCGACCATCGGGTACCCACCGCGCCGAGCAGCGGCCCGCCGGCCCACTCGCCGGCGCTGCCGGACGCACCGGTGATCGACAGCACGGTGGCCCGGACGGAGGAGTCGGTGATCGTTCCGTTGAGCCAGGTCCGGTACGGTGCGCCAGCGAGCTCCCGGACCACGGTCGTCGCCCAGAACGCGGCGAGGGCGAGCCACAGCGACCCGGCCAGCGCGAACCCCAGCGCTGTGATCATGAGCAGGCTGTGCATGAGCAGGAGGAATCGCGCCAGCGCTGCCTGGTCGAGCCGCCCGACGCGTGTGACGAGCGGTGCCGCGACGGCGAACGACAGCACGAGCGAGCCGGCCGCGATGATGCCGAACCACGCGACATCGTCGAGCCCGCCGAGCTCGGGGAGGCCGATCTCGAGCAGCAAGTGCGCCTCCCACAACCGGTCGAAGCCCTCGGCCCACATGCCGACCACGAACGCAATCCCGAGCACGAGGACGAGGACGGGGTGCGACCGGACGAGGAGCGAGCCGGTCCGGGCGACCGCGACCGCGTCCTGTACGTGCCCGCCAGGCCGGGTGCGCGTGGGTCGCGAGAAGCCTTCCTCGGGCATCGCCAGCGCGAGGAAGCCGGCGAGGGCCAGGGTGACCGCCCCGGCGGCCACGAGCGGCAGCTGGAGGTCGACCATCGCGAGGCCGACTGCAGCGCCGATCCCGAGCAGCCCGGTCACCCGTTCCAGCTGGGCGGCCCGCTGGTAGACCAACCCGAGCCGCGCCAGTCCGATCTCGTCGGCCAACCACGCGTCCTCGGCGCCGCTGCGGAACGTCCAGCCGAAGCCCCAGAGAGCAGCACCGACGAGGACCGCCGCGACGGTCGGAACCGCGCCGGTCATGATCATGGCCGCGCCACTGAGCACCGCGGCTGTCACGAGCGAGAGTCGCCGGGAGTAGAGGTCCGCGACGACACCCGTGGGGATCTCGAAGATGAAATAGGACACCTCGAGCGCGGTGCCGGTGAGGACGAGCTGTAACGGCGTCATCCCGACCTCCCGGACGAGGTACACCGCAGCCGTCGTCCAGGACAGCGCGCCGATGAACGACCACGCGCCGGCATAGACCATCCACGTCGCGTACGCGGGGAGTCGTCGACGTGGCACGCATCGAGGGTGAAGGATGACCTGACGCTTCGGCGATCAGTTTTCGCGATCAGATCGGGTCAACCGATCCGGTGAGCTCGGCGTCTATCTGGCACAAGATCGGCACGCCGAGGGGAACCGATGAAGACATTGATCAAGTGGCTCACCGCAGCGGCGGTTCTCGGCTCGGTTGCGCTTCTCGCCCCCAGCGCGCAGGCGACCGAGTCTGCGTACTGCGGCATCACCTGGGGCTCGCTGCCCAAGAACGGCGGAGCGCTCTCGCCCGCACCGTTGACGAACGTCCGCGGCGGCCGCCACGACTGCTACGACCGATTGGTCATGGACATCCGCGGCGCAGAAAACGGGTTCCAGGTCCGATACGTCTCGCAGGTGTACGACCAGGGCGGGACCGTGATCCCGCTGCGTGGTGGAGCCTTCCTCGAGATCGTGCTGCTCGACCCCGCGTACGACGACACGGGCGCCTCGACGTACGACCCCGCAAACCCCCAGGAGCTCGTCAATGTGAGCGGCTGGCGGACGTTCCGGCAGGTGGCGTGGGGCGGCAGCTACGAGGGCTACACGACCATCGGGCTGGGTGCGCGGGCCCGGCTGCCCTTCCGGGTGTTCTCGCTGGCCGGTCCGGGGTCGAGCTCCCGCATCGTGCTGGACGTGGCGCATCGCTGGTAACTGACGCGTGGCGCGACCGGGCACCGGCGGAGGCCGGTGCTACGGTCGCGCGGTGCGGCAGTACCTCGACCTGGTCCAGCAGATTCTTGACGAGGGCGTGCGCAAGGAAGACCGGACGGGCACCGGCACGCTGAGCGTCTTCGGCCACCAGATGCGCTACGACCTCGCCGCCGGGTTCCCGCTCGTGACCACAAAGAAAGTCCATGTCCGGTCCGTCGTCGCTGAGCTCCTGTGGTTCATCCGGGGCGACACGAACACCGCCTGGTTGCGCGATCACGGCGTCACGATCTGGGACGAGTGGGCCGACTCGGCCGGCGACCTCGGCCCGATCTACGGCTACCAGTGGCGGTCGTGGCCGACGCCGAGCGGGGCGCACGTCGACCAGCTCGCGCGGGTCGTCGAGCAGATCCGCCTCGATCCGGACTCGCGGCGCCACGTGGTGAGCGCCTGGAACGTCGCCGACCTCGACGCGATGGCGCTGACGCCGTGCCACGCCCTGTTTCAGTTCTACGTCGCCGACGGTCGGCTCTCGTGCCAGCTCTACCAGCGGTCGGCGGACGTCTTCCTCGGCGTCCCGTTCAACATCGCGTCGTACGCGCTGCTCACGCACATGGTCGCGCAGGTCACCGATCTCGAGGTCGGTGACTTCGTGCACACGTTCGGGGACGCGCACCTCTACGTGAACCATCTCGACCAGGCGCGCGAGCAGCTCGCTCGCGACCCGCGTCCGATGCCCGAGCTCTGGCTCGACCCGGCCGTACGCGACCTCGACGCGTTCGCCGTCGACTCGGTCAAGGTCACCGGCTACGACCCGCACCCGGCGATCCGGGCACCGATCGCCGTATGACGGTCACGCTGGTCGCGGCCGTCGCCGCGAACGGGGTGATCGGACACGACGGCGGGCTGCCGTGGCGGCTGCCCGGCGACCTCCCGCGCGTGAAGCAGTTCACGATGGGGCACGTCCTCGTCATGGGCCGTCGTACGTACGACTCGATCGGCCGGCCGCTGCCCGGGCGCACGACCGTTGTGGTCACGCGCCAGCCGGACTGGGCGGTCGAGGGGGTGCGCACCGCCTCCAGCGTCGAGCAGGCGCTCGAGACCGCGCGGCAGATCGACGACGAGGTGTTCGTCCTCGGCGGTGCCGAGATCTACGCCGCGGCAATGCCGTACGTCGATCGGATGGTGGTGTCCCACGTGGAGCAGGAACCGACCGGGGATCGGTTCTTCCCGGAGGTCGACTGGTCGGCGTGGCGCGAGGTCGGTCGGGTGCGGCACACGGGCTTCGAGGTCGTGACCTACGACCGCGCCTGAACCCCCGGCGTGAAGTCGAGAGAACCGCCCTGATCGGGGACCCAGCGTGAGGTCCTGTGACCACTGGTGATCGGTTCTGCCCAAGATCACCTGAACATCTCCGGAGAGTTGCAGAGCCGGATCATCGGGCAGCAGACTTCGGCTGCGAGCGCCGTCGTTGTCAGGACCCCGAGCCGACAGCGGCGGCGCTCGTCATCGCAGCGGACTCGGCACAGGCAGATCACGGCCTCGACCGGTAGCGTCAGGGCATGCCTGACGCCAGCGCCACCGAGGGATCGGCCGGCCGCCCCACACCGTTCGGTCGCATGCTCACCGCGATGGTCACCCCGTTCTCCGACGACGGTGCGCTCGACCTGGCGGCCGCGCAAGAGGTGGCTGCGCACCTCGTCGACAACGGCCACGACGGCCTGGTCATCAGCGGCACCACGGGTGAGTCGCCGACGACGACCGACGCGGAGAAGGATGCGCTGCTCCGAGCCGTCGTCGAGGCCGTCGGCGACCGGGCGCACGTCGTCGCAGGTGTGGGCACCTTCGACACCGAGCACACGATGGAGTCGGCGCGGGCGGCTGAGAAGGCGGGCGCGAGTGGTCTGCTCGTCGTCACCCCGTACTACAACAAGCCTCCGCAGTCAGGGCTCCTCGCTCACTTCCGGGCCGTTGCCGACACGACCGATCTCGACCTCCTGCTCTATGACATCCCCGGTCGGACCGGTACGCCGATCGCGACTGAGACACTGATCGCGCTGGCCGAGCACCCGCGGATCGTTGCGGTCAAGGATGCGAAGTACGACATGTTCGGCACGACGCAGGTGCTCGCGGCTACCGACCTCGCTTACTACTCCGGGGCCGACGAGATGACGCTCGCGCTGCTGGCGATGGGTGCCGTGGGCACCGTGAGCGTCGTCGGTCATGTCGCTGGCCCGCAGTACGCCGAGATGATCTCTGCGGTCGGCGCTGGTGATCTTGACCGGGCCCGCGCGATCGACCGGGCACTCGTCCCGGCGGTGCGCGCGATCATGACCCGGACCCAGGGGGCGATCATGGCCAAGGCCGCGCTCGAGCTCACCGGTGTGCTGCGGAACCGCCGGATGCGACTGCCGCTCGTCGCTGCCACCGACGACGAGGTCGAGGTCCTGCGGGGAGACCTCGCCGCGGCGGGACTCGCTGCGTGAGAGCGAGGCACCAGCCGCCCCGCCCACACGGTTCGCGTCGGCGAGCGGCCAGATGACCCCGTCGAACCTGGACCTGCGCCCACCGCCCGAGCTGGCGGAGAACGCGCTCCGGGTCGTCGCGCTCGGCGGCCTGGGCGAGATCGGCCGCAACATGACTGTCCTCGAGCACGCCGGACGTCTCCTGATCATCGACTGCGGAGTGCTGTTCCCCGAGGACCACCAGCCGGGTGTCGACCTCGTGCTGCCGGACTTGTCGATCATCGCTGACCGGATCGACGACATCGAAGCCGTCGTCCTGACCCACGGGCACGAGGACCACATCGGCGGTGTCCCGTACCTGCTGCGCGAGCGACCGGGTCTGCCTCTCGTGGGGTCGACGCTCACGCTCGCGCTGATCGAGGCGAAGCTTCGCGAGCACCGCATCGAGCCGTACACCCTGGCCGTGCGGGAGGGTCAGGTCGAGCGGCTCGGCCCCTTCATCTGCGAGTTCGTCGCCGTGAACCACTCGATCCCGGACGCCCTTGCCGTTGCCGTCCGGACCTCCGCCGGGATGGTGCTCCACACCGGCGACTACAAGATGGACCAGCTGCCCCTCGACGGTCGCATCACCGACCTGCGGGCGTTCGCGCGGCTCGGTCAGGAGGGCGTCGACCTCTTCCTGGTCGACTCGACGAACGCCGAGGTGCCCGGCTTCACCACCGCCGAGCGCGCCATCGCCCCGGTGCTCGACCGGGTGCTCGCCGAGGCACAGCAGCGGGTGATCGTCGCCTGCTTCGCGTCGCACGTGCATCGGGTGCAGCAGGTGCTCGACGCCGCCGAGAGGCACGGTCGCAAGGTCGCGTTCGTGGGCCGCTCCATGATCAGGAACATGGGCATCGCCGCTGACCTCGGCTACCTCCGGGTGAGCCCGGGCCTCCTGGTCGACGGCCGCGAGCTCGACTCGTACGAGCCGTACGAGCTCGTTCTGCTCTCGACCGGATCGCAGGGCGAGCCGCTGTCGGCGCTCTCGCGCATCGCGAACCGCGACCACCAGTCGATCACCATCATCCCGGGTGACACCGTCGTGCTCGCGTCCTCGTTGATCCCCGGCAACGAGAACGCCGTGTTCCGGGTGATCAACGGTCTGACCAGGTGGGGTGCCCGGGTCGTGCACCGCGGAAACGCCATGGTGCACGTCTCCGGGCATGCCTCGGCCGGCGAGCTGCTCTTCACCTACAACATCGTCCAACCACGGAATGTCATGCCCGTGCACGGCGAGGTGCGCCACCTCCGCGCGAACGCCGACCTCGCGATCTCCACCGGCATCCCGGAGGCGCGGGTGGTGCTCGCCGACAACGGCACGGTGGTCGACCTCGTCGACGGAGTGGCGAGCATCGTCGGTCAGGTGGCGTGCGGCTACGTCTACGTCGACGGTTCGACCGTCGGAGGCGTCACCGAGGCGTCGCTCAAGGACCGCCGGATCCTCGGCGACGAAGGTTTCATCGCGATCACGGTGGTCGTGGACTCGGTGACGGGAAAGCTTTCCGCCCCGCCGTCGATCCACGCTCGGGGCTTCACTGAGGACGACTCGGTGTTCGACGCCGTCCTGCCGCGGGTCGAGGAGGCGCTCGAGCAGGCGATCACCGGCGGGAACCGCGATCCCTACCAGCTGCAGCAGGTCATCCGACGAACGATCGGCCGCTGGGTGAACGAGGAGTTCCGTCGCCGCCCCATGATTATCCCGGTCGTCGTCGAGGTCTGAGACCTGGCACGGGGTGGCCCCGCACCAAGAGGTCCGGCACGGGGTACCCCGTGCCAGGAGGGGATTGGCGCGGACCAACCCACCTCCCGTTCGGCTCGGCGTCGGGGCAGCGTTGACATGTTCGAACATGTGTTCGAACATGGGGGATGACCCCGTCCACCGCGCTGCTCGCCGATCTGGTCGGGGCTGGCGGCGGCCATGGGGTCAGTCGGGGGTTCGCCCCGCCTGTCGGCGGCTCCGCCGATGCCACCTGGGTACCGGTGGCACCGGCGCTGGCCGGGCTGCTGCCGGGCGGGGCGCTCGAACGCGGCTCGGTGGTCACCGTGACCGGTTCGGGCTCTCTCGTGCTGGCGCTGATCGCCGAGGCGTCCAACGCCGGTGCCTGGTGCGCCGAGGTCGGAACAGCGGGGCTCGGGATCGCTGCTGCGGCCGAGGCAGGTGTCGTCCTGGACCGCTTCGTCCGGGTGCCGAGACCAGGTGAGCGCTGGCCAGAGGTGGTCGCGGCGCTGCTGGACGGCTTCGACATCGTGGTCGTGCATCCCTGGACCGACGACGGCACGTCAGCCGGCACATCGATCGGGCCACCGCGTCGAGGTGACCGGGCGACTCGAGCGCAGCACGCGATCCGGCGGCTCACCGCCCGGGCTCGCGAGCGCGGCGCCGTCCTCGTTGCCACGTCACCGTGGGAAGGCGCGTCGCTCGGTCTCACCGTGACCGCGCAACGCTGGCACGGACTCGGCGCCGGGCACGGACACCTCACCGCTCGCGAGGTCGAGGTCACCGCGGTCGGGCGCGGGGCGGCAGTCCGGCCGCGGCGGGTGCGGCTCTGGCTGCCCGGCCCCGACGGCCGGGTGGCCGCCTATGACCCCCACCTGCTTGTCGATCATGAACGTCTGGTGGTCGCCCGTGGAGGTGATGGAGTTTCGGCCCTCGTGAAGACCGCCGGAGCGCCGGACGGTGTCGGTGGGTCGGCATCGGTGCCATCACGGCTGGTTGGCTGATCATGACGACCGACGCTCCGCCCCGCTCGCTCCGATCCCGTCCCCGCGCCACCGCTCCTGGCGGTGATCATGGAATTTCTGCCCCGGCCACCGAGCGGGTAGTCCGGACGCTGGCGCTCTGGTGCCCGGACTGGTCGGTGGTGGCAGCCGGGATCTCCGCCGTCGAACCGGCTGTCGTCGTCTCGGCCAACCGGGTGGTTGCCTGCTCGGCGGCCGCTCGGGCCGAGGGGGTCTACCGAGGGCAGCGCCGTCGAGAAGCGCAGTCACGCGTACCGGACCTCGTCGTCGTCGCCGCGAACCCGGCCCAGGACGCCCGGGCGTTCGAGCCGGTGGTGGCCGCCGTCGAAGAGCTCGCACCCGGGATCGAGGTGCTGCGGCCAGGGCTGGCCGTGGCGGCGGCCAAGGGCGCGACGAGGTACTTCGGTGGGGAGGAGGCACTCGTCGACGTCCTCGCCGGCGTGGTCGCAGGCGTCGGGCACGAAGGCAGGTTCGGGATAGCCGACGGCACGTTCGCCGCGATCCAGGCGGCGTACCGGGTCCAGGTCGTGCCGCCGGGGGAGTCCGCGGCGTTCCTCGCCCCGCTGCCGGTCCAGTCGCTCGGCGACGCCGACCTCGCCGACCTGCTGGTCCGGCTCGGCATCTCCACGCTCGGCGGGTTCGCAGCGCTGCCCGACGACGAGGTGCTGACCAGGTTCGGCCCGGAGGGTCGTTGCCGGCACCGCCTCGCGCGCGGTCTCGCCGAGCGCCCACCGGCCGGTCGCGAGGCGCCGCCTGACCTGGCTGTGCAGACCGTGCTCGACCCACCGGTCGAGCGGGTTGACGCCGCCACGTTCGCCGCCAAGGCGCTGGCCGACCGGCTGACCGCCATGCTCGCCGGACGGGCGCTCGCGGTCACCCGTGTACGGGTCGAGGCGCAGACCGAGCGCGGGGAGGAGCTGGCCCGGGTCTGGCGGCACGATGACGGCTTCACCGCGGTCGCGCTCGCCGAGCGGGTCCGCTGGCAGCTCGACGGGTGGCTCTCCGGCACCGTTGGCGGCACACCCGGCAACGGTTCGGGCGGATCCGCGCCAAGCCTCGTTCAGCACGGGGTGACCCAGCACCAGACCTATTGGCACGGGGTCACCCCGGGCCAGAACCGAACGTCGGGACGGCCGACGGCCGGGGTGTCGCTGCTGCGGCTCGTCCCGGTCGAGGTGGTCGGCATCGGTCGTCAGCTCGGGCTGTGGGGCGAGGACAACGGCGGTCAGGAACGGGTCGGACGCGCTGTCGACCGGGTCTTGGGGCTCCTCGGACCGACCGCGGTGGTGACCGCTGTGCTCGCTGGCGGGCGAGACGTGGCCGGCCGGGTCCGGGCAGTCCCGTGGGGTGAGCCGCGGGCACCGGACCCGCTCGACCTGCTGCCCTGGCCGGGCCGGCTCCCGGTGCCGTCCCCGGGGACGGTCGCGCCGGCGCCGATCCCGGCGGAGCTCACCGCCGTCGACGGCGCACCGGTCGAGGTGACCGGGCGGTTCGTCGCCTCGTCAGCCCCGACCCGACTCCGGCTCGCCGGCCGGCCGGCGGTCGAGGTCGTCGCCTGGGCCGGGCCGTGGCCGGTCGACGCCCGCTGGTGGGACCCCGGCTCGCACCGTCGCCAGGCCCGGGTCCAGGTCGTCACCGCCGACGAGCGGGCCCATCTGCTCGTGCTCGAGTCCGGCCGATGGCAGCTCGAAGCAACGTACGACTGATCGGGCCAGAGACAGATGTGCCGCCATGATCAACAGTCAGGAATCGTTCACGCCGGTGCCATCAGGTGAACGATTCCTGCCATCTCACGGGATTGCGGCGCGCTGGGCGCGTTGAGATCCTGCGTGGACGGAACGGTGATGAGGTGGCGTGAGCGAGATCTGGGCCAAGGGCGATGCCTACGAGGCGTACGTGGGCCGCTGGAGCCGTGCGGTTGCCGCCGAGTTCCTGGACTGGCTCGCGGCTGGCCCCCAGCTGCGGTGGCTCGACGTCGGCTGCGGGACCGGCGCCCTGACTGCCACCATCCTGGACCGGTGTGCGACCCGGTGGCGGTCCTGGGTGTCGACGCGTCCGAGGGCTTTCTCGCCTCGGCCACCGCACGGGTTGACGACGCCCGGGCCCGTTTCGAGCTCGGTGACGCGGCTCGTCTGCCGGCCGCGGCAGCAGACGTGGCGGTGTCGGGCCTGGTGCTCAACTTCCTTCCCGACCCGTCCGCCGCCGTCGCTGCCATGCGGGCCGCAGCACCTACCGGCGTTGTCGCCGCCTACGTGTGGGACTACGCCGAGAAGATGGAGCTGATGCGTCACTTCTGGGACGCCGCGGTCGCCCTCGATCCCAAGGGGCACGACGTCGACGAGAGCGCTCGCTTCCCGATCTGCCGACCCGACCGCCTGGACGCGCTCTGGCGAGACGCCGGACTCGTGGACGTGACCACGCGAGCTATCGATGTGCCCACCGTGTTCGCCGACTTCGACGACTACTGGACGCCGTTCCTCGGTGGACAGGGCCCGGCACCGGCGTACGCGATGTCGTTGGACGCACCGCGCCGGGACGCGCTGCGGGATCGCATCCGGGCCGGCCTGCCGGTCGCCGCGGACGGCTCGATCAGCCTGATCGCGCGAGCGTGGGCCGTCCGTGGCCGCTCGGTCCAGCCCTGACGACTGTAGCGAGGGGCGAACTCACTGCACTCGCGCGTCAGAGTGGTCGGTGCAGGACGCCTGCCGCCGTCGTCACGGCCGCGTCGTCGATCGCGAGGGGGATGACGTCGACGACCCGCAGGCGGCCGGGGGACCAGATTCCGAGCGAGCCCCAGCGCGGGTCGCGGGCGGACCACCAGCGGATGCCGTCGTAACTGCGTTCGAGCCAGAGCCGCAGCGCCCAAGCCTGCGTGAGCGACCGGTCGTGGCTCACGACCTGCGATGGTCGAAGGGACCGGGTGACCAGTTCGGCCGGGTCGTCGAGGTCGCAGAACGCGGTGTCGTCGTCGAGCTCGTATCGGACCAGGGCGCGGACTGAGCCGGGAAGCGACGGGGTCCCGCGAAACATCGAAGCCCGCCAGACGGCGAGGTCGCCGAACGCTTCCGCGACAGCCCCAGCTGGGTGGTCGGCGAGATAGAGGACGAGATAGTGCTCAGGATTGTCGAGACGGCCGGCGCCCTGGCGCGGTGGGACGTAGAGCGGGTGGCCAGGCTGTCGCGGGCGTGCCGTGGGCAGGTGCGGAAGGACCCGCCACAGCGGGACTGGCATCAGGCGAAGGCGCCCTCGGCAAGGGCGTCGACCGCGTCGAGGACGCGGCTTGGACCTCGAAGCAGGAGGACGTCGATGGGCCGACCGCCGTCGAGGTGGGCGTTCGGGCTGGACAGCCAGATACCGGCCTCCTCCGGGTGGAGCTCGGCGAGCAGGCGGTCGAGCACGTGGTCGAGGTCGACGACGCGAGCGCGATTGACCGGACTCATCCGCTCCGCACCCGACCGCCACCGTGACGGCTGCGACCGCGACACCCCGAGCAGCTCGGCCACGGTGTTGGAGCCCAGGGCAGCCACAACCCGGTCGACGCCCGGCGTTGCCCCGAAGAGCTCGGCCGCGGCCAGCTTCACCTTCACGCGTTCGACCATGACCCAACGATAATTGTTGGGTACGACCCGAGTCAACCCATGAACGGGTCGCATACATCCGCCACCACGATCGTGCTCGTCGCTGCGGTGAGCCTCCCGACGCGATGCACGAGTGGAACGTAGGGGCGGGTCGACTCTCGCACGCGTCCACCCACAGCCCTTGACCAGGTCTCGAACGAGTGTTCGAATCATGTGGTGGGGTTCAACAACCCGGACATGCCGTGGTCGGAGCTGGAGCGACGGCTGTCCGGACGGCGGCCGGCGCCGAAGCCGGAGACGCCCGACGGCCTGCCGATCCCCGACGGCGGTGACAGCCCGGCCTGGTCGCGCCGGCGCGACGCCTATCGGCCGCCGGTCGTGCCCGCGCCCACCTCGGCAAGCACGATCCCGTACGCCGAGCTGCACGCCCACTCCACGTTCAGCTTCCTCGACGGGGCCAGCCAGCCCGAGGAGCTGGCCGAGGAGGCTGCGCGGCTTGGGCTGGAGGCGCTGGCGATCACCGATCATGACGGCTTCTACGGCGTCGTCCGGTTCGCCGAGGCAGCCGCCGCGCTCGGCGTGCGGACGGTCTTCGGTGCCGAGCTCTCCCTCGGCGTCGGCTTCCCGCAGAACGGCATCGCCGACCCGGAGGGCAGCCATCTCCTCGTCCTCGCCCGCGACCCGGAGGGCTACCGCCGCCTCGGCCTGGCGATCACCGCCGGGCAGCTCGCGGGGGAGAAGGGTCGCCCGGTCTACGACCTCGAGGAGGTGGCCGCGGCAGCAGGCGGTCACTGGGTCGTGCTCACCGGTTGCCGCAAGGGCCACGTCCGGGCTGCGCTGGAGCCCGGGCTCGAGGATGGACCTGACCTGGCTGGCCGTGAGCTCGACCGGTTGGTCGACCTCTTCGGCCGGGACCACGTGCTGGTCGAGCTCACCGACCACGGCTTCCCGCTGGACTCCGCTCGCAACGACGCGCTGGCCGCGCTGGCCGGCCGGACCGGGCTCGGCCTGGTGGCGACCACGAACGCGCATGCCGCGTCACCCCGGCGCGGGCGGCTCGCCGCGGCGCTCGCGGCGGTCCGAGCCCGCCGCAGCCTCGACGAGATGGATGGCTGGCTCCCACCTGCCGGCACGGCCCACCTGCGCTCGGGTGAGGAGATGGCGGCGCGGTTCGGCCGCTATCCGGGAGCGGTGGAGCTGGCCGCCGAGGTCGGTCGTGCCTGTGCCTTCGACCTGTCGCTGGTTGCGCCGAGGTTGCCGGACTTCCCGGTTCCCGCCGGCCGCACGGAGATGACCTGGCTCCGCGAGCTCACCGCCCGCGGTGCGCGGCACAGGTACGGCCCGCCCGACGTCGAGGCGAGCCGCCGCGCGTACGCGCAGATCGAGTACGAGCTCGAGATCATCGAGCAGCTCGGATTCCCGGGCTACTTCCTGGTGGTGCACGACATCGTCGAGTTCTGCAAGTCGCGCGGGATCCTTTGCCAGGGGCGAGGCTCGGCCGCCAACTCCGCGGTCTGCTTCGCCCTCGGGATCACGGCGACCGATCCGGTCTTCTTCGACCTGCTCTTCGAGCGCTTTCTCTCGCCCGAGCGGGACGGACCGCCCGACATCGACGTCGACATCGAGAGCGATCGTCGCGAGGAGGCGATCCAGTACGTCTACGGGCGGTACGGCCGGGACCGCGCGGCACAGGTCGCCAACGTGATCTCCTACCGCCCCCGTTCGGCGGTGCGCGACATGGCCAAGGCGCTCGGGTACGCCCAGGGACAGCAGGACGCGTGGTCGAAGCAGATCGACGGATGGTCGTCGATCATCGAGGCCGGAGCCGACCACGACATCCCCGCGGACGTGCACCGGATGGCCGCCGAGCTGCTGGACTTCCCGCGCCACCTCGGAATCCACTCCGGCGGCATGGTGATCTGCGATCGACCGGTCGGCGAGGTGTGCCCGGTCGAGTGGGGGCGCATGCCCAACCGGACCGTCTTGCAGTGGGACAAGGACGACTGTGCGCGGGTCGGCCTGGTGAAGTTCGACCTGCTGGGGCTGGGGATGCTCTCGGCGATCCGGTACGCGCTGGAGATGCTGCATGATCATCACGGGCGCGATCTCGAGCTCGCCACGATCCCGCCGGAGGACCCCGCCGTCTACGACATGATCTGTGCCGCGGACACCGTTGGAGTCTTCCAGATCGAGAGCCGCGCCCAGATGGCGACGCTGCCCCGCATGAGGCCGCGCAAGTTCTACGACCTCGTGTGCGAGGTGGCGATGATCCGTCCCGGACCGATCCAGGGCGGCTCGGTGCACCCGTTCATCCGGCGGCGCAACGGGCAGGAGCCCGTCGTCTACGCGCACGCGTTGCTCGAGCGGTCACTCGCCCGTACGTACGGCGTGCCGCTCTTCCAGGAGCAGGTCATGCAGATGGCCATCGACGCGGCGAGCTTCACCCCGGCCCAGGCCGACGAGCTGCGGCAGGCCATGGGTTCCAAGCGGTCCGCCGCGCGGATGGCGCGACTGCGCGTGCGCCTCTACGACGGCATGGCCGGCAACGGGATCACCGGTGAGGTGGCCGACGAGATCGCCGAGAAGCTGGAGGCGTTCGCGCACTTCGGCTTCCCGGAGAGCCACTCGATCAGCTTCGCCTACCTCGTGTACGCGAGCTCGTGGCTCAAGCACTACTACCCGGCAGCGTTCTGCGCGGCGCTGCTCAACGCCCAGCCGATGGGCTTCTACTCACCGCAGACCCTCGTCGCCGATGCCCGTCGGCACGGGGTCGAGGTCCGCTCGCCCGACCTGAACGCGAGCGCGGCGGTGGCCACGCTCGACGGCGAACGGGACTGTCCGGTCGTCCGGCTGGGGCTGTCCTCGGTCCGTACGATCGGGACCGAGCTGGCCGAAAAGATCGCGGCCGGCCGGCCGTACGCCTCGATGGAGGATCTCGCCTATCGCGTCGGGCTGACCCCGCCGCAGGCCGAAGCGCTCGCCACGGCTGGTGCCTTCCACTGCTTCGGGCTGGACCGTCGAGCGGCGCTCTGGGCAGCCGGCGCGGTCGCCCGCGTGCGACCTGACGTGCTGACCGGGACGACGCTGGGGACGAGCCCGCCCGTGCTGCCGGGCATGTCTGACGTCGAGCAGACGATCGCCGATCTCTGGGCGACCGGTGTCACCACCGACGGCTACCCGACCCGCCACGTACGGGAGCAGCTCGACGCACGCGGGGTGATCACCGCGGCGCGGCTCCGCCAGACCGACCATGGCAGCAAGGTCCTGGTGGGTGGGGTGGTCACCCACTGGCAGCGGCCGGCGACGGCCGGCGGGACGACCTTCCTCAACCTCGAGGACGAGACCGGGATGGTCAACGTGATCTGCTCGCGGGGCCTGTGGGCGCGCTATCGCCGGGTCGCGCGGTCGGCGGCGGCGTTGATCATCCGTGGTCGGCTCGAGCGGGTCGAGGGTGTGGTGAACGTCCTGGCCGAGAAGGTCGAGCTGCTCCCGATGGGCATCGCGAAGAAGTCCCGTGACTTCCGCTGAGGTCCGAGCTGGCGACTCGTGATGTCCTTTCCGCTGCCGCCCGTTCGGCCGGTACGCGGAGGCCGCCCGAGAACTCGCCGAATCCCTCGACGGACCGGCAACGCAGCCGGAACGGCAGCATCGGGAGCGACGTCGACAGATATTCCTCCAGCTGTCCATGCCGACCGCGCCGGAGGAGAGGGTCCCTGAAGCGCCGGGAGATGGGGTTCACCGCCGGGGCTGTCGAAGTCGACCGGGGCCGGAGAAGGTGACCAGAGCTCGCCGTCGGCGCCGGGTATCGTCGGCTGCATGTGCCGGAACATCACCGAGCTGCGCGGGCTCGAACCATCCGCGACGTCCGAGGAGATCGAAGCAGCCGC